>Ga0310345_10006738_pt1 | contig 9990 bp, 10 predicted proteins | sample HC15DNA20500_MG_FD_204667 | JGI IMG/M metagenome (GOLD analysis project Ga0310345, IMG submission 204667) | Marine microbial communities from station ALOHA, North Pacific Subtropical Gyre - HC15-DNA-20-500_MG | ecosystem: Environmental > Aquatic > Marine > Oceanic | place: Pacific Ocean: North... | reverse complement strand
TGCATAACGGTTCACCGTTGATGTCAAAGCGGTTTTGAAACCCTCTTCATGCATTCCGCCTTCAATGGTGCTGATTCCGTTTGCGAAGGAATGAATCCCATCAAGTTGGTACCCCGTGTTCCATTGGAAAGCGATTTCCACTTCGTCGCCTCCCTCTTCTGCTTCTAAATAACCGACTTCCTCAAATAGGGGGTCCTTAGCGTCGTTGAGATGCCGAACAAAATCCTTGATTCCCCCGTCATACTGAAACTCTGATTCAGTCGATGACGTGTCTCGCTCATCGCGAAACCGAATACGAAGCCCAGCATTCAAAAACGCCATCATTTGGAATCTTTCCAAAAGCGTTTGAGCGCGAAAATCAACCGACTCGAAGATTGTCGGGTCAGGGGTGAACGTGATGCTGGTCCCTGTCTTGGGGTCCGTGGCATCAACTACTTCAGCTAACGGTGCAACCGGCTCTCCCCCATTATGGAATTCCTGTTTCCATCGGCGGCCGTCACGACCTATTTCAAGTTCCACATGTGTTGACAACGCGTTAACAACCGAAACACCAACACCGTGAAGGCCACCTGACACCTTGTAGCCGCCACCACCGAATTTCCCCCCGGCGTGCAGCACCGTCATAACTACTTCCGCGGCTGATTTATCAGGAAACTTAGGATGGGGACCAATCGGGATTCCCCGCCCGTCGTCGATTACACGGCACCGTCCATCAGCAAGAATCACAATTTCTATGGTCGTGCAGTGACCCGCCATCGCTTCATCAACAGAATTATCGACCACCTCGTACACCAAGTGGTGAAGACCAGAAGGTCCAGTTGAGCCGATGTACATACCAGGCCGTTTTCGAACAGCTTCCAGGCCCTCCAGAACTTGAATACTGTCTGCTTGATATGTGGTATCGCTCACCGAACCCCGTTTCTGGACTGAAGGATACCAGTCGTAGGGGGATAAAAGAGGCAGGGTTAAAAGCCTGTAACAGGCTCTCAACGCTTCTCAGAGAAAAGAGCCGTATCAGGAGCCTTTGACTTGAACTCTTATGCCTGTGAGGTCCAATTTTGGGTGCAGTTCGATCAATTTTGTAACCAAAACCTGTTCGAGATACTGAACTTCGGTAGCCCAACCAGGATGATCAACTTCGATTAGGAGCTCGCCCTCTAATAAACGGCGCGGCTTGCAATGTTGAGCGATAGTCGAACCTACGGCCTCATTCCAATGCTTGTGTATTGCATACATCGCGCCGTTGTCACCAAAATCACCGGTCATTCGTTTCAGCACGTCGCTGAGAGAACGCGGTTCCAACCACCGCCTACGTGAATGGTCATCAAATCCCATTGACTTCACCTTCGAAGATTTCAAGTGTTAGTCCTGGTTGAACCCCCTGAGGAACCGTACCGGTAGCAGACGTTAAGACGATTTGCGCATCAGGGAGACACTCTACGAGTCGACGCGCTCGTCCTTCGTCAAGTTCGGAGAACACATCATCTAGCAACACCAGCGGATTGTCACCAGACACCTGAGCCACATATGCGTGGATGGACAAACGCAACGCTAACGCCAGACTTCGTTGTTCCCCTTGCGACGCATGTGTCCTGGAATGAAGCCGATCTAATAAAACAACCAGGTCATCGCGGTGTGGCCCCACCAAAGTCACCCCGCGTCTTATTTCCTCACCTTGTGCTAATAAAAGACTCTTCGCTAACCCTTCTTCTAGCCAACTGGCGTCCAGTGTCAATGACACTTCATCATCAGTACCCGCCACGCGCCGATAAAAGTCAGCGACTACTGGTTCGATATGTGACACGAACCTTGATCGCTGGTCCCCTATTTCATCAGCCACCTCGACCAGTTGCTGATTCCAGATAACCAAGCTTGCTTCAAGGTCCGACGTCAACCGCCCACGAGCTTGCTTTAACAGATTATTTCGCTGGCGAAGAATGCGGTCGAAATCGGTTCTAACGGCCCGGAATTGACTACTGATACTCGCCAGAGCGTCATCTAGCAACGAACGCCGTATCGAAGGTGCCCCCTTTATGAGATCTAGGTCATCGGGACTAAATACCACCACGCGAACGGTGTCACCCAGGTCTCTGAATTTTTTCACTCGTTGTTTGTTTACTTGGGCTCGAGACTGCCCCCCGATAGCAAGTTCAAGTTCAACTAGAGAAGACCGCCCATTCTGTTCAACTTCTGCCCGAATATAGGCAGAGGACTTTCCATTGGCTACGAGTGCATCCACCTTCGCCCCGCGAAAAGAACGGGCCCCGCTCAAAAGAGCGAGACCCTCAACGAAATTGGTTTTCCCGTGCCCATTGAGGCCAATAATTAGGGTGACTTTGTGATCAAGCCCAATTTCGGTTGTCAGGTGGTTGCGGAAATCTGTAAGCCATAGACGTTTGACGATCACCGCTTCGCCGTAACGGTTAAGAGACCCGAACTGGCATTAACAGATAAAGAAAATCTCCACCTTCACTTGACCGAAGCACAGCGGGTTTTAAAGCGTCGAGAGTTTCGAGAACCACTTCATCACCAGGTGCAGCTTCCAAACCTTGGATCAGATAGTCCGGATTGAATGCGACGGTGAGTTCGTCACCCACATACTGGGCGTCTACCTCTTCATGGGCTTGGCCTACATCTTGCGTCACAGCCATTAATTCCACACAGTCTGACTTCTGGGTAATTCTCAAAGGGGTGGTATCTCTCGCCATAAGTTTCACCCGCCGAACTGCTTCTAATAGCGGTTCCCTACCAATAGTGAGTTGGTTAGGGTAGCTACTAGGAATGAGTTGTCGGTAATTAGGGAACTCCCCCTCTATGAGTCGCGTGGTTACCTGAACCTCGCCGTCCTTGACTGAAACATCAAAGGTGACTTCCCGTTCACCTAAACGAACCCTCACTTCTTCTGATTCACCTAAGACGCGACTTAGTTCCTCAAGAGCTCGCGAAGGGACAAGTACTTTTTGGCCATCGCTAAGAACGGTTGCATTGGGAAGGTCACGAACCGCGAGACGATAAGAATCTGTGGCCACCAAACGAAGACCGCCATCTTCAGCTGACATCAACACACCAGTCAAAATTGGGCGAGCATCATCACCACTTGCTGCTCTGACAACTTGCTTAAGACCAGCCGCAAGATCAGCAGTAGCAACTGTGACTTCGTCACCACTCGGATCTGCAAGAACAGGAAAATCATCTACTGGGAGGGTGCGCACTGAGAACTGTGACCGCCCTCCAACAATTTTTGCCTCTTCCCCAGAAACTTCGACTTCCACCGCTCCTGAATCAAGAGATCTCACAATATCGACTGCTATGCGCGATGGGAGCACCGCCTCCCCTGGTTCGGTTACCGCCACAGAAACCGACGCTCTCACGGTGATTTCTAAGTCGCTTCCTGTGATCGTTAGGAGATCATCGCGAGCCTTGAGGTGAATACCTGTGAGTACAGGCAGAGCGCCACCGCGACTACTCACAGCTCGGCTTGCCGTTCCTAATTGCTCGACGAGTGCATCACGTTCACATCGGAATTTCACGTCGAACTTCCTCTCTTTAAATGGGTTTTAAAATTTAATAGTGGCAATAGGTCCTGTGGATTGTGGACAATAGGGCGAATCCGCTGGTCAGTCATTGTTTCTTTATCGACACTACTGTCCACTGCTGCCCACAGGGAACCCCGCTGGGTAAAGAAAACTCTCGGTTTGTGTGGATAAGTCGAAATTGTCCACGGGGTCTCCACAATGCCGTCCAGAACCTTATCCACGGCTTATGGGGACTTAATATCGGAGATCAAAGCGCTTACTTGGTCGTATACCTGTCGGCGTTCAGCCATTTGGTTTCCCACTTTTTCAACCGCATGCATCACTGTTGTGTGATCTCGCCCTCCGAATTCCCTGGCAATCGCTGGATAACTCAGATCAGTTAATTCTCGAACGACATACATGCTTATTTGACGTGCTTGCACCAGACTCCGATGGCGGCGCTTTCCTTTTAGTTCGTCAATGTCATAACCGAACATTTCGGAGGTTGCATTGATAATGACTTCAGAAGTAATCGGTCTCGACTGGTTGCTGTGAATAATGTCTCTCAATACTCGTTCGGCTAAATCAACAGTTAATGGTTCATCTGTTAATGACGCGTAGGCACTGACCCGGATTAGTGCACCTTCAAGCTCGCGAATGTTGTTGGTGATGAGTTCAGCGATGAATTCCAGTACTTCGTCAGGAACATCACCACGCGCAACTTCAGTTTTCTTTCGCAGGATCGCCAGCCTGGTTTCAACGTCAGGTGGTTGGATGTCTGTTATGAGACCCCATTCAAATCTGCTTCGTAACCTGTCTTCTAATGTCGCAATGTTTCTTGGTGGGCGGTCAGAAGATAAAATAACTTGGCGTCCGGCTCCATGAAGAGAGTTGAACGTATGGAAAAACTCTTCTTGTAGTCCTTCTTTGCCTTCCATGAACTGAATGTCGTCGATCAATAGCACGTCGATGTCGCGGTAGCGCCTTTTGAAGGTGTTGGTGGTTGAGGTTCGAATAGCTTCAACAAATTCATTAAGGAAGGTTTCACTTGAGACGTAACGGGCTGTGTAATTGGGGTAAGTGCTTCTGATGTAGTGCACGATCGCTTGGAGCAAATGGGTCTTGCCTAGTCCAGCTCCTCCATGAATGAATAGAGGGTTGTAGCTGCGGCCAGGGGTTTCGGCTACTGCCAGCGCAGCAGCGTGAGCAAATCGGTTACTTGTGCCAGTTACGAATGATTCAAAGGTGTACAGCGGGTGAATCGTGTTGGTATAGGAGTCTCTCCGCTCTGCGCTTCGGTGGCTCTCAATTTGGGTGGGACTGTCAAGCCGATCTTGGAGGTCCGGGGCTGAAGGAGGTTCTTGCCGAATCTGTGGTGTCTCGGCGATACCCACAGAGGTATTGAGCTCTGGCTGAACTTCGATGTCAATTGCGGCTGTTTCACAACCAGCGTCGGCTAACGCTGCTTGGACCATGGGTAGGTAGCGGTTCAACACGCGATCACGAATGAGACCGCTAGGTGCTACGAGAACGACTCTCTCAGGTGACATTGCCACGACGTGGAGGTCGCGAAATGATGTCAACCACACGGCTTCTGACACTTGGCTCCGAAGCAAACTCTTGCAGGTTGTCCAGGTTGAGTCGGAATTCAACGCGTCAAGACGAGTAACGTCGTTTTGGTCTGAGTTACTTACGGTTTCGTCAGCCACAAGGCCTCACAAATCAAGCCGTGTGGAAAACCTGTGGCTGCTGTGTAAAACCCTAGGGTCCACTCGTTCGTGGGTTGTGGAACCTAGCACTCCGTGGCGAACAATGGTTAAAATACTACTTAAAGTGTTAAATTCTTACGAATTCGGTTTGGATTAGCACGTTGCGCGCGAGAATCTGGTTAGCGTTGCGAGTTTCGAGGTCTTTAGAGAACGAAGTTTCTATTTCAAGGCAATGTCCTCTAGGCTGGTGCCGTTCGGGTGTAGTCAAGAGACTCACCAGGCAAGACTTATTTAAAATTCCTATTCCGACGTCCGTATTGTTGTCCTTGTGAAAGGAAATCCTGGGTTCTAGACGTATCCGCAACCGCTCAAAACGTTGCCGTCTGGTTTCCTCCCCCTTTCGTGTTCCTCAGCGATAGGCGTCCGCACGGCCAAATTGGAGGCCGACACCATGAAACGTACTTTTCAACCAAATACTCGTCGTAGGGCCCGCCGACACGGGTTTCGTCATCGCATGTCAAGCAAAGCTGGACGTGTCATCATCAAGTCGCGTCGTGCCAAGGGCCGTCAGCGACTGAGCGCTTGATTGAAAGTTGTAGCCAGCGAAGCGATTTTGCGATACTGAACCGAGCAAAACGGGTATCTGGCCGCATTTTGTGGATGATGTTTTCCCCCGACGTAACCCTTGATCACCCGCGTGTGGCCTATGCCATCGGGCGCTCTCGAGGAACCGCAGTACAAAGAAATCGCCTGCGGCGTCAAATTCAGGCAGTTTTACGCGAGAAAGGTAACACTGTTCTCAAAGGTCGTTACCTCATTGGAGCCCGTGTTCCTGCGGTTTCAGTGACTTATCCACAAGTACATGATGACATTGTTGAATTAATGAAGAAAACCCGAGAATTAACATGAGTTTGTTAGGCAAAGGACTCTTAGGTGGGATTCGTTTCTACCGGGCGCTTTCTAGCCGGCGGGCCCCCGTCTGTCGATTTGATCCGACTTGTTCTCAATACGCAATCGACGCCATAGAGGCCCACGGCGGTTTACGCGGCACTTTTTTTGCTGTGCGTCGCATCATACGTTGTCATCCATGGGGTGGTCAGGGGTATGACCCAGTGCCAACCCTCGTACACGAAGCTGAGGCCCAATGTTCAATGTGATTGCCCGAGTGCTTGCCTGGTTGTACGACTTTTCGGGCAGCTATGCGATATCGATTGCCCTTTTGACATTGCTAATCATGCTGGTCCTAACCCCGCTGACCCTTAAAGGCACACGCTCCATGATGCGGATACAAGTGCTTCAGCCAGAACTCAAGCGGATACAAACTAAACACAAAGGTGACCGTCAAAAGATAAACGAAGAAACTATGGCTCTGTACCAAACACACGGAGCCAACCCATTATCCGGCTGTCTCCCCACTCTGGTCCAGCTCCCAGTGTTCCTGGTTCTTTACAGGGTCATTAATGGAATGACGAAAATCGGTGGTGATGGGATTCCAAACCCTTCCTACTTGGACAAAGAATCAAACCTATATAAGGACCTAGTCGCCGATGGCGGCGAAATGGTCTCCTTTGGCATTGACCTGTCGGAAGCAGCGAAAGACGTCATTCAGTCGAACTTCGTGGATGGACTCCCCTACCTAGGCCTCGTTGCTGTCACCTTTGTTTTGTCTTTCCTCCAACAATCACAAATGAAGGCACATAGAGGCGATGCTGCGGCGCCAAACCCGCAGATGGAAATGTTGATGAAAATCATGCCCTACATGCTTCCTGTGTTCGCATTTGTGGTGCAGGCAGCGCTTGGGGTTTATTTCATTGCGTCGAGTCTTTATCGCATCGGGCAGCAATCATTTATTCACAAGACGATGAAACCCGTGACCACCGGTGAATCAAACACCATCGAAGCTGAAGTTGTTGAGGAAAGTGAACCTGTCACAAAAGACGTACCTAACCGGCGCTCTCAAAAAGCTGTAGCGGCCGAGGATGAACGTCGCAACGCACGCGAACAGCGCAGCAAGAAACGTCAATCCGGAAACCGTAAAGACTCCCCCAAAGAGAGACCATCGAAGCCAAAAAAGCCTCAGAATGAACCGGAAACGAAACCGATTCAGTCCAAACGCACATCGGGCGATGGGCGAACTCGAAAGCGGCGGAAGTAGGTAAACATGGATTGGATCGTGATAACTGGTCCCACCGTGGACGACGCGGTGGAAATAGCGCTCGACGAACTTTCAGTTTCTAGGGAAGACGTGGAATTCGAAGTAGTCGCTGAACCCAAAGTGTCGATTTTTGGCTTCCGACGGAAACCAGCCAAGGTGCGCGTTCGTGTTCGACCCGTCGCCCCGCCCCCCAAACGAGACAGACGTCGCCCTGAAAGAAGTTCGAAAAATAGAAAACCTCGAAACTCGGAGCGAAAAGACAAACCGAAAACAGGGGGTTCTTCGAGGAAGCGGACTGCACCAACTCCGGGTAACCCCCGCGGTTCGAACGACTCTGGAACCTCAAAAAGAAGCGCACCAAAGGCTGACAAGGGGCGTGACCAGAAGCCGGACGCTAAGCCAGCTCCTACAGGAAACCGCCGTAAACGGACGATCAGCTCGGCGCAGACGCCGCCCCAAACAAAATCATCGAACATACGTTCGAATCAAACAACTGACGATGCTCAGACGCCGGCCAAAGCGCCCACAATTCGACGAACCCGTAAGATCGACCACTAGGGACTAAGTCCCGGAATGAGAAGCAGGAGACTGCGATGACTACTGAAATCACTGTAGAAGAACAACAAAAGATGGTTGGTGAGTTCTTAGAGGGACTGGCCAAATCGTTTGGTATTGAAGCGACCATTCAAAACGTTGCCGCTGACGAAGACAGCTTCGAAGTGAATTTGGATGGCGACGATAAAGAATTAGGGCTCCTTATTGGACCCAAGGGGAACCATCTGGTTGCCATGCATGAAGTGTGTAAAACCATGTTGCAACGTCGGCTAGCTGGCATGGACCGCGCTCGTGTCCGCGTAGACGTTGGGGGTTATAGGGCCCGGCGACGTGAAGCTCTCCAGGCCTACGTCCAGGAACTAGCCCAAAACGTGATTTCCTCAGGGGTAGAAAAAGGTTTAGAACCAATGAACGCGGCTGATCGTAAGGTCGTGCATGATGCCGTCAATGAAATTGATGGGGTGTCTACGGTTTCGGTTGGCGAGGAACCTCGCCGGCGAGTCGTGTTGACCGTTGCTAGTGACTGATTGATCTAATGAGGCGGCCTGAGTTAGCGGCCGTGTTTGAACAGTCCCAAGTTCTCGGTTACATAGGACCTGGAAACATCGATGAACACATAGAACATGCAAGAGCCCATCTTGACGCGGCAAACCCCACAAAAGGTTCAAGATGGTGTGATTTGGGCTCTGGCGGTGGACTGCCAGGTCTGGTAGTCGGGTATGACCGCCCGGATCTGCGAATAGTTCTTTTGGATAGGTCAACTGCGCGAACAAATTTTTTGGATCAAGCCGTTATCGATCTAGGCCTTCAACAGTCTGTCGAAGTGTTGACTGGTGACGCCGCAGTTGTGGGCCATCGCAGTGATCATCGAGGGACTTACGACGGGGTGTTTAGTCGATCGTTCGGATCGCCAGCGATAACTGCGGAATGTGCCGTGGGGTTGTTGCGACTTGGTGGACGGCTCGTTGTTAGTGAGCCGCCTGACCCACCAGTGGAGCGTTGGCAACAAACCATTCTTCACTCTATGGGATTTGGTGAACTTGAGTTCCTAGTTACATCACCAAGGTTTGTCTCTATTTCGTTGGTCAGACCTATAAGGAACGAATTGCCGAGAAGTTGGAAGAAAATAACTAAAGCTCCGATGTTTTGAACAGAGAACCGGCACATGTTCCACGTGAAACCAAGAAAGCCTTCGGTTGTTTCACGTGAAACAACGTTTTGTTGACAGCAACCAAGCTGAAATGGCTGTTCTTTGGTTGAGAGTGCTTGACCCAGATGGTTGCAAGGACTGAGATGAGTGCCAGAGAGATGAGCCCCGGGTTCATCTGAAAGAGTCGGAACTTCATGACCCGTGTTCTCGCGGTTGCTAACCAAAAGGGTGGCGTAGGTAAGACCACGACAGCTATTAGCGTTGCGACAAACATTGCTTTGGCCGGATGGCGCACCCTTCTCGTCGACGCAGACCCACAGGGAAACGCGACGACCGGGTTTGGGATTAACCCACGAACCCTGGAAAGTTCTACCTACAACGTCTTGGTTCAACAGCTCCCTATAAGCGCGGCACGAATCCCAACCGAGGTTGATGGGTTGGACTTGTTGCCCTCAAATCTTGATCTTGCAGGAGCTGAAGTTGAGTTGGTTCCCATGTTCAGTCGAGAACTAAGACTTCGTTCGGCTATTTCGTTGGTTGCTAACGAGTACGACTACGTTCTGATTGATTGCCCGCCGAGTCTAGGATTGGTTACCGTTAATAGCCTCGCTGCCGCTCGTGAAGTGCTCATCCCTGTCCAATGTGAGTACTACGCGTTAGAGGGTCTGGGTCAACTTCTAAGCAACGTGGACCTAATTCGTCAGAATCTCAACCCGGACCTCGAAGTGACGTCCATTGTCCTGGTTATGTACGACGCCCGGACTCGTCTCGCTGAGCAGGTGGTAAGCGAAGTTCGGAGTCATTTCGGAGATATGGTGCGCACGACAGTGGTGCCCCGTTCCGTTCGGTTATCTGAGGCGCCTAGCTATGGTCAGCCTATTGAGTTGTATGACCCAGCTAGCCACG
>Ga0310345_10006737_pt1 | contig 9992 bp, 9 predicted proteins | sample HC15DNA20500_MG_FD_204667 | JGI IMG/M metagenome (GOLD analysis project Ga0310345, IMG submission 204667) | Marine microbial communities from station ALOHA, North Pacific Subtropical Gyre - HC15-DNA-20-500_MG | ecosystem: Environmental > Aquatic > Marine > Oceanic | place: Pacific Ocean: North... | reverse complement strand
TACTTTTAGTGTTTATGAATCGTTATCAAATTATAGTAATCTATATGCTAAAGGGATATATGCCAGAGATGGTGTTTTTAGTGCCAATACAGTTAAAATTGGTACAAGTAGTATTTCAATGACAGAAAAGGGTGACAAGTTAAATTTTACTGCAGCATCTGGTGTATCTTATAATATAGGTAAAGCAACTCAATTAGATGATGGAAGAGTAAATCCATTAACTAGTATACAAGTTAATAAAACAGATGAATCTATTTTAATAACTAATAATGGTCAAAATTCAGTTAGAATAGATATAGATGGTTCAGTTCGTGTTGATAATAATGTTATTATTTGTTCTGATGTTTTAAATGAAAGTAATAATGATTGGAAACTAGAAAAGTCCGGAACTAGTACAATGACATTATATAAAAAGGTAAGTGGAACCTGGCAACAAAGAATTGTTTTTGATTAGTAACTAAGTGCTCCAGGAATTTTACTAAAGTTATTCCATCTACAAGATGCTACTGCTAAAACAGCATCTTGATGAACATTTTTAGATGTATTGACTTGTAAAATTTGTCTAACTAATTTTGAATAATATGGAAAATTATATGCCCCAACTAACTTACAACATATTATTATTTCTCCAATTAGATCAGCTTTTGTATTATATAATTTATTGGATTTATTAAATTCATTTTTACAAAATTTGTTTAGTTGAATTAAAATCATTTTAGAACTTATTGGTGTAGTTTTTTTCTTTCCAAATTGTTTATCATATAAAATTACATGAGTTAAATAATATCCATAATATGTTATATCTTTTTTTATTATAGGAATTAATTCTTTGATATATATATTTAAATGTTTATACTTTGAATTATTACAGAAAGTTAGTGCTCTAATATAAATGTACATAAGAAGTGCATTCATAGGATCTTGTATATTTTTTATTTTTGTTTTAGATATATATTTATTAATAATTGAGTCACTTGTTTTAAATTTGTCTTTATATCCGAGTAATTTTGTAAAATACCAAAAATCAATTATTGCTTGAAGACTAAATAAGGATGTTATTTTTTTATTTTTTATTACATTATTAATATCCTTTATAGTTTGTTTTAAATTATTTTCTAATTTATTTTTTTCAAAATACTTATAGGCATTATATTTAAATAAAATAAGTGTTATTAAGTTAATTGATACATTTGTTCTATTTTTTTTTCTTTCTTTTAAAAAATTTTTCAAAAAATAATTTGATCTATGATTTAAAACTTGTTCATTAAAATAATTGTTAAAAAATATGATATTATTTCTAAAATTTTTTGGTTCATCAATATGAGCTACATGTCGGCTTTTTGTAAATATTTTATAAGTAGCACCTTTTGTTTTTGATGCTAAATGTTTTACAATTGATGGACTTGCTGTATCAAATTGACCACCTACAAAATGTACTGGTATATTTATTTTTTGTAATCCTTTAATATTATTGTAATTTTTTAATTTTCCATTAACATTCCATTCACTTTTGCCCCATAAATGAGCATATATAAATGGATTATTTCCTTTAGAATATTTGTTGGCAATTTTTTTATCAATTATATGTTTTTTAAGATATTGGTTTTTTAAACTACAATTAATTTTAGTTCCACATTCTTTTTTAATATTTTTTACATATACATTTGCTTGTTTTTGCCATAATTTTATACTAATACAAGGACTATAAAATATAATACTCATAATTTTATTAGGATATTTTAGATAATATTCAAGTGCTAAAATTGAACCCCAACTATGACCAAATAAATGAAATTTACTTATTTTTAATTTATTTACTAAAGATTCTAATTGGATTATATGATCTAAGATCCTAACTTGATCTTTTCCACGTGTTCTTGTTTTACCGCAATCAAGTTGATCATACATTATAATTGGTCCAGTAAATATTGATAATATGCCTAAATTTTGAAAATATTGATGTGTTTGCCCAGGTCCTCCATGTATCATTACTATAGGGATATTCCATTTTTGTGTTAAATCACCATATACTTTATAATAGGTCTTATATTTACCAGTTATTGCATAATCAGATGACACATTCATTATTCTTATAATATAACTCAACATTTTAGATTTGATTTGATTTGATTTAATTATATTTATAGATTATATCTCAATATTACAATTAAATGTACAATATAAAATAGATTTAAATAGAAAAAATGATTTAAAGATATTTGATTAATCTGTGTTATAGAGCAAAAAAAATATGCCTAGTAATAGACAACTGATACCAATTATTTTAAAAAATATTACTCCAGTATTGGAGAATTTAATTGAAAGAATTGCCGAAGATCATGACCTTGATCCTAAAATTTTGAAAAGAAAATATTTAAATGAATTAAAAACATATAAAAAAAAGGTTTCCCGGAGAAAAGGTATAATTAATGCTTATGCAGCTTTTCTTGGAGATAAGTCAGTAGAAGAACGTCTTCGAAAGCAAAATCCAGATGCTACTTTTGGAGAACTCAGTAAGTTAAAAGGACCTCTTTGGAAATCTTTAAGTGATAATGAAAAAAAGGTTTATAAAGATAAAGCTAAAAAACAAACTGAATGTAATTTACAAAATTTACAAGGGGGGAGTTCTGTTCAACAACTCGAAATTGTTAAAGAAGAAGAAGTTGTTGTTGATGATCAATAATCATCTTTTTCATATAAAAGTAAGTATGCGGATATATTATATCTATTTTGAATGATTTGTGATTTAATTGGTTTGTTTTTTTTATCATTGTAATCAATCCATTGATCAGAATGAATTCTACCACAAGAAGTATAATGACCACCATTAAATGTACCATAATGATTAATAATAGATCTTAATTTATATTTATTATTTTTCATTTCTTTTCTATGCCAATATATTGGAAATTGAACTCTATAATTTATTCTCTTACCATTTTCCTCCCATTTAAATCTTTTTAAATGAATAATAATATAAGGTGCCCATTTTTTTATTGTCAAAGTTTTTTGTCCTTTATTATTTTTACATTTTTCACATGTCCAATAATTATCTAAATATTCTTGTGTAATAAATTGTGTAAAACATTCATCTAAAGTACAATTTGTATCTGTTAATGTAAGTGGAATAAATCGAAGCGCATTTTTTGTTCTATACATATATCCACATTTAAAACACTTTGTTATTGATTGAAGTGTTGAATCAAAATAGTTTTTTATTATTTTGTTTTCAATTATATCTAAAAAACAAACTACAAATTCATGACTATCTTGTTGATCATTATTTAAAAATTGTTTTCGTTGTTTTGCTATAATTTGTTTTATATTTTTTGGATTATAATTAGTTAAAGTTCCACTAGACCATTTATCAAGAATAAATTTAATATAAATATTTTGTAATTCATCTTCTTCATCTTCTTCATCAAGCAAATCTTTATTTACCCAAACAGCTTGACTAATAAATTGTAATGCCGAATTGAGATAACAATTATTTCCAGAATTAACTATACCTATTTTACCAAATGACATATATATTGAATTAGAAAACAAATTTTAAAATTTATTTTTCTTTTTATAATTAAAATCATTTTTAAATGAATTATAATAATACAAATCAAGAAGGTGAGTATAACTCACACGATTATCAACCTCGTCCTGTTTTCGTTCCACCACAGGAATCACCTCAGGAACAACCACAATCACAATCATCATATACTTATGCTACCGATTATTCATATCCTCAACAAAATCCACCCCCAGCTGCCCCTGTATATCATATTTCTGTTCATGCAGCACAACCGGTTACTAATCCCGAAGAAACAACAGAATTATTAAAAATTTATTCTTATCGTCGTACCCTTTATTGGTTTACAGGAATAGATGTTTTTTTTTGTATTGTGTTGGCATTTAGTGCTAGTCCAATTTATCTTATTGCGTTGCTATTTTGCGCTTTTGGATTTTTAGGAGCTAAAGAATATAAACCTTGTCTCCTGATTTTTTATCTTGTATATTTAGGTTTACGAATAATTAGCGAATTATTAATTATGATATATTATCCATCAGGATGGGTACTTTTCTTAGGTGTGATTAGTATTCTTGTATCTGGATATATTTTTCGTTTCGTAATCAAATTTTATATGATGGTGAAAATGCTAAGTGCAAATACAATTGATACACTACGTAGTGGATGGATTCCGGGTCAAGGAGCTCAAATTATTTATTACTAAAAAGATTTTTTAAAATCGATTTAAGTAGATTTTAATAAAACTTATACAAACGATATCACAAACTATCAAATATATACAATAATGAATTACTTTATAAACGCAATAAATACATTAAGTCATTTAAATATTAACGAAATTTTTTATAAAATGTTTGATAATCAATATTTCATTCATATATTATCAATCTTAGTAATAAGTGTTTTATTTGTTAATAGTTTATTTAATAAGTATAAAAATGATACAACAAAAGTTGAGAACCATATTCAAACTATAATTGAACTTGAAAGTATTAGAAATATGTTAAAAACAAAATATTCAAAACGAATAAATCTTCTAATTTCTGAAAAAGAAACATTAGAAAATATTAATAATAATTTGAAACTACAATGTCAAAAATATTCTGATGATAATGAAAAGATTAAGAAAAAAATTTATGAAAATAGTACTGTTTTTTTATATAGAAAAAAAAATTCTGGAACAAAAGTTCATACAAATCCAAATTGTATATCTCTTAAAAATCAAATAGATAGAATTTATGTAATTACTCGTAAAGATTTAGGTTTCTATGTTGATAATGAATGTGTTTGTGCACATTGTTCTGACACAGATAATTATGTAAGTAGATATATTAATTTGTATTCTATTAAGACAAATAATTCAAAGAATTTACTTCATTTAAGTAATGAATGTCAACACTTACAAAATAAAGAAGTAAAAAAGTCTGTTTATGATTATTCAAATTATTTACTAATGATTGATTTTGATTTAATCTGTATTACTTGTCAAAATACAAAAGAAAGTGATTTTAAAGATGAATTAAATATTTAATTTTTATATGATGATAAAAATACATTTTATAGTGGTATGACTCCATCATAAATAGTTAGAATTATTTATACTAAATAATATTATGGTATTAATATAGTATTATGTATCATACTAGTAAATTAATAAAATTTTATACCCAAAATGATTTTTATAATTATAAATTATTTTTGAAAAATTATGATAAAAAAATTATATATGATGATGATTTTATTCAATGGTTTATTGGATTTTATGAACATAATTGTAATGTTCAACCAAAAAGATCCTTTGTAAATGCTTTAAGACAAACAGAGAATAAACTTTTAATGCATTTTTTTGAAAATAACTGCAAATTATATAAATTTAATACAAATTTGGGAATTACATCTCGTAGTGATACTTGTTTTGGTGATTGTAAATGTAATTTATACAGTATTTTTAAAATATTAAAGAAAAAACCAATTAATATAAAAAAAAAATGGTACTCGCATATTTTTGAACCATATTTTATAAAAATATTGCCTCAAGATTTAACACAAATTATAATAACATATATTCCACATGATGAAATAAATATATTAGATTTACTAATTTATCAATGGGTTATTCGTAATAAATTACATGAATATTTATTCGTAAATTATTCTGATTTGTATTTTATGTATAGTGCGAGTAAAATTTTAATTTAAATTAAAATCGATTGTTAGGAGTATAAAACGGAAACGAAAAAATGATTACATTTACGAAAATTGAGGATATTGATAATATTATTAATATGTATAAAAAACAAATGGAAAATATTATTAATTTAAAACGAAGTGCATATCAAATGCTGATTAATAAATATATTCGCAATGGACGTTTTCGATTTCAAGCAGATGATTTAAATGCTGAACGTGCTTTAATGATTTTACAAAATCATGATGAATTTATTGAAAATGGAGAAATTATGAAAACAAATGATTTGACGAATCTTATTAAAATTAAATTTCGTACAAATTATATTTATATTGAAAATAATTAAAAAATATATTCATATTCAGGGACTTGTTTGTTTTTTTACCTTGCTTTTCTTTATTTGTAGAATTAGTGGTGTTAATAAAAGTAAATAAAAAATTGAGCAATTATATATTAAAACTAAAATTTAGTTATGTCTAAATGACTACAAAAATAAGTATATATGAAATTATTGGTTATATTGCTGGAATACTTTGTGCAGTTCAAAATGTTCCACAAATTTATAAATTATATAAAACAAAATCAAGTAATGATATTTCTGTGACTTTTTTGTATATTGGAATATTATCAGGTATTTTTTGGATCATTTTTTCAGTTCATGAAAAAAATATTCCTGTTTTATTATTTGGAATATTTGAAGTTGCTTTGCTTTCTATTGTATTATTTTTAACCTATAAATATAGAAATAATAATATAGAATCAGATATTGTTTAAAATTTTTTAATTTCAACAACTAATCCAAAAATCAGAATAAATAAACCAAATACAATTATTCCTATGTTTAATATTTTATGTAATAAATTCATATTTGGTTCCAATTTCAAAAGAAATAGTGGAGGAAGAATTAATGAAGTCATATTTTCCAAAACAACACCAGTCAGACTCATCATTTGGATGAAAGATTGCCAAAAATGACAAATACAAAACAAAATTACCATATAAAAAACCCTTAAAATAATACAATTTATACATTCTAGTTTTAGAAGTAAAGGATTCACAGTTAATGGAAAACTGAAAAATAGATTCAAAAATAAGGAAATTAAAAGACAATCTTTGATTGGACCAGATTCAATATCACTCGCAATACTAGCAAGTGTATGGCTTCCAAATACCGTAAATCCTAATACCGCAAAACCAAGAGTAAATAATGTAATAATTCCCCAACAAATATAAATTATTTTATATATATTATCCTTTTTTTTTAAAGTATCATATATTTCTGGAAAAATTACATGACCACCAAATGAAAAAAGAGAAATACCTATACAATTTGGGATTTTACTAAAATCTATCATTTTTGTATCCAATTCTAAATGTTCTGTCATACAAAATTTAATAAATATTATTATTACTAAAAACATAATTGAAAAAATACCACCAAGACTTATTAATGATACGGAATTATAATTCCGTACAAATGAGATTAATAGATATAAAATAGAAACTAAAAATTCAATCCAAATATATGAGACTGATTTTAAAAAACTGATTTCACTTAAAAATGTTATTCCTAGATTTACAACTACTAATGAAATCATAAATATTTCTATTCCCCAAAAAGCATTTATAATATTTTTACAAATATTACCATAAACAAATTTTCCTAATGTAGGATAATCTATGATATAATCCACTTCATTTGTATATTTTTGAACAAGTTTACCTAATGTTAAAGCATTATATAAAGTAATTAATGCAATAAATAACATGATAAATAAAAATAACCATCCAGCATCTTTTAATGTAAAAGAAATTGAGAGTAAACCAATACCAACTACTGATTTAATCATATTAAATGCCATTTTGATATCACTTAAAGATGCATCTTTTTTTGATGGATCAATATCTTTAAATTTTTGATACATTTTTATAAATTAATATAAACAACGTGCTTTTTATATTTATATTAATTTATAGTAAATTTTAATTTTCTTTTTATATTAAATTTCCAATAAATCAGCTAAAATACCACTTGCTGTTTGATATGTTCCAGCACCAAATCCTCTAATTATCATTGGCTCTGTGTATATATTTGTAGTAATAGCAGCAACATTATTTGTTCCATCGATTGAATAAAAAGGGTGATCATTATAGATTTCACATAATTTAACACTAATTTCATTAGTATCTGATATATATGTGGCAATGTATTTTAAATTTTTTCTCTCTCGGTAAGCCTCATTTTTTAAAGATTGATAATCATCATTATAATTTTCGATTTGATTAAAGAAATCCTCTGTTGTTGGTGCTACAAAATTTATTAATCCATTAATATTAATATCCTCTAAATTAATATCTAATCCACATATTCTAGTTAAAATTAATAATTTTCGAGCAACATCAATACCACTTAAATCATCATATGGATTTGGTTCGGTAATACCATTTTTCCAAGCATTTCTAATAATATATGAAAATGATTCTGAACTTTTCATGAAAGAACTTAATACATAATTTAATGTTCCAGAAAACATTCCCTCTATTTTTAAAATTTTATGATTACATTTAACTAAATCATGTAATATTTTTATTATCGGCAAACCAGCACCAACAGTGGTTTCAAATTTAAACTTATTTTTATTATTAAATTTTAATAAATTTTTAAATTGAGATATATCTTCTGACATACTTTTTTTATTTGGAGTTACTACAGATATATTATTGTTTAATATTTTATCATAATATGTTGGAATAATAGAATTACTAGTACAGTCAATTAATACTTTATTTGATAAACTACTATTTATTAAATTATTTATATATGTTTCAATATTCATTTCTGTTTCAGAATTATTTAATAGTATTTTAATTTCATTTAAATTTTTTTTCTCTAAAGAATAATCAGTTAAAACTTTTTTACTATTAGCAACACTAATAATATTTATATCATGTTTTTTTCTTTTATTTATTAATGAAAATAAACCAGAACCAATATTGCCTAGTCCTAATATAAAAACATTATATTTATATCCATTCGTTTCAAAAAAATTATTATGTATAATATTCATATTTCGATTTAATTCACCTTCATCTATTATAATACATGAGTTTAATCCTGACGAATTATGCATATATGTATGAATCTTATTTTCATTAACTATTTTTAATAATTTTTCTAATGTTTTACACTTGTTACTTTCATGGGATGAAATTACAGCTATTACTGATACATTATTTTTTATATTAAAATTTATAAGACCTTTTTTCATCTCTTTTTCAAATTCAATTAATATAATCTCTCTTGCTATATCTGCTTGAAATCTATTTATTCCTATATTTATAGCAATTTCAGATGAAGATTGAGAAATTATTATCATATTTACATTTTTACTTGATAAACATGTAAAAATTCGAGAAGCTATACCAACATTTCCTTGAAGTAACGAACCATTCATTTGTATTAAAGAAATATGTTTTAAACATGAAATTGCAGAAACAGACATATTTTGTTTACTAACATCATTTGATATTTTTGTTCCAGGATGCGTTGGATTATATGTATTTTTGATAAATAAAGGAATATTGTTTTCATATAATGGTGATATTGTTTTATGATATAAAACTTTACCGCCATAATAAGATAATTCAAACATTTCATTATATGTCATTTCCTTAATTTCTTTAGTTTTGTGAATTATTTTGGGATCACTTGTTAAAATACCATTTACATCTGTCCAAATAATTACAGAATTAGCATCAGAACCAACAGCATAAATAGAAGCTGTATAATCACTACCACCTCTTCCTATTGTTGTTGTTGAATTATCGTCTTCGCAACTGGCAATAAATCCTGGTACGATTAATAGTTCAAAATCATTTTTAGACAAATACTCTTTTATTAATTTTGTACTTTTTGAAAGATTTACACCAGCATTTAGATAATTATTATTTGTCTTAATAACACTACGTGAATCTAAATATTTAGTATTTTTCTTAAGATTGTGTTTTAAATATTCATACATTATTTTAGATGTCATTTCTTCTCCATATGACAAAACACAATCTAAAGTTTTTTTATAATTTTCATGTATTAAATAAATACCTTTCAAAATATCTTTTAAATTTTTTAGTTCTTTTAGGATCATTAAACAGATCCTATTTTCCTCTTGTTCTTCTAAATTTAAAGAACTTTTAACAAATAATTCTTTTACAATTGTTACATATATATTGTAGATGTTTTGATAAATATCTAAGTATTTTTCATTACTATTTGATGCTAAT
>Ga0310345_10006736_pt1 | contig 9993 bp, 8 predicted proteins | sample HC15DNA20500_MG_FD_204667 | JGI IMG/M metagenome (GOLD analysis project Ga0310345, IMG submission 204667) | Marine microbial communities from station ALOHA, North Pacific Subtropical Gyre - HC15-DNA-20-500_MG | ecosystem: Environmental > Aquatic > Marine > Oceanic | place: Pacific Ocean: North... | reverse complement strand
CCACCAGATTGGACTCGACTCTAGGCCCCAAGGTTCGAGCAATTCGTAGAAGCCGCGGCATCACCCAGGCTGAATTAGCTCGAAGGCTCGGCATTTCAGCAAGCTACCTAAATCTGATCGAACACAACCGGCGCGCCTTCACAGCTGATTTGCTGGTTCGACTCGCCGAGTGTCTCCCGATTGACATTAAGACTCTGTCGACAGCCCAAGACGGTCGGGCGGTCACAGAACTCCTAGAAGCCTTCGGCGATCCTCTCTTCGAAAACTTAGATGTCGTAGCCGCAGAGGTTAAGGAATTCGCTACAAACTCGCCTACGGCAGCTCAAGGCGTCTTGCGATTGTACGAGGCGTATCGATCGGCTAGAGAATCGGCCTATAACTTGGGCAATAAACTGCTTTCCGGTTCCGAACTCCCGGGCATCTTTGCATCTAAGCTACCCACTGAAGAAGTAAATGACCTTCTGCAGCGTCATCTCAATTATTTCCCAGAATTAGAAGAGGGCGCAGAAGCACTGGCACGCAATGCACGACTGGAACGCGACTTTCTCTTTAACAGCCTCGCCTCCTACTTGCAACAGACCAAGGGTATTGAGGTGCGAATCGAACAACCGGGAAATATGCAGGGAGCATTCCGACGCTACGACCCAGTCAAGAAAATACTCAGCTTGTCGGAAGCACTCCGGCGAGGCAGTCGCAACTTCCAACTCGCCCATCAGGTGGGCCTACTGACACAGGATGACATCCTGAAACGGATAGCCGACGACCCACTAATTACAACCGATGAATCGAGAGCCTTGTCGCGGGTCGTCCTTGCTAGCTATTTTGCCGGCTGTGTACTGATGCCATATGAAGCATTTCTACAAGCAGCCAAAGATGAACGATACGACATCGATTTACTTGGACATCGTTTTCGGGCCAGCTTCGAACAAACCTGCCATCGACTCACCACTCTTCGACGTCCCGGCGCGGAGGGTATACCTTTCCATCAAATCCGCATTGACATCGCCGGAAACATTTCGAAGCGGTTTAGCGCCTCGGGCATTCGCTTTCCGCGTTTCGGTGGAGCCTGCCCACGGTGGAATGTCTTTGAAGCGTTCCTTACGCCCGGCATGATTCGCCCCCAGCTCTCGCAATTCCCAGACGGTCAAGTATATTTTGAAGTTGCAAGAACCGTGCGAAAAGCCAGTGGAGGCCATCGTGGCCCACGAGCTCAATATGCCATTTCCCTTGGCTGTGAAGTGAGCTACGCCCAGGAAATGGTCTACGCCGACGGACTGGACTTGACAAGCCGTGAAGCTGTCGTCACCGTCGGGCCGACGTGTCGTTTGTGTGACCGAATGGATTGCGAGCAACGCGCGTACCCCCCCGTTCAACAACCGCTCTCCGTCAATGAAGACGTTCGCGGTGTCTCCTTTTATGCTCCTCCTTCATCCTAAACCAGCCACTGACAGTCACTCCCCAGCAATCGAACCGTTACCGTGTGCTACCATCGCCCAGTGTCTCATCCAATGAGACTGGGACCAGACTAAGACCTGCAGCAAGTTCCTATTCAAAATAGACCAGTAAATCTATCGATTTATAAAACTAATAAATGGATCGCAATCCATCGAATCTCCAAAAATGCGGCAACATCAACGACTGCCCGTAACAAATCAGTCATCTCCAGTCTGTGCGGAGACTCTAGCCTCGTGACTGCCGTCATCATGAATATTTACAGTCACCGTTAACTCCATCGGCCTGCAACAGACCTGACAATCTTCGATGTACCACTGTTCCGTAACCGACCAATCGATCGTCACCTCCAGTTGCTCACCACAGTAGGGGCACTCAATAAACCCAGTCATGACGATTGACGTGGACGTCGAACCTCGTATAAGTCTCTCAGAACATCGCGAGCGGAGTGACTGCTGCACCCGCGCCATTAGGCATTTCATGTGGTGACGCCATAAACAAAAATTCCCATCGGTCAAGCTCTCTGGCCGTTCCCGCTAATTCCTCAAGACCCAGATTGTCGAAAAGGTGCACCCCCAATGCCACGAGCGTGAAAAAATGAATCGGAATGCTTACCCCATCGACTACGCCACCCTCTTGAGCCATATCGGCGCCCATTAAAGCGATATCGCGTTCCTTTAAAAATGGGAGAAGCGAGGGATGGTACCCACCTTGCTGGCCAACATCTCGACCAGTCCGTAGAAACAGCGCATCGCCAGCCGAAATGGTGATACCGGTCTCAGCCTCCCAATTTTCGACGTCGTGGCGCCGAAGCGCTTTCCCTGGCATATCGATCAAGATTCCTCGCGTAACGAGTCTCCCCTTCACACTAGCTACACTCATGTGTGTACAACCATCCACCGTCGTTGCAACTTCCTCGAAGTTAAGACCGTTGTAGACCTTGCCCGCATATGCCACGTGACACAAGGCATCCAGATGGCTTACCACCCCTCCGTGATATTCGATCTCATATCGTTCCCAGAAGTAGCCATTGTCAGTATCAATATCAAACACATTCCTGACAGACCCCACCAACACCGGCAGGCGGTTCGCATCCACTTCGTCTTCACTCTCCAAAGGCACGATCGCCATAGGACGCGCCATCGAAACAACTGTTCCGGCTTGAACCAATCCGGCCGCCTGCACACGTTTTTCTGGAGTAATTGTATTGAGAGCGCCAAGTTGATCGTCCTCTCCCCACCGTCCCCAATTTGACAACTCGTTCATCCATGTCTCGTATTGTTCCTTCGTAACCTCTTGACCCAATTCCCCTTGTGCTTCGCCGCCAGAGCAAGCTGCTGATATGACTATCGCGGCTATGACCAACCAGCCTGTTCCATTTCGAGCTCTCATGCCCTCCCCCATTCTGCTGCGTCGCCGTCAAGCCGATATTTCGATAACATAGCCTTGTGAGCTTAGATCGAAACATCGACCAAAAACCTGACAGCACCCTATCCGCTAGCTACGCTACAAAACGTCGTTCCTTGCGACCTGTGCTCTGTGGTCATTTTTTGGGTAAGAGAGGTCTGTCTTCTCTTGTGCACGCTACCGTTCGATTGTTTGCGATCTTCCTGAGTGTCGGAGTTATTACAGTCGCTGCCGATAACCAAACCAGCGGTATCGTGGGCGTGTGGGACACTGGGGATGGAGCCCATGTGGAAATCTACGAACGTGACGGTAAGTATTACGGCAAGTTTCTGTATTTCTACGATGACCCACCCGCAGGTGGTGTCGATGCCAAGAATCCGGATCCCGCTTTGCGGAACCGGTCGCTTGTCGGAACGGATTTTCTGCTCAATTTCGAATTTATCGATCAAAGATGGAAAAATGGCCGTATCTACAACCCTGAAAATGGCAAACTGTATAAGGCTGACCTGGAACTGCGTAGGGGTGTGTTAAAAGTACGAGGGTGGATAGGTTTTCGCTTGCTCGGACGGACCGTCGAATGGACTTCGCTAGACTGAAAACCCAACCTTTTTTAACTGGGTCGAACTGAAGCAGGACAATCGCTATGACAAAGATACGTGCGTCGCTTGTTATCTGTCTTCTCTACCTTGGGTCAACTACTACGGACGCTCAAACAATTAATGTCGGCCGTGGGGACATCCAAGTCCGTGTTCCGTCGACAATCAACACAGAGTCCAAACCGGCCCTTGTGGTGTTACTTCATGGATACAGCCATACGGGACAGTTGCGAGAATCCGAGTGGAAATTTGGTGACCTTGTAGAAGATTACGGCTTTGTTCTCGCTTACCCAGATGGCACGCGGGAATCAGGCGGCGATCAAAATACCTTTTGGAATGCATCGGCCGCCTGCTGCAATTTCAGGGGAAGTGACGTAGATGACTCAACCTACATCATATCGATCATTAATCAGCTTACAGACCAATACGATATTGATCCAAAGCGCATTTACCTCGTTGGCCATTCCAACGGAGGCTTCATGTCCTACCGAATGGCTTATGACCATTCAGAAACTATTGCTGCGATCGCGAGTCTCGCTGGCGCAGCAACTAGCGGGGACCATCCCGCACCACCGCATCCCGTACACGTCTTGCAGATACATGGCACCGCAGACTCCGTCATAGCATATGAAGGTGGTAACCTGAACCGCTTCGAGGACACCGCGGGCAGAGAAATTAGTCGCCCCTACCCTGGAGCCACAGAAACCGTGGAACGTTGGGCTTCCTACAATGGCTGTACTCTTCAGAAAAGATCATCCCAGAACAGGGATCTGGATGGATTATTGTCCGGCGCCGAGACAGCGGTCACACAGCATATCGAAAACTGCAAAAATGGAGGATCGAGCGAGCTGTGGACTATTAACGGAGGCTCCCATTCACCGGACATTTCTGACAGCTTCAGCCGACAGATCGTCGAGTGGCTTCTGGCTCATCCTAAGCCGTAACAGCTCTGTCGACGACCGTCTCACCAAGCGCCTCAACGCTCAAAACAACGCCTGTTTACTGCTTCCGATCGAGTAAATAATCGACAGCTAATTGATTGCAAGCCACTTAGCATAAATAGACACGACAAAATCAGGATAGTTCATCTATTGATTTCGTTATATTTTTTCGCAAGATTCTACTGTTTGGAGCCGATATCTAAGGTTAGTAAGGACAATGACGACCACACCAAAACGCTCGACAAGCGCCTTTGACCAACTTGCCGTTAGCCGAAATCTCGGGGCACTCGCTCGCTATGCCGGCTTTCTGGTTGTCGTAATCCTTCTGTTTTCAGGAATCTTCCAGACGATCATGTCCCAAATCGAGGGACAGTCCCACTCGTGGATCACAGCCATCTACTGGACACTCGTCACAATGAGCACACTCGGCTTTGGCGATATCGTCTTTCTCAGTGACGCCGGCCGAATCTTCACCCTTGTAGTTCTACTGTCGGGAACGGTCCTATTGTTGGTAGTTCTGCCATTCACCTTTATTCGTTTCTTTTATGCTCCGTGGCTTGAAACGCAAATTCGCCAAGATACACCACGGTCAGTTAAATCTGGAACATCTGAACACGTGATTCTTTGCCGTTATGACGAAGTTGCGAAAGCCCTTATCGAAAGACTCGAAGCGAGCAAGATTCCCTACTACGTTCTTGAGCCGAACCCAAACGTTGCAACCCGACTCATCGACGACGGGATCTCAACAGTCACAGGAGAGCTGGATGCAAAACTCACTTACCAGCGTCTCAATATTGACGACGCACGATTACTAGTCGCGAACCATGACGACACGACTAATGCGAATATCGTACTGACCGCGCGAGAAGCGACGGGTAACGGAAACATTAACCCCACGCCAGTCGTCGGTTTCGCAGAACATCGTGACTCAATAGACATTCTCGAATTAGCTGGCTGCAACCAGGTGCTTTCGCCCAAGATTCAACTTGGTAAGTATCTGGCTGAACGTGGAAGTGCTGGGATAGACCATACCGACGTCCTTGGTTCAATCAAAGGTCTTCGAATGGGTGAAATCGCCGCTCGGGATACCACATTGGTCGGCTGCACGATCCGGGAAACCGCCCTTCGGACGAAAACTGGGGCAAGCATTGTCGGCATGTGGCAAGCGGGCACACTCCTCCCAGCTCGTCCGGAAACAACTATTGAGGCGAACAGCATCTTGGTAGTCCTAGGTGTAGCCGAGCAGCTAAAGAAGGTAGATAACCTACTCAACAGAGAAGAAGAGAAAGCTGACCGTCCCGTTCTGATTATCGGAGGCGGCACAGTTGGACGAGCCGCAGCTCGTAAGCTCCGAGAGAATAACGTTTCCGTGTACTTACTCGAAAAAAATTCCAATGTTTGCGACCGTTGCATAGACCTTGCCGACCGCGTCATTGTAGGTGACGCTAATGACAGTAAAAATCTAGATCTCGCCGGGTTTCAGGACGCGAGAGCCGTCTTGCTTACTGGAAAGGACGATGCCGTTAACATCTACCTCGCTGTTTACTGCCGTCGCCTCAGACCAGACATCCGTATTGTGAGCCGTGTTGCTCGGAATCGTAACGTTAGTGCAGTCCATCGTGCTGGAGCCGACTTTGCTTTTAGTGACGCCGTCCTCGCCGCTGAGTCGACCATGGCTCTTCTCGAGGAGCACGAAATGGTCGTACTTGACCTCGACATCGAACTCTTTGAAGTCGACGTGCCACGCAAACTCGTCAATACAAGATTGGCCGAGTCCAACATCAGTTCCAAAACTGGCTTAGTTGTTGTAGGCCTCGATGATGGCACACAAATAACTACCGCAATCGACAGTACGGTCTCGCTTCAAGCTGGACACAAGTTAGTAATGCTGGGCACAACTGAACAACGGCAGGTATTTGCTCAAACGTTCGATTAGCAAGAGGCGCCTACTGAATTTGTGTCGATGACCACAGATTGATCACCGCGACACCAGCTATGATGAGCGTCATGCCTGTAACAGCCGCGAGGTCTAAACGCTGGTCGTGCATCACCCGTCCTACGAGTCCGACCAACACAACTCCGACACCGGCCCAAATCGCATAGGCCACGCCGACGGACATCCGTTGCAAACACAAGCTCAGAAAATAGAATGCCGCGGTATAACCGACAACAACGATGCCGCTGGGTAATACCTGCGTAAAGCCATTCGAAGCCTTCAGTGCCGTCGTCGCGGTGACTTCGAACACAATTGCGATCATCAAATAGACGTAATGCATACCTATTTCTAACGACAACCGTTCAAAATCGCAAGACTTACACTGGCCGCACTCAAATCTCGAGATCCAGTCGACACAACTTCCTTCTTAGACATGTACAAGCCTCAGGGCTCACATGTTTCCCGTATAGCGCGACCATCAAAACGCAGTTGGGTGGCCATCACTAGCGAAATAGGTCACACTTGCTAGGCCTACTGTGCGCACACGTAATCCATCACAACATGCCGTGGTCATCTTCGTGTTCGTGCTAGTACTCGACTGCCTGTCCGGTGCTAGCGCTGGGCAACTCCCTTCAGTATCCGACACTAAGAATCCGCCCGCTGAAGCAGCACGGATCCTCGTAGTGCCGTTCTCTAATATTTCTGGTGACCCACGTGACGCCTGGATGGGAACCGGGATTGCTGAAACCATTGCCGCTGACCTACGTCAATTGGACTTCTCCGTCGTCTCACAAACCTTGTCTCCAGAGGCAACGCCTCCAGACCATCTCGGGCTCGCAGCGGACACGCATGCGCGACAACTCGCGCACGAAGCTGGAGCAACGTGGATCGTCGGAGGAGAATTCCAGAAACTCGGTGATCAAATACGAATCGTAGCCCGGGTCATTGACATCTCAAGAACTACTGTCCCCCAGACGGTGACGTTGGACGACAAACTCGACAACCTATTTAAATTGCAGGATCAAGTGGTCCCGCTACTCAAAGATATATTGATACCCCCCCAACCCATTACCGCCGATACCGCAGACGATATAACTAGCCAAGAACCGAGTCAGACCGAAGTTGACCGACGTCAAACTCTTCTAAATAATGACTCCGTATCGAGTCAACTCGCTGATACACCTCGTGCGACCATCCGCCGGACCGCAGATCCACCACAAATCGATGGACGCCTAGACGACACCGTGTGGCAGACCGCTACTCACATAACCGACTTTGTGCAAATTGCTCCGGTCGCTGGAGCGCCAGGTTCTGAAGACACCGAAGTATGGATGGCCTATGACAGCGACAACCTCTATTTCGCCTTTTATGCGCATTACGATAATCCCGGGATGATGAGGGTGAACTGGGGCGACCGAGATGAGACCGGTGGAGATGACCAGATGGCGGTTATGTTCGACACCTTTCTTGACCAACAGCGGGCCTATCAATTTGAAGTGAATGGCTACGGAGTTCAGACCGACTCACTGGTCAACGCTGAAGGCACTCGTAGTAGTAGCTCCCGCGGCTCATCGTCCAGTTCTGTCGGAAGTAGTTATTGGCGACAGAATAGTAGTAGCGGTTCCAGTCTCAGTAGCTCCGGTTCGTTCGGTGTTCGTGGTGACCGGTCATGGAATGCCCTGTTTGAAACCGACGGACAAATCGTCGACGACGGATGGACGGCCGAAATGGCCATTCCGTTCAAAAGCTTGCGGTACCCTGCTCGTGCTTCTAACGAAGTCCACCAGTGGGGATTTCAGATCACTCGACGGATCCGGGGACTGTCTGAAGCTGTGTCGTGGTCCCCAATTTCACGGGATGTCGTGGGACAACTCACACAGTTCGGTATCCTTGACGGACTCGAAGACCTGTCGAAAAGTAGGAACCTAGAGATCCTGCCTGAGTTAACCGGAGTCACACTCGGATCGATGAACCGGGACACTGGGACCTACAACCGACGTGACCCTGAAGGTGATCTTGGCCTAGGAGTTAAGTACGGGCTTACGCCAAATCTGACGGCAGACTTCACCTACAACCCTGACTTCTCACAGATCGAAGCTGACCAACCGCAGATCGAAACGAACCAGCGGTTTGCGCTCTTCTATCCCGAACAGCGCCCCTTCTTCCTGGAAGGGCAGGAGATTTTTCAGACATCGACACCGATGACACTTTTGAACACACGAACGATCGTCGACCCGCGCTTTGGAGGAAAGCTAACAGGGAAAGTTGGCAACACTACGCTTGGCGTGGTTGTTGCTGACGATGAAGCACCTGGTCTCCTCGACGACCAAGCCAACTCACAGTTTGGATCAACCGCTCAAACCGTGGTGGGGCGCGCCCGCTATGACTTCTACACAGAGTCGTACCTCGGCGCCATCATGACAGCAAGAGAGTTCGGACAGGATTACAATCGGGTCGGCGGAGTTGACGGACGATTCCGGATAGGCCAGACCCACCGCGTGAGTTTCATGGCCGTTGGATCCTCTACACAAAACGAGACCGAGGGAACCGTCGGTGGAGGCGCGTTCGAGTTCGACTTAACACGCCAGGGACGAAATCTAGGCTACAGCGCATCCTACGGCAGTATTGACCCAGAGTTCCGAGCAGAAAGTGGGTTCATCCCGCGTGTCGATCTCCGACAGGCCACCGGGACGGTGTCCTATCGCTGGTGGCCTGAATCAACCCTTCTGACTTGGCAGCCATCGTTTACATATTTTCGACTATACGACTATGCCGGTGTGTTACAGGACGAACAGATTCAAAGCCGGGCCAACTTTCAGTTTCGAAACAATGTCTCCATTACCGGTAGCGTCAGTCGAGACCTTGAACGCTTTCGAGCACTCGAGTTCCGCAAAACAGGCTACGGCCTAGACTGGACCATTAGTGGCCGAACGCTGTCGCTTTATGGAGGATTCAACGTCGGCGACGGTATCTATTTTAGTGATAATCCGTACCTCGGCGACACGGCCACGGGGAACATCAACGTGATGCTTAGACCGAATTCACGTATGCAAATTCGAATAACAAGCATCTTTAGTCGATTTACAAATCCGATCGACGACGTTGAAGTCTTTGACGTCAGGATCTACCGAACACGAACAACTTTTCAGTTCACTAATCGATTCTTACTCCGGCATATCCTGGAACACAATACACAGGCGGTAACGCTCGGTAACAATCTGCTCCTCACATATCGCATTAATTCTGGAACCGTCCTCTTTCTCGGATATGACGACCGGTATCAACGCGGCACCAGAATCAACAACACCGTGTTTCCAATGACCACACTCCAACGGACGAATAGGGCACTCTTTACCAAGTTCTCGTATTTGTTCCGCCTTTAACCAAAAAAACTATTAGGCCCCTCAAGAAACACCAAGGCGCTTTATAGTTCTATAGAGCGCTCAAAGCACTCCCACAGAAACAGCCAGTCATTGAAGCGACTCACGCGCTTGGGACCGCTCGTTGTCCGAAAAACGTTTATAGTTTGATACGCTCAATCTTCGGCAACTCCGGCACCGGACCCAATTCCTACCGAGAGGCTGCACTTAGGAACATCGTGTCAGCATTTAATTCGTCTTGGATCACTTCTGTGTCTCGACCCAATCGCTTCATCACAAAG
>Ga0310345_10006735_pt1 | contig 9994 bp, 7 predicted proteins | sample HC15DNA20500_MG_FD_204667 | JGI IMG/M metagenome (GOLD analysis project Ga0310345, IMG submission 204667) | Marine microbial communities from station ALOHA, North Pacific Subtropical Gyre - HC15-DNA-20-500_MG | ecosystem: Environmental > Aquatic > Marine > Oceanic | place: Pacific Ocean: North... | reverse complement strand
GGCGGCGCAGGCTTTTCCCGAGGAAGCAGTGCACTTCGAGTACTTTACCGCCCCGCCCGATCTGGCCGAGGGGTTCGTTAATGTCCCGTTCCAGGTTAAGATCAACAGTTCCGGAGAACTCATCGACATCCCCTCCGAGAGATCAATTCTCGATGTGCTCCGCGAGCGCGGCATGGACCTCGAGAGCAGCTGCGAGGAAGGGATTTGCGGAACCTGCGCCACCCAGTTGATCGAGGGTGCGCCGGAGCATCGCGATCTGTTCCTTACCGAGAAGGCCAAGGCCGACAACAAGTGGATTATGATCTGCTGCTCGCGTGCAAAGGGTGGCGTCCTGACACTTGGATTGTGAAAGTATTTTAAGTTTATTTATTATTTTGTGATAGTTATGGGAGTTTTTTCACTTAATTTATAAGAATAATCTGGCGCCGCCTAGTGGCGGAGTCATAGCAGTCGGCGTCGCATCGCCGGGCCAGTCGACCGCCGAGTCAACGCTTGCTGCACCGAGGACAGAGGCCGGTGCTGGGATGGTCGGCGCCGGGTTGGCCGGTCCGGCTCCTGCGTCAGGTAATTTGCGCGGTGGCGTCGATCTCCAGCAGCATGTCCTTGTGCGCCAACGAGGGGATCTCGAGCAGCGTGCGCGGCGGCATGTTGTCGTGGCCGAAGGTTTCCCAGGTGATTTCGTTGAGCGTGTCCTGATCGCGGAAGACGTCGACCAGATAGATCGTCAGCTTGACGATGTTGGTCATATCGGCTCCGGCGGCGGCGAGGATGGTCGCGATATTCTCGAACGTCTTCTCGCATTGCGAGCGAAAGCCGCCCTCGTACCACTTGGCCTCTTCGACCGGGTCGTGCGGGTGCTTGTGATAGATCGGCACCGGGCCCATGCCGGACAGCCAGATTGTGCGCCCGCCCTCGACCGAGAAAGCGGGCACAAACGGCATGTTATACTCGGCCTTGGGTTCGCGCGGATGAATCGGTGTGATTTTCATAGCTGCCTCCCTGGCGGTTATTCGCCTTGCTCGACCATTCGTCAAAGTCGTCCATGTGGGGCCTTTAATTTTTTGAATAGCCACAAACGGAACCCAAACTCGCCGCCCGCTTTTAATGACTTCGATCGCGTCCGCGGCGATCAATCTGCGCAGACGTCCACGGGCGGCTTCGCGACTAATGTCAATTCCGAATAACTCGCGCGCCGCTTCGTCAAACGACAGCAGCCCGGGAGTCACGTGAAAACAACTTCACTACTGGCGCGGCTCAGCGTCATGGCGCCGATTGCGCACGCTGATGCGGCGAAGCGCTTACTGGGGCAACGCGAGCCGTCATTCTTTCGCCCGAGCGATCTTATCGGCGATCCGTGTAGCCGATTTAGCCTTGTCGATGATGAAGCGCGAATGGCTTCCCTTGGATACCTCATCGAACTGGTCGCGCACCGAGAAATCGAAGGTTACGCGCCGCCGGTCGATCTCGGTGACGGTGACTGTAATATCGACCCAAAAGCCGAGAGGCGTTGCGCTGAGATGCGACAGGGCGACCTCTATTCCCACCGAATCCTCACCCTCGTCGACATGCGCGAGCAGAAATTGGCGCGCCGTCACTTCGATATCGCGCAGCAGGCTGGGCGTGGAGTACACGCGGTTGTCAGCGCCCAAGTATGACATCGTGCGCGCTTGGTCGACCTCATAGCGTTGAGTGGCGCTCAATCCGGATGTCAGGCTCGGTTTCATGCCATTTCCCCGTGCTACCGGCGCATGGCGACGCCATGGCTGCCGCGCCGTTCCCCCGCCTGTCGCTCGGGCGGCGATGGCGGTGACGGCGGTGTTCCACCGTGCTCCCAACTGCGCAGCAGGTAACTTTCCACAGACGATGCGCTAGATCAACGTGCCCGTCGCCGGCCAGTCCCAGTGCGCCTTGTGAATGCCGGCGGCACTCGCGCCAAAGAACGGGAACGGGGAGGGGCTGGCGGGTCGGCGCCCACGTCCGTGTTGCTGACGCTGATGCCGCCGATTGTCAGGGTCGAACTTCGGTCAGCGACCTGCGCTCCCGGCACCGTGATTACCAGCGCGTCGTTAACCGGACCCACTTCGATGGATACGGTGTCGGCTGCGCTTTGGGCCACGCCAATGCCGCTGTTGCCGAGGTTGTTGACGTTAACGGACAGGGACTCGGCACCATTGAAACCGTCGGTGTCTCGGTAGACCAGGTTGTTGAGCGCGGCGTTGATATCGGTCAGCGTACCCTGGAAGGTCATGTCCGTATCGGCGGCCCCATCGCCGATGGAAAACGTGAGTCCCGTGGTCTGGCTCAAGTCGAATGTGCCGTCGGCGACAGCGAGGGTCACTTCCAGGTTGCCGCTGGCTGCGTCGACGTCGCCGATGCTGATGCCGGCGATGGTCATGTCCGTGCCAATCAGTGCGGTTTGCGTTTTCCGAAACCGGGACGAACGGCGGGTCGTTGACCTCGTTTAGGGTGATGGCCATCGTATAGCTGACGGTCGACGGCGTCTCGGCCCCGCCGCCCGCAGAGAGGTTGATGACGAAGGCATAGGTGCCGCCGGAGTGGGCATTGACCACGGTGCCGGCGAGCGCCGCATTGGTGGTGTAGCCGGACTATGGACGGCGTCGGCGGAATCAAGTGCGATACTGGTGACACCTCCGTCCGAGCCGAACGCGCTGAGGTCGACGTTGTCCGTGAGGGTCGGGCTGCTTGCCGAATCAGCGTATTTGCGTAGGAAGCCGTTGCCGTCGCTGTCCACCGCCACGACCGGGCAGGCCAAGGCAATTTGCCGCGGCAACGACCTGCTCTACCAGCTTGATAAGATTCGCGCCGGCTTGCTGGCAGGTGCCATTCAAACTCGAGGACCTCGTCACCGCCGTTCACGCCCGTTTACGGGGAAACATCACGGTTTGTTCAGGGGCTCTCCGTTTCTCTTGCTGGGCGGGTGCCGGATACCTATACTCCGCGCCGCTTTTGTCGAGCCCGGCGGATCTAAAGGCATGGTAAGACGGCTTCCTAAGAATTATCGACCTTCGGATGACGAGCCATTCATGAACGCCCGACAGCGCGAGTATTTCCGGCGCAAACTCGCTGCCTGGAGGGGCGAACTGATTAGGGAATCGAGTCAGACGCTGCATCACCTTCAAGAGGGAAGTCTCCCCGAGGCAGACGTCGCCGACCGAGCCGCGATCGAATCCGACCGTTCGCTGGAACTCCGTACCCGCGATCGGGAGCGAAAGTTGATTAGCAAGATAGACATGGCCCTCAGGCGAATTGAGGATGGCTCATACGGATACTGTGAAGAGAGCGGCGATCCGATCACTCTCAAACGGCTCGAGGCCCGACCAATTGCAACGCTGGGCATCGAAGCCCAAGAGCGCCACGAGCGGCGTGAAAAGGTGTATCGAGGCGACTAAAGGCGGCCCAAGCGTCAAATGAAAGCCCAATCCATGCTTAGGGGAAATGGATATAAACGGGCCTGAGTCGCGAACAAAATCCGAACATAGATTGATTTTATTCTTAGATTCAAGGCGTTACAAAAACACTTGCGATATGGAACAAATCATGTACATTGACCCTGGTTTGCATCGGGCCAAGCCATGTGAAATAAGAGGGCGAGGTGTCATGTCGGAGAACGTCGTAGCATTGTCGGGCATACCGGAGCGGGACAAACAGAAAGCGTTGGAGGCCGCGCTCGGCCAGATCGAGCGGGCGTTCGGCAAGGGCTCGGTGATGCGCCTCGGCCAGCACGAGGCGGCGGCCGATATCGAGTCGGTGTCGACCGGCTCGCTCGGCCTGGACATCGCCCTCGGCATCGGCGGTCTGCCGCGCGGCCGCGTCGTCGAGATCTACGGCCCCGAGGCCTCCGGCAAGACGACGCTGGCGCTCCACGTCGTCGCGGAGTCGCAGAAGAACGGTGGCACCAGCGCCTTCATCGATGCCGAACACGCGCTCGATCCAGGCTACGCGGCCAAGCTCGGCGTCGATGTCGACGAGCTGCTGATCTCGCAACCCGATACTGGCGAGCAAGCGCTCGAGATCGCCGATACGCTGGTGCGCTCAGGTGCGATCGAAGTTCTCGTCATCGACAGCGTCGCCGCCCTGGTGCCGCGCGCCGAGCTCGAGGGCGAGATGGGCGATACTCATGTCGGGCTGCAAGCGCGGCTGATGAGCCAGGCGCTCAGGAAGCTCACCGCCTCGATCTCCAAGTCGCGCTGCATGGTGATCTTTATCAATCAAATCCGCATGAAGATCGGTGTCATGTTCGGCAGTCCCGAGACCACGACGGGCGGCAACGCACTCAAATTCTACGCCTCGGTACGCCTTGATATCCGCCGCATCGGCGCCATCAAGGACCGCGAGGAAGTGGTCGGTAACCAGACCCGGGTCAAGATCGTCAAGAACAAGGTCGCGCCCCCCTTCAAAGTCGTCGAGTTCGACATAATGTACGGCGAGGGGATTTCCAAGACCGGCGAGCTGGTCGACCTCGGCGTCAAGATGGGGGTGGTCGAGAAGTCGGGCTCGTGGTTCTCTTACGCCGGTCAGCGTATCGGCCAGGGTCGCGAGAACGCTAAGCTCTTTCTCGCCGAGCACAGCGACTTGGCGGCGGAGATCGACCAGACGATCCGCCACAATGTGGGAATTGGCACAGAGTCCGGCGTGGCGCCGTTGGTTACCAACATGGACGAGGCCAGAGAGGCCTGAGGCGGCAGCCGCCAATCCAGCCGGCCACATTGCTGCCGCTCACTTCAAGCAAGCAGCGCCAGCCTCGGACCGCTCGCTAGGTCAGGGCCGGCGCGACCCGAAGACGCCCGTCCTGCTTACGCTGTCCAGCCAGAGCGGCACACCGTCTGGCGGCTGCCTGGACAGGTCTTCGGGCACAGGCTAAAAACAGGATGAGCCGCCCTCCCGGGGCCAAGCGCGGCGCGGCGTGAACAGTCGCGTCTGCTCGAGACAGACATGCAGAGCGCACACGACATCCGCAAGGCTTTTCTCGACTACTTCGCCCGGCACGGCCATGCTGTCGTGCCCTCAAGCCCGCTAGTGCCGGACAACGACCCGACGCTGCTGTTTACCAACTCCGGCATGGTGCAGTTCAAGAACCTGTTTACCGGCGCCGAGAGGCGCGAGTATACGCGCGCCGCGACCAGCCAAAAGTGCGTGCGCGTCGGTGGCAAGCACAACGATCTTGACAATGTCGGCTACACCGCTCGCCACCACACCTTTTTTGAGATGCTGGGCAACTTTTCGTTCGGCGATTATTTTAAGGATGTCGCCATCGAACTCGCCTGGAACCTGGTGACAAACGAATACGGCCTGCCGGCAGAGCGGTTGTGGGTTACCGTGTTCCACGAGGACGATCAAGCGTTCGATATCTGGCGCAAGGTGAGCGGGTTGCCCGAGGCGCGCATCGTCCGCATCGCTACCGCCGACAACTTCTGGAGCATGGGCGAGACCGGTCCGTGCGGCCCGTGCTCCGAGATTTTCTACGATCATGGCGAGAACGTTCCCGGCGGCCCCCCAGGCTCCCCTGAGCAGGACGGCGACCGCTACGTCGAGATCTGGAACCTGGTGTTCATGCAATTCGAGCAAGTCGCACCAAACCAGCGCGTCGATCTGCCCAGGCCTTCGATTGACACCGGCATGGGGCTCGAGCGGATCGCCGCCGTGCTGCAGGGCAGTCACGATACCTACGACACCGACCTGTTGCGCAACCTCATCCTTGCTTCGGCCGATGCCAGCGGCACCCGGGCCGACGGCGAGCACTCCGTCTCGCATCGGGTTATCGCCGACCACTTGCGCTCGATCAGTTTTCTCATCGCTGACGGCGTGATGCCGTCGAACGAGGGGCGTGGCTACGTTCTCCGGCGTATCATGCGGCGCGCCATGCGCCATGCCCATGTGATTGGCTGTGAGGAGCCGCTGATGTGGCAACTCGTGCCTGCCGTGGTCGGCCAGATGGCTCCGGTCTATGGCGAACTGGTACGGGCCGAGCCGCTGATCACCGAAACGCTCAAGCTCGAGGAAACTCGCTTCAAGCAGACCCTGGCGCGCGGTCTGCGCCTGCTCGACGACGAGGTCTCGAAGCTCGATAGCGGGGCACCGCTGGCCGGTGAGGTCGCGTTCCGGCTTTACGACACCTACGGTTTTCCTCTCGATTTGACCGAGGACGCGCTGCGCGTGCAGGGCCGTGGCGTCGATGTGGCGGGGTTTGACAAGGCCATGGCGCGCCAGCGGGCGGACGCCCGCGCCGCCTGGGTTGGCTCGGGCGATACGGCGACCGAAGCGGTGTGGTTTAACGTGCGCGAACGTGTCGGCGCGAGCGAATTTCTCGGTTATCAGACGGAGGTCGCGGAGGCGCGCCTCGAGGCCATCGTTCGCGGCAGCGGCGAGGTCGCTTCGGCCGCCGCTGGCGACGAAGCCGCCTTCGTTACCAACCAGACTCCGTTCTACGCCGAATCTGGCGGCCAGATCGGCGATTGCGGCATCATGTTCAGCGCCGGCGGTGGCGAGATCGCGGTGATGGATACGGTCAAGCGCCTCGGCGACCTGCACGTCCACATGGGCCGGGTAACGGCGGGTACGGTTCACACCGGGGACGTGGTCGAACTGCACCTCGATGGTGACCGCCGTGCCGGCCTGTGCGCTCACCATTCGGCGACCCATCTGCTCCATGCCGCGCTGCGTCGCGCTCTCGGTCCCCACGTCACCCAGAAAGGCTCGCTCGTCGCGCCCGAACGCTTGCGCTTCGATATCAGCCATCCCAAGCCGATCGGCGAGGACGAGCTCGTCGCCGTCGAGGCGGAGGTGGCCCGCCAGGTGCGTCTCAACGAGCCGGTGGTGACCCATTTGATGGCGCCCGAAGAGGCCATCGCCTCGGGTGCGTTGGCTCAGTTCGGCGAGAAATACGGCGATGAGGTGCGCGTGCTCAGCATCGGTAAGGGAGGCGGTGGCGGTGCGCCCTATTCGATCGAACTGTGCGGCGGCACTCATGTGCGGCGCACCGGCGACATCGGTCAGTTCAAGATACTCGAGGAAGGCGCGGTCGCGGCCGGCGTGCGCCGCATCGAAGCAGTCGTTGGCGAAGCCGCGGTCGCCGCGGTGGCGGCGCAGGAGCGGGTGCTCAAACAGGCTGCCACGGCGCTGCGGGTGACGCCAGCCGAACTAGCGCCGCGCATCACCGCGCTCATCGAAGAGCGCAAGCAGCTCGAGCGCGCCTTGCGCGACGCCCGCCGGGCGCTTGCCCGTGGCGGTGTCGACGGGCTGGCGCGACGCGAGGTGGGCGGCGTGATGCTGGGGTCGGGGAAGCTTGCCGGGGCGCCCGCGCGTGAGCTCAAGGCGATGATCGACGATCTCAAGCGCGCGGCGCCGGGAGTCTATGCCCTGGTCACGGTTTCCGGCGGCAAGGCCTCTCTCGTGGTTGGCGTCACAGCCGACTTGGCCGACCGGCTCAACGCCATCGACCTGGTGCGCGCCGGCGTCGCCGAACTGGGCGGCAAGGGAGGTGGCGGGCGCGCCGACATGGCGCAGGGTGGTGGCCCCAAGGGGGATCGGGCGGATGCTGCCCTTGCTGCTGTGGAGAGTGCGGTTGCGGCGGCGGTGGGCACCGCGAGTGCGGCGACCTAACCCCCGCCGCGTGGGAACTATCCGAACGCTGCGGAGTGCCGGCCGCGTCGCCTAGGTCAGCTGCGTCGCTCAGGAATGAGCCGAGTGGTGCGGCTGCGTGAGCGCGCGCGTCCTCACTTGGCCGTTCGGCGCGCTGGCCCGCTGCGCCGTGCTGCGTCGAGGGGGCGGGGCGCAGCTAGATTGGCGATCAGGCGCTGCAGCAGGGCACTTAGCCTTCGTTTGTCCTCCGGCGCGAATCCGAACATCGCACGCGTCCCAATCTCGACGCCTGCGGCCGTCACCTGCGCCCGACACGCGTGCGCTTTACGTGTCAGCCGAATCCGTACCTCGCGGCCGTCGCCGCGGCCTTTGAGCCGGCGCACCAGACCGTCGCGTTCCATGCGGTCGAGCGTCCGCGCCACGGTGGGCTGGCTGAGGTCGGCCCCGGCACTCAACTCGCTGGCCGTCAAGTCGTTGTTTTGCCACAGCAGGACGAGCAGCGGGAACTGGCCGGGGGCGACACCAGTCGACGCTAGTTCAACAGCAAGCGCCCGGCTTAGCAGCCGCTGCGCCCGAGCGATGAGGTAACCGTTCGACCTGTCGAGATGAAGGGTGACGAGGGCTGAGCGGCTCGGCTGAGCTTGGGGTTCATGCATAAAAAATAGCATGCTAACTATATAGCGTTCGCGCAATAGTTATCTTGCTATCTGAACGGTTGTGAAAACGCGCAGGTGGCTTGACGGAGCGCGGCAGCGCGTGGCACCGCAACCCGGCATAGCCGTTGCGGGCGAGCACTCGACGCGTCGAGGCTGGGCTGGACAAGCCGGTGGCAGAGGCTGGAGTTGGCCGTGACAGGGGCGTAATGAGTATTACGGCTGGGCCGTGTGGGCTACGTGTTTCGGCGAAGTCATGCGCCGAGCCGGCGCTGTGACCTACTACGTCGAGGAAGTAAAAACGGCCCGCGACATCGTCGCCCTGCAGTCGATGTGGAAGCGGGTCGCGACGTGAGGGGTACTCCCGTCTCCGGGGTCTCCCGTTCCAACGTCCGAAACGTTTCGCGGCCCTGACCCAAATGTGGGCCCGGAATCCGATGCGCGCAAGGCCGCAGCCGAGTTCGCTGAGGAGCGGGTTATTGCCGTGCCGACAGGCGGCTAACGCATCCCACAGCGGAGCCGCCTGTCGCTCCCGAACCGGCGCGCTAGGCCATTGCCGCTTGCACGCCCTCATCCAGCGCGTCGAGGAATTGGCTGGTGGTGAGCCAGTCCTGCTTTGGGCCGATGAGGATCGCCAAGTCCTTCGTCATCTTGCCGCTTTCGACGACGCGAATACAGGCTGTCTCGAGCGTCTCGGCGAAGCGTGCGAGCTCGGCATTGCCGTCGAGCTTGGCACGATGCTTAAGGCCGCCCGTCCAGGCAAAGATCGAGGCGATGGGATTGGTCGAAGTCTCGTTGCCCTTTTGGTGCTCGCGGTAATGCCGTGTGACCGTGCCATGGGCGGCCTCCGCCTCGACGATCTTGCCGTCCGGTGTCATCAGTGCCGATGTCATGAGGCCAAGCGAGCCGAAACCTTGCGCCACGATGTCCGACTGAACGTCGCCGTCATAATTCTTACACGCCCAGACGAAACCGCCGCTCCACTTGAGCGCCGCGGCGACCATGTCGTCAATCAGGCGGTGCTCGTAGGTGATGCCCCGTTTCTCGAACACATCGGCGAACTCGGCGTCGAAGACCTCCTGGAACAGATCTTTAAAGCGCCCGTCATAAGCCTTGAGGATGGTGTTTTTGGTGGACAGATAAACCGGCCAGCTGCGGTTCACGCCGTAGTTGAAGCAGGCGCGGGCGAAGCCTCTGATCGAGTCGTCGAGGTTGTACATGGCTAGCGCAACGCCGCCGCCCGGAAAGTCAAACACGTCGCGCTCGACCGTCTCACCGCCATCGGTCGGCGTGAACCGGATGCTGAGGTGGCCCGGTCCCGGTACGACGAAATCCGTTGCGCGGTACTGGTCGCCGAAGGCGTGGCGGCCGATGACGATGGACTGGGTCCAGCCCGGCACCAGACGCGGCACATTCTCGCAGATGATCGGCTCGCGGAACACGGTGCCGCCCAAGATGTTGCGGATGGTGCCGTTGGGCGAGCGCCACATCTGCTTGAGGTGAAACTCCTCGACCCTGGTCTCATCGGGCGTGATGGTCGCGCACTTGACCCCGACACCGTGGTGCGCAATGGCGTGGGCGGCATCGACCGTAACTTGGTCGTCGCTGGCGTCGCGGCTGGTGATACTAAGGTCGTAGTACTCGAGGGGCAGATCGAGGTAGCGAAGGATCAGTTTGTCCTTGATGAAATGCCAGATAATGCGCGTCATTTCATCGCCGTCGAGTTCGACGACCGGCTTCTC
>Ga0310345_10006732_pt1 | contig 9999 bp, 9 predicted proteins | sample HC15DNA20500_MG_FD_204667 | JGI IMG/M metagenome (GOLD analysis project Ga0310345, IMG submission 204667) | Marine microbial communities from station ALOHA, North Pacific Subtropical Gyre - HC15-DNA-20-500_MG | ecosystem: Environmental > Aquatic > Marine > Oceanic | place: Pacific Ocean: North... | reverse complement strand
ACGCCTCCGGCAGCGTCGCGCCGCACATCGCGCTGAATTTCTTGATCTGCCCGGCGCTGGCCACAGGAATGATGCCGGGGAAAAGCGGCGCGGTGACGCCCTGCCCCCGCAGAAACACGGCGAGCCGAAAGTAGTCGGCGTTGTCGAAAAACATCTGCGTGATGACCAAGTCGGCGCCGCGGTTGATTTTGCCGACGAGATGTCGCCAGTCAGCATCACGGCCCTCCGCACAGTCAATGTGTCCCTCCGGGAAACCGGCGACACCAACGCCGAACCCGCCCCGATCGCGGAGGTGCGCCACCAACTCGGAGGCGAACTCGAAGCCGCCCTCGGTCTGCGCCCACGCCTCACCGGAGGGCGGGTCGCCGCGCAGGGCGAGGATGTTTTGGATGCCGCGCCCTGCCGCCTCATCGAGAATGTCGCCGATCTCCGCCTGCGTGTGCCGGATGCAGGTCAGATGCGCCATGGTGGTGAGACCAAAGTCGTTTTGGATGCGCTCAACGATCTCGAGCGTTTTTTCGCGGGTGCTGCCGCCCGCGCCGTAGGTGACCGAGGCGTAGTCCGGCGCGGCCGTCATCAGCGCCGGGAGGGTCCTGCCAAAAAACGTCTCCTCGCCCTCGGGCGTCTTGAACGGAAAAAACTCGAACGAGATGGTTGGCTTCCCGGTTGCCTCCTTGCCGGCGTGAATGTCACGGATGAACCGCATGCGCGGCAGGCTAAAGAAAACCCCCGCGCCGTGAAAGGCGGAACTCCCGCCCGGCCAGGTGCTTGGCCAGGCGCTTGGCCTACACGTCGCACACCTCGGCGGCGTGCCGCAGCGCGGCCTCCTTGTCATCCCAAGTGGGGATGAACTCCTGTGCGACGAAGCCATCAAAGCCGGTCGCGAGGATGGCACGCATCACGGCCGGATAGTTGATCTCCTGCGTGTCGTCGAGTTCGCCGCGGCCGGGATTGCCGGCGGTGTGGTAGTGGCCGATGTATTCCCTGAGGTTGCGGATATTGCGGATGATGTCGCCGTGCATGATCTGCACGTGATAAATGTCGAACAACAGCTTGAGACTCGGCGAGCCGACCTGTTTGATGGCCCCGATGCAAAAGTCGAGATCGTCACCCTGATAGCCGGGGTGACCCTTCATCGGGTGGCTGTCGTCCACCGAATTGAGGTGTTCGAGGCAGATCGTGATGCCGTTCTTCTCGGCATGGCCAACGACCTGTTTCCACGCCTTGACACAGTTGGCCATGGCCTGGTCGCGGTCGATGCCGGGTGTCTCCATGCCGACGAAGGTGATCACGCGCCTGGCGCCGAACTGCTTGGCGGCGTCGATGCCGTCGGTCAATTTCCCGATGCACATCGCGTGATTGGCAGGATCGTTCGGCCCTTTGGCAAAGCCGTGGCTGCCGACGAGTGAGATTTCCAGGCCGGCCTTGCGGGCGGCCGGGTAAAACTGGCGGTTGATGCCCTCGATGCCGGTCAGGCCAATATGGACGCAGGTGGCGATGAGTTTTTCGGTGGGCATGGGATTGAACGTCCAGCCCATGATCGACTGGCGGATGCGCTTGTTCCTGATCCGGTAGCCCGGGGTGGCCGCCTTGCGGCTTAACTGCGCACGCGCAGGAACGGCTGCGGTGGCGAGCGCGGCAAGGGCGCTCGCTTTGATCATACCCCGGCGGGAAATGTGATGGGTACTCATTGGCAAATTTGGCTTGTTGCGACGGATTGAACCGCACCCGGCGGCACAAGGCAAGCACCTGGCCAAGCGCGCAAAAAAGCCCGGGCATTCTGCCCGGGCTCGATCAGTTTGGTTTGGTTGGTGTGGGTAATTTTGGTCAATGCTCAGGGAAACCGGTCATCCACCTTGGCCAGGCCGGCTTGTAGGCCTGGTCGTAGTTTTTGTGCCACTTGAGCTTCCAAAGTTTCTTGATGGGCACATGCTGGACGGAGTGATCCATGAACACCCCCTGGATACCTCCATTATGCCGATCCATCGCAAAGTGTTTCATCTCGGCATTGAAGCCGCTCCACTCGCCGTTGTAGGCAGGCGGCGCCATACGCGCCCGGAACGGCCCGCCACCCCGCCACATGGTGTCCATGAACATCGGGATTTGATGCAGGTCAAATCCGGCGGGACTCATGGTACGCCAGTGCCAATCCTTCCGGCGGCCCTGAATATCGGTCCGGGCATTGTAGAGCCAGTTGTTGTTGCCGTAACTGGCCCGAGTGGGAATGCGCTTGCCATTGATCAATCCATCTTGCCCATTGATCCCTCCATGCTTGAAGGAAGCGTTCCAGCTGCCGACCGCGTCCCAGGAATCCGGATCGTTTTTATTCACCGGCTTCAAGGTGTAGTTGGGTGAACGGTTGCTCCGGGCCAGCGTAGCAGCCGGGCAAAGCAGAATATCCTGCTTGCGCCAAAACTTCTGCAACGACGCAACCCACTCACCACGCCACCAACCACCCTGCATATTCATGCTCATGCCGTCGCTGAAATAGCCGTCGTTGTCATCGGTGTAATACTGCCAGACCAGTCCCCACTGCTTGAGGTTGTTGATACACACTGTCTGCACACCCTTGGCTTTGGCCTTGGCCAGGGCCGGCAGCAACAGGGCCGCCAGAATGGCAATGATGGCGATCACTACCAACAGCTCGATCAGAGTGAACGCCCTGATCGCCGTGGAAATCGGACTCGTCTTTTTCATAGCTTGTTTAACTGGGGGAAAAGTTAGCCAAAAACCGGTTGCTGGCAAGGGTTTTTTCGGGGGAGTTTGAATTGCTTTTTCGGAGTTTTCAGACACGCTTTTGCCGTCATGGCTGTAAAAAGAATCGGCGTCAACTGGACAGCTAAACTCTGTGACTCCAAGGATTTGTCCAAATACGGCGACAGCGGCGAGGGCCGGTTCGTCATCCTGGCACCGCTCGAGGTCGATGCGCTGATGAGAAAGGTACCCAAGGGCAAACTCACCATCATCAACGAGCTGCGCACGGCGTTGGCCAGGAAACACAAGACCGACTTCGCTTGCCCGATCACCACCGGCATCTTTTCGTGGATTGCCGCCAACGCCGCCGATGAGATGGCCCGGCAGGGCCGCAAACGGATCACGCCGTATTGGCGCACGCTCAAGAGCGACGGGCAGATCAACCCCAGGTATCCCGGCGGCGGCGAGGCCATCCGCGGGAAACTCGAAGCCGAGGGCCACACGGTCATCCAAAAGGGCAAGCGGTTCCTCGTGGAGGATTTTTTGAAAAAAACCGTTGTCCCGAAACTCAAGTAGCCCACCCCACCCTTGGCCAAGCGGCTCACCATCATCCGTCACGCGAAGTCGAGTTGGGAGAATCCCGACTTCGACGACCACGACCGACCGCTCAACAGGCGCGGCCTCCGCAACGCGCCCGAGATGGGCGCCCGCCTGGCCAAGCGCAACTGGCTGCCGGATCTGTTCCTCGCCAGCACGGCCAGGCGCGCCCGCGACACCGCTGCACTGATCGCCGGCAAGGTCGGTTACGCGGAGGAGCGGATCGTGTTCGATGACCGCCTGTACCTGGCGGAACCCGGGAAGTGGCGAGGCGTCATCGACACCCTCGCGGCCGAGGCCACACACGTCGCCTCTGTCGGGCACAACCCCGGCGTCACCGAGCTGGCGAACCGCTTCTCCGGCGAGTACATCGATAACGTGCCGACCTGCGGGCTGATCGACATGAGGTTCGAGGTTGACGCCTGGGCGGACCTCTTCGCGGCCAAGCCGGTGACGTTCGAGTTCGACTTCCCCAAAAAGTCGCCGCCGTGAAACCCGCGCTTGCCCTGCCCTTGGCCAAGCGGGCTTAATGGCGGCGTGCTCGACCGGCTCCAATGGCAATCGCTGCTGCCCGCCGCCCTCGCCTGGCTTGGGTGGCTCGCGCCCGCCCAAGCGGCCGAGCCGGTCGACCTTGCCCGGGCCGAGACGCTGGCCCGCCAGCATTGCATAGCCTGCCACCTGTTTCCCGAGCCTGATCTGCTCGATAAAAAAACGTGGACCGGCCAGGTGATGCCGCGGATGGCCATCCGCATGGGGCTCTCGCCCGAGAGTGTCAACCAGCACCCCGAGGCGGGCGCGCTGTGGAAGAGCGGCCGCTTCCCAAGGGAACCGCTCATCGCCCAGGCGGACTACTTCGCCATAGTCGAGTATTACAAGGCCCGGGCCCCCGAGGAGGCGCTCGCCCAAAAACCGGTCGCGCCGATCGGCCTTGAGCTGAAGCAGTTCACCGCGCGGCCAAGCCGATTCCGCCGCTCCGTCGGCGCGGTGAACATGGTGCGCATCGACGAGGCGCGCCGGCGGATCTACCACTCCGACGGGCTGAACAAGTTCCTTGACGTGATCGACCCGGGTGGCAACTGGGTCGAGTCGCTGCAGGTCGGCAACGTGCCGGTGGCGTTCGCGGAAAACGGCGGCGACTTTTTCCTGACGATGATCGGAACCTTCACGCCGTCCGACATCCCGCGCGGCGAGCTCGCCCTTCTCCGGCGCGAGAACGGCGCGTTCACCCGGAAGAAAACGCTGCTGCCAAAAATCCCGCGCCCGACGCACACCAACTTCGCCGACCTGAACGGCGACCGGCGCACCGACCTGATCGTCTCCATGTACGGCAACAACATCGGCCGCCTGTCGTGGTACGAGAAAAAGCCGGACGGCGACTACGCCGAGCGCATTCTCCTGCCGCGCTCCGGCACGCTCAGCACGGCCGTGCACGACTTCAACGGCGACGGCCACCCGGACATCGCCGCGCTGGTCGCGCAGGAGGTGGAGGCCATGCACCTGTTCCTCAACGACGGCAAAGGGGTCTTCACCCCGCAAATCGTGTTTCAGGGGCACCCGCTTTTGGGGCACTCGTCGTTTGAGTTGACCGACTTCGATGGCGACGGCCGGCCGGACTTCGTCGTCACCACCGGCGACAACGGCGAGTACCCGTCGCCGCCCAAGCCTTACCACGGCATCCGCGTCTACCTGAACCGCGGCGGCACGAAGTTCGAGGAGTCGCTCTTCCTGCCGCTCAACGGCGCCTTCCGCGCGCTGGCCCGCGACTACGACGAGGACGGCGACACCGACATCGCCGCTGTTTCCTATTTCCCCGATTATGGCAAGTCGCCGCGGGAGAGCTTTGTCTATTTTGAAAACAAGGATGGGCGATACACGGCGAACACGTTCCGCACCTGCATCAGCGGCCGGTGGCTCACGATGGATGCCGGCGACGTGGACGGCGACGGCGACATCGACCTCGCGCTGGGCAACTACATGTACGGCCCGGACAAGGCCATCTTCGTGCCGGACTTCCTCATGAAAACCTGGGAGCGCAGCGGTCCGCCGGTGATGATCCTGCACAACACGCTCCGCTCAAAACCGGCCAGGCGCTAATCCGCTTTTTTTCTCGCCTCCGCACTTGGCCAAGAGCAGAGTCGCCCCATGCTAGCCGACAACGAAGAGGTTCACTACAAGGTCTGGGCCAGTGACAACGTCGTTTACGGGCCGGTGCTGCTCGAGACGCTGCTCGAGTGGGTGGCCGACGGCCGCGTGCTGGCGGACACCTGGGTGTTCAGCCAAGAGGTGAACAGTTGGAAACCAGCCAAGTCGCTGTCGTCGCTGGGCGATGCGCTGGCCGAGTACCACGCCACTCACGCCGCGCTGCCCACGCCAACCGAGCTTGGCCAGGCGAGCGACTCGATCACGGTCGATTATCTTCGCCAATTCGACGCGCTAGCCGGGCTTGGCCAGGCGGAGCTGGAGCAGTTCATCAGCCACTGCACCATGATGGAGATCGAGGAAGGCGGCCTGATCATGAAAAAAGACAGCCCCGGCGACGGTCTTTACATGATCCTCTCCGGCGATACCCGCGTCCGGCTCATTGTCGCCGGACAGGACACCACCCTGGCCAACGTCAAGGCCGGCAGCTTTATCGGCGAGGTGGCCATGTTCAGCCAGACCCCGCGCTCCGCCGACGTCATCGCGCTGACCCCGTGCAATCTGCTGTTCATGTCGGCTGAGGCATTCCGGAACATGATGAAAACCGAGCCAAAACTGGCCTCGGCGGTGTTGTTCGCGCTGGGCCACATCATGGCCGACCGCATGGTGGTCGGGAACCAGCGGCTGCAGAGCAAGGCCAGCTCGGAGTTCCTCTGGCTGTAGCCGAATGCCGGGCACAAAATAAACCGGCTTTGGGGCAAAGAGACCGTTGACACAGGTCCGCTGGATGGATAGGTTTCCGGGCCTTTTAGGGAGCAAATCACATGGTTCGCATACTACTATTTGTCACAGTCCTGGCCTTGGGCGGGGCTTTCTTCGTCGCTTTCAGCAATGTTCAGGGTAAGATTGAAACAATTACCGGTGAACGGGACACATTCGAAAAAGACCTCGGAACGACTCGAGGTGAATTGACCAGGGCCAAGAAAGCGCAGGAAGATGCGGAAAATGAAAGGAACGCCGCCCAAGCTCAGGCAGAAAGTGCTGTAGCCAACCTGCGCAATACGCAGCAAGACCTTATCAAGCAAAGGCAGCGTGCCAACGAGCACGAAGACGCCGCGAAAAAATTTGAGGCTGATTTAGTTAAAGCAAGTAATTTTGTTCAGTCTTGGGAACTGTTCCAGCAGGCCAATGGCACTCAGGAACAGATTAAACAAAAACTGAACACATACAGGGAGGTCAACAACCAACGCGCCCAGTTTCTTGCCGAGAACGGAATCCTGCTCAGCCAAATCGAGAAACTCGGCGTAGAACTGGCCCGTTACACCGGTGCCCCCGTGAAGGTCGCCCTTCCGCGAACCCTTCAGGGCAAGGTCACCGCCGTGGATGCACAGTTCGATTTTGTAGTGCTGGACATCGGCGAAAGCCAGGGTGCCCGCGAACACGGCGAGCTGCTCGTGAGCCGGGGCGAAAAGCTCATCGGCAAAGTCCGCATTCTAGATGTCAAGAAGGATCACAGCATCGCCAACATCCTCCCGGGTTGGAAACAGGAGGAAATCCAGACCGGCGACCTCATCATCGTCGGGAACTAACGCGGCACTTTTTATGCGTTCACTTGCCAGGGCCATCCTCTCCTTCTTCGCGATTCTCTTCGCGGGCCTGACCTTGGGTCTGACCGCGGGATGCATCGGGCCGGACCCCGAAAACAAGTCGGCCCGGCCGTGGAACACGCCCCGCCCCTGGGAACACGGCATCCCGGGGAGCATCTCGGAGCGCCGCTGATTTCACGAAAAAAGCCTTCCCAAGCCGGGCTTTTGCCCGGTTTTTTTGTGTTCCCCAACAGGTCGAATTGTGGTATAAATCAGTTCTGATTAAGTCATGCGGACCGCGTTCGATTCGCATCAACAAACATCATGAGACTGGATAAACTGACCACGAAATCACAGGAAGCGCTGGAGACGGCGCAGGAACTGGCGCATCAACACTCACAGCAGCAGGTCGATGGCGAGCACCTCGCCCTGGCCCTTGCGCGGCAGCAGGACGGCATCATCCCCACCCTGCTCCAGCTCACCGGGGTGGACTTGGCCAAGCTGCAGGCCAATCTCGAGACCGAGCTGGCCCGGCGCGCCAAGGTGCAGGGCGCCAGCACCGCCGACCTGTACCTCAGCCCCGAGCTGAAGCAGGCGCTCGACGCCGCCCAGGCCGAGGCGACGCAGCTCGGCGACGAGTACGTCAGCACCGAGCACCTGCTGCTTGGCCTCCTGGCCAAGGGCAGCCCGGCGCTTGGCCGCGTGTTCAAGAAGCACAACCTCCAGCGCGACGCCCTGCTCGACGCGCTTGGCCAAGTGCGCGGCAACCAGCGCGTCACCGACGCCAACCCGGAGGACAAGTTCCAGGCGCTGGAAAAATACGGCCGCGACCTCACGGCCTTGGCCAAGCAGGGCAAGATCGATCCGATCATCGGCCGCGACGAGGAGATTCGCCGCGTGATGCAGGTACTCAGCCGCCGCACAAAGAACAACCCGGTGCTCATCGGCGAGCCGGGCGTCGGCAAGACCGCCATCGCCGAGGGCCTGGCCCGGCGCATCGTCAGCGGCGACGTGCCGGAGTCGCTCAACAACAAGACGCTCGTCGCGATGGACCTCAGCGCGATGATCGCCGGCGCGAAGTACCGCGGCGAATTCGAGGACCGGCTCAAGGCGTTCATCAAGGAGATCACCGCCAGCGACGGGCAGATCATTTTGTTCATCGACGAGTTGCACACGCTCGTCGGCGCCGGCGCCGCCGAGGGCGCGACCGATGCCGCCAACATGCTCAAGCCGCAGCTCGCCCGCGGCGAACTGCGCTGCATCGGCGCGACCACGCTCGACGAGTACCGCAAACACATCGAGAAGGACCCCGCCCTCGAGCGCCGTTTCCAGCCGGTGAAAGTGGACGAGCCGACCGTCGAGGCCTCCATCGCCATTTTGCGCGGACTCAAGGAGCGCTACGAGGTGCACCACGGCATCCGCATTCAGGACACCGCGCTCGTCTGCGCCGCGACCCTGTCCGACCGCTACATCACCGACCGCTTCCTGCCGGACAAGGCGATCGACCTCATCGACGAGGCGGCGGCGCGGCTGCGGATGGAACTCGACTCAATGCCGACCGAGATCGACCAACTCGAGCGGCAGATCATGCAGCTCGAGATCGAACGCACGGCGTTGAAGAAGGAGAAGGACCCCGCCAGCAGAGAGCGCCTGGCCAAGCTCGAGGAGACCCTGGCCAACCTGAAGGAGGAGGCCGATGAGTTGAAGACGCGTTGGCAGGACGAGAAGGCGTCCATCAACGCCGCCAGCATCGTCAACAGCCAGCTCGAGGAGGCCCACCGCGCGCAGGAGCAGGCCGAACGAGACGGCGACCTCAACCAGGCGGCGCAAATCCGCTACGAAACCATCCCGGGCCTCGAGAAAAAACTGGGCGACATGCAGGAGGCGCTGAAACAATCCGGACAGGCCAAGCGCCTGTTGCAGGAGGAAGTCACCGACGAGAACATCGCCGAGGTGGTCGCCGCGTGGACCGGCATCCCCGTGGCCAAGATGCTCGAGGGCGAGCGCCAGAAACTCGTCCAGATGGAGGAGCGCATCGGCGAGCGTGTCGTCGGCCAAGCCGAGGCCGTCCACGCCGTCGCCGACGCGGTTCGCCGCGCCCGGAGCGGATTACAGGATCCGGATCGCCCGATTGGCTCATTCATTTTCATGGGGCCAACCGGCGTCGGCAAGACCGAGCTCGCCCGCGCACTGGCCGAGTTTTTATTTGACGACGAATCGGCGATGGTGCGCATCGACATGAGCGAATACATGGAAAAGCACACCGTCGCGCGGCTCATCGGCGCGCCGCCGGGCTACGTCGGCCACGAGGAGGGCGGCCAGCTCAGCGAAGCCGTCCGCCGTAAACCGTACAGCGTGGTGCTGTTCGACGAAATCGAGAAGGCCCACCCGGATGTCTTCAACGTCTTTTTACAGGTGCTCGACGACGGACGGCTTACCGATGGTCAGGGCCGCACGGTCGACTTCCGCAACGCCATCGTCATCATGACCAGCAACATCGGCTCGCATATCATTCAGGAACATTTTCTCGACGGCAAAACGGACGGCACCGACCGGCTGGACATGGAGCAAAAAGTCGAGGCCGAGTTGAAGGCGCACTTCCGGCCGGAGTTCCTCAACCGCATCGACAACACGATCGTGTTCCACAGTCTCGACGAGGAGCAACTCGCGGTGATCATCGACCTCCAGTTGCGCAACGTGGCCAAGCGGCTCGAGGCGCAGCAACTCACGCTCGATGTCAGCGACGAGGCCAAGCGGCACTTGGCCAAGGAGGGGTACGATCCGCAGTTCGGCGCGCGACCGCTCAAGCGCACCATCCAGGAGCAGTTGCTCAACCCACTGGCTACGCGATTGCTCGACGGCGACTTCAAGCCGGGCGACCATATTCGCGCCCACTTGGCCAATGGCGAACTGGCCTTCGAGTCTTAAGCCGGTCTCAGCAGGCCCGCTTGGCCAAGGGCTTGGTTGGGCCGACGTGGTGCCG
>Ga0310345_10006727_pt1 | contig 10003 bp, 10 predicted proteins | sample HC15DNA20500_MG_FD_204667 | JGI IMG/M metagenome (GOLD analysis project Ga0310345, IMG submission 204667) | Marine microbial communities from station ALOHA, North Pacific Subtropical Gyre - HC15-DNA-20-500_MG | ecosystem: Environmental > Aquatic > Marine > Oceanic | place: Pacific Ocean: North... | reverse complement strand
CCAGACGCGACGCCCTCGGACGACCGAGCGCCGGCATACGGAGAAGGTCTTCGTCCTCAGGCCGGGCCGCGATGGCCGCCGCCGGTGAGGCGCAGGCGACGACGGCGCCGCGCGGGACGCGCGGGGCCGCCTCAGGCCGCGGCGCCCTCGCCCCATCGCCGCGAGGCCGCCAGGCGCAGGGCGGCGTCGGCCCCGCCCAGCGCGGAGCGCAGCCAGCGCGCGCGGCCGGTCCAGCGATGCAGCGGGTGTTCCAGCGTCAGGCCCATCGCGCCCATGAACTGGTGCAGGTCGTAGCAGACCTCGGTCGAGATGCGCTGCGCATAACCCAGCGCTTCGGGCGGATCGGCGGGCGTCCGCGCCTCGGCGGCGCGCAGCGCCAGCCACCGCGCGCCCTCGATCTTCACCGCGGCGCCGGCGAGACGGTGCTGGATGCCCTGGAACGAGCCCAGCGGCCGGCCGAACTGGCGACGCTCGGTCACATGCGCCACCACGGCGTCGAGACCGCCCTGGAGCACGCCCGCCAGCTCCGCCGCCAGCGCCGTGCGCCACAGGTCCGCGGCGACGGCGGGGTCCGCCTCGAGCCGGGTCCAGGCCAGGTCCTCCCGCGCCAGCCGCCCCATCGGATAGGCATGCAGGCTCTCCACCGTCTCGACGTCGCCCTCGGCGAGCGTCGCGGCCTCCACCCCCGCCTCGCCGATGCGCAGGACCGCGCGGGCCAGGGGCAGGAACGGCGCGACGGCGCCGGGGCCGGCCGGGAGCACCGCCAGCGGGCGCGGCAGGTCTGGGGCCAGGGCCGGGCGCAGCAATGCCGAGGCGGAGGCCTCGACCAGCACCGGCAGCGCGGCGAGCCGGCGCACGGTCTCCGCCGCGGCGACCGGGCCGAGGGTCTCCTCCGCCGCAGCGTCGAAGAAGCCGTTCTCCTCGATCAGCGCATCCAGCCGCGCCGACCAGTCGCAGCGCGCCTCGCCCGGGGCCACGGCCCAGCGAGCGTCCTCGGAGGCGGTCAGACGCTCCAGCGCGGCGAAGAGCGCGGCCTGGTCCTCGTTCGGTTCGTAACGCATCACGACGTCTCCCGCGGCAGGTTCAGGTGGCGGCTGGCGATCAGGTTGAGCTGGATCTCCGCGGCGCCGGCGGCGATCCCGGCGACGATGGCCCGCTCGTGATGGGCCTGGATCAGGGGATGGGCGTCGCCCGAGAAGGCCTCGGGCAGGAAATCGGCGGCGAAGTCGGTCACGGCATGTTCGGCGCCGATCACCGCGACGCGGGCGATGTTGGACTCCGGCCCCGGCGCCACGCCGCGCGCGCGCTGATCGACCACGCGGTGCACCAGCATCCGCGCCGCCTCGCAGGCGGCCGAGGCGGCGCCGGCGCGCGACTGCACGACGGGATCGTCGAACCGTCCCTGCGCCTTGAGCTGGCGGACGGTCTCGGCCAGCACCTCGGCCCCGAGCTCGTAGCGGGGAATTCCGACCCGCTCGTTGGCGAGCGCGTAGGAGATGATCGACCAGGCCTGCCCCTCCTCGCCCAGACGGGCCGAGGCGGGCACGCGCACGTCGCTGAAGAAGGTCTCGTGGATGTCGCCGCGCCCGATCAGGCTGGGGATCGGCCGCACCTCGATGCCGGGCGTGTCCATGGGAACCAGAAGGATGACGATGGCGGACTTGCCGCCCCCACCCTCGCCGGGGACGCGGGCCAGCAGGAAGCAGGTGTCGGCGAGCCCGGCGTAGGAGGTCCAGATCTTCGTGCCGTTGACGACGTAGTCGTCGCCGTCCCGCTCCGCCCGGGTGCGCAGGGCGGCGAGGTCGGAGCCGGCGTCGGGCTCGGAGAAGCCCTGGCACCAGATCGCCCTGCCCTGCGCCATCGGCGGGATGTAGCGCGCCTTCTGCTCCGGCGAGCCGAAGCGCATCAGCGTCGGGCCGATCCAGTTGACGTTCATGTACTGCGCGCCGCGGGGCTCGTTGGCGGCCCACATCTCCTCCCCGAGGATGAAATGCTCCCATGTCGGCCGGTCGGCGCCGCCCCATTCCGCGGGCCAATGCGGCACCAGCAGCCCCTCGGCCGCGAGCTTCGGGCAGAACTCGCGCGAGAAGTCGGTGACGGCCTTCGAGCCGGGGCCCTCCCGCGACAGGCGGGCCCAGTCGGCGGGAAGCTCCCGCTCCAGGAAGGCGCGGATGCGCTCGCGGTAGGCGCGGTCGGCCGCGCTCCAGTCGAAGTCCATGGCGGTCTCCTGGGTCAGGTTGCGGTGCAGGGCGCCGACGGGTCGGCGGCCTCCCCCCGCTCGGCGAGGCCGGCCCGGCCCGCCGGGCGCCGGGACGGCGCGAGCGGCGGGGGGACGGGGCGCGAGGTCGGGGTCACAGGGCGTCTCGAGGTCAGGACGTCGGGGCCCGGGCCGCGCGCGCGGCCATCACCCGGCCGGCGACGCCGGGCCTTGCGAAACGGGCGAGGTGAACCTCGGCGATCAGCTCGGCGTCCTCGGCCAGCCGGGCGGTGTCGCCCTCGACCAGCGCCTGGATGCAGGTCCCCGAGATGGCGCCCGAGATCACCCGCGCGGCCCGGTCGATGTCCACGTCGTCGCGCAGCTCCCCCGCTTCGCGCGCCTGGCGGAGGAAGCCCCGAAGGTTGTCGTGATAGGCGCGGTGAAGCTGCACGACGCGCGGGCGCAGCTCGGGCGTGACGCCGATCGAGTCGACGATCATGTGGTAGAGCGCGATCACCGAGTCCGGCATCTCGTGGACCGAGACCACCTGCAGGCGGATGCGCTCGGCCAGCGCCTCGCAGCCCGTCAGGCCGGCGGTGTTGCGCTCGACCACCCGCAGGAAGCGCCGCTCCATGGCGTCGAGCACGGCCTCGAGCAGCACGGTCTTGGTGCCGAAGCGCTGGGTGGGCAGACCGCGGGAATAGCCGGCCTCGACCCCGATCATCCCCAGCGTGGCGCCGCCGACGCCGTGCCGGCCGATCAGGGCGGCGGCGGCGCGCAGCATGCGGCTGTCGGATTCGCGGCGCCGCCGCTCCTTCGATCCCAGGGCGTCCTCGGGGTCGGGCGTCTCGGTCATGGGGGGCCTCCGGCTCACGTCATCAGTCCCGGCAGCCAGGTGATGATCCCGGGGAAGGCGATGATCATCGCCACCGCGATCGCGTCGGCCGCCAGGAACAGGAAGATGCCCCGGAAGATCGTGGCGAGCGAGGCCGATCCGCCCACCACCCCCTTCAGCACGAAGACGTTGAGCCCGATCGGCGGGGTGATCATGCCGATCTCGAGGAACTTCACCAGGAACACGCCGAACCAGATCAGGTCGATGTCGGCCTCGCCCAGGATCGGCAGCAGCACCGGCAGGGTCAGCAGCATCGCCCCCAGCGGATCGAGGAACATGCCCAGCAGCACGTAGATCGCCGAGAGCCCGAGGATCAGCGTCAGCGGGTCGGCGTTCAGCGCGATGATCGCGTCCGCGATGTAGTCGCCCGCGCCCGACAGCGTCAGGAACCGGGTCAGCAGGTTCGCGCCGATGGCGATCAGGAACAGCGACGAGGTGGTCACCAGCGTCTCGCGCAGCGAGGACCACAGACCGGCGCGGCTCAGCGTGCGGCGCTGCAGGCCGATCAGGATCGCGGCGACGGCGCCGACCGCCCCCGCCTCGGTCGCCGTGAACAGGCCCGAGAACATGCCCCCGATGACGACCACCAGCAGGACCAGCACCGGCCAGGTGTCGCGCAGCTTGCGCAGGCGGTCGCGGGTCGTCTGCCGATCGGCGAGCCGGGGCGCGAGGTCCGGGCGAAGCGTCGCCACCGCCACGATGGCGCCCATGTAGAGCATCGCGGTCAACAGCCCCGCCCCGATGCCGCCGATGAACAGGCGCGAGATCGGGACCTCGGCGAAGATGCCGAACAGGATCAGCAGGATGGAGGGCGGGATCAGCGCCCCCAGCGTGCCGGAGGCGGCGATGGCGCCGGTGGCGAGCGAGGGCGCATAGCCCGCGCGCAGCATCTCGGGCACCGCGATCCGGCCCATGGCCGCGCAGCAGGCGATGGACGACCCCGTCACCGAGGCGAAGCCGGCCGATCCCCACACCGAGGCGACGGCGAGCCCGCCCGGCAGCCACGACAGCCAGCTTCGCGCGGCTTCGAACAGGCCCCGCGTCAGCCCCGCCTGGTGGCACACGAAGCCCATCAGCAGGAACATCGGGACCGAGGAGAGCGTCCACTTGGCGACGAAGTCGAAGGGCATGGTCGTCATCATCCCCAGCGCCGGCCGCGCCCCGATCAGCACGTAGATGCCGGTGACCGAGACGGACATCAGGGCGATGCCGATGTGCACCCGCAGCGCCAGCAGGACCAGCACCGCGCCGAGGCCGATCAGGCCGATGATCTCGTTGGTCACGGCGCTCAGACCTCGGCCTGGACGTGGGCGCCGGGAGCGGGGGCGTCCTCGTCGATGGGGGTCTCGCCCAGGCCGCTCTCCGCCCCGGTCCACAGCACGATCACGCGGTAGACGAGGACGAGGGCGAACAGCGCGAAGCCCAGGGGAAGGAGGAAGAAGGGCTGCCAGGTGTCCATCGGGACCCCGCCCTCCAGTTCGTAGCTGCCCTCGGCCATGCGCTTGAGCGCCTCGCCCCAGAGGGGTTTCATCAGCACCGCGATCATTCCGAAGGCATAGAGGCACACGAGCCCGCCCAGCGCCCGCCGGGCGCGCCGGGGGAGACGCTGGTAGAGCAGCTCGACCGAGATGTGGCGGTCCTGGATCTCCGCCACCGCCAGGGGCAGGAAGGCGGCGGCGACCATGTACCACTTGGTCACCAGCGTCTGTGTGAAGGGGATCTGGACGTTGAAGAGGTTCTTCAACACCACGTCCGCGGCCACCTGCAGCATCATCGCCGCCAGCGCCAGCGCGCCGAGAAAGGCGGCCCCTTCCGCCGCCCATCTCAACATCCTGCCGATCGTCCGCATCCGATGACCCTGCCCGCTCAGAGCGCCGAGACGTCGATCTTGGAGAACAGCTCCCTCACGTAGATCTCCGCGACGGCGTCCACGTCGGAGACGTCCACCCCCTCGAAGATCCCGGTCCACTTGGCGATCAGCTCCTGCATCCGGGCGATGCGGGCGTCGGCGTCCTCGATGCCGAGCGTGTCGCGGGCTGTCTGGACGACCGTCTCCAGGTCGCTCTGGCGGAACGCCTCGGTGGCGGCGAGCAGCGCCGCGTCTGGCGCGACCATCTCCACCCCCGCGTCCTCGGGATGCTCCCGATATCGGTCGTTTTCCTGGAAGTAGCCGACCGTCGAGAGGGCGAGGCTGGCGCCCGCGGCCTCGGCGAAGACCCGCTTCTGCTCGGCCGACAGCTCGGCCCACAGGTCGCGGTTGACCTGGAAGGGGGCGGAGCCGTGGAACAGGCCGATGGGCAGGTCGAGGACGTAGTCCACGATCTCGCCGTAGGAGAGGTTGACCAGGGTGTCGAGGCCCTGGGTGTTGCCGTCGAGCGAGCCCTGGTTGAGCGCCTCGTAGATGTCGCCCGAGGGGATCACCACGGCCTTGCCGCCCATCGCCTCGACCCAGCGGCCGAAGGGCCCGAGGCCGCGGATGGTCATGCCCTCGAAGTCGGCCTGCGAGGCGACCTTCCCGCGCGACATCAGATAGTAGGGGCCGGCCGGGACGAAGCCGAGGAAGACCTGGTTCTTGGCCTTCGCCTCCGCCAGGCACTCGGCGCAGCCGAACATGTAGTCGTTCATCGCCGCGCCCATCACCACCGGGTCGGTGGACAGGGTCGACAGCTCGGTCAGCAGGTTGGTGTAGGGAAAGCCCGCGCGGTCGTAGACGGTGACGATGTAGCCCACGTCGACGATGCCGTCGCGCACGGCGTTGATCATCTCGGCGAAGCTGACCAGCGTGCCGGGGTAGGTCTTGCCGGTGTAGGCGCCCTCGGTGCCCTCTTCGACCAGCTCGGCGAAGCGGTCCATCTGCCGGTTGAGCGCGTTCTTGGAGGCCGTGCCGGTGGCGATCCGCAGCTCCCGCGCCTCGCTCGGCGACGGCGCGGCGACGAGCGTCGCGGCCATCGCCAAGGGCGCCGCGGCGAGGCCGAGCGCACGGATGAGTCCCCGAGTCTGCATGTCCGTTCCCTCCCTGGGTCTGGCCCTCCGGCGCCTGTCGTTCGCAGGTCGTGGGGCCGATTGATTTGCGGCAAGCTAGTCGATAGCTTGTCAGCAAGCAATCAACTTTTTCACCCCGGCGCGCGGCGCGGCCGGGGCCAGCAGGAGGCGTGCAAACCCATGTTTTCGCTTGAAGGAAAGGTCGCGGTGGTGACCGGCGGCGGGCGCGGGATCGGCCGGGGGATCAGCCTGGCGATGGCGCAGGCGGGCGCCGCGGTGGTGCTGAGCGGGCGCAGCGCGGCCCCGCTGGAGGCGACGGCGGCGACGATCCGCGAGTCGGGCGGCCAGGCCCTGGTCCTGCCCGGCGACATCACCGGGCCGGGCGCCGCGGCGGCGATCGCGCAGGCGGCGGTCGAGACCTTCGGGGGGCTCGACGCCTGGGTGAACAACGCGGGCTCCGCCGACCCCGGGGACGTGGGACCGCTGATCGACATCGACGAAGGCCAGTGGGACCGCGTGGTCGACCTCAACATGAAGTCGGCTTTCTTCGCCGCGCAGGCGGCGGCGCGCGTCATGAAGGCGCTGGGCCGGGGCGGATCCATCGTGAACATCACCTCGCGCTCCGGCTCCCAGCCGAACCCGATGACCGGCCAGTACGGCGCGGCCAAGGCGGGGGTCGAGAACCTGACCGCGACGATGGCGGTGGAATGGGGCCATCTCGGCATCCGGGTGAACGGCATCGCCCCGGGCGTGGTGATGACCGAGGAGATGACGGCCTGGATGAGCCCCCAGGCGGCGGCGCGGCAGGTCGAGAGCGTGCCGCTCGGCCGCCTGGGCCGCCCCGAGGACGTGGGCCCGCTGTGCGTCTACCTCGCTTGCGACGAGTCGGAATGGGTCTCGGGGACGGTGGTCCAGCTCACCGGCGGCAGCCGGGTCCCGGTCGGCTACCTCGCCTACCTCCACAAGGTGAACAAGGCCCGCCGGGAGGCCGAAGCGGCGGGCTGAGCACCCCGCGACGAGGCCCCGAGCGGGGGCCGGCCCGGGGTCCGCGACGGCGCCCCGGGCCGGATCCCGCCGGCGGCGCTCAGGATGGGCCGCCCGCATCCAGGTACAGCGTCGGCGCCGCCAGCGAGAGCGGCGGCAGGCAGCTGACGATCAGGACCACCACCAGCTCCACGAGCCCCCCCTCCACAGGCTGTGGACGACCTTCCGAAGGGCGCGCCGCTGACCGCCGCGGCGGTGAACGGCGTGCAGCCGAACGGCGGGGTCGCCAGCCCCACGCCCAGGTGAAGGCCCGCCGAAAGCTGGGCCGCTGCGGAGCTGAGGCGCCGGCGGCGCCCAATTTTTCCAACAACCAGCTCAGTCCGCGATCACTTTTCCAGATTTGTGCATTTTTTCGCCTGTGTTTCTTTTTTTGGTTCACAGGGAACCCGACTCATGGTTCCCTTGACCTCGCAGCCTGGGACCCCACACGGGAGACGTCGGTTTGAGCCTTCTGCGAGCCAGCGGAGTCGGAAAACGCTTCGACACGAAAGACGGCGCAATGACCGCGCTGCACGGCGTCGACCTGGCCGTCGAGGAAGGCGAGTTCGTCGCCGTCATCGGCCCCTCAGGCTGCGGTAAATCCACGCTTTTCTCGATCATCGGCGGACTGCTCGATGGCTACGACGGCTCGGTCGAGATCGACGGCCGCCCGGTCGTGGGCCCGCATCGCGACATCGGCATGGTGTTCCAGGAGGAATCGACGTTTCCCTGGCGGACGGCGCTGGAGAACGTGGCCCTGCCGCTGCAGTTGGCCGGCGTTCCAAAAAAGGAACGAGAGGACAGGGCCCGGGAGCTGATCGCGCTCGTGGGCCTGACCGGCTTCGAGGACGCCCGGCCTGCGCAGCTGTCCGGCGGCATGCGCCAGCGCATCTCCATCGCCCGGGCTTTCGCGGCCCAGCCGCGCATCATGCTGATGGACGAGCCCTTCGGCGCGCTGGACGAACAGACCCGGCTGCTGCTCTGCGACAAGCTGCTCGAGATCTGCCAGGCGATGAAGCAGACCACGCTGCTGATCACCCACAACATCACCGAAGCCGTGCAGATGAGCGACCGCGTGGTGGTGATGAGCTACCGCCCCGGCACGATAAAATCCGTCATCGACATCGACCTGCCCCGCCCCCGGACCTCCGAGGCGCTCAGTTCCGCGGCCTTCGGCGGCTACGTCGGCCGGATCTGGCACGACCTGCGCGAGGAGGCCTCGAAGGGCATGGCCGCGGCCGAGGCCGGCGCCCGGAAGGCCCGCGCATGACCCTGCGGCCCGCCAGCCGCCGGGCGCAGAACCGGCTCGCCACCTGGGGGGTGATCCTGGCCCTGGGCGTGGCGCTCCAGGTCATGGTCGAGACGGGGGCGCTGTCGCGCTACGTGGTCTCGCCCCCGACCGAGGCGCTGGGCTCGCTGGGCGAACTCTTCGTCGAGGACAGGCTCGCGCAGGTGTTCCTGCTGACGCTCGGCATGACCTTCGTCGCGGCCGCCTGCGCCATCGCCGTCGGCGTGCCGCTGGGCCTGCTGCTGGCGCGGGTCGAGCTGCTGCGCCGCTCGTTCGAAAGCTGGCTGGGGGCGGCGTTCTCGGCGCCGCTGGTGCTGCTCTACCCGCTGTTCCTGGTGATCCTGGGCCGCGGCCTGGGCACGCTGATCGTGATGGGGGCGCTGGTGGGGATCGCGCCCATCGCGCTGAAGACCATCGAGGGCGCGCGCTCGATCCCCCCGGTGCTCGAGAACGTGGCCCGCTCGATGAACATGACGCAGGGCCAGCGGTTGCGGCTGCTGGTGATCCCGGCGGCGCTGCCCTCCGTCTTCGCAGGCGTGCGGATCGCGCTGATCTACATCCTGATCAACATCGTGGCGATCGACTTCCTGGTCTCGCTGGGCGGGCTCGGCTCGCTCGTGGCGGCGACCTACGACCGCTACGACATGCCGGCGATGTATGGCTCGATCCTGTTCGTGATCCTGACCTCCATCGCCTTCTTCACCCTGATCGAGGCGGGCGAGCGATGGCTGACCAGGCGATGAGCGCGCCCGTCCCCGCAGACCCCAAGGCGTTGGTCCGCCCCCCGCGTCCGCGCGCGCCGGGCGACCCTCGGGTGCTGGCGGCGCGCGTCGCGGCCGTGGTGATCCTCGCCGCCATCTACGAGACGCTGTCGCGCTCGGGCCTGTTCTACCAGGGCATCATCCCCTCGCTGGTCGACATCGCGGCGGAGCTGGTCGAGCTGCTGACCTCCACCGAGTTCTACGGCCACCTCGCCGTGACCGTGTTCGAGGTGGTCTGCGGGGTGCTGCTGGGCGGGCTCGTGGGCCTGACGCTGGGCATCAATCTCGCGGCCTCGCGGCGGGCGGGGGACGTGCTGCATCCGATCTTCCTGTGGATCGCGCCGACGCCCAAGATCGTGTTCCTGCCGATCATCATGCTGCTGTTCGGGCTGGATATCGAGGCGAAGGTCGCCAAGGCCTCGGTCTCGGCCTTCTTCCCGGTCTTCGTCGCCAGCTTCGCCGGCGCCCGCCAGGTGCGCCCGGTGCTGCTGAACGTGATGGCGAGCCTCAACGCCTCCCGCGCGCAGACCGTGCGCCACGTCTACCTGCCGGCGATGACGCCGGTGGTGATCGGCGCGGTGCGGCTGGCGCTGGGCGTGGCGATCGTGGGGACCCTGCTGGCCGAGATCAAGATGGCCAACGCGGGCCTCGGGTTCCTGATCATCCAGTCCTACAACTTCTTCAGGATCCCCGAGATGTACGCGGTCCTGGCGATCACCTTCACCCTCGCGCTGGCGGCGAACGCCGGGCTCGACCGGCTGGCCGAGCGGCTCCGGCGCTGAGAGGTCCCCCCCCCCAAGACCCGACGAGACCTGAGGGCAAGACGCGACGACGAGAAACGTTCCCCGCCGCGATCC
>Ga0310345_10006726_pt1 | contig 10004 bp, 6 predicted proteins | sample HC15DNA20500_MG_FD_204667 | JGI IMG/M metagenome (GOLD analysis project Ga0310345, IMG submission 204667) | Marine microbial communities from station ALOHA, North Pacific Subtropical Gyre - HC15-DNA-20-500_MG | ecosystem: Environmental > Aquatic > Marine > Oceanic | place: Pacific Ocean: North... | reverse complement strand
CACGGAATGATCAACGATTCGGTCGACGCCAGACCAAGGCCGAACGGGTGCGGGAAGAGTGCATTCTGAATCACGATCTGTGCCATCGCATCTGCTGTATGTGTGAACTTGAACGGGAAGCAAATATCGCCTGCGGCGTAGATTTGTTTATTGGTGGTCCTGAGGTTGGGGTCGACTGTAATGCCAGCCTTTTTGTAAGCGACCCCAGCAGTGTCTAGTCCCAGTCCTTCCACATTTGGTACGCGCCCGACGCTGACCAGGATCTCGTCGACTAAGAGCTCGCGTTTCTCTCCCGCCACTGAATAGTGGACCCGCTTCAGCCCGGAGTCCGAGGTAATGTTGTGGACTATTGCCTTGAAAGCGAATGACACCCCATCGTGCGCCATCCGTGTTTGAACCATCATCGCGGCATCGGTGTCTTCCCTAGGCAAGATGCACGACGTTTGTTCGATGAGGGTGACATCGCTGCCGAACCGAGCGAACGCTTGAGCCAATTCACATCCTATCGGGCCGGCGCCGATGACCACGAGCCGCCGTGGAAGTGTTGTAAGCGAAAAAACTGTTTCGTTGGTCAAGTAACCTGCTTCTTTCAGTCCTGGAATCGTCGGCACCGCGGCGCGGGCTCCTGTGCAGATCGCGGCCCGCGAGAATTGGAGCACGGTTTCGCCAACCTTGACTGCATCGCGAGCCGTGAAACGAGCGTTCCCGATGTACACGGCGACCCCGAGTTCTTTAAAGCGTTCAGCAGAGTCCAGGTGACTGATTTCGGCCCTGAGGCGACGCATTCGAGCCATTGCTGTGGGGAAATCACCTTTGGTCTCAGGTGGGAGCGTCAGTCCGAACTCCACTGCGTTACTCGCAGCGGCCCATGCACGCGAGGCACGGATTATTCCCTTTGATGGCACACATCCAAAGTTCAGGCAATCACCTCCCATCAGATGTCGCTCGATGAGGGCTACCCTGGCTCCAAGTCCAGCAGCGGTGGCTGCCATTACGAGGCCGGCTGTGCCGGCACCAATGATGACTAGGTTGTAACGTGCATCTGGCGTCGGGTTCTGCCAGCCGGGAGGATGCACGTTTTCTGTGAGCTGTTGGTTATAGGTGTCGTCCGGGGCGAGCACGACCGAAGAGGAAGTCATAAAGCGCGCTTGTCCGAAGTGTAACGCAACGATGTGCTGACAGGACGTCTGCGTGTTCACTATGCTGTACGTGGGACGTAATCATTAATTGATGTTGAGGAGGTCGCGATGCTCTTTACCGATCCAACTGCTCTCAAGGTGACCTCAAAGAAGGAGGCGCTCCCCGGTAGAGACGAGTCGATGCCGGTACCGAACCTGCATTTCGTGCACGGCCACCCGATTGTGCCACCATTTCCTGACGGAATGCGGCGCGCAGTATTTGGCATGGGTTGCTTCTGGGGTGCAGAGCGGAAATTTTGGGAACGTACGGGTGTCTACACAACGGCCGTGGGGTACTCTGGAGGGTCCACAAAACACGCTACTTATGAGGAGGTATGTACCGGGCATACAGGACATGCTGAAGTCGTCCTTGCTGTGTTCGAACCGGGGCTCGTGTCGTTCGAGGATTTACTGCGCCTTTTTTGGGAGAGTCACGACCCGACTCAGGGTATGCGCCAAGGGAATGACGTTGGTACTCAATATCGTTCTACCGTTTTTGCGGAGGATGCGGACCAAAAGCGCATGGCTGAGACATCACGGGCTATGTATCAGGAGAGGTTGAGCGCGGCTGGCTACAGTGCCGTGACGACGGAGATTCAATTGGCCCCCATCTTCTACTACGCAGAGGGTTATCACCAGCAGTACCTTGCCAAGAACCCAACGGGCTATTGTGGGCTCGGTGGAACCGGCGTTGCCTACCCAGTCGGTGTTGCCAGCGCTGCTGCGAATCAGGGTTAGTGAGAAGGTTTGACGAATCTGAACTGGACCCTGACCTTGCTCGCATCAGGATACCGCTCGACGCTTTCGCGTCAGCTGTTCCCGGCAACGGAGCAAGCTGTGATTCGGTGCGGTAGTCAAAAGACCTATCCGGGAGAGGACACTACCGTATGAACAGTCTAGCAATTGTGGTCTGCTAGGCTAGTTTCTGATCACGTTGAGAAACTGAGCGGGCTATGGTCAACTGGACTTCATACGAGGCAGTACTGTTCGACCTCGACGGCGTATTGACGGCTACCGAGAAAGTTCATGCTCGATGCTGGAAGCGAATGTTTGACAACTACTTGTCGAGCGCTGCTGGGTGTGATGTCTCTGCTGCTCGATCCTTCGAGCTCTCAGACGACTATGCCGTATTCATCGACGGCAAGCCGCGTTACGATGGAGTCCGCAGCTTTTTGTCATCGCGCGGTCTTTGGCTGCCAGATGGCAGCCCTGCCGACTTACCCTCGGCAGAAACTGTGTGTGGTCTTGGAAATCGGAAGAGCGAGCTCTTCAACGATGTCCTGCAAACCGAGGGCGTCGAGACTTACCCAGACGCTCTTGCCCTGGCGCGGTATTTGAAGGCGCACAGTGTCCGACTGGCGGTTGTTTCGTCGAGCCGAAATTGCGGTTCAGTTCTTGAAGCGACGGGAATCGAAAGGCTCTTCGAGCTTCGTGTTGATGGCGTGGTCGCTCGTCAGATCGGTCTTGCCGGCAAGCCGGCGCCAGACACGTTTTTGTATGCAGCACAGGAGCTCGGGGTAGCACCGGCGTCGACCGCGGTGATCGAAGACGCGCTTGTGGGCGTGCGAGCTGGACAAGCTGGAACATTTGGTCTCGTCGTTGGCGTTGCCAGAGCCAATGAGAAGGTCGAACTCAAGGCCGCGGGTGCCGATGTTGTCGTCGACGACCTTCGCGAAATCCTAAACGTTGATGAGGCTGTAGTCGCGGGGACTCGGTCTGGGACCATCGAATAATGCGCAATAGTCGACGCCAGAATGTACCAGAGGATGTTTATCCCTTCGAAGAGTGGCGTCTTGTGGAAAAGGGATTTAATTTTCGGAACCTCGCTGCAACTGAATCGCTGTTTGCGACGGCAAACGGCTACCTAGGGATGCGTGGGACATGTGACGAGGGTCAGCCGAGCTTTCACAGCGGGACGTACGTCAACGGCTTTCACGAAACATGGCCGATCGTCTATGGCGAGGAAGCATATGGCTTTGCGAAGGAGGGCCAGACGATCGTCGATGTTCCAGATGCGAAGGTCATCAAGCTGTATGTGGACGACGAGCCGTTCTATCTTCCGACTGCAACACTAGAGCATTTCGAGCGGGCGCTTGACATGCGTGCCGGCACACTGGACCGTGACCTCATTTGGGCGCACTCGTCCGGTCAACGTGTCTCGATCATGTCTAGGCGCCTCGTGTCGCTTGAACATCGGCATCTCGCGGTGGTGGCGTACGACATTACGTTACTGACGAACGACGCTCCCGTCGTCATTGTTTCCGAGATAGTCGACGGTGGGCCAACCACCAACCCTGACAATGACCCGCGGATTCGACAGTTTGGATGTGAGGTGTTGGAGCCACGCCTCAAGCGGGCGTCAGACCAGCGGGTCGTACTAGGGCTTCAGACGCGGTCGAGCGGAATGACGCTATCTTGCGCGGTCGACCACGACATGAAGACTGACTGCAACTACGCTGTGGACGTGCGAGCAGAATCGTCTTCTGGTCAAATCGTCTATTCGGTCGACGGCGTTGTTGGCGCTCGGATTCGTCTCATCAAATACATCACCTATCATTCCTCACGCCGGCCACAGGCGGAAGAGCTGTGTCGTCGATCCGAACGTGTTCTCGACAGAGCTGTGCATCACGGGTTCGATGACCTACTGCAAAGCCAACGCCGTTTTCTTGACGATTTCTGGTCTCGTAGTGACGTGGTCGTTGACGGTCACCCGGAGTGGCAGCAAACGGTGCGCTTTAACCTCTTCCACATTTGCCAGGCGACAGCTCGCGCTGAAGGCGTTGGGGTCCCAGCAAAGGGGCTGACTGGCCCAGGCTATGAAGGGCACTACTTCTGGGACACTGAAATTTACCTACTGCCTTTCCTTACCTACACCATGCCTCGCGTTGCGCAGAATCTCCTACGACTTCGGCACAGCCAGATTGAGCAAGCTCGGCAACGTGCTCGAGAGGTCAATCAGCAGGGGGCACTTTTCCCGTGGCGCACAATCAACGGGAGCGAGGCATCGGCCTATTATGCCGCGGGAACGGCGCAATACCATATAAACGCCGACATCATGTACGCACTCCGCAAATATGTGGATGCCACCGGCGACACGGAGTTTCTCGAGAATATTGGCGCTGAGATTTTGATTGAGACGGCTCGTCTCTGGGCCGACCTTGGGTTTTTTTCCAAGCGGGACGGAAAGTTTCGTATCAATGGCGTGACTGGTCCAGACGAATACAACACGGTTGTCAATAACAACCTGTACACCAACCTGATGGCAAGGGAAAACCTGTGGTACGCGGCCGAGACGATACGCACATTGCGTGACAACGATCCGACGAAGTTTTCGGCATTGACTCGTGACACTGACCTCGATCTAATGGAGATTGATGAGTGGCAACGTGCCGCAGATCACATGTACATCCCGTTCGACGACGATCACGGTATTCATCTTCAGGATGATTCATTTATGGATAAAGAGGAGTGGGATTTTGTCGGAACGCCGCCCGATAAATACCCGTTGCTCCTGCACTACCATCCGCTCGTCATATACCGCCACCGCGTCGTGAAGCAGGCTGACGTCGTGCTGGCGATGTTCCTGCTCGGTCATGAGTTCTCGTTGGAACAGAAGCGGCGTAACTTTACTTACTACGATCGACTAACGACACGTGATTCATCGTTGTCATCTTCTATCGAAAGCATCGTTGCGGCTGAAGTCGGCGAGCACGAGAAAGCTTTTCAGTATTCCATCGATGCCGGGCTAATGGACCTTGCTGATGTAGCCGGGAACGTCAAGGACGGTTGTCACATCGCCTCGATGGGTGGATTCTGGATGACTCTCATCTACGGATTCGCCGGGTTACGTGACGATGGCGGCGACATACGGTTTACGCCGCGTGTGCCCGATCGACTTGGCGGTCTCCGCTTTTCGCTCGAGATTCGAGGACGGCGACTCGAGGTTGAGCTGACGCCCACATTTGCCACCTACGTTGTCAGGGGAAACGAGTCGCTGACAATCTATCACGAGGATGCCGTGGTCGAACTGATACCGGATGTCCCTGTTTCACGTGAGGTAACGCGGCTTACGGACGCAACCGCGATGTCGGATGTCTCTTAGCCCGCTCTATGACTCGAGCCATGTTATCGACTGCCGTCGGCATCGCCATGTACGGATTCTGCACTAATCCGCGTCGGTCGGTACTCCGATGTACCGTTGCTCGGGTGGGATATTTGGTTCTGATGGGATTACTCGTGCTAGCGCAGCGTCTGTAGCTGATTCTCGACTTGCATCACACCCTGAGTCTGTCCAACAATCCGTTCCATTTCGATCCGTTCAATTTCGCTCTGGACGTAGCCAACCAGCGTCACGTTGCGGTGATGCACGACGATATGAAACGGTGGATTGTTCATCGATCCGAATCGTTCGAAGTGCTCGCTCCGAAACACGCGTCGCGCAATGCTACGGCGGAGTTCATCATCCTGTCGGTTGGTCGGAAGCACGTCGATGTGAATCTGCACATCCTGCACGCCACGGACTTTCGCAATGCGTTCGAAGAGTTCGCCTGTTTTGTCGCGCTCCGGAGTGACACGTCCGCTCAAAATGACGACACCGTTGTTGAGTTCCCCATCGATGTGGTCCCAGACCCGGTAGTGCGGGTAGTCCTGGATCGCTTTAACAACCTCTTCGGCGAGATTTTCTTGATTATCGGCAATAGGCAGGTCAATTTCGCTGATAACAGTGTTAACACCATTGACCCCGAACGTACGTCGAAGCGCCTCATTTTTTTCCCAGAACGTGCGAACCTCTCCCGTCAACGTGACCTGATCTACTTCAACAAATACCTCAAGGTTTTCCAGCGCACGATCCTCGTGCAGTGCGTCTTCGATCGATCGCTGCAACTGGATATCGGTTTGAGCGGCAGACGTTTGGATTGGGACAACAAGTGCGCATCCGAGAATCGCCACAGTAAATGAGAGCTGCGTAATGGAAATTCGAATTATGAGCATTTCTCCAAGTAGACCAGACGCTACACTACCCGTTCTATCACAACGTAGAGGACGAATCTGGAAGGTTGGTTTCTTTTGTGTAGATCTCACGCCGGTTGATAATCCAGCCACGGCCGTCCTTCCAACGTTACGGCTAAATATTGCCGCAGAGATCTGTCGGATCATGTCTGAACGTTGGCCGGGGACGTTAAAGAGGTTACGGCGTCAGGTCTCTTGGAGGGGTGGTTTGCCGGAGAAATGTTTACCGTGACCGGTTGGTTGCCGCTACGATTCGTCTGGCGGCGTACTGATCGCTTCGGCCATCGGTGACATCGGCCACTGCGGCTGCGGGCGCGCAACGTACCTGGCGTGTGCTAGCTCCCCTTGGAAATAGGCCGTTTGCGAGGCGTAGAACGACAGCTTCGTGAAGAGCCGAGCAGCGACGTAGGCCTGACCAATGCCGAATCCAAGCCAAACGGTTGTTCCGGTAGTTCCCGCGCCAGGTGCGGAGATAGCGTAAGTAAGGAGGACGGCAGCGAAGAGGAGGACATTGAGAAAATAGAGGCCGATAACAGCGGCAAGTCTTCTCCGGACAAAGCGTAGCGATGCAGCAACCGCGCCAATCATGCTCCGCCGGTCCTCGACTACGGCTCTGATCTTTGCATAGTCAAAGATGAGCGTCACGGCGGCTAGGAGCCCACCAAACACACCATAAAGCGAGAATTGGACCATGGCAGCGTTGCGCTCCGCTGTGGTGTCAATCGTCATCGCTGTGTAGAGGTCTCCGAAGAGCCACGGGTGGACGACGGCAAACAACACCCAGTAGGTTAAGCCAATCAGCAGTGCCAAACGCGTGAAGCGCCAGAAATAGACGCCACATGCTGCAAAAAATCCTGCACTCGAAACTCGTCGCTGGCGTGCGAAGCGGTCGATAATCCCACCGACGAGAAACGCCCAGACGGCGATGTAGACGACGGCCAGCCCGGCGACGGCGCCACGCGGAAGCTCGCCGTCGGCGACACTACTTAAGTTCGCTAGCACCGCGGCAAAACCGATAACCTCCGGTACGAGTGTTCGGGCAATCCCGCTGCCGGCTTGCTGGTATTCTCCCCACCACCCGGTATCAAAGCCTTCAGCAACCGAGGTGGATACGGTGCTTGCTCCGAGGTGCATCGTGATCGACTGGTGAAGTACGTATCCCATCGGGAGCGTTGCAGCCAGCGTGAGTCCGTACACGCCGAGCCATAGCATCGGCGCTGTTGCGACGCGGCGAAGACCATCAACCCATGCTCGAATCACTAGGGTCATTAGATGATGAATGCGGAGGTCATTAAGAGATCCTGCAGCCAGACGATCCAGGTGAGAGTCCATTTCGTCGCCGCCGCATCTGCACGTGGAGTCGTGGTACGGCTGTTGTTCGTATAGTTGACATCGAGCAATAAGACGCGATTCGGATCAACGACGGCGCTTGTAGCTTTCGTCGCATGTTCGAATCTCAACACAGTCCATTGGCTTCGCCCATTCCACTCCCGGCGTTCGCGGTGCCCATCCGCGAATTCAACGACGATATCCACGGGGAAGATGCCATCGCCATAGCGTCGGACAACTACCGTTGTTTCGAATGTTGAGGACGAGCCCTGGTCTCGGAATGCACCATCAAAGAATCCACGACCGGCCGTGTCACGGCTTGTAAGTTGTGCGATCCCGTAGTCGAAAATTGCAGAGTCACCATGGACCTGGTCGAAGAACCACCGCAAATCCATGTCGGCTGCCTCGCTGATTGTGTCGAAGAAGTCCTGTGGTTTTGGATGGGCGAACTGCCATCGATCGTAATAGGTTGACATCCCCCGTTGTAGGGTTGGCCATCCGAGATACCGCTCGAGCGTGTGGAGCCAAAGTGTGGTCTTGTAGTAGGCGGTCGAGAACATGCTTCCGGGCCAGTAACGGAAAGTCGGCGTTGCCTGGATATCCATACGTGCGTCAGACCGGTAGCGTGCTAGACGACTGCCGTCGATGGCACGAGACCAAGGGATGTCCGTAAAGGCCCAAGGGATAAACGTTCCGAAGAATCGTCGCTCCCAATAGTGCGGGAAATACTGGTCTATTGCCCGCGCGGTGGCGAATGTGTTGAGACCTTCATCGAGCCAAGCGTGCTCGACTTCGTTGTTTCCAATAACACCGTAGAAGAACTGATGTCCTGCTTCGTGAACCGTTACTTCTTCAGGACCGTTTGTGGTCGTGGGTGCGAGCCACCGTGTACCTGCCGTAAAGAGTGTTGGATATTCCATTCCACCGGAATTACTTTGCCAAGCCGGGTCTACGACAGTGACATGGTCATATGGGTAGGCGCCAAACCAGTCACCGAAATAGTTGAAGGTTTGCCGGGTTGCGTTGAAATGGCGTTCCGCCTGGTCGCGATGTTCGGGCTGTAGCAAGAGCCGAATGTCGACGTCCCCGAGGTCGGGATGTTCGAATCGGCTTCTGAGGTCGACGAAGTCTCGACTCGTGGTCCAGGCGAAGTCATGTACGTCCTCGGCGTAGTAGTGATGGGTTGCAGTGCCGTCGCCGTTGTCTGTAACACTCTGTTCCCGACCAGTGGCGCCAAGCACCCAACCGTTCGGCACGGTAAGCCGAACGTCGTAGACTCCGTAGTCGGCAAAGAAGTTGGTCGCTGTGTGGAACTGGTGGCAGTTCCAACCGCCCTGCTCGAGGACGCCGATTTTCGGGAACCATTGAGCGATGAAGTAGTAATCACCTATGGTTCCAGTCCGTGCAAACGTTCGCGGCACCTTCGATGTCCATTCGATTTCAACGTTTATCGTTTCCCCTGGCGACACCGGAGCGGGTAACGGAACTGCCAACACGGTTTGATCGTTCGGGTTGTTATCGTCAGGCGCAATAAATGTGGCCTCACCGGTTAGGTCGATCGGTAGGTCATCACCGGCGCCGATTAGGACCAGGCGGGTGACGTCGATCCAGCCCCAGTCCGATTCCCGACGGTGGTGTAGGTCGAGACTCCGGCCGAACGCCCGTTCTCGCATCCACGTTGATTGGGTGTTACGCCAAGCGTTGTAGTAAAGATGGAAACGGAGTTCTGAGGTGGTCAATTGTGAGATGTTTCGCCACGTGACCACCTCACGGCCCGTCAGCAACCGTTCCGCGTGGTCGAGTGTGGCGTCAATTGAGTAATTCGCATTTCTTGGCGAACGTGCAGGCTGAGCAGCCGGTGTAGTGAACCACATGCCTACGAGAGCTATTGTGGCTGCGCCGTTTCTCGTCCAGAACTGAAACCGGCGGTTGGTAGCGCGGATCGGATGCGTCTTGTTGGCGGTCACGGATTCAGCGTCTTGGTGTGTAGACGGTCTGACGGATGGGCGATAGTTTCCGCCGGTGCTAACAAAGAGATGTGCCAACTGTCAGTGCTAGCGACGTGTGTCAACTTAAACACTTCGTGTAGCAACGCCTGCAGGGCTTCCGCATCGGCATGGGAAACAACGGTGTGCGCACCGCTAACCATGTGGCTAGTGCGATCGTCCCTGGCGCAGGTGTCGCGCGCTATCGGTAGTCCTCCCTGACTGGCTGGAAGACATCGATAAAGCGACACGCGGTTACCGCACGTCCGGAGTGGATAGCGTTCGATGGGACAACGGCGACCGAACCGGCGGTTAAATGATTTTCCGTGCCGTCGATTGTCATATTGAACACTCCCTCGATCAGATTTGAAACCTGTTCATGTGGGTGGGAATGTTCAGGTAGGTTTGCGCCGGCGTCGACGTCCCAGTGGACGATAGTCACTCGATCGGCGTGAATGAATCGACCGTGGAAGCCAGGCATCTGCTCACGGGCTGGGAGGTC
>Ga0310345_10006725_pt1 | contig 10004 bp, 10 predicted proteins | sample HC15DNA20500_MG_FD_204667 | JGI IMG/M metagenome (GOLD analysis project Ga0310345, IMG submission 204667) | Marine microbial communities from station ALOHA, North Pacific Subtropical Gyre - HC15-DNA-20-500_MG | ecosystem: Environmental > Aquatic > Marine > Oceanic | place: Pacific Ocean: North... | reverse complement strand
CGTAAATCAGCTCGGCGTAGCGCGGCATCAGCTCGTCCTTGAGGTGGGCGGCGCCGCGGTCGAGAGTCAGGCTTTCGATGGCGCGGTGGGCGAGGCCGAGGATGGTGCCGCCCGGCGTCTCGTAGACGCCGCGCGACTTCATGCCGACGACGCGGTTCTCGACCAGGTCGAGGCGGCCGACGCCGTGGGCGCCGCCGAGCTGGTTGAGGCGGGCAAGCAGCGCCGCCGGCGCCATCGCCTCGCCGTCGACGCTCACCGCGTCGCCGGCGGCGAAGCCGAGCTCCAGCGTGAGCGGTGTCTCCGGCGCCGCCTCGGGCGCCACCGTGCGGGTATACAGGCTCTCGTCGGGCTTCGCCCACGGGTCCTCGAGCACGTTGCCCTCGGTTGAGGTGTGCAGCAGGTTCGAATCGACCGAGTAGGGCGCCTCGCTGAGGCCGCCGGCGATCGGGATGTGCTGGCGGGCGGCGTAGGCCAACAGATCGGTGCGTGAGCCGAGCTCCCATTCGCGCCACGGCGCGATCACGGTGATAGCGGAATCGAGTGCCGCGTAACCGAGCTCGAAGCGCACCTGGTCGTTGCCCTTGCCGGTGGCGCCGTGGGCCACCGCGTCGGCGCCGGTCAGGTGGGCGATCTCGATCTGGCGCTTGGCGATCAACGGTCGGGCGATCGCGGTGCCCAACAGATAGAGCCCCTCGTAGGCGGCGTTGGCGCGGAACATCGGGAAGACGTAGTCAGCCACGAAACTCTCGCGTAGATCCTCGATGAAGACCTGCGCTGCGCCGAGCGCCTCCGCCTTGGCGCGAGCTGGGCCGAGCTCCTCGCCCTGACCCAGATCGGCGGTAAAGGTGACGACCTCGCAGGCGTAGGTCTCCTGCAGCCAGCGTAGGATGACCGAGGTGTCGAGGCCGCCGGAGTAGGCGAGCACGACCTTATGCACGTTGCGCGAGGGGGCCATCTCTGTCATCTCGTACAGCGGGCCGAACAGCGGGTTGAACACCGGGCGCCGGCACCGGGCGCGGCGCAGTATAGGCCAACCGGGCGGGCCTGCAAGCCGGCTCGGCGGGGGCTCAGGCGACGCTCCGCCTGACAAACGCCGCCAGCTCGAACCACGGCCCTTCGTCCCACCAGCGCCGTGCCGCGCCGGAGGTCGACGGCAGTACGAACACAACGCTGGCACCGATGCGCTCGGGCTGGCGGCCCACGGCGGGGCGATGGCCGAGCACGACGCAGGCCGCCCGCTTGCCGTTGAAGGCGACCACGCGCGGCCGGTAGGTCGTGATGGTGGCGCGCAGTCGGGACGGATCGTCGGCTTGCCGCGGCAGAGAGGAATCGGCACCGGAGACGTGCTTCGCCAGGTCGGTCAGACCGATGCCGTAGGCCGTCACCGAGGCGTATTCGTGCGGCGATACCAGCCGTGGCGTCAGGCCGGTGCGATGCAGCATGGGCCAGAAGCGATTGCCGAGGCCGGCATAATAGGCGCCGAGCTCGGCCGATTTGCTGCCCACGGCGGAGCCACAGAAGACGACCGCGAGAGATGGTGCCAGCACATCCGGGAGAACCGTCACGGCCGCGCTATTCCGCTCCGCAGCTTCCGTCCTGCGGCACGCGCGGCCAGGGTGCGAAGGCGAACAGCCAGACCGCGACGATGTTGAGCAGCGGCAGGAACAGCGCCAGCGTCCACCAGCCCGAGTAGCCCGTCTTGCGGACCACCCGCGCGGCCAGCCACAGGAACAGCGCCGTGAAGCCAACCAGCGCCAGCAGTCCCTCGACCCAGCCGACGCCCAGGCTGTCGGGTCCGATCATCATCGGCGGCCGTCTGCTTGGGCCGGCCAGCAGGCCGATGCCGGGCAGGAAGACCAGCAGCGCCAAGGCCGGCCGCAATCCGGCGCGCACGAACGTCTGCCCCATCGGATAAACGACGGGAAGGCTGAACAGCAGGCTTGAATTGGCAGCAGTGAGCATCATGTGGTGCCAGGCTTGACGGTTGACCGCCGCGCTGCCACCGACGCGGCCTTGCGCGGCGGCCTCACGCTGGCCGACTTGAGTTGGCCACAGGCGGCCATGATGTCGCGCCCGCGCGGCGCGCGCAGCGGTGCCGCGTAGCCCGCCCGGTTGACGATCTCAGCGAACGCGCGCATGGCTTCGGGTGTGGCGCACTGGTAGGGCGCTCCCGGCCACGGGTTGAACGGGATGAGGTTGACCTTGGCCGGGATGCCGCGGATCAGTCGGACCAGCTCGTGTGCGTCCGCCGGAGAATCGTTGATGCCTTTCAGCATGATGTATTCGAAGGTGATGCGGCGCGCGTTCGAGCCCGCCGGATAGCCGCGGCACGCGGCCAGCAACTCGGCGAGCGGGTATGTGCGGTTGATTGGCACCAGCGTATCGCGCAGCGCGTCCGTCACCGCATGCAGCGAGACCGCGAGGTTGACTCCGAGCTCGGCTCCGGCGCGCGTCATCATCGGCACCACTCCGGCGGTCGACAGGGTGATGCGGCGGCGCGAGATGGCGATGCCCTCAGGGTCCATGATGATCGTTAGCGCCTTGGCGACGGCGTCGTAATTGAACAACGGCTCGCCCATGCCCATGACGACGACGTTCGACAGCAAGCGGGTGCCCTGGGGCGAGGGCCACTCGCCCAGCACGTCGCGCGCCACCAGGAGCTGAGCGACGATCTCGCCGGGGCCGAGATTGCGCACCAAAGGCTGCGTGCCGGTATGGCAGAAGGCACAGGTGAGCGTGCAGCCTACCTGGGTCGACAGGCACAGCGCGCCGCGGTCGTTCTCGGGGATGTAGACGCTCTCGACCTCGTTACCGCGGGCGAAGCACAGCAGCCATTTGCGGGTGCCGTCGGCGGAGGTCTGGCTGCGGGAGATTTCGCCGCGGCTGATCTCGTGCGTCGCGGCGAGCCGGACGCGCAGTGCCTTCGACAGGGTCGTCATATCGGCGAACGAGCGAGCGCCGCGATGATAGATCCAATGCCACACCTGGTTCGCCCGCATGCCGGCGCTGCGCTCGGGTGCCCCGGCGGCGACCAGTTCGGCGGTGATCTCTTGGCGCGTCAGGCCGACCAGATTTCGGGGCGCGCTGGCGTTCGGCCGCGGCACGGCGCCGGCGCGCGCCGGCTCGGGGTGGAGAGCGTGATCGATCATGTCCGCTCCTTGGCGCGACTCGCTGCGGCCCACTTCATAGGTGAATTCACGCAACAGGGAAAGCACCCAGCGGTGCGTCTGTCGGTGCTCTGCAGACGTTGCCTAGGAGCCACCGCAGGCGCGGCCGATCGCCTTATAGGCGGCGGTGAAGCCGAGCAGTGAATAGCGATCCTTGGTCTTGGTGTCACGGCTCGAGACCCCGCGCACCTCCAACGTGGTGCCGCGGATCATCGTCTCGACCAGCTTTTTCTCCGCCGCCGCGTCGCGCACCCATGCGCTTTCGCCCTGGGTGAACAGCTCGTAGCGTTCGGCGCCGACGGCGACGACGACGGCGCTCTTCTGCTTGTAGGTGTAGCCGGTAAAGACGCTGACCTCGCCGGCAACTTTGTCGGCCTTGCGGTGGGTGACCATGAAGTAGACGTCGCCGCGGCGCACGTTCTTGGGCTCGGAATCCACGGGCGAGGCGGCGATGTAGCACACCCTGGCACCCTTGTCGGTGTAGCTGAAAGCGTCCCACTCCTTGAACGAGCCGATCAGCTTGGGTGTCTGGGCGGTGGCGGGTGCGGCGGCGAGCGCCATGCCGAGCGCGAGCGCGGCAAGATGGAAAGAGCGGGCCATGGTCCATAGATAGCCGGCGCGGCGATTGATTTCCACCCCTTGTCGTGATCAGGGGCGTCATCGGTCACCTGGCCCGGCTCCGCGTCGGCGGCCGGCTTGATCGACTCGCCATCCGAGAAACTGTAGAACGGCGGGTGCCTCAAACTGCGAGCAATGTCTCGTAGAACCGCGGCCGAGAGGAGGGCATCTCTGCGATGAGCGACCTCGCTGCCGGTGCCGTTCCGGCACGCCGTGCTAAAGCGCCGACCGCCAATCCGGTCGCGGTCGAGGTGTGGCGAGGCGGCGCCGTTGAGAGCTGTCACCGCGCCGCCGTCGCGGCGGTCAATGGGCGTGGTCGCCTCGTCGTGGCGCGGGGCGATGTCGAGTCGGCGGTCTACCCACGCTCGGCGCTCAAGCCGATGCAGGCGCTGTCGCTGATCGAGAGCGGCGCGGCGGAGGCGTTTCAAGTCTCGGACGAGGAGCTCGCGCTCGCTTGCGCGTCACACAGCGGCGAGGCGCGCCACGTCGAGATCGCGCTGGGCTGGCTCGGCCGCATCGGCCTCGACCAGACGGCGCTGTGCTGCGGCCCGCACGAGCCGCTCAACGCGGCCGCCGCGGCGACGCTGGCGCGGCGCGGGCAGCCACCAGAGTCGGTGCACAACAACTGTTCGGGCAAGCATATCGCCATGCTGACCACCGCGGTGCACAGTGGCGCGGACGTCGCCGGTTACATCGCCCCCGACCACCCCGTGCAACGGCGCGTCCGCGACGTGATCGGTGCGCTCGCCGGGTTCGACCTCGGTGCGGCACCCGTGGCCGTCGATGGCTGCTCGGTACCGGCCTTCGCGTTGCCGCTCAAGAGCGCCGCCCAGGCGATGGCCCGGCTGGCCGATCCGAGCCGGCTGGCGCCGCCGCGGGCGAGCGCGGTGCGGCGCGTTCTCACCGCCATGGCCGCCCACCCGTTCATCCTGTCGGGGTCGGGGCGTTATTGTCATGCCGTGATCGCCGCGACGGCGGGCCGGGTGGTGGTCAAGGCCGGCGCGGAAGGCGTGATGGCGGCGATCCTGCCGACCCGCGGGCTCGGTGTGGTGCTCAAGGTGGACGACGGCGCCAGGCGAGCGGCTGAGATCGTGATGTCGGCGACTCTGCTCAACCTCGGCGTGCTCGACGATGGGGAAGCACGGGCGATCGCCCGCTTTATCGACGTGCCGGTGGTGAATTGGCGTGGCGTGCGAACGGGGTCGATCAGCGCGGTGCGACCCGAGTGAGCAGGCGCAGCAGAAAGGACGTGAGATGAGAGCAATTCTGTGCAAGGCGTGGGGCGAGCCGCGCGATCTCACACTCGAGCAGGTGCCTTCGCCCGCGCCTCCCGGTCCCAGCCAAGTCAAGATCGCGGTCACAGCGGCCGGGGTCAATTTCGCTGATACCTTGATGATCGCCGGGCGCTACCAGCACAAGCCGCCCTTCCCGTTCAGTCCCGGCCTCGAGGTCGCGGGCGAGGTGATGGCCTGTGGCGATGGCGTCTCCGGTCTGGCCGCCGGGGATCGCGTGATCGCCGTAACCGGCTGGGGCGGTTGGGCCGAGCAGGTGGTGGTCGATGCAGCGACGGTGGTGCCCCTGCCACACGGAATCGACGACGTGACGGCCGGCGGTTTCGCCGTCGCCTATGGAACCTCTCATCTCGCCCTAACCCACCGGGCGCACCTCGAGCCCGGCGAAACCCTGCTCGTGCTGGGGGCGGCGGGTGGCGTTGGCCTCACAGCGGTCGAAATCGGCAAGCGCTTGGGCGCCTCGGTCATCGCCGCGGCGGGAGGGTCCGACAAGCTGAAGATCGCCCAGTCGTATGGCGCCGACCACCTGATCGACTACCGCACCGAGGATCTGCGCGAGCGGGTTAAGGCGCTCACCGATGGCCGCGGCGTCGATGTAGTGTACGATCCGGTGGGCGGCGATGCGTTCGACGCGGCGTTGCGCTGCCTCGGCTGGGAAGGCCGCCTCGTCGTCATCGGTTTCGCTAGCGGGCGCATTGCCGAAGCCCGCGCCAACACGTTGCTGCTCAAGAATATCGCCGTCATTGGGTGTCCCTGGGGGGCCTACGCGCGGCACGAGCCGGCGCGACTGACGCGGTCGCTGGCAGAGCTGCTGGGCTGGTGCCAGGCCGGTCGCCTCAAGCCGCTGGTCTCGCTCCGCCTGCCGCTGAGCGGGGCTGGCGAGGGCCTCGAGATGCTGATGGCGCGTCAGGCCGTTGGCAAGATCGTGTTGAGCATGGTGGATTGAGAGGCACGGCGCGCGACCGGCGTGTCTCTCGGCGCTCGCCGCCGGAGCCGGTCCGGTCGACCTCACCAAGGCGGTGGCCTACACCGCAGCGCTCCGGCTCGCTCGTTTCGGCACGGCCAACGAGATCTCCGACTGGAACAAGGCCCACCGCACCTTCGCCTATTGCAACGCGCTGCACTCGGCGCTTAAGCGATTCACGGCGGACGGAACCACCCCCGGCGCCGATGGCGTCGCCGTGCGCGGCGTCTTTCACGGCGCCATGTCGGTTTATCTTGACTGCTTCCTCAACGTGCCTCCGGCGCGCCTGCCGGGTGAGGCGATGGGTACCTTCGATGGCCTTCCGGCGGCGCCCGAGGTGCTCCTTGCCGGCCTGCTCGAGGCGATGGACCGGCCGAAGCAGATCGATGCCGCGACGCGGCTGGTGGCGCGCTATACGAGCTTCGGCCACTCGGCCGAGAAAGCTCATCGCCACCCTCGGCCATGCGCTGCTGCGCGAGGACGCCGGTTTCCATACCTTCCATAACTACGAGGCGGCGGTGCGCCAATACCGCGAGTGGCAGGGCGAACCCGAAGCCGGCAATGTATTGGTGGCGTTGGTGCGCTTTCTCGACGCCCATTCGCCGACCCAGCGCGCCCAGCACCAGACCGCGGACATCGTGCTGAGGCTGCACCGCAAAGTGAAGATCTACGAGGAGGAGGAAGCGAGCCCGGTCGCCGCCGAATAGGCCGCTGCGGGCGACGGCGAGAAGCTCAGGCGCCGGCCTGCGCCCTCTCCCTTTCTTCCATCAGATAAATTCCGAAATCGAGCGGTGGCGGCTCTAGCTCTGTCTGCGAGATCAGGCCGTGCGCCTGGCCGCGATGATGGGTGGCGTGATTGAACATCGAGCCGAGGACGACGTGGCGGGGGAACTCGACCATGCCCCGGTCGCGCCAATCAAAGCGAAGGCCGGCCACCAATTCCTCGTCGCTGAAGCCGTCCACCAGTGCGACGATCTGGGCGTCCTCGGCGTCGCGCGCCACCCTGAGCCCGCCGAAGTCGCCGTAGAGCTGCTGGTCGAGCGATCGGATGCCGGCATCGCGGCCACTGAAGCGCGACAGGAATATGCGGTCGCCGACCAGGCTGTGGTTGAGCACGCCGTGGATGCCATGGAAGAAGGCCGGCCGGGTCTTCATGTACTCGGCCTCGTTCAAACGCCCGCACACCTCGTAGAGCCGCGCGTTCGCCCAGCCATTGTAGCGTGCGAAGGCGCGGAAATAGGACCGCAGCGGGCTCGGCTCGGCGTTGCTCTCCGAACGTCCCTGGGGTGAACATGGGCCGCGCGGCCGCCATCGTCAATCGGCGTTGCGCTGATGCCGGCGCCAAACTCTGCACACCGCGCCGCCGCGATCTCAGGACGCGAGCTCGGGGCGGTCCCTGAACTCGTCGAGGGCCTCCGGGTTGGCGAGCGCGTCCTGGTTCGTCACTGGCCGGCCGTGGACCACGTCACGCACCGCCAGCTCGACGATCTTGCCGCTGATGGTACGCGGGATGTCGGCCACCTGGACGATCTTGGCCGGCACGTGGCGTGGGCTCGCGCCGTCGCGGATGCGCTGTTTGATGCGCCCGCGCAGGCCGTCGTCGAGGACCAGCCCTTGGCGCAACTTGACGAACAGGACGACGCGAACGTCGTCCTCCCAGTGCTGGCCGATCACCAGGCTTTCGACCACGTCGTTGAGCTGCTCGGCCTGGCGGTAGATCTCGGCGGTGCCGATGCGTACGCCTCCGGGGTTGAGCACCGCGTCCGAGCGTCCGTAGATGATCATGCCGCCATGCGCGGTGATCTCGACATAGTCGCCGTGGCGCCAGACGTTGGGGAAGACGTCGAAATAGGCCTCGTGGTATTTCACGTCCCCCGGATCGTTCCAGAAGCCGAGCGGTAGCGACGGGAACGGCCCGGTGCACACCAACTCCCCCTTCTCGCCGCGCACGGCACGACCCGCCTGATCGAACACCGCCACGTCCATGCCCAGCGCCAGCGCTTGGATCTCGCCGCGCCAGACCGGGCCGATCGGGTTACCACCGGCGAAACAGGCAATCAAGTCGGTGCCGCCTGACATCGACGACAGGCAGAGGTCGCTCTTGATCTTGTCGTAAACGTAGTCGAACGCCTCGGGCTGCAACGGCGAACCGGTCGAGAGGATGGTCTTGAGTGAACCGAGATCGCGGCCGCGCCGCGGCTCGATCCCCGCCTTCTGGGCGGCATCGAGGAACTTGGCCGAGGTGCCGAAGACGGCGATGCGCTCGGCTGCGGCGATGTGGAACAGGACGCTGCCGTCGGGGTGAAAGGGCGAGCCGTCATAGAGCAGCAGCGTCGCCTCGGAGGCGAGGCCCGAGGCGAGCCAGTTCCACATCATCCAACCGCAGGTGGTGAAGTAGAACAGCACGTCGCCCGGCTTGACGTCGCAGTGGAGCCGCTGCTCCTTAAGGTGCTGGAGAAGCGCGCCGCCGGCGCTGTGGACGATGCATTTAGGCGCGCCGGTGGTGCCCGACGAGTAGAGGATGTAGACCGGGTGGTTGAACGGGAGCTGACGGAAGGTGATGGCGCGCGGCTCGAACGGTGCGAGCAGGTCGGCGAACAGAACTGCGTCGCCGAGCCCGTCCAGCGCTGGCGCCTCGGTCAGGTAGGGAATGAGTACGAGCTTTTCGAGCGAGGGCAGCGCGGCGGCGATGCCCTTGGCGCGCGCCAGCGAATCAATTGTCTTGCCGTTGTAAATGTAGCCGTCGGCCGCGAACAGCACCTTGGGCTCGATCTGGCCGAAGCGGTCGATCGCCCCATCTATGCCGAAATCGGGCGAGCACGACGACCACACCGCGCCCAAGCTGGTCGCTGCCAGCATGGCGATGATCGCCTCCGGCAGGTTGGGAATGAATCCCGCGACGCGATCGCCGGGCTCGATTCCGAGCTCCTGCAACGCCTGGGCGAGGCGCGAGACATCGGCGTGGAGCTCGGCGTGGCTCAAACACCGCCGCGCCGAGGTTTCGTTGCGGAAGATGATCGCCGGTGACTCGTCGCGCCGGCGCAACAGGTTCTCGGCGAAGTTGAGTCTGGCATCGGGGAAGAAGCGCGCGCCGGGCATCTTGTCGCCATCGGCCAGGACCACCTCGCCGCGGGCCGAGGCGATGACCTGCGCGAAGTCCCAGAGCGATGGCCAGAACTGGTCCGGGCGCGCGACCGACCAGCGATGGAGCGCGGCGTAGTCTGCCAGCTCTGCGCCCCAGCGGTGGCGCGCCGCCGCCATGAACCGCGTTAGGTTCGCTTTCGCGACCCGTTCGGCTGACGGCATCCATTGCGGCTGGTCGCCGCCGCCGGTTGGTGCCGCCTCGTGAGGCCCTGAGGCTCTCATGACCCCTCCTCCCTGCTCGGCGCCGCGGGCCTCGGCTCACGCGCGCGCCAGAGGGCCGCCTTGCGGCCTCGAGCAATTCCAGATCAACCGGACTCGCTTTAGCTTGCCGTGCTCTCGTTCTCTCCGCAAGGCTGCTTCCTGGATTTGGCTGTGGTGCGGGGTGGCGAGAACGCTTAGTGTCCCCCGTCATGTTGCAGCCGGCGGGCCCCCTCGATTCCCTCGCTCTCGGTTCACGAAACGTTCACGCCACGCTGCTCATGATCGGTTCTTGCGCCGCCTTCGCAATGGCGACCGGCCTGATCCGTCACGTCGGCAGCGAGATCAACCCCTTTGAGGTCGTGTTTTTCCGCAATCTGTTCGGTTTGCTGGTCTTTGTCCCTTTGTTTCTGCGCCGCCGCGTCGCCCTGCACCGCCCGCGAAACGTCAGGCTCTATCTCGCCCGCGCCTTCGTCGGCATCTTCACCATGACCTCATGGTTCTACGCCGTCACACTGATCCCACTGGCGGAGGCGACGGCGCTTAGCTTCACCTCGCCGCTGTTCGCTACCGTAGCCGCCGTCTTCATGCTGCACGAGATCGTGCGCTTCCGGCGCTGGA
>Ga0310345_10006724_pt1 | contig 10005 bp, 8 predicted proteins | sample HC15DNA20500_MG_FD_204667 | JGI IMG/M metagenome (GOLD analysis project Ga0310345, IMG submission 204667) | Marine microbial communities from station ALOHA, North Pacific Subtropical Gyre - HC15-DNA-20-500_MG | ecosystem: Environmental > Aquatic > Marine > Oceanic | place: Pacific Ocean: North... | reverse complement strand
CTGGGCACCGAAATTTCGCCGGAGCTGGTGCCCGCCGACGACAGCGGCGCGATCCAAAGCACCCAGGCCAAGATCGGGCCCTACGAACTGCAGGACTTCAATCTCTTCTACGTCACCCGCTATGGGCTGCGGCCCTCGAAGGTCACCTTCCTCGCCTGGCACGCCTGGAAGGACCGCGATGCGGGCCACTGGCCGGCGCATTTCCCGGCCGAGGCGCGCAACGCCTACGACTTGGCCGCCATAAAGCACTGGCTGGGCGTCTTCCTGTTCCGCTTCTTCCAGATCAGCCAGTTCAAGCGCTCGGCGATGCCGAACGGTCCCAAGGTGATCTCGGGCGGCAACCTCTCACCGCGCGGAGACTGGCGCGCCCCGTCGGACGGCTCCGCCCGCATCTGGCTCGACGAGCTGGAGGCGAACGTCCCCTAGGCCCGCGCCGCGGCTTGGGCGCGCCGGCCCGCCGCCCAGAACCCGACCACGACTGCTGTCAGCGTCAGGAGCTGAGCCAGGAGCCCTTCCCAGGTCGGGAAGACGCCGAGCACCTCGATGCGGGGCAGGGCGGCCAGGGGCCGCACGTCCAGCATCCCCGCCTCCTGCAGCCCGGCGACCCCTTTGCCGGCGAGCACGACAGCCAGCACCGCGATGAGAATCGAGCTGTAGGAGAAGAACTGGGCGATCGGCAGGCGCTTGCTGTAGCTCAGGAGCGCCCAGGCGATCACCGCGAGGCAGACCACGGCCAGCGCCGCGCCCGACACCATGGCGAGCTGGCCCCCTTGGCTCCAGAGGGCGGCGTAGAAGAGGATGGTCTCGAAGACCTCCCGGTAGACGACGAGGAAGGCCAAGAGGAACAGGAACCAGGCCGAGCGCTTGGAGAGCGCCGCCGACAGCTTGTCGCGGATGTAGGCTTGCCAGGCGCCGGCCTGCGCCTTCCCGTGCATCCAGACGCCCACCGAGATCAGCACGACCGCCGAGACGAGCGAGCCGAACCCCTCGGTGAGCTCACGGCTCGCCCCGCTGATCGAGATGAGGTAGGTCGCAGCCGCCCAGGTGAGCCCGCCCGCCACGAGCGCGGCGATCCAGCCGCCATGAACATAGGCCAGCACGTCTCCGCGCTCGGCCTTCCGCAGGAAGGCGATCATGGCGATCACGATCAGCAGCGCCTCGACGCCCTCGCGCAGGAGAATGGTGAAGGCGCCGAGGAAGCTCGAGGCGGCGCTAGCCTGCTCTGGGGCGAGCGCCTGGCCCGCCTGATCGAATAGACTTTGCAGCCGGGCGACTTGGGCGGAGACTTCGGTTGGCGGTGCGCCGCGGCCGAGGCTCGCCCGCAGCGCGCCCATGGCGCCCTCGATCCTGGCCATCAGCGCGCCGTCGCGCGCCCGGAGCAGGGGTTCGACAGGCTCGAACCCGTCGAGATAGGCTGACAGCGCCAGTTCCTCGGCCCGCTTGCGCTCGCCGGCCTGGTAGGCCGCGAGGCTCTCGGCGAGCTTTCGGCGCGCGACATCCAAACCGCCGGCTGAAGGGGTCGCCACGGCCTCGGGATGACCGCGCAGATAGGCCATGAGGTGGGTCGCTTGCGGATCGCCCACGCGCGCGGCGAGGCTCGCGGGCGTGGTCTGGGTTAGGACCTGCAAGTCGGGCACGACGCCGCGCATCTGCGGCCCTGCGCGCCAAGCCTGCTCGCCGGCGCGGGCGGCCTCTCGCGAATAGGCGAGGGTCCCCACATAGAAGGCGAGCGACCAACGATCGTCGGAGGGCAGATGGGCGAAGCTCGCCATCGCCGTCCCGTCGAGCCCCTGACCGATCACCTGATAGAGACCGAAGAGGCTGCGTTCCCTTGCGCGCGCCACGTCGGTGAAGGCGATCGGCGGCGGCTCCAGCCCTTTGGCGTTCGGACCGTCGCCCTTGCCGGCTACGCCGTGGCAGGACGCGCACTGCTCGGCATAGAGGGCCGCCCCCCGGGCGAGGTCCGGCGCCTGCCGCGGGGCGAGCGGCACGGGGTAGGCCTTTAGGAGATCGGTTGCGAGGGTCCGGGCCTGTCGCGCCACGTCCGCTGGCTCCGCGCGCTGATCCACCGATGCGATGAGCGCGTTGGCCTCCGCAAGGAGCTGCGACTTGGCGGAACTGGCCGGCAGGGCGCCGATGCGGCTGCGCACGGAGGCGGAGAATTCTCGCATTTCCGCATATTCGGCCTCGCTGATGATGCGACCCTTGGAAACGGCGCCTGGATAGTCGACGGCGATATAGTCCAGGAGGCGCCAAGCGACCTCCGCCGAAGGGGCCGTGTCTTGGGCCCTGGCGGCCTGGGGCGAATGCGCGAGCGCCACGAGGGCGACCGCAAGGAAGAGGCGAGCGAGCGCCGGCATCGAAGCGTCCTGAGTGCGACTAAGAATAGGTCTCAACAACAGGATACATGCTCAAGCCGCTAGAGGATCAAGAGGCGCCGCCTCGAGCCTACGAAAAAGCGCGCCGAAACGGCTTGATCCTCTAGCCGCTAGAGCAAGTAGGGTGCCCGGCTCAGGAGGAATTCGCATGTCGAGTACGACAGCCGCCACAGGGTCGCTCCGCTACCGGGTCACCGGCATGGACTGCTCGAGCTGCGCTGAAAAGATCCAGTCCGCCGTGGCCAAACTGCCGGGTGTGGAAGAGGCGCGTGTTTCCATCGCCTCGTCGATGATGACCGTGAAGGTCGATGACGCGGCCAGGCGCTCGCCGGCGCTGGAGGCGACGGTGACGGAACTCGGCTACCATCTCGATCGCGAAGGAAGTTCGGCGACGGCCGACCCGGACGAGCTTCCGAAGGACCTTAGCCATATCACGCCCGCCTATCGGCGGGCCCTCTGGATCGTGGTGCTGATCAACGTCGGCTACGGCCTGGTGGAGATCGTCGCGGGCTTTGTCGCCCGTTCCCAGGCGCTGAAGGCCGACGCCCTCGATTTCATGGGCGACGGGCTGATCACGTTCTTAGGTCTGCTGGCGATCGGCTGGTCGCTCGTCTGGCGGGCCCGCTCGGCGTTGATCCAAGGTCTCTTCCTGGCGGCGCTGGGCGTGGGCGTGCTCCTGAACACGGCCTACCGCGTCCTCGTCCTGAACCAGCCGGAAGCCGAGCTCATGGGGGTGTTCGGGATCATCGCGCTCGTGGCCAATGTCGCAGCGGCGCTCGTCCTGATCCCACACCGCGCCGGCGACGCCAATGTTCGCGCCGTCTGGCTCTTCTCGCGCAACGACGCCCTGGGCAACCTCGCCGTCGTGATCGCCGCCGGCCTGGTGTTCTGGACCAAGACCGCTTGGCCCGATCTCGTGGTGGCGGTGATCATCTCGGGGCTCTTCCTCCAGTCCGCCTGGTCGATCATTCGCGACGCCCGCACGGACCTGCGGGAGGCGCGGTCGCTGAGCGCCGCGTGAACGTCGGATGAGACAGCTTCCGCCTCCAGTGCGGGCCCGGGCGCCAGACGGTCCGGCACCGCAGGTCCTGGCCGACTTGCAGCAGGCGGTCGCGCACGCGAACGCCGGTCGATGGACCGAGGCCGAGCTCCATGCCCGAAGGATTCTTGCGGCCCAGCCGCTGGACCCCTCGGCGCTGAACGTCCTCGGCGCCGTCGCCATGAACACCGGGCGCTCGGCCGAGGCGATCGCATGGTTTCAACAGGCGGCAGACGGCCAGCCGAGGAATCCGTTCATCCAATTCAATCTGGGCGAAGCCCATCGCCGGCTGCAGGCCTACGAGGCCGCGGCGAAGTTCTTCCGGCAGGCTGCGGCTCTGAAACCCGACTTCGCCGAAGCCCATGCCTCTGGCGGCGACGCTTACCGTCTGATGGGGCAGGGGACGCAGGCCGAGCGCTGCTACCGCGCCGCTCTGGAACGGGCGCCCGCAATGTTGGCCGCGCTCAACGGTCTGGGCCTGTTGCGCCTCCAGAAGGGCGACGCCGCCGCGGCTGCGGAGCGCTTCGAAGCCGGCTGCAAGGCCGCGCCGGCGGGCCATCCCCTGCGGGCGATCCTGCTGGCGAACCTCGGGCTGGCGCGCCTGCAGCTCGGTCAAGGCCCGGATGGGCTGGCCCTGCTTGCCCAAGCCGTCGAGGCAGCGCCGGGGGACGCCGAGGCCTGGCGGCGACTGGCCGGCGCGCTCCGCCACACGCGGGTGGCGCCCGCGACGGCCCGCTTCCGGGACCTCCTGCGGCAGCTGTTCGATCGGCCCGACGTCAATCCGCGCAACCTGGCGACGGCGGCCCTCGCCGTGCTGCGGCAAGATCCAGAGATCAACCAGCTCCTGGAGTCGATCGCGCGGGCCCCCGGCGAGCTCGTGCAGACGCTGGAGCGCGAGGCGGCGACCGCCTCACGGCTGATCCAGGATCCCCTGTTCCAGACTTTGCTCGCCTCAGCACCCGTGCCGGACGCGGCGATCGAACTGGTGCTCGTCCAGCTGCGGGCCGATCTTCTGAATTTGTCGAATGGAGCGGCCCAACCCCTTGAAGAGGAGCTCGAGATCGCGGTCGCGATGGCCCGCCAGGCGTTCCTCAACGAATACGTCCTGTTCGCCGCGCCTGAGGAGCAGGCCCGTGTCGCCAACCTGATCACGGCCCTGGATCGAGACGACCTCGGAGAGCAGGCCGGAGATCTCACCAAGATCGCGATCGTCGCCGCCTATCGCCCGCTGGCCACGACGCCGCTCGCTGCGCGGCTCGAGGGCGCCGCCCTGCCGACGCTTGCTCCACTGCTTCGCGAGCAGCTCGGCGAGCCCGCGGAGGAAGCCGAACTGCGCGCGCAGCTGCCAGTGCTGAAAGCTCCCACCGACATCATCTCGCGCGCTGTCCAGCAACAGTACGAGCAGAGCCCTTACCCTCGCTGGACCCGCTGCAGCTTCGGTGAGCCGCTGCCCTTCCGAAGGGCGATCCAGAGCGCGTTGCCTGACCTTCCGGCCGGCGAGATCCCCGATCTCGACCGCCCCCGTGTGCTGATCGCCGGCTGCGGCACGGGCCTCGAGACCATGCGCGTGGCGACCACCTACCGCGGCGCCTCCATCCTGGCGATCGACCTCAGCTCCGCCAGTCTCGGCTACGCCATGCGCAAGGCTCGCGCTTACCGACTCGCTGAGGTGGAACATCTGCAGGCCGACATCCTGGACCTGCCGACGCTAGAGCAACGGTTTGACCTGATCGACAGCTTCGGCGTGCTGCATCACATGGCCGATCCGGCGCAGGGCCTTCAGATTCTTGCCGGCCTGCTGAGACCACGGGGCCTTCTCTTCGTCGGGCTCTACAGCGAAATCGGCCGACGTGCGGTCGTCGAGGCGCGCGCCCATATCGCCCGCGCCGGTTACCGGGACGATCCGGACGGCATTCGGGCGCTGCGCCGATCGCTGATGCTCGACGGAGCGCCGCCGGCGCTGGGCGGCGTGATGAGCCCGGCCTCGGACTTCTGGACCCTTTCTGACTGCCGCGACCTCCTGTTCCATGTGAACGAGCATCGCTTCACGCTTCCGCAGATCGGCGAGATGTTTAGCGCGGCCGGTCTTGAGTTCCTGGGCGTGCAGTTCGGCCACCTCGCCGACCGGACGCGCTACCTGGCGCAGAACGCCCGCTCCGGCGCCTTGCGCGATCTCCAGCACCTGCACCGCCACGAGCTCGAACACCCGGAGATCTTCGGGGACACCTATCGGCTCTGGGCCCGTCCGAGAAGGACATTGAGGTGAGACAGCCGCTCGCGCCGCCGCGCGTCGACCTTCCGAGGGAGCAGCGGGCCGTCCTTCGCCGATCGCTCCTGTCCTTCGCCGTCTGCGGACCGACCCTCGCGCTCGCCAGCCTGGGCCTCCCCAAGATCTTCACCTTCCCGGAGGCCCTTGCGGAGCGCCTCGCCTTTGCGTTGCGGGCCGACCTCGTGATCGCGCTGTGGTTCGTGCTGGGCGTCCGGATGGTGGCGAAGGTGCGATTTGAGTCCGCCGAGGACAACGCCGGTTCGGCCTACAGCCAGCCGAGCCCCCGCCTGGCGATACCGAAGGCCTTCCTGCAGAACACCCTCGAACAGGCGTTCATCACAAGCGTCGCCATCCTCGCTCTCGCGACTGTCGGCGGAGACGCGGCGCTCGCCTATATCGTCGCGACCGTCGTCCTCTTCAGCCTCGGGCGGGCGACCTTCCTGCGCGGCTATCCGCATGGGGCCGGCGGCCGCGCCTTCGGCATCGCCACCACGGCGCTTCCGGCAGTCGGCGCCTATGGCTGGGCGCTCATCGACATGGCGTCGGACGTGGCGGTGTGAGCCGAGCCTCCGGACAGGATCAGTCCTCGAGCGGAACGACCGCCCGGAACTTGCCGCCCTTGGTCTTCTCCGGCGGCTGATCGTCCCGTTCGACGGCGACGACCTGCTCCAGTCCATGTTCGGCCAGCAGGCGTGCGGTTTCGCGCAGCGCAGCGGCGCGCACCTGCTCCGGATCGGCCTCTGGCTCCGCCTGGGCCCGCACCGCGACCGCGTCGGGCGCGCGCTGGACGATCTGGAAAGTCCGGAGGCCGGGCACGCGGTCCTCCAGGGCGGCGAAGGTGAGCGGCGAGAGCGACACCGTGCGGCCGTCGGGACGCGGGAACCGGATCGCCTCTCCGGTTCGACCTTCCACCCGGATCGCCGGCAATGGGCTGCCGCAGGGACAGGGATCGGGCCGCACCGTGATGCGGTCGCCGAGGTCATAGCGCAGGATCGGTTGCACCCGGTTGGCGAGGTTGCTGAGCAGCACCGTGTGCGAGGGCTCCCCGGCCGGGACGGGCCGATGGTCGGCGTCGACGGGCTCAAGCACCGCCCAGTCGCTGTTGACGTGCAGCCAGCCTTCGGAGCAGCACTGACTGAGGTGCATGCACTCGGTGCAGGCGTAGCTGTTGCCCACCTTGGCTGCGAAGACCTGCGCGATCCGGGCGTACTCGGGCTGCGGCAGCCCTTCGGCGGCCAAGACCAGCAGGACCGGCCGGATGTTCAGCCGGCCTGCGGCCTGCTCGTCGGCGAGCAGCGCCGCCACGCTCGCGTAGGGCGCGACAACCGCCGGCTGGAAGCGGTTGAGTGCCGCCACGATCTCGTCCAGCGGCATGTGCACCGAGAGGACCTGGAGCCGCTCGCTGACGCGGCCGGACTTCTGCAGCCGCGCGGCCGCAACGGCCGATGCGAAGTGCCCGCCGGTCGCCAGCACCAGCGACGTCCGCGCACCACCCCTGACGATCCGCAGGACGTCTCGTGGGCGAAGCCATGCGCCCAGCATGCGCAGCATCATCGCATTGGTGACGGCTAAGGCGCGGTCGTCGATCAGGAAGACGCCCGGCGTGCCCGTCGTGCCGGAGGTGGTGGCCAGGACGTAGCGGTCGAGGAATTGGTCGCCGATCCGCGCCGGGTCAGCCGCAAAGGCGCGCGCCTTGTCCAGCGTCGCCTCAGCGTCGGTCACCCAGTCGTCGAAGCGCGCCATCAGCGTCTTCTTGTCGGTCACCGGAAGCAGGCTTGCGTCCGAGACGCGATCCGGGAGGTCTTTGTAGAGATCGCGATAGTAGGTCGAGTTGGCGCGCGCATAGGTGACCATGTCGCCGAGGCGGGCGCGCTGGCGGCGCTCAATGCCCGCCTGATCGCCTTTGGCGGCTCTGCGCGTATCGAGCAAGATGCTCAGGGTGCTCTCAGCCATCAGATCGGCCTCCGAAGGCTGGGTAGCCTACGACCTCAAGCCGCTAGAGGATCAAGCGGCTCGTGTGCGCGTCGAACCGTCGCCAACGACGCGGCCAGGTGTTCGGGGCTCCGATGCGGCCGGATCGATTCCGCGCCAGCCAGCGTCTGGCGCTTCAACCCAAATGGCCGCAGATTCGTCTCGACTTAAGTTATTGATATAATTCGGTAATTTCCGATAAGATATATTCGGCGCGAAATGTGTTTCCCCGCATTGTCGCGTCCTGGGCGCTCGACGCGATCCGCCCTTTGGCCGGGCCTTGCGCGCGACCTGCGGAGAATCTGAGGGGCGCATCCCGCGCCGCGCGTATGGGAAGACAGGTACACCAAGCTCGGGGAAACCTATGTTCAACCGCAATCGTACTTCCATCTTCGCCGCAGTCGGTATCGCGGCCGCTCTTGTGGCGACCCAGGCGTCGGCCCACGCCCAACTGGTGAGTTCCAACCCGGCCGCCAACGCGACCGTTGCGGCCGCGCCGAAGACGATCACGCTCACCTTCAACGAGAAGCTCGCGCCGGCCTTCTCCAAGTTCGAGATCACCATGCCCGAGCATGGCGGCATGAAGGTCCCCGTGAAGACGACCGTCTCCGCCGACGGCAAGTCCATCACCGGCACGCCTCAAACCGCACTCGGCAAAGGCGCCTACAAGGTCGTGTGGACGGCGGCCTCGTCCGACGGCCACAAGATGACGGGCGAAGTGGCTTTCAAGGTTGGCTGACGTGCTCGAGCCTGCGGTCATCATCCTCAGGCTGCTGCAGTATGCCGGAGCGATGGTCCTCATGGGATCATCGCTCTTCTTCATCTATGCCCTGCCCCCCGCCGGCGCCGGCTCGGCCGCAGAAGCGCCCTGGGCCCGCCGGCTCTTGGCCGGCGCGGGCGCGCTCTTGGGGCTCGCCACCTTGCTCTGGATCGCCGCCCAGGCCAGCGTGCTGGCCGGATCCGTGGCGGAGGGCCTCAAACCCGAGACGCTCGGCGCCGTGGTGACGACCATGGACCTCGGCAAGGCGGGCGTCCTTCGGGCCGGGGTCGCCGTCCTCGCGACGATCCTCGCGCTTATGCTGAAGCCGGCGCCGACCAGCTGGTTCATGGCGGCCGGATTGGGGGCCATTGCGACGGCCACCTTCGCCTGGATGGGTCATGGGGCGGCGACCGAGGGGCCGGGCGGATTGATCCACCTCGTCTCGGACATCTTTCACAGCTGGGCGGGCGCAGTCTGGATCGGCGCGCTCGTGGCGTTCGCGCTGATCTTGCGCACCCGCAGCCCTACGCCCGCAGGCCTGCTTGCCCTGCACCGAGCACTGCACGGCTTTTCAGGCGTCGGCACGCTGCTGGTGGCGGTCCTGGTGGCGAGCGGGCTCGCCAACAGCTGGTTTCTGGTCGAACCGGATCGGATCACAAGCCTTTGGACCACGCCCTACGGGCGGCTCCTGAGCCTGAAGTTGCTCCTGTTCATGGCGATGCTGGGTCTCGCGGCCGCCAACCGCTTCCGACTGACGCCTGCCCTCGCCCATGGCTTGGACGAGCCATCGCGGCAGGGCGAGGCGCTCGCTGATCTGCGCCGCAGCATCGCGCTGGAGACCGCCGCGGCGCTCGGCGTCGTGGCCCTCGTGGCCTGGTTCGGCACGCTGGCGCCGCCGGCCTCGATGTGAAGTCATGACGCCCCGCCGCGACACGCGAAATCGGATGACAACGGGCGCCGGGGCGCTACCCTCGTGGACGATGCGCTTCCTGCTCGCCCTGCTGGCGGTGATCGGCCTCCTGGCCAGCCCGGCGTCCGCCGCGGCGGCCCAGGCGGTTTGCCTGGGCCATGGCGAGGCGATGATGCCCATGGCGATGCCGGACATGCCGGGAATGGACCACGCCGACGGCAAGGCCGACCCCTGCTGCGACCCCGCCAGCGACAAGGCGCCCTCCCACCACGACGACATGACCTGCCTTCTCGCCTGCATGGCCATGTGCGGCGTGACCGCAGCGCTCCCCAGCGCCGCACCTGTCAGCCTCGCGAAACCTGACCATGGCGCGCCGCCGCCCGGGCGGATGGCGTCTTTGACGCCTCATGACCCGGAACGCCTCGAACGACCTCCCAGACCGATCTCCTGAACCCTGCGCCGCCTCTACGGCGGCGCATCGCGTGCAGAACCCGGCCGGATTCCGTCCGGCCACGATGATCGATCCCACTCGGGAGAGTTTCCCATGACCTCTCGCATTCACCTGACCGTAGCGGCGCTGGCCCTCGGTCTCGTCGCGGCCGCAGGCGCCGCCGCCGCCCAGCCCTACGGCAAGGGCGGCAATTACAGCATGGCGCAGGCCCAAAAGCCGCCGGCGGC
>Ga0310345_10006723_pt1 | contig 10005 bp, 9 predicted proteins | sample HC15DNA20500_MG_FD_204667 | JGI IMG/M metagenome (GOLD analysis project Ga0310345, IMG submission 204667) | Marine microbial communities from station ALOHA, North Pacific Subtropical Gyre - HC15-DNA-20-500_MG | ecosystem: Environmental > Aquatic > Marine > Oceanic | place: Pacific Ocean: North... | reverse complement strand
ATTTCACCCTACGATACAATGGTCCGTCCTGGTGCATCGTTCGAACCGGTTAACTCGCCTGACTCTGCTCATCCGTTCTAGCAATAGTCATTAGATCGATCTTGTCCTGCAGTCGCATCAAGCCGTAGAGCAGTGCCTCCGGACGGGGCGGACATCCAGGGATATATACATCCACTGGAATGACCTTATCGACCCCTTGAAGCGTCGAATAGGTGTCAAAGGGCCCCCCCGCACTGGAACAGGCGCCCATGGAAATGACCCACTTGGGATCCGGCATCTGATGATAGAGACGCTGAATCACCTCACCCATCTTGAGGGTGACCGTCCCGGCGATGATGATCAAATCAGACTGCCTGGGGGAGGGACGGAAAATTCCTGCACCAAACCGATCCATGTCGAATCGGGAGGCTCCGGCCGCCATCATCTCAATCGCACAACAGGCCAATCCAAATGTCATGGGCCAGAGCGATGATTTTCTGGCCCAGTTAAAGACCGAATCAACGGTCGTCGTCACAATGTTTTCGTGCATTCGATTTTCAATTAAACCCATTCCAACGCACCCTTTTTCCACACGTAAAAATAGCCCACAATCAAAATCCCCAAGAACACCACCATTTCAATAAAAAGGAAAATGGGCAACTGGTTATAAATAATCGCCCAGGGAAAGAGAAATATTGTCTCTACATCAAACACCACAAAAAGGATTGCAATGATATAAAAACGGACCGAAAACCGGTCCCGAGAATCGCTCTCCGGATCTACTCCACATTCATAGGGCATCAACTTGGTGGCATTCGGCTTGCTGGGACGAACTAGCCAACCCACCGCCAGGCCCACAATGGGAAGGGACAATGCAATTACAATAAAAATCAAAATCGGAATATACGAAGCTAGCATTTCATACCCCCACTAACAGCCTAAACACTGCGCCTCATCAGGGCAAGGGTTTTAAACCCGGAAAATCCTGGCAGCCCCAAAAAGTGGACTCGCTTGAGCCCTTTTCCGTCACTCCCGCAGGAGTTTTTCGAAATACTCGATCGTCCTGCGTAACCCTTCCTCCAGGGCCACCTCCGGTTCCCATCCCAACAACCGACGAGCCTCAGAAATATCGGGGTTGCGTCGCGTCGGGTCATCCTGAGGGAGAGGGTCAAAACGGATCTCCGACCGGCTTCCCGTTGCCTCCCGAATCTGTTCCGCCAGGGATAGAATCGTCGATTCCACCGGGTTTCCCAGATTGATGGGACGGTGAACCCCTTCACAGGCCATCAACTGCTCCAGTGCTCCCACCATATCGGAGACATAACAAAAGGAGCGGGTTTGAGCCCCCTCTCCATAGATGGTCAGAGGATCCCCGCGAAGAGCCTGGACGATGAGATTACTGACCACCCGACCGTCGTCTATCGACATTTGCGGTCCATAGGTATTAAAAATCCGCGCAATTCGAATATCCACCTGATTCTGGCGATGATAATCCATCATCAGGGTTTCGGCGACCCGCTTTCCTTCGTCATAGCAACTGCGCAATCCAATGGGATTGACGTTGCCCCAGTACTTTTCCGTTTGAGGCTGCACCTGGGGATCTCCGTAAACCTCGGAGGTACTGGCCTGAAGAATTCGAGCCCGGACCCGCTTGGCCATACCCAGCATGTTGATAGTACCCATAACATTGGTTTTAACCGTCTTAACAGGATTGTACTGGTAGTGAACGGGCGAGGCGGGACAAGCCAGATTATAGATCTGCTCGACTTCCAGGAGAATAGGTTCGACGATGTCATGTCGGATCAACTCGAAACTGGGATGATCTAAAAAAGGTTGAATATTACGCTTGGATCCTGAATACAGATTATCCAGGCACAACACTTCATGTCCCTGCCCCAGCAAGGATAAACATAAATGGCTGCCGATAAATCCCGCCCCTCCGGTCACAAGTATTCTCATAAGGTTCCCCAAAATGCCGCGGGTCTTCGACCAGCGCGTTCCAAGTTCCAAGTTCCACGTTCCACGTAAAACTCGAACCCTGCCCGAAAATCCGAAAACAGTCCGGAAATTAAAACCGGACGGTTCTCCACGCGGAGCATCAGCGAAGCGTTTCTCCGCGTGAGAAGCACGCTTCTCCTGACTCCTTCTTACTCAGTATCTCCTGTTTTGCTCCCACTTCCAGGCCGTCGAAAGTATGGTCTCTACACTCGAATGTTCCGGCTCCCACTTCAGCATCTGATGGGCCTTACCCGGGTCGGCCACCAAATGGGAAGGATCTCCCGGCCGGCGATCCGAGACCTCCAGCGGAATCTCCCGGTCGGTAAGGTTCCGGGCGGCCTCGACCAGTTCCATGACGCTGTATCCCTGCCCTGTCCCCAGGTTGAACACCTCGCTGTCTCGCCCCTCACACAACCACTGATAAGCCGCAACATGCCCGGACGCCAGATCCAGGACATGAATATAGTCCCGAACACAAGTCCCATCGGGCGTAGGGTAATCGTCGCCGAACACCTGTAGATTCTCCAACTCGCCGGTCGCCACCTTCAAGATCCGGGGAATCAGATGAGTCTCGGGATCATGGGACTCTCCCAACCGAGCGTCCAGGCTGGCTCCCGCTGCGTTGAAGTAGCGCAAAGAGACAAAGCTCAGCCCATAAGCTCTATCATATTCCCTGAGCACCCTCTCGACCATCAGCTTGCTTTCTCCGTAGGGGTTCAGGGGCTGGAGCGGATGAATCTCATCTATCGGGATTCGTTGGGGATCTCCATAGGTGGCGCAGGTGGAAGATAGGATGAATTTCCCGACGTCGTGGCGAAGCATGACTCGCAGCAGGGTCAATGTATTCACCACGTTCTGCTCATAGTACAGGCGAGGATTCTCGACCGACTCTCCCACCTCACAGAGGGCGGCGAAGTGCATCACCGCATCCACCGAATTTTCCTGGAAGATTGATTCCAGCAACTCCTCGTCCGCTAACTCGCCACGGATGAAGTCCCCATCTAGGACCGCCTTTTCATGTCCTTTGCTGAGGTTGTCAAGACTGATGGGACGATAGCCGCTGCGCGCCAGTTCACGAACGGCATGGCTGCCGATGTAGCCGGCACCTCCGGTAACCAGGATCGACTTCATTCAATTCAAACCGTCGAACTCACTCACCATCCGAAATTGCCCGCTGCTGCAGAGTGGAACTCCAGGACGTACTCGTAGTCGCCGGGAAACTCCAGGGTCCGGCTGTAATCCACCACCACAATGATTTCCGGGCGTTCGCGTACGCGCTCGATCCGGATGCCGTTTGGTGCTACCTGAAAATCCATATTCTGGGCCAGGGCAGTGACCTGTCGGCGGACCACGCGATCGTCCCATCTCTGGACCGTGCCTTTTCCCGCAATCAACAGGAGCTCATCGAAAAAGTCATCCTGGTCCATATAGACCGGAACGATCCTATAGCCTCCATAACCCAAAACAGCGAGGATGAGAATGACGAACAGGCAACCCAGGTTGCCTGCTCCACGCTGTCTTCCCTCCGGAGTGTTTCTCATCGTGGTAACCCCTTTTTTCCGGCTCTGGCTTACTCTCCCTGTATAGGTCTGGATTCCCTTGCTAGTTTAACAGGACAGGGGAGAGAATTCAGAATCCAGAAGACAAAACTGTGAGAAATCCTAAGCCTACTAGGGTTTCTCGGGTAACTTCCTGGGCGTTTCTTCGGCTACCAGGACCGGCAGCCCGAGATCACTTCAAGTCTCAGTGTAACGGCAGTCAGGACAAATGAGCTTACAACGCCGATCCAGCATCGAATGCCCACAGTTAGGGCAAATAATGTATTTCACTCCTTTACTGTACGCCACATCGATGACGCTTCTGAATTCCGAAAACCAAAACTCGAAATTCAAAACCCGAACCCTGAAATCCCCATTCTGTCTTCTGTCTTCTGGCTCCTGGCTCCCTTTTCCCCCTTCTGTCTTATAATGGACAGCTATGGCCAGTTCAAAGGAGCTCTCCTACTCCGGTGTCTCGTACGGACAAGCCTGGTCTGAATCCGCCGACTTCCAGCTGGTGAGCCCCTTCCAAGCCAGTCGCGATCAAGAAAGGGCGGTTGATGAACTGGTGCGCAGAATCCAAGAGGGCCAGCAAAATCTCGTGTTGCTGGGCGTCACCGGATCCGGGAAAACGTTCACCATGGCCAAAGTGATCGAGAAGCTGAACCGACCCACTCTGGTTCTGAGTCACAACAAGACCCTGGCTGCACAGCTCTATCAGGAGTTCAAAACTTTTTTCCAGCACAATGCTGTGGAATATTTCGTCAGCTACTACGATTACTACCAACCTGAGGCTTATATACCGGCCAGCGACACGTACATTGAAAAGGAAGTGTTGATCAACGACGAAATTGATCGTCTTCGTCATTCAGCAACCCGATCACTCTTTGAAAGACGGGATTGCATCATCGTGGCCAGCGTCAGCTGTATTTATGGCCTTGGCTCACCCGAGGCCTACTACGGGATGTTGTTGATGTTGAAGGAAGGACAGCAAATCACCCGCCAGGAAATTCTCCGCAGACTGGTCGAAATTCAGTACGAACGCAGTGATAGTGACCTGGCTCGAGGAACTTTTCGCGTCCGAGGTGACGTGGTGGAAGTCATCCCAGCATACGGTGACTATGGGATTCGGATCGAATTATTTGGAGACGAAATTGACACGATTCACCAGTTCGACCCGCTTACAGGAGAAATCGTCAAGCGCCATCCTCGTGTGCCCATCTACCCGAAATCCCACTATGTCATACCTCGGAGCCAGTGGGAGGCTGCAGTCGAGAGCATTCGAGAAGAGCTGGAGGAACACCGTACCCAGTTGGAAAAGCAGGGTTTGCTCATGGAGGCGCAACGGGTCCACCAGCGAACCATGTTCGATCTGGAGATGATCAAATCGGTCGGATACTGCAGGGGAATCGAAAACTATTCCCGACACCTCACGGCTCGTCTTCCGGGTGATCCTCCTCCCACTCTGATGGACTATCTGCCGGAGGACGCCATGATGTTCATCGATGAAAGTCACGTTTCGATTCCACAGCTGCGGGGCATGTACGAAGGTGATCGTTCCCGAAAGCTCAATCTGGTCAAGTACGGATTTCGATTGCCTTCCGCCCTGGACAATCGGCCGCTCAGCTTTGCTGAGATCGAGGGACGCCTGCCCCAGACCCTGTGTGTTTCGGCCACTCCCGGCCCCTATGAACTGGAACGGTGCAACAACCAGGTGATAGAGCAGATCATCCGTCCCACCGGCCTGATGGATCCGGAGATCGAAGTACGGCCGGTCAAGGGTCAGATTGACGACTTGCTGGAAGAAATCCGTCAGCGAGCCCAGCAAAAGGAACGAATCCTGGTGACGACTCTTACCAAGAGAATGTCGGAGGAATTGTGCGAATACTACACGGAGTTGGGAGTCGCCGTTTGCTACCTGCACTCCGAGATCAACACCCTGGACCGGGTCAAGATCCTCCATCAACTCCGACTGGGGAAATTTGACGTGCTGATCGGAGTCAACCTCCTGCGAGAAGGCCTGGATCTGCCCGAAGTATCCTTGGTGGCCATCCTGGATGCCGACAAGGAAGGATTTTTGCGAAGCAGTACCTCTTTGATCCAGACCGCGGGAAGAGCGGCTCGAAACATCAACGGTAGGGTCATCATGTATGCTGATGTTGTCACCCGATCCATGGCCTCCGCACTCCAGGAGACGGAACGTCGTCGTGTAATCCAAAAAGTGTACAACGAACAAAACGGGATCACTCCGACCACCATTCTCAAGCCCATCAACAGAAATTTTCTGGAAATGGCCCAGCTGGACTACCACGAGACTCCCACCATCGCCGAGGACATCGAGCAGTATTCCTCAGCCGAAGAGATCTACCAGGAGATCGAGCGAATGGAAATACAGATGAAGGAAGCAGCCCAAAAATTCGAATTCGAGAAGGCGGCGGACTTCAGAGACAAGATCAAACATTTAAGAGAAATTGATTTGCAATTGGGCTTATCCATTCAAACGCCCTCAAAACCCGAAAGGTCGAACCCGGAAGCCTAGCCATTCCAATGTTAATCGAACCAACCACCTCGATAGGAGGAGAAATTGATCTTCCGGGCGACAAATCCATCTCTCACCGCTATGCGGTTCTGGGGGCCATGGCCTGCGGGACCACATCCATTTCAGGCTTCTCCCGCAGTCGGGATTGTGAGTCCACCCTTGACTGCCTTAGAGAACTGGGGACGGACATTCAACGCTCGGATAATGGGATCGAGATTCGAAGCCTGGGATGGGAAAGGTTCCAGCAGCCCGGGAAGCCCCTGGATGCGGGCAACAGCGGAACCACTATCCGTCTTCTTTCGGCCTTGCTTGCCGGATCTCCCTTCGCTTCCACCATCCAGGGAGACACCTCCGTGAATCGCCGACCCATGCGCCGAATTCTCACCCCCTTGAGCCGGATGGGAGCGACCATCCTAGCCCAAAATGAGGACTATCCGCCTTTACGCGTGACCGGCACACAGCTCACAGGGATTGAGTACCCGTTGCCCGTTGCCAGTGCCCAGGTCAAGTCGTGTGTTCTGCTGGCGGGGCTGATGGCTCACGGGGAAACCACGGTGGTGGAGCCCATCCCCTCCCGTGACCATACTGAGCGGGCTCTTCCTTTCTTTAACGCCCGATTCACCCGGGTCAATCAACATCTTCAGGTGACGGGACCCGCCTCGTTGGAGGCAGCAACCATGCAGATTCCAGGAGATTTTTCAGCCGCGGTATTTTTCATTGTGGCCGCACTCCTGATTCCCGAGGCGCGCCTGTGCTTGCGTGGTCTGGGAATCAACCCTTCCCGTACCGGCCTGCTCACCCTGCTTGAAAACTCTGGAGCAGAATTCGAGACAACCAATCTCAGGGAGTTCAATGCGGAACCCGTGTGCGACCTTGCCATTCGATTCAGTCCGGCAGTTCTCAGGAATTTTCCGCCAGAGATCAGTGGCGAATGGCTCACCAGCATGATTGATGAAATCCCTGTCCTGGCAGTCCTGGGGACGCGCCTCGACAAGGGACTCAAAATCCGCGGCGGTGAAGAACTCAGGAAGAAGGAATCCGATCGGATCAATTCAGTGGTGGTCAATTTAAGAAACCTGGGAGTCCGGGTGGAGGAATTCCCCGACGGATTCGAAATTCCACCGAACCAGCAGATTCAAGGAGGAAAGGTTCAAACCTTCGGAGACCACCGCATCGCCATGGCTTTTGCAGTGGCCGGGCTTGTTGCACAAGAACCGGTCGAGTTGGACGAACCTTCCTGTGTGTCGATCTCGTTCCCGGCTTTTTTCGAAACACTGAACTCCATACTCGGTTAGCCGGATCATAAAATGGATAACCTGATTTATCTCGTCGGATTCATGGGCAGTGGAAAATCGACAATCGGTCCAATTCTGGCCCGTGCGATGAAGCTCCCTTTTCATGACCTGGATGAGCTAATTGAGAAGGAACAGAACCAGCCCATTACCGAAATCTTTGATACCAAAGGAGAGCCCTTTTTCCGAGAACTGGAATCGCACGGTCTGGTACAAAGCCAATATTTCGAGCCCTGTGTTATGGCACTTGGAGGAGGGGTCTTCGTCAGCGAGTTGAACCGGGATTTCATCTCCAAACACGGGGTTTCAGTATGGTTGAAGCTCCCCCTTCAATTGGCAAAAAATCGCTGTGAAGACTCGGATGATCGGCCGTTGGCCAGGGATCTGAAACAGTGGGAATCCCTTTTCAAGGTCCGTGAGATACACTACAGCCTGGCCGACATCCAGGTTGAGGTGGAACGAAAATCCCCTGAACAGATCGCGTCCGAGATTCAGGATAGGCTGGAGGAATTCGTGCAGTAGTGCTTTTGTGCTGTCGTGCTATCGCAGGAATCACTGACTCCGAGGTTCCCTATGTGCAGCAAGCTGCTCTAAAGGTCATCTTTACGGTTCCAAAATCAACGAAGGTACAAGGGCACAAACGCACGAAGGCACGATTGCACTTCCTCTGGGTCGGCCGGGTTTGCTATATTCATTTCAATGGTCAGATCTTTGTTTCTACTCCTTTTTTTGCCGACGAGTCTTTTGGCGACGACCTCCTTTTCCCTGGACCAGATCTCTGAACAGTTTCCCTCCAAAGGGTTCGAGGAGGAAATCGAGTTCTGGAGAACCATCTTCACCCGCTATGGAGAAAAACAGGTCCTTCTCCACGACCAGAACGACCTCCGTCTGATTTACGAAGTGGTGACGTTCGACAAGGGTGTTCGCAGTGATAATAGCGAGTTCAGGCGCCAGAGGACGGAACTCAGAAAAAGAGAGCGGCAGATCCAGAAGATCCTGGATGACATCCGCAGATGGGGACCCGATTCTGATCGACTCACGCCGGAACATCGTCGGACCATCCAGGTGTTGACGTCCCACGGATATACTCTGGGATCGGCAGAACTGAGCAAACTGAGGGGAAACATCCGCTCCCAGCGTGGAATCAAGGGAAAATTCCGCGAGAGTCTCATTCGCTCCGGAAAGTATCTCGCTGCCATTGAAAAGATCCTCGAACAACACGGCGTTCCGGTAGAAATGGCTTTTCTGCCTCACGTGGAGTCCTCGTTTGATTACAGCGCCTATTCGAAGCGAGGAGCGGCTGGCATCTGGCAGTTCATTCGAAGTACCGGACGCCAGTACATGACAATCAGCAGCTACGTGGATGAACGCCTTGATCCACTGAAAGCAACCGAGTCTGCGGCCCGTTTGCTCAAGCAGAATTACCAGACCCTGGAGAGCTGGCCTCTGGCCGTGACCGCTTTCAATCATGGTCGAGCCGGCATGGCACGTGCCAAAAGGCGTTATGGCAACGATCTCGGCGAAATTATCGAGCGCTACACATCCCGGACCTTTGGATTTGCAAGCAAGAATTTCTATGTCGAATTCCTGACCGCCGTGGAAGTGGCCCGGAACTACCTCCACTACTTCGGACCTCTGGAAATTTCAGAGCCCCTGCAGGTGGACAGCGTGGTCCTCGATCAACCCTACCACCTGGACCATATCACCGATATTCCGGAGCTGAATGAGAAGGTTCTTCGTGAGTACAATCCTCAGATCCGACAGCCCATCTGGCAGGGATCCCAGGTTCTCCCCAGGGGCCTCACATTGCGGCTTCCCCAGGGTAAGGGAGAGGCCGTGAGAACTGCTCTGGAGTCGGCTCCAACAGCTGCGACTCATATCCTGGTGACTGACAACGGTTCGCTCGCTTATCGGGTTCGGTACGGGGACACCTTGAGCGATATCGCCGAGGGCCTGGGGACCTCGATGGCCTCACTGCAGCGAGCCAACAACATCTCCAATGCCAATCGGATTTACCCGGGTCAACTCCTCAGGGTGGGGGGCAACTCAACGATCTCGGACAATTCGGCCAGGCCCGACCAGTACCGAGTACAATGGGGCGATACCCTGGAGGAGATAGCCGGCCGATTCGGCGTTTCCATGAGGCAGCTTCAGCAGGCCAACCGGATCAACAATCCTCACCGGATTTTTCTGGGCCAGGTGCTGGCTATTCCCTGAGTGGGACTTCACCACCAAGCCACAGGGAAGATTTTCACCACAGAGACACAGAGAAGATCACTGAGTCAGGGCGTCCCGCCCTGACTCAGACTCTGTCGCTCCTGCGGAGCGAGGTCTGAAAGTTGAGTGTAGGGGCGCACTGAGTGCACCCACAGCAAGGTCTGTGTGGATGTCGAAGCCGGAGGGCGTCGTCTATCCGCCCCTAAGTCTTTGTGTCAGCCGTCAGTTGGCCCGGCGCCTCGGTGCACCGATTCCGGAAAGCCGCTCAAGCCCGACTTTCTCACACCAGGTCGTCACGAAGCGGCGCCGCCTTCACCTGAGGAACGAAGCCGCCTTCATTTGAGCGAAGCGAAAAAAGGGCCGGCCTGATAAGGCTCACGAGAGGCGGCCCCCGGAAGCGTACGGTACGGTACGCTGAGGAGGCCAAACGAATGCCACACAG
>Ga0310345_10006722_pt1 | contig 10006 bp, 8 predicted proteins | sample HC15DNA20500_MG_FD_204667 | JGI IMG/M metagenome (GOLD analysis project Ga0310345, IMG submission 204667) | Marine microbial communities from station ALOHA, North Pacific Subtropical Gyre - HC15-DNA-20-500_MG | ecosystem: Environmental > Aquatic > Marine > Oceanic | place: Pacific Ocean: North... | reverse complement strand
TTGGCCAATACTGATGATTCCGTCCGTCCTGTAATCCAGTTGCCTGACAGAGAATGATTCATTCTCGTATACGAGCCGGTTGAGCGCAAAGGCGCCGCCCTGCCAGCAGACGGCGATGATCCCCGCAATCGCGACGGCCAAGGCCGACAACGAACGCAACCAGCGCAGCCGCTCGCGCCTGGCCTGCTGCGACTGCACCTTGACCGAGAGCAGTTTTTTCCGCCCCGACTTGCTGTTCCGACGTTTCGCTCTCAATGCCATGTCAAAGTTGTTTCATCCGGTGGCTGCCAGGGGCGGGTGTTCCACGGCCAGCTCGACCAGCCACTGGCACAGTTCGGCAAAACCGGTGCCTGTCGCCGCGGCCGCCTTGGGCAGTAGGCTCGTCTCAGTCATCCCCGGCAGGGTGTTGACCTCGAGGAACACCGGCTCACCATCCGGCCTCACGATAAAATCGACCCGGGCACAGTTGCCGCCGCCGACGGCGGCCAGCGCCCGTTCCCCGGCATGCTGGATGCGGCGCGTGATCTCCGCATCGAACGGAGCCGGGCAGGCGTACTCGGTGGCACCGGCGGTGTACTTGTTGGCGTAGTCATAGGCACCGCGTTTGGGCGTGATCTCGACCACCGGCAGCGGCTGGCCGCCGACAATGCCCACCGTGACTTCGCGACCCTCGATCCGTTCCTCGACAAGCACCGGGCCACCGCCCTCGAGCGCCTTGGCCAAGCCGCTTGGCCAAGCGGCCGCCGAGTCGACGAACCCGAGCCCGATGCTCGACCCCTGACACGCCGGCTTGAGCACCAGCGGCAGCTCGATTGCGTCGGGCAGCCCGGCACCGGGATCATCCACGATACAGTCGTTCGCCGTGGCCAAGCCTTCCCGGGCGCAGGCGCGCTTGGCCGCCACCTTGTCGAACGCCAGCCGGCTCACCGCCTCGCTGCAGCCGGTGTACGGCACGCCCAGCGCGTCGAGCTTGGCCTGCACGGTGCCGTCCTCCCCGTACGTCCCGTGCAGCGCGAGAAAGACCACGCCGGTTTTTGGCGGCAGCCGAAACTCGCCGTCCACGGGATCGATCTCACTCACCCGGTGGCCCAAGCTTCGCAGCGCGTCCGCCACCGCCGCGCCGGACTGGAGCGACACCTCCCGCTCCCCTGATGGGCCGCCCAGCATCACGCAAATATCGAGTGGCTCAAGCATCCCGTTCCTCCCCACCGATGATTTGTACCTCGGTCTTCAACTCGATGCCGCGCTCGGCCAGCGCCCTCTCCCGGATGCGCCCGATCAAGCGCAGGATGTCATCCACCGTCGCGCCGCCCGTGTTGACGATGAAATTGCCGTGCTCCTGCGACACCATCGCACCGCCCTCGCTCGTACCCTTGAGGCCAAGCTCGTCGACCAGCTTCCCGGCGGGAATGGTCTCCGGATTTTTGAAAATGCAGCCGGCGCTGCGGGCCTTCGGTTGACTGCCCCAGCGCCGCTCGGCAAACCCGGCCATGCGGGCGGCGATGGCCTCGGCGGTGTCTGGCTCGCCCTTGAGCACCGCGCCCAGCGCGAGTTGATTTTTCAACAACGGACAGCTCCGGTACCGGTGCTCGATCGACGCGGCCGGCATCTCGAACACCGCGCCATCGGGATCCATGAGCCGAACCGTCTCCACCACGTCAAACAGCTCGCTACCCATCGCGCCGGCGTTCATTCGCAGCCCGCCGCCGATGCTCCCCGGGATGCCCTCAAGAAACTCCATCCCCGCCAAGCGGCAGCGCTTGGCCTCGGCGGCAACGTTTTTCAACTTCGCGCCCGCGCCGCAACGGAGTCTCGACCCGTCCGGCTCAATGCCAGTGAAAGGCTCCCGGCTCAGCCGCACGGTCAGCCCGCGCACGCCGGAGTCGAGCGGGAGAAAATTCGATCCGCGACCGAGCAACGTCACCGACAGCCCCCGCTCTCGGCAGGCGGCCAGCAGCGCCGCGAGGCCGGTCTCGCTTTCGGGCTCGGCGAAAAAGTCGGCCCGGCCCCCCGCCCGTAGGGTGGTCAACTCCGCCAGCGGGTAATCCGGCTCGACGACCGTCCCGTCGCCGGCGGCGCGCTCGAACGTCTCTTTCAAATCCTCCGCCACGGGTGCTGCGGCGCTGGCGCTCACGCCACCGCCTCCTTTCCGCTTGGCAGGGTGAACATCAGCTCGTCCCCGGCGTCGTCCTCCCAGTCGCACACCTCGAACATCCGCTGCACGACCTCCTCCGTGGCCTGTGCCGCCTTCCACTGTTTCATTGCGCCGGCCATTACCTCAAGCTTGGCTGGGCTGCCAAAGAGTTCGCTCAACTGGCTGACGAGCAGGTTGGGCGTCAGTTGTTTCTGGTGAAAACAACGCGCCGCGCCGATGTCCACGAACGACCGGGCATTGAGCCGCTGATGGTCGTCCACCGCGGTCGGGTACGGGATCAAAATGGCCGGCAGCTCCATCGCCGAAAACTCAGCCAGCGACGACGCTCCCGAGCGGCTCAGCGCCAGGTCGGCCGCGCCCAGCGCATACTCCATCTCGGTCAAAAACGGTCGCACCACAGCGCTCAGGCCAAGCGCCTCGTAAGCCTGTCGAACCGGCTCGACGCTGCCGCTGCCGGTCAGGTGGATAAACTGCAATCCCGGCACCGCCTTGGCCAAATGCGGTAACGAGTCGATCAGTGCCTGGTTGATCGACTGCGCCCCCTGGCTGCCACCCATCACGAGCAGCACCGGCCGGTCGTCGGCCAGGCCAAGCGCGGTCCGCGCGTCAGCCTTGGCCAACGGCTCCATCGCCGATCGCACCGGCAGGCCGGTGGCGCGAATGTCGGTGCTCAGCACGCGCGGTATCGCGGCGGGGAACTGGACGAACACCTCGTCGGCCAACGGCGCCAGCAGTTTCACCGCCCGGCCCGGGACGGCGTTGGCCTCGTGCAGAAAAATGCGTGCGCCAATGAACTTCCCAGCCAACACCGGCGGCGCGCTGGTGAATCCTCCCATCGCCAGCACGGCATCGGGTGGGTTATCGCGAAAAAGTTTTCGGCATTGGCCAAGCGACGACCAAAAGCCGGCGGCGAAGCGGGGCAGGTTGCCGCTGAGAGCGACCACCGGCAGCGACTCGACCTCCATGCCGTAGGCCGACTTGACCGCCGTCTGGTCCACCTCCTTCGAGCTGACAAGCAGCGTAACCTCGCAGCCGCGCGCCACAAGCGCATCCCCCACGGCCAAACCGGGAAATAGGTGTCCGCCGGTTCCGCCGCAGGCGATGGCAATGCGCTTGGCCGGGGGATTCATGTTCATGTCTTCGCCCGGAACGGTGAGTACCCGCCGGGGTCGTTCGCCCCGGCCGTCTTGACCTGCCCCTCGCGGCTCGCAAACCGCGCGACGCTCAACAGCACCCCGACGCAAAACAGCATCACCACGAGGTTCGTGCCGCCACGGCTGATGAACGGTAGCGGGAGTCCCTTGTTGGGCAGCGTGCTGGTCACCACGCCGATGTTGATGAACGCCTGCAGGCCAATCAGCAGCGTCATCCCGGAGGCCAGCAGAAAACCAAAAAAGTCGCGCGACCGCATGGCGATATACGCCCCGCAAACCACGAACAGCACGAAAGCCACCACGACCCCCATTGTAGCAACCAGGCCAAGCTCCTCGCCAATTACCGAGAAGATGAAGTCGGTGTGGTGTTCCGGCACGAAGCCAAGTTTCTGGCGTCCGTTGCCGAGGCCAAGGCCGGTTGTCCCGCCCGAGCCAAGCGCGATCAGCGACTGCCACGCCTGGTAGCCCACCCCCTGTTTCGTGCCCTCGGGATCGAGCCAGCTCGTGATGCGATTGAGGCGAACCGTGTTTTGTGACAGCAGGAAACTGCCAGCCACGCCGAGCACAATCACCGGCGGAACCATGAACCGCAGCTTCGTGCCGGCAAGGAACAGCATCAACCCGCACACCGTGGCCAGCAGCGCCGTCGCGCCCCAGTCCGGCTCGATGAAAATCAGACCGAGAAACAACGCCAGCACCATCCCGGGAATCAGCAGACCGTACCTGAACGTGCCCATCCCGCGGCCCTTGCGTTCACAGTAGTGGGCCAGCGCAATGATGACGGCCAGCTTGGCAAACTCGGACGGCTGGAACGTCGTGCCCGGCAACTGCAGCCAGCGGCGGGCGCCGTTGCGCTCCAGCCCGATACCGGGGAGCATCACCGCCACCAACAGGAGAAGCGCCAACACCAGTGCCGGTGCCGAGATTTTTTTAAGCACTTGGTAGTCCACTATAGCCGCGCCAAGGCAGACCACCAGCCCGATGCAGCACCACAGCACTTGCGACCCCCAAAACGCCCCCTCCCGGTGGAACATGGTGGCGCTGTAGAGCATCACCAACCCCAGCGCAAGCAGGGCGGAAACGACAAACACCAGCGTGGTCGAGGCTAACTTCATCAGGGCCGCTTGCTCCTCTGACTACTCGCTCGTCGCCGGTGATGGGATGATCAGTTTTTGCCCCACCCGAATCCCGGTGGATTTAAGATTGTTAGCATCCCGGATCGCCTTCCACGTGGTGTTGTGTGCCTTGGCGATGTTGTAGAGGTTGTCGCCGGGCTTGACCTCGTACACCGTGGTTCCCTCAGGTAATGCCTGCTCGGACGGTTTCGGTGGCTTCGCGGGGATGATCAGCACTTGGCCAATCGCCATGCGATTTGGATCCACTGCCGGGTTGGCCTTGATGATGGCCTGCACCGTGACGCCAAATTTGCGCGCGATGGTGGTGAAGTTGTCGCCCTTGGCCACAACGTACTCTTCCTCGCCGGTGGCCACCGGCACCTCGGGCTCACCCGTTGGCTCGGGAATCAACGGGACAATGTCCTCCGCCGCAGCCGGGTCGCGCGTGACGGGCGGCGGTTTGGCTTCGCCGGTCGTAGCGCCCGGAAGCGGCGGGGCGGCAGTCACGGCGTTGGTGTTCGCAGCAGGCGCATTCACCACGTTTACCGTGTTGGTCTGTCCTGGCGGAGACGCCACCCCTCCCCCGATGGGTGGCAAGACCGGAATGGCGTTGGTGTCGGCCGCCGTGCCGGGAATCGGTTGTTCCGGGCGGCAGCCAGAGAACAACAGCCCCCCGAGGAAAACCACGTGCACGGCCACGATGATCATCACCATCTGCAGGCCGGAGCGGCTCTTGGCTTTCTGCTCGAGCAGGGAACTTTTGGGTCGTAGGGGATTATGACTGGACATGATGTTTTACTCCTTGGTTGATTGAAAAAAATTGACGTGCGCTTGGCCAAGCGCAAAGGTGGGAAACACAAGATATAGTGGTTGGCAGGCAGGATTCATCGCGACAAGACGGGGGTTGTTTTTGAGGCTGAATAGGCCTTACCGGTGCTTTCAGCTTCCGTTGAAGACCCGGCCAAGCGTTCGACTGAGCGCCGAAACATCTCGCCACGATGTTGATAGCCATTGACGCTACCGGAATCCTCACTCGCTGGCGAGAGTAAAATGACGTCGCCCTCCTCGGCCAGTTCCGCGCTCTGGCGGACGGCTTCCTCCAGCGAATCCACCAAGCGGCAGGGCGTGAAGAGGCTCCATGCGGCGCGCAGGTTTTCACGGGTTTCTCCCATCAAAAATGCCGCCTTGACCCTCTGCGACAGCAGCGGGCCGATGTCGTGGTAAGCGCCGGCCTTGTCGCGTCCACCGGCCAGCAGCCAGATGTTGGGGTATCCGCCCAGACCCAGTTTTATTGAGGAAAGTGACTTCTCGAGGGCGGCGAGGTTGGTCGACCGGGAGTCGTTGATATAGCTCACCCCGTCCATCTCGGCCACAAGCTCGCACCGATGTGGCAACGCTGGGTGGCTCCGGAGCACCCCCGCCGATTGCTCCAGCGGAATCCGGAACACCCGGCCCGCCGCCAGCGCGGCCATCAGAATCTCCGCGTTGTGCGCCCCCTGCAACTGGCACTCGGTGAAGTCCATCAGCGGGCCCTCCCATCCCGGCACCCGGCTCATGATCAGGCCGCGATCGAGCGAGATATCCGCCCGGCGGTTGCTCGCGCTAAAAGTGATGATCTTGGAGGGGATCTCGATGCCGAACGACCGTATCTGTGCCAGCGCCTCGCTCTGGATGATCGCCCAGTCAAACGGCTGCTGGTTAACGAAGATTCTTGCCTTGGCGTTCACGTACTCCGCCACGCTGCCGTAGTGATCCATGTGGTCCGGCGCAATGTTCGTCAGCACAGCGACCGTCGGGCTGAAAAACTGGGTCAACTCGAGCTGGAACGAGTTCACGGCAAGGATCAGGTAATCCAGCTCCTTCGAGCCGTCCACGGCATCGCAGACGGGGCAGTCCACCTTGCCGGCCAACCGGGCCTCCCGCTGCCCGCCGATTAGCACCTGCTCGATCAGCTTGGCCGCCGGAGTCTTGCCGTTGGTGCCGGTCACAGCGATGTTGAGACAGCGTAACTGCTGGAAGCCAAGCTCGAGCTCGCCGATCACCGACAAATCCGCCCGGCGCAGGGCGCGCACCCAGGCCGTTTCGCGAATGCCCCCCACGCTAATGACGCCCAACTCGACGCCGTCGAGCAGCTTGGCCAACGGCTTGGCCAAGCCGAGATGCACCTCCGCCCCCAGCTTGGCCAACGGCTCGGTCTCGCGACGGAGCAGGTCGTCATCCTTGCGATCCACCGCCACCACCGAGGCGCCACAGTCACAGAGCAGACGGCAGGCCGCCCGGCCCCGTGAACCGAGGCCGACCAACAAAACCCGCTTGCCTTTCAGCTTGAACATGACCGCCTAACTTACCTCAATTTCAGCGTGCTCAAAGCGAGCACCGCAAAAAGAATTCCCAAAATGTAGAACCGCGCGACCACCTGCGACTCGTACCAGCCCTTTTTCTCGAAGTGATGATGCAGTGGCGCCATCAAAAACACCCGCCGCCCCTCTCCGAATTTTCGTCGTGTGTGCTTGAACCAGCTGGTCTGGACCAGCACCGACGCCGCCTCGATCACGAACACCCCGCCGGCGATCACCAGCACGAACGGCTGGTGAATCAGCACCGCGATCACGCCGAGTACACCGCCCAGCGCCAGCGACCCGGTGTCGCCCATGAACACCTGCGCCGGGTGGCAGTTGAACCAGAGAAACCCCAGCCCGCCACCCACCATCGCCGCGCAGAACACCGTCAACTCCCCCGCTCCCTCGACGTACGGCACGCGCAGATAGTCGGCCATGATCTTGTTGCCGGCGATGTAGGTGAAAATAATGAACACGAACGTCACGATGAGCGTGCAGCCGATGGCCAAGCCGTCGAGGCCGTCGGTCAGGTTCACTGCGTTGGAACTGCCCATGATGGCCAATGTGGTAACCAGCAGGCCCACGAAGCCCACCCCGGCGAATACAATCTCCCCGCTGTAAAACGGCACCACCAGTTTCCCGATCAAGTCGCTCTTGGTGGGGTGATTCCACAGGTACAGCCCGATGAAGAGGCCCAGCGCCAGTTGCACCGCCAGCTTCACCTTCGAGTGGATGCCGGCCTTGTCCTGCCTGGTGAGCTTGACCCAGTCGTCGTAAAAACCCAGCGCCGCCAGCACCACCACCGACATCAGGCTCAGCGCGAGAAACTCGTTCCACTTGGCCCACAGCAGCGCCGTCACATCCAGCGCCAGCACGATCATGACTCCCCCCATCGACGGTGTGCCCCTCTTGCTGAGCACCCGCGCATCCAGACCGCCCGCCTCCTCGGCCTTGTCCTTGTAGTCCTGGCTGAATTTTAGCCGCTTGAGCAGCCCGATGATTTTTGGGCCAAACCACCAGCAAAACACCAGTGCCGTGACCGCCGCGCCGGCTGTCCGGAAGGTGATGTACTGGAACACCCGCAGGAAGGAGAGCCAGTCCGCCCAGGCGGCGTGGCCGTTTTCGGCCAGCCACTGCGGCACCTGGCTGAGGTAAAAAAACATCCTGCGTCGCTACGTTTTCATGGCCTCCGAAAGTGCCTCGATGATGCGTTCCATTTTTGCCGCCCGGCTGCCCTTGATCAGCACCACGTCCCCGGGACTCAACTTGACAGCCAGCGCCCGGCCGGCCACGTTGACGTCATCGAACGCCGCCACATTGGCCAGGCCTGCCTCCTGCGCCGCGCGCACCGTCGTGTCCGCCCATTGGCCCACGGCGACCAGGCCGTCCAGGCCAAGCCTGGCCGCAAACCGACCCGCCTCAACATGGGCGGACTCACTGGCTTGTCCGAGCTCGGCCATGTCGCCGAGAACGGCAATGCGTTTTCCCCCAGTCGGAAACGACTCCATCGTCTCCAAAGCCGCCAGAAGGGAGTCCGGATTGGAGTTGTAGGCGTCGTTGATGATGCGCACACCGCCAAGTGTCTGCATCTCCATTCGCATCAACGCCGGACGGCAACGCTGCAGGCCCTGATCCAGTTCCTCCCGGCTCAGGCCCAGCTCCGCCGCGAGCGCTATTGCGAGCGCGGCGTTCCGGGCGTTTTGATGGCCCAGCAGGTTGACGCGGTAGGCTCCGCTCCAGTCTCCCTTCGACGAAATCAGTTCAAAAGTCGTCCCCTCATCGTCCAGCGCGATGCCGGCGATCTGCCAATCACAACCCTCCCCCGCCCCGACCGTGACGACCGTTGCGTGGCATCGGGCGCGGATGACCTCCATCCCCTCAATGTCTCCGTTGACAAATAGGCAGCCCCCCTGCGGCAGCGCCTCCGCCAGCGCCCCCTCTTCCTCGATCACCCCGGCCAGATCGCCGAAAAACTCCAGATGCTCGCGCCCTATGCTCGTCAGCACGCCGTACCTTGGCCGGATGAGTTGCAGCAGCGGCTGCAGTTCACCGGGATGATTCGAGCCGGCCTCGATCACCGCCGCCTCGTGGGCCTGGCGCAGCCGCAGCAACGTGAGCGGCACACCGATGTCGTTGTTGAAACTGGCCTCGCTCGAGAGCGTCTCGAGCCGCTGCCCCAGCACCGTGGCCAAAATTTCCTTGGTGCCGGTCTTGCCGTTGGAGCCGCCAACCGCAATCACCGGCAGATCAAAATCCTGCCGGTAACGGGCCGCCAGTCGGCCAAGCGCATCCCGCGTCTCCTCCACCTCGATCCTTGGCCCGGCGACCTCCGCTTGGCCAAGCCGGGAACGGCTGACCACGACCGCCTCCGCCCCTTGGCCAAGCGCGCCGTTGAGGTAGTCGTGCCCGTCGAACCGGTTGCCGCAAATCGCAATGAACAGGTCACCCGGCCTGGCCAGGCGCGAGTCGGTGCAGACGCGGCGGACACTCGACGAGCGTTGGCCCGCGACAAGCTGCCCGTTGCAGCTCTCCTCCACATAACCCAGCGTGCGCGGCTCCATCATCTCAACACCACACGGGGTTTCTGTCCCGACATCGGCTTCGCCGGCACCGACGGCTCGAGGCCGAGATAGTTGGCCGACTTCTCGGCAATCACCTTGAACGTTGGCGCCGCCACCACGCCGCCGTAGTGCCCGTTGTGCGGTTCGTCCACAAACACACCGATGCACAACCGGGGATTCTCTGCCGGCAGGAATCCGATGAACGACGAAAAATATTTCCCGGCCTCGTAGCCGCGCCGTGTCTTCGACGGTTTTTGCGCCGTACCAGTCTTGCCGGCGACGGCGTAGTTCTCGAGCCAAGCCTGGCGCGCGGTGCCCTCGGCAGAGACCACCGCAATCAGCGTCTTCACCATCTGCTGCGCGGTCTCGTCGCGGATCACCTTGCGAACCACGGTCGGTTCATACTGCATCACGACATTCCCGTCCCGATCCACCAGCCGATTCACCAGCAGCGGCCGCATCAGGTTGCCGCCGTTGGCCATAGCCGACATCGCCATCACGAGCTGCAGCGGCGTCGCCGCGATCTCGTGGCCCATCGGGATCCGGGAGATCGACAACTTGCTCCATTTGCTGACCGGATGAAGGATGCCGCGCACCTCCCCCGGCAACGGCACGCCGCTGCGCTGGCCAAAGCCCATTTCAGAGATGTAATTGTGCAGCCGGTGCGAGCCGAGCTTCATCA
>Ga0310345_10006721_pt1 | contig 10009 bp, 10 predicted proteins | sample HC15DNA20500_MG_FD_204667 | JGI IMG/M metagenome (GOLD analysis project Ga0310345, IMG submission 204667) | Marine microbial communities from station ALOHA, North Pacific Subtropical Gyre - HC15-DNA-20-500_MG | ecosystem: Environmental > Aquatic > Marine > Oceanic | place: Pacific Ocean: North... | reverse complement strand
AGGGGCGTGGTGAACGCGGTGTTACTCGTCGCTTCCGCCGGCCAGGGCGTCGCTGCCTTCCGACGCCGCCACCGCGTCCTGGGCCAGCTGGATACGGGTCTGCTGCTGGCTGGTTACACGATCAAATGTATCCGCGTCGTCACCGACGGCGGCCACGGCATCACAACCCTGGCCGCAGGCATAGGTCGTGCGGTTCATCCCCCGCTGGACGACGACCTGGCCGCGCCGGGCGGAGCCGACAACAATGTCGTCCGCAAAAATCACGCGGCCGCGGCGGTCGAGCGCGATGATATTGGTGCGGCCCGCCATCTTCCCGGTGACGATCAGGGTCGAGCGGTCATGGATGACCGCATCAGCGATGGCCGGATTACCGATAATGATTGTCGCGGCAGGAGCCGGAAGCCGGACCACGTCGGCATGCTCCACATCGACATAGCGGTCGTCAGCCCATGCCGGGGCCGCGGTGGCGATGAGAGCTGCGAGCAAGAGGGCGCGCATGTGCGTGTCTCCGGTACAAGAATACGGGCCACAGCAAACGCCCTGCGCGTGAAGACTTTCTAAACGAAGTGAGCGGGATGCGCTGGACCGGACTCTATAGTGTAGATAGACCCATTCTCAGGCCGGAAACCCGGCGCTTCCTGTAAACCAATAATTAAGCATGGCTTTTTACCGGATCGAAACGCTCACCGTGTTTTATTCACGCCGCTCGGGAGAGGTCGGGACTGACTTGAACTCCCAAGAGTGGATGTGTGGCTAGCTAACACGGGGAGTAAACCCATGAAATTCGTTTCACGCTTCTTCAAAGACGAGTCTGGCGCGACCGCGATCGAATACGGTCTGATTGCCGCCCTGATCGCCGTTGTCATCATCGGTGCCGTGACGGCGCTGGGTACCGGCGTTCGCGACAACATGCAGACGGTTGCCGACGCGATCTAATCGCGACGACAAGACTTTCGTCTACGCGACAAGGGTCGCCCGGAAACGGGCGGCCCTTTTCCGTTTCCGGTGCGTTTTTCCCGCGCGCGCCAACCAGACGTTAAGCCTGTTTGGCTAGACAGTCGGTTCGATGCCTCGCTGGAGTGAACCATGACCGCCACGATGATCCCGGTTCTTGCCTTTGCCTTCCTGATGACGCTCGCCGCCCTGAAGGATGCGATGAGCTTCACCATCCCGAACTGGCTCTCGGGCGCAGTCGCCCTTGTCTTCCCGCTGGCCGCAGCGGTTATGGGTATCGGCTGGGCCGAGTTTGGTCTTCACCTCGCGGTGGGTGTCGGCGCGCTGGTCCTCGGAATGGCACTTTATGCACCGGGCTGGATTGGCGGCGGCGATGCCAAGCTGATTGCCGCGGCTGCGCTTTGGTTCGGCTGGCCAGACGCCGTGATCTTCCTGGGCAAGTCTGCGCTGATGGGCGGTGCCCTCGCTGTGACGCTCCTGATGCTGCGCCGGATCGTCCCCGCGACGCGTCTGTCGGCGGGATGGGTCGCGCGCACGCCGCTCGCCGAAGGCGCGCCGGCTCCTTACGGAATTGCGCTCGCGGCCGGTGCACTTTGGACCCTGCCCGGCAGCGCGCTGTTAACCACCGCCGGGCTCTGAAGGCTATCTGTCTGGGAATTCACAGGACTTCCCCCGCATTCGCGTCCCAGTGTTAACGCCCCCTTGAGAAATTCCGCGTCTCCTGCCGCTTGAACACGTGTGTGCCAAGGGGATTCGCGCCAATGAACGCCGCCCGAATTTTGATACTCGTCGCCGCCGGCGTCGCGGCCATTGCCGCGGCCTATTTCGTCTACCGGTCATCGTCGGGCAGTCAGCCGCAAGCTGTTGTTGAACAAAGGGAAGTTGCGCCTACCGTTCGGGTCCTGTCGGCCCGGAATGACCTGGTGACCGGGTCCCGGGTGGCGGCCAGCGATCTCTACTGGCAGGCGTGGCCGGAGGAAGCGGTAAGCCCCGCCCACATCGTCGAATCACGCAATGGCGACGCGGTGGAAACCTATGCCGGCGCGATCGTGCGTGCCGATATCGCCCAGGGCGAACCGATTTCGCCCAATCGTCTGATCGCGACGGGTGATGCCAGCTTCATGTCCGCCATGCTCGGCCCGGGCATGCGCGCGGTCGCCGTACCGATTTCAGCCGAGACAGGGGCGGGGGGATTTATCCTGCCCAATGACCGTGTCGATGTGATTGTGACCTTTGAAGCGGAAGCCGAGGGCAATTCGCGACGTCGCTTCTTCGTCGCCGAAACGGTCGTGGAAAACGCCCGCGTCCTGGCCATCGACCAGGCCATTGGCGGCGAGGACGAGGATGCCGTGGTCGGCTCGACCGCCACACTGGAACTCGCGCCTGACCAGGCCCGTGCCGTGGCGCTGGCGGTGGCGCGCGGCGACATTTCACTGATGTTGCGCAGCCTCTCGGACGGGGCCGGGGGGCCGCGTCTCGCGGTGCTGCCGCAGCGGCGCGATGAACGGTCAGAGCGCGACGTGCGCGACTTCGAGGACGATACCATCCAGGTCTATCGCTACGGCCAGGGGCGTCAGATCGCCCTGCAGGGCGATTGATGGGGGGCGCAATGACATTCAGGACGGGGATAGCCGCGCTTCTGGCGCTCTGCGTGACGGGCGCACCCGCCATGGCGCAGGGCGAGCAGAGCTCGACCATGCAGGTTCACATCACCGCGCCCGGCAATGGTCCGGCCGCGCAGACACTGAACCTGCCCTTCAGCAAGGCGGCGGTCATCCACCTGCCGGTCGATGCGGCGGATGTCCTCGTGACCAATCCGGAAATCGCCGACGCCGTCATCCGCACGCCGCGGCGCGCCTATATCCTCGGGCAGGGCATCGGCCAGACCAATGTCTTCGTCTTCGATGCCGGCGGCGAGTTGATCGTCGATCTCGATATCCGTGTCGAGCGCGACATGCGCGCCCTGCAGACCTCGATCGACCGCTTCTTTCCGGACTCGCGCATTCACGTCGAGGCGATGAACGACCACATCGTCCTGTCCGGCAGCGCACCGAGCGCATCGGCTGCTGATGGCGCACTGCAACTGGCGCGGCGCTGGGTCGATAATCCGGAAAACGTCCTGTCCATGATCGCCGTCGAAGGCCGCCAGCAGGTCATGCTGCAGGTCCGCATCGTGGAAATGCAGCGCACCATCGTGCGCCAGCTGGGGATCAATCTGTCGGCTGCGGCCCAACTCGACGATCTCGCTGTTTCCGTGGCGACCGAACAGCAATTCTCGCTCGTCGGCCGGGCCCTGTCGGGGCTGAGCTCGAACCTGACCTACACCAATACCGGTGGCGGTGACATTTCCTCGGTCAGCGGCCTGGTCCAGGCGCTGGAGCGCGTTGGACTGGTGCGTACGCTCGCCGAACCCAATCTGACCGCGATCTCCGGCGAGTCCGCGAATTTCCTCGCCGGTGGCGGAGAGTTCCCGGTCCCGACCGGCCGCGATCGCGATGGCAATATCATCATCGAATACAAACAGTTCGGTGTCGGTCTCGGCTTCACGCCGATGGTGCTTTCCGAAGGGCGAATCTCGCTGCGGATCTCGACCGAAGTGTCGAACCTTTCAAGTCAGGGCGCGCTGGAGCTGGGGGCCTCGCAAGTCACCGATGACCAGGGCAATGTCATCGGGACCGTGCCGGGCGTGACTATCCCCGCGCTGAACGTGACGCGCGCCGAAACGACAGTGGAATTGCCGTCCGGCGGCAGCCTCGTCCTCGCCGGCCTGATCCAGGAAGAGACGCGCCAGAATCTCGACGGTGTTCCGGGTGTCCAGAACGTGCCGGTGCTCGGCGCCCTGTTCCGGTCCCGTGACTTCGAGAATCAGGAGACCGAACTGGTCGTCATCGTGACGCCGTATCTCGTCGATCCGACCAATGCCGGAAATCTGCAGACGCCGGCTGACGGTTTTGCCACGGCGAGCGAGATCGAGACGTTCTTCTTCGGCCATATCAACCGCGTCTATGCGGTCCCCGGTGCCCATACGAACGGGCAGTCCTGGTCGGGCCCCATTGGCTTCCTGTTCGATTAGAGGAGCAAGATCACAATGCTGAAACAGTCACTTGTTCTTGCTGCGGCCGCCGTCGCCCTTGCGGGCTGCTACACCATGCCCGAAGACCGTGCCGGCACCTGGCCGCGCGCCGAAGTGCGCCAGGAAACCGCGCGCATGGACCTTCAGGTCAGCGCCGACGAAGGCGGTATCGTCTGGGCGCAGATGGGCACGTTTTCCCAGTTCGTCGACTTCTACAAATCGAATGGCCATGGTCCGTTTGTCCTGAGCTATCCGGACCGGTCGGCCAATTCCCGTGTCACGGCTGCGGCGCTTCAGGAAGCGCGCGCCTTCCTCGACAGCCAGGGCATTGCGCCGCAACGCATCGCCGAAGGCGAGTACGATGCGCAGGGCCAGCCCAATGCCCCGCTGATCGTCAGCTTCATGCACTACTCCGCCGGCGTGCCGCAGGAATGCGCGCTCATGGAGTGGGAAAACGTGGCCATGGAAGTCGATAATCGCGCACAGCCGCGTTTCGGCTGCTTCATGGCGGCGAATATGGCCGCGATGATCGGCGATCCCTACGACCTTGTCGGCCCGACCGAGACCGCGCCGCGCGATGCCGGCCGGATCGGTGTGCAGATGGACGCCTGGCGCGCCGGCGAGCGCACCGGTGCGACACGCGGTGACGACGAAAGCGGTACAGTTTCGACGGCGGTGGACTAAGCGGAAACGAAAACAACAATGGCCGAATCGCACGCATATGAAGATGACTTCCTGGACGGGGATGACGAATTCCTCGATCCCAGTGAAGTCGAACGCCGCATGTTGGGTACGCCGCAGGGACCGGCTTTTGCCGAGGACGACGGCTATGGCGAAACCGCCTATGAGCCACCGGCCCGCAAACCCTTCGGAGCCAGTTCGGGCGGACGTGAAGCCGACCGGGTCGAGGCCGATGAATTCGCTGACGCGTTTTCGGGCGCTTCCGAAGCGGACGCCTGGGCCGAGACCCCGGCTCCGGCCGGCCAGTCCCAGCGCCGGTTTGATCCGAGCGATTACGAGTTTGACGAGCCGGCCGCGCCCGCTCCGGTGGATGCCTATCTGGGCGAGGTTGATGGCGAAGCGCCGGAACAACCCATTCCCCGGATCACGATCGCGGCGTTTTGCGAACGGCCCGAGACCGGCGCGCTGATTCACAACGCGTCGGGTGACCGGCGGTTGGCGAAGGCCCATGTCGAGGTGGAGCTGGGCGGATTGCCTGCCGCCATCGAGCGCTTTCACGATGCCTCCACGCCTAATCTCCTGATCGTCGAGACCGGCATGCGCGGGCAGGGCCTGTTCGACCAGCTCGAGGAGCTGGCGGGGGTCTGTGACGCCGAGACCAAGGTCATCATCGTCGGTGCCGCCAACGACATTTCGCTCTATCGCGAGCTGATGAAGCGCGGCGTGAGCGAGTATCTCGTGCCGCCGATGACGCCGCTGCACCTCATCCGGACGATTTCCAATCTCTATCTCGATCCCGAGCAACCCTTTGCGGGCAAGACGGTTGCCTTCGTCGGGGCCAAGGGCGGGGTAGGGGCATCGACGGTCGCTCACAACACCGCCTGGTCCGTGTCGGAAAGCGCGCAATCGGACTGCGTCCTCGTCGATCTGGATCTCTCCTTCGGGACAGCGGGTCTCGATTTCAATCAGGACCCGGCGCAGACGCTGGGAGACGCGCTATCGGAACCGGACCGCCTGGACGATGCGCTGCTGGACCGCCTGCTGGTGCGCTGCACCGAGCGGCTGACGCTGTTCTCCGCGCCCGCGACGCTCGACAAGGACTGGGATTTCTCCCCAGACGCCTACGAAATGGTGCTCGACAAGGTGCGTCGGCAGGCTCCGTTCATTGCGCTCGACCTGCCGCATACCTGGTCACCCTGGGTGCGCTCGACGCTTCTGTCGGCCGATCAGGTCGTGGTCACGGTCGCGCCCGATCTCGCGTCTCTGCGCAATGCCAAGAATCTGTTCGATCTGGTTGCGAATGCCCGTCCCAATGACGAACCGCCCAAGGTCGTGGTCAACATGGCCGGTGTCCCGAAACGCCCCGAAATCCCGGTGAAGGATTTTGCCGAGGCCCTGGGAACGCCGCCGGCGCTGGTCCTGCCGTTCGAGCCGCAACTCTTCGGCAAGGCGGCCAATAACGGTCAGATGATCGCCGAGGTCGATCCGAAGTCGAAGGCGGCGGAAGGGTTTGGCTATCTCGCCTCGCTTCTGTCGGGCCGGGTTGCCCCGGTGCGCAAGAAATCACTCGTTTCCAAACTGTTCGGGAGGTAGGGGCCGGGCATGTTCGGTAAACGCGATGGAGTCACGGTTCCCAAGCCGGCAACGCTGACCGAACCGGTTCAGCGCGCAGAACAGGCCCAGCCGCGTCCGGCCGGGCCGCCTGCGCAGAAGCCCGCACCGAAACCCGAAGCAAAATCGACACCTGTTGCTGCGCCGCAAACCGCGCCCAAGGCCCCAAAGCTGCGCGAGAAGGCTCCGGCCAAGACCGCGACGGTGCAAGTCACAGGCGGGCGAAGCGAGCAATATTACGCGATCAAGACGACGATCTTCAACGCGCTGATCGACACGATCGATCTGGGGGCGCTGTCGCGTCTCGACACTGAAACCGCGGCCGAAGAGATCCGCGACATCGTTACCGAGATCATCTCGATCAAGAATGTCGCCATGTCCATCGCCGAGCAGGAACAGCTGCTCCAGGACATCTGCAACGACGTTCTCGGCTATGGACCGCTGGAGCCATTGCTGGCCCGCGACGACATCGCCGACATCATGGTCAATGGCGCAGGCGACGTCTTCATCGAAGTCGGCGGCAAGGTCGAGAAGACCAATATCCGCTTCCGCGACAACGGCCAGCTGATGAATATCTGTCAGCGGATCGTCAGCCAGGTCGGCCGCCGCGTCGACGAGGCCAGCCCGATCTGCGACGCCCGCCTGGCGGACGGGTCCCGGGTCAACGTCATCGCGCCGCCGCTGGCGCTGGACGGGCCGACCCTGACCATCCGGAAATTCAAGAAAGACAAGTTGACGATGAACGATCTCGTCAACTTCGGCTCGATCACGCCAGAGGGCGGGCGCGTGCTCGCCGTCATTGGCGCATCGCGGTGTAACGTGCTGATTTCCGGCGGTACCGGTTCGGGTAAAACGACGCTGCTGAACTGCATGACCGGCTTCATCGAGGAAGACGAACGGATCATCACGTGTGAGGACGCGGCAGAACTCCAGCTGCAGCAGCCGCACGTGGTCCGCCTGGAAACACGCCCGCCGAACCTGGAAGGCACGGGCGAGATCACCATGCGTGACCTCGTGAAGAACTGCCTGCGGATGCGTCCCGAACGCATCATCGTCGGTGAGGTACGTGGCCCGGAAGCCTTTGACCTGTTGCAGGCGATGAATACCGGCCATGACGGCTCGATGGGCACGTTGCACGCCAACAGTCCACGCGAAGCGCTGTCGCGGATCGAATCCATGATCACAATGGGCGGCTATAATCTGCCCTCCAAGACGATCCGGGAAATGATCGCCGGTTCGATCGATGTCGTCGTGCAGGCCGCGCGGATGCGCGACGGTACCCGCAAGATCACGCATATCAGCGAAGTGGTCGGGATGGAGGGCGATGTCATCGTCACCCAGGACCTGATGCTCTACGAGATCGACGGCGAAGACGCGCAGGGCAAGATCACCGGCAAGCACGTCTCGACCGGCATTGCCCGTCCGAAATTCTGGGATCGCGCACGCTACTACGGCCTTGAACGCGAGCTGGCCAACGCCCTCGACGCTGCGGAGGGCTGACCGCCATGGACGGCAATTTCAGCCTCATTGCCGCTGCACTCGCCGCCTTCATCGCGGTGGCTGGTGTCGGCTGGGTCGCCGCCGGTGCCATGGGCGACGGGCGCAAGGCGAACCGGCGCAAGGCCATTGCGGTCGGTGATCCGCTGTCGCGCGGCAAACGCCAGGCCTCGGCGCTTGACCAGAGCGCACAGCGCCGCCGCCAGGTCCAGGAATCCCTGAAGGATATCGAGGAACGCCAGCGCAATGCGCGCAAGAAGGCGGTGACGCTGAAAAGCCGAATCGAGCAGGCGGGCTTCAGCTTCAAGCCGACCGCGTTCTGGATCGGGTCGGGCGTCCTCGCTGTTGTCGCCTTTGCCGTCGCGATGATCACGGGTCAAAGCCTGCTGGTTTCGGCCGGGATCACGATTGCGGCCGGTCTGGGCGTGCCGCGCTGGTTCCTGGGCATGAAGGTCAGTGGCCGGCAGAAGAAATTCACCGCCGAATTCGCCAATGCGCTCGACATCATCGTGCGCGGTGTGAAGTCCGGCCTGCCGCTGAATGAATGCCTGAAAGTCATCGCGCGCGAGACGCCCGACCCCGTGGGGTCGGAATTTGCCAAGCTGGTGGAAGCCCAATCGGTCGGCGTGTCGCTGGAAGACGGCATCAAGAAGATGTGCGAGCGCATGCCGCTGCCCGAACTCAACTTCTTCGCTACCGTCTTGACCATCCAGCAGAAGACCGGTGGCAACCTCGCCGAAGCGCTGGCCAACCTCTCCGCCGTCTTGCGGGCCCGCAAGATGATGCGTGAGAAAATCAGCGCGCTGTCGTCTGAAGCCAAGGCGTCGGCCATGATCATTGGCGCGCTGCCGCCGGGCGTGTTGGCCATCGTTTACTTCACGACCCCGTCCTACATGACCGCGATGTTCGTTGAACCCAAGGGTCAGCTGATGCTGCTGGGCGGTGCCATGTGGATGGGTATCGGCATCCTGATGATGCGCGGCATGATCAACTTCAAACACTAGGGAGGCGGTGCGCGCACCATGGACAGCATCGCCGAACTGATCATCAACCCGCAATTCCTGTGGGCCGCCGTCGCGGCGCTGGCCGTGTTCGCGACCATCGTGACGCTGACCGCACCGTCCATGGGGGCGAACAAGCTCGACAAGCGCATTCAGTCCGTCCGTAACCGGCGCGAGGAATTGCGCCGGAAATCGCGGGAAGCCATGGAGCAGGCGCACGGCTCGAAACTGCGCGCCAAGGAAAAGAAGGGCATGATGAAGGGGGTGGTCGAAAGCCTGAACCTTCAGAAACTCTTTGAAGATCCCGAGCTGAAAGACAAGCTGACCCAGGCCGGTTTCCGGGGCAACGGGCCGGTCACGACATTCTACTTCTTCCGGTTGGCTGCGCCGATCCTGCTGCTGGCCGGGGCGAGCGCCTACCTGTTCTACGTCAATGATTTCGGTCTGCCGACGATCACCCGGGCCTGTGCGGCCCTGGGGCTGGGCATGCTCGGTTACTATGCGCCGAACCTCTATCTGAAGAATGCCGCGGCCAAGCGCCAGCAATCCATCATGACGGCCTTTCCCGATGCGCTCGACCTGATGCTGATCTGCGTGGAAGCAGGGATGTCGATCGAGGCGGCCTTTCAGAAAGTCTCCACCGAGATCGGGTCGCAGTCGATTGAGCTGGCCGAGGAATTGTCTCTGACGACCGCCGAGCTCTCCTATTTGCAGGATCGGCGTACGGCTTATGAGAATCTCGCCCGCCGGACCAATCATCCCGGTGTGAAGGCTGTCGCGACCGCGCTGATCCAGGCCGAGCGCTACGGTACCCCCCTGGGGCAGGCCTTGCGCGTCATGGCGAAGGAGAACCGCGACATGCGCCTCGCCAACGCTGAAAAGAAGGCTGCAGCCCTGCCGGCGAAGCTGACCGTGCCGATGATCGTGTTTTTCCTGCCGGTACTGTTCGTCGTCATTCTCGGCCCGGCGATCATGCGTTACCAAAGCATGTGATACGGATTATATCCGTCAAACCTGCAGAAACCGGGTAAGCGATGATGTTGGGACGCAAGCGCGATGAGCGCCGCCGCGAGCAAGCCGAAATGGCTGGCCGTGCCGCCGATGAGGCGGTGGCCGCTCTTGCGCGCGACGATATCGACGCGGCCCGGAACGAGCTGACGGCGGCACCCAAGAAGCTCGATTTCGCAGAGGT
>Ga0310345_10006720_pt1 | contig 10010 bp, 14 predicted proteins | sample HC15DNA20500_MG_FD_204667 | JGI IMG/M metagenome (GOLD analysis project Ga0310345, IMG submission 204667) | Marine microbial communities from station ALOHA, North Pacific Subtropical Gyre - HC15-DNA-20-500_MG | ecosystem: Environmental > Aquatic > Marine > Oceanic | place: Pacific Ocean: North... | reverse complement strand
TGTTAGGGTAGGGGTTTTGGAGTGTTATTGTCGTCGTGTGTGGGGGCTGCGCGTGTGTCGTTGCGTTGCTATTGGTTTGGTTTGGTATCGTATGCTTGCCGGTCTCGTTGTCGTCGTCGTGTCGTGTCGTCGTCGTGTCGTCGTCGTGTCGTCGTGTGTGTCGTGTGGCGGATGCGTTGCGGATGCGTCGCGTATGGTGGGTAGGGGAGGATACCAGGGGAAGCCGGGCCGGGGGTCTAGTGTGTCGCAATGTATTCTATCCCCCTCTCTCTCCCTCCCCTCAATCCCCACACCTCCCCCACCAAATCTCCCGCCCCCCCAAACACCCTAGAATCGCTCCTAACAGCTCCCAGCGACTTAAACGCCCTATCACCCACCTAAAATTAGGATCGCTTAGAATGGATTCTATGGAGCCTCATATTAAGTTGTTGGATATGGTACGGGGATTATTAATGAAGCATTCTCCGGTATTATACGATATATGTAGTTGCAGGCAGGATATATACGGAAATTGAAAGTAATTGTTACTGGCACTGGGCTGATTGTTGACTTATCTGTGGTGATTACGGCGATTGAGACTTTCCCATTTAAGATCACTGAGGTGGTCAGTACAAGCGGAAACATCATCTCGATTTTAGGTGAGCAGTGGGCAAAGGAGCAGAAGATTCCGATAGAGCGGTTCAGTGCGAGTTGGAAGTCATTTGGGTCCAAAGCTGGCCTGATCCGCAATTCAGAGATGGTTCAGTATTCGGACGGCTTGATAGCCATTTGGGATGGGAAGTCAGTTGGGACGCAGGACATTATCAGGAAGATGTCCAGGGCAGACAAGACGGTACATTTGATCGAAGCGAAAGCCAGTCATGGCAAAGATTCAAACTAGATCATCTCGCGGCGGGATGGGTATGGGCAGATACAGTTACAGGCGGTGCTGGAACTGTCTTTACTGGAACCCGGAAGACCGGGACGATGACAAGGACGGTCTTTGTATATCGCCCCACATGCTTCCAGGGTCAGGCCGCACAGACAGGGGATGCAGGCCGAATGGACAAGAGCACAAGGGACTCATCGTCGGGCGCAACTTCAGCTGCATCAACCACCTCTACCGAGAGAATAGTCGCCCACTCCCAGGATGATTGCTATTCGGTCTGCCCTGTCTGTTCAACAGGGATAGAGCAAGTCGGGTGTAAGGGTCACTGCCGAAGGTGTGGATATGTCATGTATGCCTGTTCCGATTGAGTTGTCGATCCTATTACCGACTTTCCACGACGGTGAAGAGTCTTCTGTCACTGGCAGTTGCAACTTCTTGGACAACTTCATTGACTCACTGGTCATGTCGCTGTCTGAAGACCCGACTTATGTTGAGCTTCTCATAGGCAAGGGCGGACCAAATGATCCCACAGCTTGTGACGTAATGGATCGTGCTGTTGGCGACTGGCACAACGTATCCCTGTACAGGTACGGTAAGAAGATCAACTTATCGAAGATACTCAACAGGCTATCCAAGATCGCTTCTGGCAGGGTCCTGGTCAAGTGTAATGCCGACATTGAATTTGTGACACCGAGTTGGGCAGAGAAACTTCTTAATGAATTTGACAATGCACCCAGTAACGTGGGGATACTCGGAACAAATCAGATCGGGATCAGTGACGCCAGTACAACGGAATCATGTGGTGACTCTGAGTTCTCAGGATGTTTTTATCCCGTCAGACAAGAAGTGTTCAAGGAGATTGGTGGCTGGAACGAAAAGTCAGAAAGTATGTGTGACTTCGATTTCACCCTCCAAGCCCAGAACAATGGCTGGAAGGTAATGAATGCTCCGGAAATAGAATTCATCAGTAGAAAGAATTACCGGAAAGACCTAGTGGATGACACAAAAAGCAAAAGCAAGACGAACGCCTAGAGTTTTCAGTTTTGTATTGAAGATGTCTCCGAGGAAAAGATACTCTTTCGGGAAATCAAGTGGGTGGGCCAGACTTCTTGTTAAAGCGGCTACGTACTACGAGCATCTCCTTATGGAAGAAGATCGGGCTGCAGGTAGAGTATCGTGGGAGGCCGGGGCGAAGGGAAACAAATCGAATCGTTACCATCGACAAGAAGCCAGCGAAGATAGATGGATTGAGGACAAGATCCGAGACTACGCAATTAAAAACGCTGAACGCCAAGGCATCGAAGTTCGATACTAACCCTTACGATAATTAAAGGGACAATATGGATAAGGACAAACTTGCTGATATGGGCTTACCGGGATTAATGGTTCCAGTCATGCCGAACCTGAACCCCTACCAGTGGGCCACTACTGTCGCATTTAACCTTCTGATTCAAACCAAGAGCTATCCACCAGAAACAGTGGGAGAAGCCAGGTTCCTTGCAAAAGAGTTGGCTGCAATTACAACCGATCTACTGAAACCTATAGAAGATGACGAGATTCAATTAGATGAAGGACCGTCATGAAAATGATTGGCGAATCGCATCCTTGCGTATAGGTGATTTGGAAGTTCCTGTAGAAAGCCGGGAACTGGACGAATGCGGACATTGGCGTGATATGAAGATTGTCATGTCCAGCAAAATCAAAGATAAGGATATCTACTTCAGTTCACTTCTTCATGAATCCATTCATGCAATTGCAGAACTGTATGGGATCAAGCTGAAAGAAAGCCAGGTCAGGGTCTTGGAGATGAGCATTTTCAGTTTGATGAAAAATAACCCTAAGTTAAGTGCTTACCTGTCTGGAGAAGAAAGAGATTCCAAGAAAACCAAAAGGTGATTGGCGTGACAGTCATGCACGCAACAATCCGCGTCGAAACGATCCGATATGGATGAAGCCAGTACGAAAAGAAGAACAGAAGTCTGGTGACGATTACCTATGGGATGTGGAAGGACAATCTTCTCGGCATCAAAGCCTCAATTACCCGAACAGGAAGTTCCTGTCTGATGTTTGCAGGCATACTTACGTGGGCAGGTTTCAGAGAGACTTGTGTCCCGACTGTGAAGGCGAACGAGCGACCATAGATCCACTTAACTGCTTTAATGTTTGGGGATGTCTTGGATACAGAGGACTTGGAAAAATCTGGACAAGAGCTAAAAAGAAAAAGCTCACCAAAGAAGAGTGGTGCTTCTATTACCCACACATCATCAGAACCTTACGAGGACGAACTAAAGGAAGCCTTACCATCTGGGCAGCTAGACTCCTTATCCTCATCGACTCTCTCAACCATCGGATTCCCTATATTAGATCAACACCGTTCGCTCTTAGCAAACGTACTCTTGGAATGGCTGTCAAAAGACGAAACAAAGTTTCGCAACCCGGCCCAACTCTGGGGCATTCTCAAATACAAAGCATTTGCTGTGAAGAGCCTGATGGATATTGAGAGGCTTAGACTTGCAATTGAACAAGAACGAGATAAGCGAGAGCGACTTGACGCAGGAAAGCCCACAGAAATCCTTGGCAGTCAAAAGAATTTCGAGGATCAGATCGACTCTATCCTCTCTAAAATCGGCTCTGAAGACGACGACAGAGAAATCAGAGTTATCAAGACTGTGGACACTTTTCAACCAGACGAAGGAATTGCTATCGGAGATGGGGATTGAGCAATCAATATCTAAATTCTCTCCTAAACAGGATAAACTTCTTGCTGCCTGGGGAAGCAAGGAATACTCCATATATGGTGTTATGGGGGGGAACAGATCAGGAAAGAGTTTCGCAGCAGCAGCGGTATTCGGTAAGTATATCAGGGACGAAGCAGAAACTGGCGAATACTGGTGTGTTGCTCCTAATAAAGAGCTTTCTACTAAAGGTCAACAGAAGCTCCTTTGGGATCTTATACCGAGGCGCATGTTTGGGCGTTTCCATTATGATCCCAAAGTGGGATTTGGGACTAACAGTCCGCAATTTATACTTGATGAAAGGACGCCCGATAACCTTAGCGGACGACACATTCACGTATACTTTAAGACGATGAGCCAATATGAAGATGATATGCAATCATTTGAAAGTGTTAATGTCATGGACGCTTGGGTGGATGAAGCGATTTCAGAAGAATGCTTTGCGGCTCTTGAAACAAGAATAATTCTTAATAACGGTCGGATCATCATGTCCACTGTGCCCTCTCTTATGGCTGAGTGGACCTATGAAAGAATCACGCACAACAAAGACGACTCAAATATATTTCTCGTAGAGATCATGCCGGAAGACAATCCGATCATGACTCCAGAAATGATGGAGCGGTTTGAGAAGTCCATTCCCAAACATATGAGGGAAATGAGGCTTAGAGGCAAGCACCTGATGGCCGGTGCCCTGGTGTATGTCGAGTTTGATCCTTCCAGTCATATAATAAAACATGGTGATGTGCCTGGAGATTCCACTTGGTATGGATGCTTGGACGAAGGCATGGATCACCCTACCGCGTTCCTTCTCGTTGGGGTTTCCAGGGATGGCAAGGCGTATGTCTACGATGAGTATTACTCTCGTAACCAGACGCCTGAAGCGGATGTTGTAGGGATAAACAATGTCATAGGTGACCGTAAGCTCGAATGGCCGATAGTCGCTGACCCTGCACTGTGGCAGTCACGTAAGACTGGTATGTCGGCTATGAGGTACGGTGACGCTGGCTTGGATCTGATCCCTGCAATGAGAACAAGCAAGTTTGGTGAAGATCATGGCGTCTATGGCGTTAAGGAAATGCTCAGACATAACGAACTGTTCGTCTGTGAGTCTTGTGAGAACCTCATACGTGAGTTCTATCTGTGGAAGTATAAGCGGGATAAAGACAACCGGCCTATGGCTTCAGATCAGTATGAAGATAAGAACAATGACGGATTGGATGCATTGAGGTATCTGATATCGAAGGGGCCGAAGTTTGAAGATCCTAAATACAGAAATGTTTATGTATTTGCTTCTGATGGCTAGCATCAGCATTCAATCCATTGTGGTCTTCCTGCTTGGGATGGTCGCTTATAGCAGAATTGCAAAAGGTGATAACCCTATCCCTTTTACAAATAAAGAGAGTGCTGCATTGAAGTTGGCGAATGATGATGAAGGTAAGTGGTCGACCCCATACAACTTAGATGCACTACAAAAAGGCGAAGATGGACCGCTATGAACGTATCCCCTAATACAATCGCGTTGGTAGGAATTTCACCCATGGAAGATGTCGAAAGAACTATAAGTTTCAGACCGCAGACAGATCCAGAATACGCTTTCCTTGATTCGATGGTTGGTCGGGAAGTGTTTGTTGAAAAAGATGAAGAAGATAATCGGATTTATCATTTCACTCTTCGCAGGCCAAAGCCTGTTAAAGAAGAAAACCCAAGTGTAGAGAGCAGGCGTGGCAGATCTAGAAAACCAAAATCTGTTGGAGCGTCAGCCAAAAATACTGGCTGAACTTCAGTCAAAAATTAAAGATGCTTCCGCTGAACGCAGTAAGCATGAGAAGGCTTGGAGGGACAACAAGCTGTTGTCCCTGGGCGCTCATGAAACTGTGTTTAAGGTATCTCAACAGCGGAGAAAGTATACTCCTGTTGATCGTATATCCACTATTGTGGTTACGCAATGGGCGGTACAGACCGAGCAATCGCCGAGGCCGGTGTTTGTTCCGCGTGAGAGCAATGACCCACCACTGTGGTACTTGAAGCCTTCTGCAACAGGAAAGCTGGACTCTATTCCTATTGAAGTCCCGCTTCAGCCCAATCAGAAAAATGGAGTTGACCATATTTCTGATGAGGAATTTAGAACACTTATTTCTATTCCTGATGCTTCAGCGCCACTGGAAACACTGTCACGGGACCAGAGTGGTTTCCCAGTTGAACAGGCTCCACCACCACCACTGTTTGAAGAAGAAGACTTCATAAAAGTTGATGACGAAGCTGCTGCAGATGCAATTACACAAGAGTTGTCGTCACAGTGGGATATGAGTAATGCGGATGAATTTATCCGCCAGAATATATTCGATACGATTGTTCAAGGGCATCGTGACATCCTTTTCCAATATGACGAGGATGTGCATTGCGGGAAACTGGTTGACCTGTACCCGTGGAATGTCTGGGGTGACAGGTGGGCCAGAACGAATTCAGATGGTGAATACTATGTGATCCTTCAGATCGTTCCACTGAAAAAGGCTAAGTCAGATCCAAATTATCGTGATGTACCTGAAAGCCTCTGGGAATCTATTGAGGCTGGAGAATTCAATGCATTCGGTGAAGACCGAGGCGATAAGTTCGATGACAACAGTGGACGGGGCGGGGGTAGAGAATCGGTAGAACGATGGACTTTGTTTGAGCGAAACAATCTGTTTGATATGGACCCGGAAGAAGCAATGGATAAGGGTCTTATAGAAATCAAGATGGAGTTTTCTCCAATTCCATTGCGTGGTGAAAGCGGCGAAATACAACACGGGACTGATGGCAGAGTATTGGAAGAAGCCATACAGCAGCCTGCAGAAACTGAAGAAGGCGTTCCTATTTTCACTATTGTCGAAACCGGAGAGGATGCAATCCCAGGCGCTGCCAATTGGCCTAAAGAAAAAGGAATCAGGCAGTTGGAGATGCTTGGGGATGTAGTCCTCTCTGATGGCAGATCTGATTTTGAGGATATTCCAATTGCTCGTAACAAGAATATCCCCATCACAGATAGCCCCTACGGCCAGGGTGAGCCTATGCGGTTGGCACCCTTGCAGGAGTTGTATAACCGTTTGTGGACCTTGTTCCGAGAGTATGCGAAATACTTCGCGCAACCTCAGAAAGTGATTCCCACAAGTGCTGCAGTTCAGATGGGAGATCAGATCGGCAAGATCTTCTCGTCTGCAACTGATGTCATTACCATGCCAGACAACCTGATCCACGCCTTCGGCGATATCAGGAAGGTGCTTAGTTCACTTGAGCCGCCTCAGATCCAAACTGCTTTCTTCAGTATGGTTCAGGCGGTTAAAGAGGCGATGGATGATGTCGGTGGAACTGTTGAAGTGCTAAGAGGTGAAGCGAAAAGTGATTGGTCTGGCTCGACTGTAGAGAAGCTGACCAACGCTGCCCGTGGACCTATCGGTGCAAAGGCCCGACATGCATCTTCGGCTATTAAGTACCTTGCTGGCATCTGGGCTAACGCCATTATCAATTACATGCCCACCAATGTCTGGTCTGAACGGAACAGTAAGTATCCGCCACAGATCCTCGATATTCTACGTAAGAGGATCAAGAAAACCGGGTATGACATCATATCTGAAGTTTCCGGTTCCGGTGGTAAAGAAAATAAGATTGCAAAGTTGAACCTGCTTGCTTCCACTGTTCCAAATTTGGCACAAAGTCCTACGTTTATTGAAATGCTTATGGAAGCGCAGGATGTGCCGCAGGCCAAGAAGATAGGCAGGGAAATCGAAGAGGCGATGCTCGCGTCTTCTGCGCCGCGTCCCATCTGATCCATACTGGTTAAGTCATCTCACGTTGAGCCATGACTTTATTAGCACATCTTAGCGAGAGGTATTGTTATGTCCGAAGAAGAGGAAAACAAAGATGAAAATGTTGATTTAGATGAATTGTTAACTGCAAATCTGGAGAATGAATATGAGCAGGAAGAGGATGACCTGCAAGACGATTCAGAAGAGGTTCAAGAAGACAATCAAGAGGATTCAAGTGAGGAGAGATTTGAGGAGCAGAGCCAACAAAATGATACAGAAGAGGAAACGACGAGTGTAGACAGTAGTCAGACAAATTCTGAAGCGGCTGAAATAATCCGTAAAGCTGCAGCCACGTTTGAAAATGCAGTCAACCGTTTTGAAAACACGCCCAGTGAGCAGAACAAGAAAGCTGCTGAAAAGGCGCAATCGAAGCTCGATGTGCTTCTCGAAATGGAAGATATTGACATTCAAGCAGACGGCAGTGCTAAGGCTATCAGAACCATTGCTGAAGAAGTTCGCACTCAGTCACAATCCATTAGCGACATTGCTGATGTACTTAGGAGCCAGCGTGAAATCACTACTGAGCAGTCCGCACTCATCTCTGATGCCAATCGGCGTGTTGAGTTTGATTCAAATCACGAATCTCTACATGGACAGTACGATGACATTGTTGCTAGGACTCGCCAATCGTTGATAGATGACCCACCACCTGGAACCGGAAGTCTACCGGAAGAGGCGTGGGATTTCTTTGTCAACGAAAGGTTTAATGCCATTTTACAAGGGGAGTTAGATTCGGCACAAGGCGAAACAAAGGGCGGAAAGGCGGATATTGATAATAGTGGCGTCCGCAAGCCGAAAAGGACTTCCTCAATTCAGTCTCGATCTAGGTCTAAATCGTCATCAGGTAATAAAATCTCTGAAGAAGAAGCAATGAATTCATTGATTTTCAATGATGACGACTAAGGAGTTATCGTATGGCACGCGCTGCTAATAGAACGAATTTCCATTCGTATGCGAATGAGTTCGTAGTGCCGCGAATGTTCTCTGCATTGTTCAAGGTGACCACGCTGCTTCCAGCGTTGGCGCAACTTGGCGGAGCCAGTGGACGTTTGGGGCGTAAAGATTCTGGAGTCATGATAGGCAAGCAACTACCTCCGGGTAAGAAGGCTGTTCTTCGTGGCTCGACACAAGCTCAGATTTTCTATCAGGATGCAAAGACTGGTGGCGGAAAGTACATTGGTGCTGACGACACTGGTTCTTCAACTGGTTCTGGTCGTCAGAACACTCAAAAGAAGTCGGCATATTTCTCATGGTTTGAACATGAGCAGCCGATTTCGCTTTCCAATCAAGTCCTTGATGCCAATGGTGGTGGATTTGCTGTAGGTAGTGCAATTGATGACGCTACCGCGATGGCCCTGGAAGAGCAGCTTGAAACGCTCTCGACGGACATCTATACAGGCAATCCAACTTCTCAAACTGCAGAAGTTTGGGATAAGCCTCTTGGTATGCAACAGTGGTTGCAAAAGGCGAATACAATCGGTGGTGTGGCTCGCGCTGCTGCTGGTGGTTTTTCCGCACAGCACTCCACTGCTACTTTAACACTGTCTCTTTCGTTAATTGACGCCGTCGTTCTTGAGGGTGTTAATGACGGTAGTGGTAGTACAACGGCACCGTTGTTCAACAAGTCTTCGCTGCACAACTTGGTTATCGTGCCGAATGCTGGTTACAACAAGCTCAAGCAAGAAGCGATCAGCCGTGGTGTTGGAACTAGAGTAAATGGTGACATGCCCAAGGGTGGTTCGGTGGGCTATGTGGGCGAGTGGATTGATTACAACGGCATTATGATCGCACCCGATCCTTATGCTCCTGCAAGTTCCCTCTGGGTTCTTGATTCATCCACTTGGCTGTTCCAGACTTACGCTGGCAAGAACTTCACAACTCAGAAGTTTGTAAACCTTCGTGAGCTTCAACCCGGTAGTGGTCAACCTGACCTTACTACGTCTGCGTCAGTTGTTAAGGGTCGGCTTTTGTGTTTTGAACCGGCCAAGAACTTCCAAGGCACAGCAATTACCTAATTCCTCCTTCGCGCCCCCCTGAATTGCTTCAGGGTGGTTCAGGGGGGTTTATCTTATAAAGGAAATCAGAAATGGCTACAACTGTAACCACTCTGTCCGGCAACCTGAAGGCTATGGATCAGGAGGTGCATATTATCAATTGGGAAGCAGCAGATGCGACCGAAGAGGTCACAACTGGCTTGTCCATAATTTATGCAGTTTCGATCTGTGACGCTTTTGGAACAGCGGCTGGACACACCGATGATGATCTCGGAATAGCAGAGATCGACGAGGCGTATGTTCTTGCTGACGGTACAATTACGACTGTCAGTAATGCAATAACAGTGAATCGCATCGCTACAAATTCTGGAGGTACGTTGGCGGCAGCGCAAACGTGTCTTATCCTCTGGGGCAAGTCATAAGGGAGGTGTATAATGGCTTTTATTCCTTATGAAACTAGCATGGGCGGTGGGACTTCTGGAGGTGGCATTCGTGTCTACCTTTGTGAAGCAGACACATCCAGCGGAACAGGTTCGGTAACTACACCTTTGAGTGTAGTGTACTCAGTCTG
>Ga0310345_10006719_pt1 | contig 10011 bp, 8 predicted proteins | sample HC15DNA20500_MG_FD_204667 | JGI IMG/M metagenome (GOLD analysis project Ga0310345, IMG submission 204667) | Marine microbial communities from station ALOHA, North Pacific Subtropical Gyre - HC15-DNA-20-500_MG | ecosystem: Environmental > Aquatic > Marine > Oceanic | place: Pacific Ocean: North... | reverse complement strand
CGCGCCGTCTCCGCCATACCGGATTCATTGATATCCGCCAAGGCCACGACCACGCCCCGACTGGCGAGAAGCACCGCCGTGGCCTGACCAATGCCACTGCCCGCGCCCGTCACGACTGCGACCTGTCCCTGTTCTATTTTCATCTGCCCCTTGCCTCCTCTTATGCCATCAAGAACTCGCGGCGCTCTGATTGAACGCTCCTAAGTTTTTACGTAGTACGAATACGCACTTTTCTTGATTACAGCATAAATGGAGGTGTCGTGGCTAGAAGCGCGGGTCGGAGCAAGCCACGGGGCACCGCCAACAAAAGCCGTTAAAGGGACCACGACGATAGTGTGACAGCCCGTACGACTCGCCGAGGTTGCACTTCCGAATGGTCGAGGCAGCCTACGACGCGGGTTAATGCTGCCCCTCCGGAGTGCGCACGACGAGGCCATCCAGTTCGGGACCAAGTTTGATCTGGCAACCCAGCCGTGAAGCCTCGGTACGATCATCACAGAGTGCAAGCATCATATCTTCGTCGTCGCTGAGCGGGGGGAGTTTCGCCTGCCATTCCTCGTCAATAAATACGTGGCAGGTCGCGCACGCGCAACCACCGCCGCAATCGCCATCGATGCCAGGCACCAGATTATCCAGTGCCACGTCTCTAAGCGTGTCGTCTTGGGCGGCTTCCACTTCCCTGGCGGTACCGTCGTACTCGATAAACGTTATCTTCATGAATCATCTCCGTAACGAATAAAAGGGACCACCAGGTACGGGGCTTGGGCCCCGCATCCCGGTGGAACAGCCGGGCTTCAGGCGTTTATACGCACCGGCAGGCTTTCGTAGCCCTTGATGAAATTGGACAGAATCCGCTTCGGCTGCCCCGTCACCTCGATCTGCATGGGATCGGGCCAGCGCTGCAACAGTTCCTCCCAGAGTATACGCAGCTGCAATTCTGCAAGACGGTTGCCAACACAGCGATGGATGCCGAATCCGAAGGACAGATGTTGGCGCGGCCGCTGGCGATCGACAATGAACTCGTTGGGCCTGTCGATGCTCCGTTCGTCACGGTTACCGGACACGTACCACATGATGACCTTGTCGCCCTTGCGGATTTTCTGCCCGGCGAACTCTATGTCGGTATTGGCGGTACGCCGCATGTGAGCCAGCGGCGTTTGCCAGCGTATTATCTCCGGCACCAGCGAGCTCTGGACGAGCTCGGGATTGGCAGCGAGCTTTTCGTACTCCCCGGGGTGCTGATTAAGAGCCAGCAGCCCCCCGCTCATCGAGTTGCGGGTGGTATCGTTTCCACCGACAATCAAGAGGAACATATTGCCCAGAAACTCTTCGGGCGACATGTTGCGAGTCTTGTCCGAGTGCGCCAGCATGGACAATACATCGGGTCCGGGCTCTGAATTAACACGCTCGTTCCAAAGCCGCGTCATGTACTCGGCGCAGGCTTGCACCTCGACCATTCGCTCCTCTTCGCTATCGATCAGCCCGGCACCCGGTAGTGTCGTCGCGATATCCGACCAATGGGTGAGTAGGTGCCGGTCCTCGTAGGGGAAATCGAAAAGCGTGGCAAGCATCTTGGTCGTCAGGTTTATCGACACTTCCTGCACCCAGTCGAATTCTTCGTTCAACGGCAGTTCGTCGAGTCTCTCAGCGGTACGTTGACGGATTAAACCCTCGAGCTTGGCGAGGTTGTGAGGCGCCACGATGGGACTGACCACTTTCCGTTGTGCATCGTGCTTGGGGGGGTCCATTGCAATGAACATGGGCAGGGTAGCGACTTCATTGCCATCCATTATCGTGATGCCGCCACGGGCCGCCTCCGAGGAGAACGCCTTCGGCTGCGTCTCGATATTCATGATGTCCTTGTACCGGGTCACGGACCAGAATGCGCCGAAGTCGCTGTCCGGCGTGTAATGCACGGGCGCCTCCTGCCGCAGCCGGGAAAAATAGGGCCAGATGGCGTCGGCCTGATGCAGCTTAGGGTCACTGACGTCGATTTCGCTTAATGGCACCGAGTACGCTCGCTCCGCCGCTACTGACTGGATTTCCGCGTTTGCTTGCATATGCTCCTCCGTGTCCTCGGCCACGCCGCGCGTCGGCAAAGCCGGCCTAAGGTCGATTTTGTTGAAGGGAAATCTTGCACTGGGGGCAAGCTGCTGTCGCCTGATTAAAGTCAGGTATTTACAGGCGACCCATACCCGGCTGATCTGGCCACCTCACGCAGTCGAAAATTACTGCCAAAAATCTTCATACTGCCCGCCCGGGCGCCACATTCTCGTAGCTTTCCCAATCGACCGACTCTCCAAGCAGTGTTTGGGGCTTGGCAACAAAGCGCGGTTTGATCAGGGTAACCAGCAAAGGGAGTACCAGCAGCGCGGTGACCATGTTGATGCCCATGATGGCCATGATGAGCAGGCCCATGTCGGCCACGAATTTCAGCCCCGACAGGAAATAAAGCGGCGTGATACCCACGGCCATGATGCTGGCCGTAAACAGGATGGCCTTGCCCGTGGTGCGCAGGGCCGAGCGTATGGTGCTGTCCCACTGCCCGTCGTTGAGCTGGTATTCCTCGCAAATGCGCGAGAGCAGGTAAATGCCGTAGTCGATACCCACGCCCAGCCCGATGGCGGCCACGATCATCGAGTTCACGTCCAGCCCTACGCCCAGCAGGTGCATGCAGGCGATCATGGCGAAGTGGGCCAGGTTCACGGGCACCAGCAGGATCAGGCCGGCCACCAAAGAACGGTAGGCCAGAGAGAACATGATCAGGATAAAGGCGTCCAGCAATAGCACCACCACGTGGTGGTAGCGTTCGACCACCCGGTTCACGGCCTCCTGCAGCGGGATGATGCCCGTGGCCATGCGCAGCGTGAACGTCGGGTGGTCGGCGCCCACCTGCGCGACCGCTTCGTGGGCGGCTTGCAGCGCCGCATCCACCGTTTCCTGCTTGTTGTCCGGATACCAGGCCGACACGGTGAGCTGTTGGGCATCGAAAGTCATTACGTGGCTGAGGTTTTTCGGGCTGGTGCCGAACATGGTGGCCATGGCGCTGCCGCTGGCGGCTTCCTGGGTGGGGTCGATCATCAGCCACTTGGGGTTGCCGCCATAGAAGATGCGGTGCGATTGCATCACGTAATCGGCAAAGGACAGGGTGGCGCGCGGCGGGTTCTCGCCCCGTTCCAGGATTAGCTGTAACTCCAGCGCCGTTTGGATTACCTTTAGATGCTGGGCCGTCCAGCGTGGGTTGTTCGGGTCCTTGGCCTGGATGACGATTTCCAGCGTATTGGCGCCGGGGAAGTGGTCATTAAGCTTGCGCACGGCCGTGTTGAACTCCGAATCCTGCCAAAGCAGGGTGGTGCCCTCCACGGGATTTCCAATCTTGATCTGCGAGGCAGTGGCCAACGCGGCCAGGCCTACCCCGGCCACGAATACCGCCGTGAACCGCGCCTTGCCGCCGGTCACCAGGCCGGCAACATGGTCCAGCGCGCCGTAGAGAACCTTGTGAAACCCGGACATCGAGTCTCCACGCACCATCTTGTCAACGTTTCGCGGCGGCGGCAGGGTGGCCAGCAGCAGCGATATGAGCACCACCCCCGTGGGAATCAGCCAGACGGCCCACATGCCGCAGAAAATGGCGTGCTTTACCATCGCCGGGATGGGCGCGGCCATGACCACGGAAATACCCATCACGTCGGTGACGATGCTCAGTACCGAAGGCATCATCATCACCTTCATGGTGATCTTGGCCGCCTGAACGCGCTCACCGACCTCCGCGTAGATCTCGTAAAAGCGCTCGGTGAACTGAACGCTGTGCGAGAACGAGCGCGCCGTGAGCAGCAGCGGCACCACCATGAGCAGCGGTTCCACCGAAATGTCCAGCCAACCGACCAGGCCGAAGGCCCAGATGGCGGCCACGCTGCTGGTGATAATGGGTGTGAGCACGCCCACCAGGTTGCGCATGTAGAACACCAGCGCGGCGACGAGGGCGAGTATGGTCAGCGCGAAGATGGCGGCCATTTCCCACTCGTAGCGATAAACCCAGCCAGTCAGCGCCGGTTGGCCGGCGAGATGAACTTCATGGTTCTCGTCGCGCGCGGCCTCCACCAGTGCCTGCACGAACTCGAAGGTTTCGCCGTAATCCAGCAGGTGCTCGATGAAGGTGGCCTGGATGATGGTGGCGCTGCCGTCGGGCGAAATCATGAACGCGCGCACGTTGGGCGCCTTATCCACGCGCGATCGGAATTCGGCCATTTCTTCCTCGTTGGCCGGCGGGGAATCCCCCATCAGCGCCTCCGAGGAAATGCCGGCGGGCGTGGCGTTGGTGTAGCGGGCCTTGGTGCTGGCAATGGAGATCACGGTGTCATGATCCACCGCCGGGGCCAGGTCGATATCCCGCGTGAGCGTCCATACCTTGGACAGCGTATCCGGATGGTAAATGGTCCCGTCCTTGCGCTTGACCATGACCAGCATGGTCAGCGGGTTGCCGAAATAGGGGTGCTCCTTGAAAACCTGGACGTAGGGATCATCCCGGGGCAGCAACTCCGAGAATACGGTTTCGAGCTTCACATTGGGCAGGCCGGCGGCGAAAAATACCGTTATCAGGCCGAAGATTGCGTAGGCAAGCCCGCGGTGGTCGAGAACCCATTCCGCGAATCGGTGACGAAGCGAATACACTGGGTTAATTCCTCTTAAAAATCCGTCCGAATCCAGGCAGCGTTTTTCTCGGGACCGGCGACGATTACCAGCCGGAGCAATCCGGCGCTTACCCCCAGTACCTCAGGATTCCGACAGCCTGCAAGGCACTGCTCGCCCGTCATGGCCGGCCTCGCCTCGAACACAGCGTTCATGCATAATAGCACCGTTATTGACCTTTCGGTCATGAGAGATGGCCATGAGCGATCAAGCTAGCAGCTGGCACATACCGCGACAGCGTCTGAACCTGCCGAAGCAGATGCTTAAGGGCCGGGGCCAGGTCGTGGTTATTTGCGCGCCGGCCGGCTACGGCAAATCCACGCAGATTGCGCAGTGGGAGCACACGTTGCGCAAACAGGATTGGCAAATCGTATCCTTGCACGCCCGCTCCGACGACCATCAGGGCGACCGGCTGGTCATGGATTTGGCCAAAAACCTGGGCAGTTCGGGCGCGCGGGCCAGGATGTCCCTGCTTGACAGCACGGGGCAGATCGGCCGAGGGCCCCTGCTACGCGCATTGCTTGCAGAACTGTCGGCTGGCAATCCCCGCTCTGCCTTGGTTATTGATGATGTACACGAGCTGCTGCAGAAGCCCGCAGAGAACGTGCTGCGGCAGATTCTGAACGCCCAGCCGGAAGGGCTGACTTGCATCTTCAGTAGCCGGACCCCCCTCGCAGGGCTGGTTAGCTCGGCCCTGCTCGAGGGACGACTGCATCGATTGGGCATCTCGGAGCTAGCGTTTTCGGTAGAGGAAAGCGCCGCCTTGCTCCGCCAGCACGGAATTGTGCCGCGCAAGAGCTTTCTCGAAGAGTTGCAGACTCGCACGCAAGGTTGGCCGGCCGCGGTACGTCTGGTGGCGCTGTCGCTGGACGGTGACGACGCCGCCCAGGACCAGTTACTCGGTGCGCTTCAGGGCGATTCGCAGCTGATCACCGACTATCTGAATGACAGCGTGATAAACCGGATGCCGCCGCGCATATACGAGCACCTGCTCAGACTCTCGCTGCTCCCCTCTTTCAGCACAGCCCTTGCCGGTGCGGTAGCCGGTTGCCAGCAGGCACAAGCGCTGCTGGATGAGCTAGCCCGGCGGGCGCTCCCCATCACCCGCGTGGGGGGCCAGCGGGAGGAATACAAGCTTCATCCTCTATTCCGGGGCTGGTTGCTCAAGCGTCTGCAATCCGGGGAACACCCGTTCGGCGATTTGCTGGCACCCTCCTACGCCCGTGCCTACAAATGGCTGCTGGACACCGGTGATGTGGACAAGGCAATTGAAGTCTGTCTTAACGCCGGTTATCCCGACCAGGCCGCCCAACTGATTGGCGATCATGCGCAACGTACCGCCCAACAATACGGCCAACACAATACTTACCTGTACTGGACCAATAAGCTGCCTGCGGACGTGTTGGCCCGGCACCCGGAAATTCGTCTCCACCAGGCCTGGTCGCTGAACTTTCTGCGCCGATGGGAGGAGGCGGATGCCATTCGCGCGAATCTGCAGGCGCATTTGGCGAAGGAGCACAAGCTGGGAACGTCTACTAATCCGGCCGTCCAGCCGCGGGTGATCGAGGCCGGAATCGAGCTGCAGCAATGCGCCAAGGCCGGCCTGAGTGATCAGGCGATGGCCTGCGTATCCTCCACGCAACAGTGGCTATCAAACTGGCCGAAAGCGAGCGCGTTCGACCGCGCGGTGGCCCACGTCCTGCTGGCGTTTTCCATGAAATCGCTCAGCCAGTTTCCGGCCGCGCTCGAGCACATTCGTACCGCGCAATCGCTCTGCCGAGAATGCCAGGGCCATTACGTGCAGTCCTGGGCCTGCATGCTGGCGGTGACCATCCTCGTCAAACAGGGCCGCTACCGACAGGCCCTGGACGAGTGTGATCTTGCACTGGACGAACTGGCGCCGGCGCTGGGTGTCGAATCGCCCGCCGCCACCATGTTGCACGCCATGAGGGCGGGCCTGCTTTACGAGTTCAACCGGCTTGGCGAAGCGCGGGACGCGCTGGGACATGGTCTCACGGCGTTGATGGAGCAAAGCTCGACAGACCCGATTATTGTCGGCTACGTAACACTGGCGCGCCTGCAATTCGCGGCCGGCGACTCCCTGGAAGCCCTGCAGACGCTGGCCGAGGGCGAAGCCGCGGGCCGGGTTCGTGGTCTGCCACGGGTGGCCATTTGCCTTGGCGCCGAACGCGTGAACCTGCTGCTTCGCTCGGAAGAAAACGACCAGGCCAGCGGGCAGTGGGAGGAATTGCAACAACTCTCGTCAGGGCCTGCCGTACACGAACCCTGGCACAGGGTGCTGGAGGATAAGGCAAATCGCATCCACGCACGCATTGCCCTGTCGCGAAACAATGCCCCAGCGGCTATCGAACTCACCGACGAGGCGCTTGCCCACGCGCGGGCAAGCGGACAGAAGCGAAAACAGACAGAGATACTGCTGCTGCGCGCCATGGCTCTGTACGCTGACGAGTCACCGCATGCCCTGGATTGCCTGCAAGACGCACTGGATATTGCCCTGGCCGAAGGCTACCAGCGCACCCTGCTCGACGAAGGCAAGCGCTTACAGCCCCTACTGACGACCTACCTGCGTGACAAGTCCGAATCATCCACCAACGGCCCCGGTATCGAGTACGCGCAGCGGCTGCTCAACGCGCTGGGCAACTGTGGCTCAAGCTGCCAGCCGGCGTCCGACAGCGAAGATCGCCAAAAACAACTCACCGCGCGAGAACGCCAGATTCTTGCCCGCATGCAGACCGGCCCAGGCAACAAGCAACTCGCCGATGCCCTGTTTATTACCGAAGGCACGCTTAAATGGCACCTGACCAACATTTACGCCAAGCTCGGCGTGAAAAACCGCGTGGCGGCCATTGCGGCCGCCAAGGATATGAATCTGCTGGAGGGCAGCGAATAGAGGGCTGGGATCTAGGACCGCGGCTTCGCCCGCGGTCGCATCAGGGTCACCGTACCCTGCGCCGCGCTGCAGGGCCGACCGTCGTTTTCCACATCGATACGCACGACCGCCGTGGTCTTGCTCATGCTGACGAGCGTTGCACTGGCCCGCAGCGTGCCGCCGGTCACCGGCGCCAAGAGGTTGACCTTGAACTCCGTGGTGGCCGCCCAGGCGCCCTCCTCCATGTGCGGATAGCAAACGCAGGCCAGCAGGTGATCGGAGAAGGCCGAAAGCACCCCGCCGTGCATATTGCCCATGGCGGTAATCAGCTTTTCTTCCACTCGCAATTCGGCTTCCGCCCGGCCGGGCTCCATGCCGATCAGCCTGATGCCCAGGTATTCCGGCAGGCCGGCCATGCTGTTGCTCATCTCCACGAAATGCCTGGCAATTTTCTCATTGAAGGGGGGCAGTCTCTCGGGGCTCATACTTCGTCTCTCGCTTGGAGGGGATACCGGATAAATGTTGCTGGCGGCAACCGCGGGCTAGCCCGCTGCGCTGGCCGGCGCACGACCGTCGGGCGGCCAGGCGGCCACGCCGTCCTCCAGGGGCACCTGCAAGCTGCGCAGCAACTGGGAAAACATGGTCCAGTTACCGATCGCAACCACCAGCTCTATACGCTCTTCCGGCGTGGTCAGAAATGCGGCACAGCGCGACCAGGTGGCATCGGAAATCTTGCCCGCTTCCAGGGTTTCGTCCACCGCCTGGAGAATGTCGCGGTCCTGGTCGGAAAGTGTGGCCTTATCACTGCGCCAGTCGCGCACGGCGATCAGGTCGGCTTCGGGGATTTCCAGATCCATGGACAATCGCCAGTGCTGAGTCCATTCGTAAACGGATCCGGTGACCCAGCCAATGCGCATGATGATGAGCTCGCGCAGACGCGCATCCAGCCGGTTGCCCTCGAAAAGCAACTGCTTGAGCGTGCCTTGCAGCTGGTTCGCCAGGTCGGGGTGGTGCAGCAGGATGCGAAAAACGCTCAGCGGTGCCAGCTCTTCCATCATCCCGTGCTCGGCGGCTATTTGCGCCGCGCTCGCCTGCGGAAGCATCTCGATCCGCGGCTGCTCTTCGGTTGCCATTGTTCATCCTCCTTGGTTTTTCCGATTTCACCCAGGCCTGGTCATTCCGCCTGGAAGGTATACGACTCAAAAGGAGCCTCACATGTTGCCCAGTAAGACCCTCGCCATGGTTCAGACCGCCCCGCGCAAGCTGGAAGCTCATGAATTTCCCATGCCGCAACTGGCCGATGACATCGCAATCTTGCGTATCGAAGCCTGCGGCCTGTGCGGCAGCGATTACGAGCAATATGCGGGGGTGCTGCAAATGCCCATGCCGGTCATCCCCGGTCACGAACCGCTGGGCATCATAGAAGCCATCGGCGACCGGGCGGCGGCCCGCTGGAAAGTGGATGTGGGCGACCGCGTGGCGGTGGAGACCATGCTCGCCTGCCACTGCTGCAGCACCTGTTACGGCGGCCATTACCACCTGTGCCCGGACCGTCAGATTTATTCCTATATCCTCACCAGCCAGGCGCACGGCCTGTGGGGCGCTTACGCCGAATACATGGTGGTCGCCCCCAACGCGGTCGTGCACAAGGTCGACAAGAGCCTGCCACCGGAACTTGCCGTGATGTTCAATCCCCTTGGCGCGGGATTCCGCTGGGCCGTGGAAATGCCGGGCACCACCGTGGGCGACAGCGTGCTGATCATGGGGCCGGGGCAACGGGGCCTGGCGAGCGTCATCGCGGCCCGCGAAGCCGGCGCGGCGAACATTATCGTGACCGGCCTGGCCGCCGACGAGAAAAAACTGGAACTGGCCAGGCTCTACGGGGCTGACCATGTTGTCGACGTGGAAAACGAAAACCTGCTCGAACGGGTCAACGAGATCACCGACGGCCGCGGTGTCGACGTGGTGGTGGAAGTAACCTCCTACTCCACCCAGCCCATTACAGACGCCGTGCAGGCCGTTCGCCGAGGCGGCACCATCGTGCTGGCCGGGGTGAAGGGCTTCAAGCCCATCCCGGATTTTATCTCCGACCATATCGTGCTCAAGGAAATCCAGGTGAAGGGGGCCATTGGTGTGACCTCTTCCGGCTATCGCAGCGCCATCAGCCTGATCGAGTCGCGCCGCCTGCCCCTGCAAAACATGCATACCCACGACTTCGACCTCGAGGACGCGGAGCTGGGCATCCGGACCCTGGCACGCGAAATTCCCGGCGAGGAATCCATCCATTCCATGCTGATTCCCGGCCTGGGTCGCTGATCCGGATACGGAAGCCGACAGGCCGAACCGGATCATTCCGAATCCGCGGCCCGCGCCGCCGCCGACAAGCCGGATTGCCGGATTGCGGGGTACCCCTGGCGGCGCTGTTCGCCCAG
>Ga0310345_10006717_pt1 | contig 10011 bp, 8 predicted proteins | sample HC15DNA20500_MG_FD_204667 | JGI IMG/M metagenome (GOLD analysis project Ga0310345, IMG submission 204667) | Marine microbial communities from station ALOHA, North Pacific Subtropical Gyre - HC15-DNA-20-500_MG | ecosystem: Environmental > Aquatic > Marine > Oceanic | place: Pacific Ocean: North... | reverse complement strand
AGGGAATGTTTTGTTTCAGGTTTCTGGTCTTTCCCCATGTGTTACCTCCTGTTGGGAGAAAACATGATAATTAATGAAAATAGACTGTTACTATGCCGCGTCTAATTAATCGTTCTCATGCTACCTGTTATGTTAGTGGTTTGAGTATAAGGGTAGATGTTATTAATTTAGAAAAATTCCTAGCTTTTGTCCTTGCCTTAGCCAAACTTTTTGTAGTTAGTATAGAGGAAAATAATTTTTAAAAAGATCAAGTTTCATTCTACTATCCTCATTGGTATTGTATCAAGTTTTTGGTTGTTAACCTTTTTTTTTGTAACTTATTATGTTCAATTTCTAGAAACTTTTTAAGGAAAAAGATTTCTGATCTTATTAAGAGGACTAGTAAAAGCCTAAAAGAATACTTGATCTTAAGAAAAAAGTTTTGGAGATGTTACAGAAAATAGAGATCCTAATTTTTAGAATTTCCCTTCATTTTGTTAACTCTCCAGTTAGAATGTTAATCAAGGATTTGAGTTGGTTATGGCTGTTCATGTTTAACGGTTTTATTTTTAGCAATAGCTTATAAAGTGAATTCTTACAATTTTAGGGGAAAGCATTTATTCATGACAACACAAGAAACCATTAATAAGGATCTAGTTGAATCAATGAAGAGTAGAGATTCAGTCAAGGTATCAGTTCTCAGAGGAATTAAATCTGATTTTAAAAATAAGGAGATTGAGCTAGGACATAGTCTGTCAACAGAGGAGTCGCTCAGTGTTCTATTAACATTGATGAAACAAAGAAGGGATTCTATCGAACAGTTCCATCGGGGGAATAGGAAAGATTTAGTATTACAAGAAGAGGCTGAGCTTGAAATATTAAAGAATTATGTTCCTAAACCTGTTAAACCTCAAGAAATTGAAGATGTTGTTTCTAAGGTGATTAATGACCTTAGGACTAATAGCCTAAAGGACTTTGGAAAAATTATGAAAGCAGTAATGTTGGAATTTTCGGGCAGAAATATAGATGGGGAAATTGTTAGTTTAACCGTTAAGAAGCGTTTGACGGATTTAACTATATGAAACAAAAAGAAGTAGTAGTGAATTGATGTGCAAAGCGAAATCCTAAACGGTCATTTGGTCTTGATTAATCTTGGCGAAAAATAACCGTTCCCTTCCCTTTGAGGGCTTGATGAATTGGTTTGGGAATCCTAGCATCGCCGAAAACAACCTCCTTGACCCCTCCATTAATAGCCTCGATCGCAGCCATAACCTTTTTTTTCATTCGTCCTTGTGCATATTTCATAAACGCATCTATATTTTCAAATGGAATTTTTTCAATGAGGCTTGCTTCGTCGGAAATATTTTTTAACAATCCCGGTGTGTTGGATAGGATGACTAGTTTTTCTATCTTTATTGCAGTACCCAGGGCAGCAACAGCTCTGTCGCCGTCTACATTAATGGCCTCACCCTCGTGACTTATACCAGGTGGGGTTAGTACTGGTGTATAACCATTTTTGAAAAGAATCTGTAGTAGATTAACGTTAATCTTTTCAACTTTACCAGTATAATCATCTCTCAGTACTCGCTTTTTCCCATTTTCAATGACCCTAATGGTTGATTTCCGTTTCCCCTCCCACAATCTGCCATCAAGTCCAGAAAGGCCAACTGCATTTACATTGAGTTTCTGAAGACGTTCAACAATTCCTTTATTCATTTTTCCACAGTAGACCATTTTAAAAATCTCTAGTGTTTCTTGGTCTGTATAACGAGATTCATATCCAGATACTGAAGTTACCATCCTTGGGGGCTTTCCAAGCTGTTCAGATAGAAGATTGGTCTCAGCAGATCCACCATGGACTAAAATAACTTGTTGACCCGAATGTATAATGGAAGCTAGGTCTTCACATACCGAATCGTAGTCGATGCCTAAGCTGCCTCCAACCTTGACTAGGAGCATACACATTCTCCTTCTTTAATAGGATTATTCCAACGCATTGTTGATATGAACTTTTGTGAAGAGACCAGTACCAAATCAATTACTCCAAAGTTTTTTGAAGCCATTCGACTACTAACCTAGATGCTTCAGGAATTTCTATAAGGACTTGGGAGCCTCGAGATTTCGGCCCCGGAAAAATTTGAATTTTTCTGGGAAACCCAGTTTGCCTTTCAAAATCGGCAACTGAAGAGACAGAAGATTTGTCACCTTGGGTAGCAATATAAAGAATAGAGTGGGGTTGAAAATTCGGTATATCTTTAACCATTTGGTTAGTTTCATTCAAGTTACCTGAAATCATCACTGCTGATCGGATATTCTCATGTTTCCCAGAGGCTACAAAGGCTAGATTTGCCCCAAAATCAACACCTACAATAGCTATGCGAAAGGGATCAATCAATTCCTGGGATATTAGCCATCTTATAGCGGCTTCTATATCCATTAGAGATAGTTCTGAGTATTTAGGATTTCTGACTAGGCTACCTCGGTCGACCAGAGAGGGATTTACCTCTTCCAGATCAATACTGAGTACTCCCAAGTCGTTGTTTAGTAATTTTTCGTTGATGAATGTATGCCAAACCTTTCGTCTTTCTCCTGATCCAGCTAGCAACAGAACAGCTGGCGTAGAATTATTGTACTTACTAGATGGAGGATACCAATCCCCTTGAATTTTAGTCCCTTCTTCTGTAGAAATCTCAACGTCTTTCTTGATGAAAGCCTTCTTTAATTCTGCAGGTTTGTCACCTGAAGAAATTAGTTTTAAATTGATGAGATTGTTGGAGCGATTAAGGAAGGAACTAACTGTAGTACTCTTTGAAGATAATGTTCCTTTTTCAGCGTAAACTTGAAAATCATGTTTCGGGTCCAGTCCAAAGATTGAATAAAGACCTTCTTGATCTGTAATTAATACAGTAATAGTTTTATTTTGGACATCTTTTATAAAGACCTTTACATTTGGAATTATATTTCCTTTAGCATCAGTTACTTGACCAAAAATTGATTTAGTGAAATCCTTTTTGTCTTTTTGCCCAAGTTTTCTTAATAACTCTTCTTGGCCCGGTGTCATCCCTCGAGGATTAGCTTTTCTGGCCTTGCTCGCCTCGTCTAATAAGCTACTTCCACATATGGTTAGGTTCAATGTTCCAATTATTAAAACAGTCACAGACCAGATGGGGATTAAAACCAGTTTTTTACAATAATTATCGATTACAGGTTGAAATGATCTGTAGAGTGTAAAAAATCTAAGTATAAGCAAGTATTTTAAAAGGTTCATATGATAATTTTAGCTGTTAGAACAAACAGAAATCATACTAATTTAATACATTAAGAAGGTTTCATTCGAATGACAATATGATGTTGCTCATCATATTCAAATGAAATATTTTTTTCTGATGATTTAAATCCTTTTTTCTTTGCAATAATTAGAAATGTTTGTTTTCCAGCAGGAAGACGGGCTGCAAACTCACCACGCCGATCCGAAAAAGTTTGCCATTTTTTTTTGCTCTCTTTTTTATTCAAATCTAGTTGAACTTTAATTATGATGGATACCCCAGGTAGACTCAGGTCTCTTTGGTCAAAACAACTACCTTTAAGGAGAGCATAAGATTTAAAGTGCTTGGATTTTTCAGAAAAATAGATGTTGTCTCCTAACTGTGTACACAGCGGAAAAATCAACAAGCAACACAATAAAAAACGTTTTTGATAGTTTTGGTTTTGGAAGATCATTTCAGTACTTTATTTGCTTTGGACAATCAAAATTATTAAATAGGATGGAGTCCAGTAAAATCTAGTCCAGTGGTTTCCTCCCATCCATGCATTACATTCATTGCCTGAACTGCATTACCCGCAGCTCCCTTCATCAAATTATCTAAAGCAGCTAGGATTACCAATCGTTTTTCAATGCGATCGAGCTCAAAGCCTACGTCACAATAATTGGAGCCTGCTAAGATTTTGGGCTCAGGATATCGATAAATACCTGATCTTTCTTTTACAATTCGGATAAAAGGTTCTGTTTGATATGCTTGACGGTATAGCTTCCAAATGGTTTTCTCATCAAGATCTTCATTGAGAATTAGATGGGCAGTAGAAAGAACACCTCTGACTGCATCCGTTGATGTTGCTGAGAAGTGAATAGTTGGTTTAGCTCCATTCATTGAAAGCTCTTGTTGTATCTCTGCAGTGTGTCTATGACGGGTTGGCTGGAAAGAACGCAACGCCCCACTCCTTTCTGGATGGTGGGAACCTAGACCGAATTTATTTCCGGCTGCTGAAGAGCCAACTTTGGCTTCAACAAAAATATGCTGTGTTTTCACTAACTCACTTTTAAACAGTGGATAAAGTCCTAGGATGGTAGCTGTTGCAAGACATCCAGCACCAGTTACTAAAGTTGCCTCACGTAATTTGTTTCTATGTAACTCAGGAACACCATAGACAGCTTTCTCTAAATAATCTGGATTGGAGTGTTCATGTTGGTACCACACAGGGTAATCACTTTTGGAACGTAAACGGAAATCGGAGGACAAATCAATTATTCGGCTACCTATTTTTAAAAATTCCTCAATTCGATTCATTGATGTTCCATGTGGCAAACATAAAAAAAGTAGGTCTGCTTTTTCAAGATGAGCACTACTAACAAACTTTTTAGGATTCATTCCCCGCAGATTAGGGTGGACTGCATGGACATATTTTCCTGAATAAGATTCAGAAGTCACTTGATTTAATTGAACCATAGGATGATTCAACAATAAACGGAGAGTTTCTCCACCTGTATATCCAGAACCTCCAACAATAGAAACAGTAATCATGATTGCTCGATCAAGGGTAGGTCTAATAAATAATCGACAATTTTAGCTGGAATATTAACACCAGTAGTCTGAATAGAATTACGAAACTCCATTGTGTGATTAACTTCGTTGACCAGCAAACCACGATTAGTTTCAAAAAGGTCAACTGCCAATATACCTCCCCCTACGGCTTGTGCAGCTGCCTTTGAGATATTATCAATTTCTTTAGTAACAGGGCAATTTTCAGCCTTGCCGCCTCTGGCAGTATTCGTAATCCAGTGGGAAGAATAACGATAGATGGCACAGATAGTTTGGTTTCCAATGACAAAACTTCTAATATCCCGACCTAATTTAGGAACATATTCTTGGATATAAAAGATAGAGTGCTGATAAGAACCAAGAATTGCTTTGTGTTCTAATAAGGCTTCGGCAGCCTCACGATCATTTACTTTTGACAACAAACGTCCCCATGATCCAACTGCTGGTTTCAAAACTACAGGATAGCCAATTTCTTCAATTGCTTTTAGGGCTGAATCAGGGGTAAATGCCAATACCGTCTTTGGACTTGGGATCTTATGGTTTGTTAGAAAGCTCGTTGTTAGAATCTTATTTCCGCAAATTTCTACTACGGGATAGCTATTAACCGTTCTTATTCCCCAATCATTCAATACCTTTAAGATGTAGAGGGCGCGGGAGTGATTTAAGCTCCGCTCAAGTACTACATCGAACTCTAGATTTTTGGAATTTAAGCTCAAAATGACATCGCGATCATCAAGGATTTCAAGATTAACTCTCCTTTCACGCAATTCCGCAATTAATAATTTTTCTTCTTTGCGAATAATCGAGCAAAGTAATCCTATTTTCATAGCAAACACATAAAAAAACCATAGATGATGGAATTGGTTAAATAACCTTCCCATTAGCTATGGTTAATTCTGCCTTAGAAATAAACCGACAGAAAAATAGTCGGTTTAATAGGAAATTATTGGCCCCAGTCTTCTTCTTCTTCAGGAGCAAGTTCCAGCTTAATGGGATTGTTTTCAACTACCTCTAGTTCCGCACCACAATCGGCACAGCTAACAATTTCACCCTTTTCTACATCCTTCAGAACAATATCTGCTTCGCATTCTGGGCAGCAACTCAATACATACCTCCTTCAAACTTGAATGATGTCATTAGCTTACTTGATGATTTCTCTAATTGTCAGACCTCAGGAATAAACTAAAATTATGAATAACTCCTGACCAAAGAAGAGAATAAATAGAAGATGAATAGAACATGCCACTTATCCAGCGGTGATTGTTCGGAGTATAGGTAAACGCTAAATGGGCTGTCAAGGGCATTTTCCTACTCCTATGCTGTTGTTATCATCTCTAGTCTCAAAAGATCTCATTATAATTCTATTGTTTGTGTCTTCTAATTGGTTAATAGGTTATTTAGGAGGTACTTTTGTTTAAAGTATTGAGTACGTAATGTCATTTTAGATTTACAAAGAAGATTGATTTTCTTAGTATGATTCAATCTTTTCACCATCAATATTTGTAAGTAAATTCTTAATTTGTAAGTAAATTCTTAAATAATGCAAAATTCAAGGACAGGTCATATTAGAGGGAATTTGCCCATTTATCTTGGTCTTCTTTTATTTTTTACTAGGGTGCTTTGGCCAATCAGTGCTAATGAGAGCAGTGAACTTGAGGAAGATCTGGCCCAAATAGTTCGACCTCGTAGACAGTATATTGAAACTACTGCTTTAGGGAAATGGGTCAAACGTCTGGGCAGGCGGCATTATAAACTTAGTAAACAAGGTGTTCTTGTAGAATCGCTTGACGGTCAAAAAGTTTTAGCTGAACTTAATCCAGACATCCCTTTGAATCCAGCCTCTGTGATGAAAGTAGCAACTTCCCTAGTTGCCCTTGAAAAATTAGGACCGAAACATCGTTTTGTGACACAGATCTATGGAGATGTTCCATTAGAGAGCAGTCAAAGAAGTTTGGCCAGCAATCTTTATTTTCTAAGTGATGGGAATCCAGTTTTTACTAGATCTGATGTTAGACGTTGTGCTCGAGCACTAGTTCGCCAGGGGGTACGTAGTTTTGAAGGCGACCTAATTGTGATTGGTCCTTTTTCATTGAGAGCTCGTTATAGTCCTGAGTACACTGCTAAAGTTTTGCGGCGCATCCTCAGAAGAGTGGGCATACGTATCAAAGGGAAAACGTATTTACGTTTAAAATCAGATTTTCAAGAGCAATCCAAGGTAAAATTTCTAACCCACCATTCTGATCCTTTAGTTAAAATACTGTGGAGGCAGAATGCTTTTAGCATCAATGATGTTGCAGATCGTTTGGGCCGTTCTTTAGGAGGCGCAGGAGAGATTCAAGAATTTCTCATTAGAGAATATGATTTGAACCATGCCGATATTTATGTTGAAAAACCTTCTGGTCTGGAGTACAACCGAATGACAGCGCGAGCTGTAATTCAAGTTTTACGTGCGCTTCATCGCCAACTGAAAAATAACCAGATGAAAATGCGTGATATTTTACCTGTAGCTGGTGTTGACCGTGGAACTTTGAGATTACGATTTCGAAGTCCTAGTTATCGGGGTGGACTCGTTGGTAAAACTGGAACTAATTCATCAAAAGATGGAGGAGTTAGTTCTTTAGCTGGACTGGCCGTAACACAACGGCATGGTCCTGTTCTCTACGCCATTTTGAACTCAGAGGGTGATGTTCAGACCTATCGCCGTTGGCAAGACCAGTTTCTTAAAAACCTTATTAAGGAAAGTGGAGGAGTAAATCAACCCTTGGATTTAAATCCTATTAAAATTAAAAAGACCTATACTTTATCACCATGGAGCCTAGTTTCTTGGCATTACCAAAGAAATATTCAAAATTCTCAACAAGATTTTTAAAAGCAGTCATTTGGAAGAAAAATCAAACTAAATCAGATAATTTAAGAAGTGAAGGAGATTGTTTATGAAAAAAAACTTGGGACTAATTATTTTTGTGTTGGTTTTGTTTTCCCTTGGTCTTTTTAACGGTGCTATTAGTCTCTGGATGGATTGGCTTTGGTTTGAAGAAACAGGCTATTCCATTCTGTTTACAAAGCAAATAATTACTCAATGGTCACTGACACTGATTTTGGGGCTTTTGTTCCTCATAGGTGTTTATGTTAACTATAGAATAGCAAGTAAACTAGCTAGTAATGAAACACGTTTTGTCCCCGATAACCTTATTGAGCTTCCTGCAGGCATAGATAAAGTATTTCGGAAGGTTTTAGTTGGAGCCACCATTTTTATTTCCTATATAGTGGGTAGTTGGGCTGGAACAAAGTGGGATATTTACCTTGCTTTTTATAATGCTGTTCCCTATGGAATTACAGATCCACTTTATTTACATGACCTAGGATTCTACTTCTTTAGTCTTCCTTTTTATCAGTTTATTTATAATTTTGGGTCTGCTCTTTTGATCTTTTCTCTTGTTGTTGCTGCAATCGTTTATGTTTTTCAAGGAGGCATTCACATTACTCGTCGCGGTGTACAAATGATTTCGGCAACTCGTCTCCATTTATCTGTTCTAGGTGGTTTATTTTTGGGATGGTTGGGTTTTCACTATCATCTAGAAAAATATAATCTGTTATTTTCTGAAAGAGGGATTGTATTTGGTGCAACCTTTACTGATATTAATGCACAATTACCTATGTTGAAGTTAATGGTTATCTTAAGTGTAATTGCAGCAGTTCTTGTTGTGCTTAGTGCCTTCCGTAAGAAATATACTTTGGCGTTAATAGGTATTGGAATTTTAGTTGCTGGCGGAGTTTTAGGAAATCAACTTTATCCTGGCATAATTCAGCGTTTCGAAGTTGCACCTAATGAGATTAGTAAGGAGAGTCCTTTCATTAAGTGGCATTCCGAGTTTACGCGAATGGCTTACGGAATTGAAAATGTAGAAGAAAAAGGATTTCCAGCTTTAGAGACTCTTGATCAGCAGGCTGTAGCTAATAATGAACAAACTGTTCAAAATATCCGATTATGGGATCACCGACCTCTTTTACAAACGTACGGTCAACTTCAAGTTATTCGTACCTATTATGACTTTATCGATGTGGACAATGACCGCTACTGGATTGATGGAAAATACCGACAGGTGAGTCTTTCTCCTAGGGAACTTTCTTCTGAAAGTCTACCTAGCGATACTTGGATTAATGAACATCTAACCTACACTCATGGTTATGGAATTTGTATGGGTCCAGTGAATCACCATACCAAAGAAGGTTTGCCAACCTTTATGATTAAAGATATTCCACCTGTTAGTTCAACCAATATTGAGGTGAGTCAACCAGCAATTTATTACGGTGAATTGTCAACCTCCTACTGCTTTGTAAATACTAAAGCAAAAGAGTTCGACTATCCATCTGGAGACGAAAATGTCTACACTGAATATTCAGGTAGTGGAGGCATTCCAGTCAAAGGTTTTCTTAGAAAATTACTTTTCGGTCTCCATTTTAAGGAACTGAAGATTTTGATGTCTAGTGACATTCAGACTGACAGCCGACTAATGTTTGATCGATCCGTTTCAGTTCGTCTTCGAAAACTTTTGCCTTTCCTGCGCTATGATAAAGACCCCTATATAGTAATCTCTGAAAAAGGACGTTTATTTTGGATAATGGATGGGTATACGGTCAGCAATCGTTTTCCATATTCTCAACCCTCTAGGGGCTTAGGGAACTATATCCGCAACTCAGTCAAAATTACAATTGATGCCTATAATGGTAGTGTGAAGCTTTACGTGAATGATCCAGATGATATTTTGATAAAAGTGTATTCTAATATTTTCCCAGGTGTTTTTCAGTCTATTGATACTATGCCACAAGATCTCAGGTCGCATCTTAGATATCCAGTTGACCTTTTTCGAATTCAAGCAAGTCTTTATGGAACCTATCATATGACTGACCCCCAAGTGTTTTACAACAAGGAAGATTTGTGGCGAATACCAACTCTTTCACAGGAAGCAGGAGGAACTTCCTTAGAACCATATTATACAATTATGAAACTAGGTGCTGAGGCAGCTCGTGAAGAATTCATCCTTATGATTCCATTTACTCCTGCTCGTCGTGAAAATATGATCGCCTGGATGGCTGCACGCTGTGATGCACCTAATTATGGGAAACTGGTTGTTTACAATTTTCCTAAACAGCGGTTGATTTATGGTCCTTCTCAGATTGTAGGTCGTATAAATCAGGATGCTGAAATTTCTAA
>Ga0310345_10006713_pt1 | contig 10013 bp, 10 predicted proteins | sample HC15DNA20500_MG_FD_204667 | JGI IMG/M metagenome (GOLD analysis project Ga0310345, IMG submission 204667) | Marine microbial communities from station ALOHA, North Pacific Subtropical Gyre - HC15-DNA-20-500_MG | ecosystem: Environmental > Aquatic > Marine > Oceanic | place: Pacific Ocean: North... | reverse complement strand
CGGACCTCAAAGCTAGCCCCGCCGGTCCTCCCCCCTCGGCGCCGCGCTCGAGGCGGACGCGGACGCGGGCTCCTTGTTCGAGAGACGGGAAGCGCTTCCGAACGTGAAGTTTCGCTTCGGCATAAAAAAATGAGGCTGCATCATGGATGACGAACGACTCGCAGGGGTAGGTTTCCCCCTTCGCCCCCAATTCCTACGGACCAAGCCGCCCACGTGGACAAGATCGACGCCATCGACGCCCAGATCCTCGACCTCCTCCAAAAGGAGGGCCGGATCAAACGGAAGGACATCGCCGAGGCCGTCGGCCTCTCGATCCCGTCCGTTTCCGACCGCATGCGGAAGCTCGAGGCCCGCGGCGTCCTGACGGGCTTCCACGGGACCGTCGACGCCAAGCGTCTCGGCCACGACGTCATGGCGTTCGTGTTCGTCCAATCGACGGGCAGCGAGCACTACGGCGAGTTCGTCGAGACCGTGACGGCCCTGCCCGAGGTCCAGGAGCTCCACTCCGTGACCGGCGACGGCTCGCACGTCCTGAAGGTCCGCGTCCGGACGACGACGGCGCTCGAACGGCTCCTCGCCAAGCTCCAGGCCGTCCCCGGCGTCCGCGGGACGCGGACGAGCCTCGTCCTGACGACGCACAAGGAGACGGCCTACCTCACCGCGGAGCCCATGACGCTCCCTCCCCTGGACGACTGACCTGGCCGCCGGGCGCCCTGCCCCGCGACCTGCCCCACCTCGACCCCGAGGCCGACCCACTCGCCCCCTCCCCGCCCCCCCGCGATGCCCACCCTCACCCGCACCGCCACGAACGGCCACGCCGCGCCCCAGGACGTCGAAGAGATCTTCGGCCAGAACACGTTCGGCCTGTCCGAGATGAAGAGCCGGCTCCCGAAGTCGGTCTACAAGAAGATCACGGCCACCGTCGAGAAGGGCGAGCCGTTCGACGAGTCGACCGCCGACGCCATCGCGCTCGCCATGAAGGAGTGGGCCGTCGAGCGCGGCGCGACCCACTACGCCCACTGGTTCCAGCCGCTCACGGGCCGCACCGCCGAGAAGCACGACTCGTTCATCACGCCGAACGCCGGCGGCGGCGCCGTCGCCGAGTTCTCGGGCAAGAGCCTCGTCCAGGGCGAGCCCGACGCGTCGTCGTTCCCCGGCGGCGGGCTCCGCGCGACGTTCGAGGCCCGCGGCTACACGGCCTACGACCCGACGAGCCCGGCCTTCCTCGTCGAGCACAACGGGAGCGCGACGCTCGTCATCCCGACGGCCTTCGCGTCGTGGACCGGCGAGGCGCTCGACCACAAGATCCCGCTCCTCCGGAGCATGGAGGCCCTCAACGTCCAGGCCACGCGCGCGCTCACCCTGCTCGGCGACAGCGTCGGGCGGGTCTACGCGACGTGCGGCTCGGAGCAGGAGTACTTCCTCGTCGACGAGGCGTACTTCGAGGACCGCCCCGACCTCCTCGTGGCCGGCCGGACGCTCATCGGCGCGGCGCCCCCGCGCGGGCAGGAGTTCGACGACCACTACTTCGGCTCGATCCCCGAGCGGATCATGGCCTACATGAACGCGGTCGAGACCGAGCTCTACCGGCTCGGCGTGCCCGTCGCCACGCGCCACAACGAGGTGGCCCCGGGCCAGTACGAGATCGCGCCGATCTTCGAGAACGCGAACGTCGCCGCCGACCACCAGCAGGTGGTCATGATGACGCTCCAGCGGGTCGCCAAGCGGTACGGGCTGGCGTGCCTCCTCCACGAGAAGCCGTTCGCCGGCATCAACGGGTCGGGCAAGCACGTGAACTGGTCGATGTCGACCGACACCGGGCTCAACCTCCTCGAGCCGGGCGAGACGCCGCACTCGAACCTCCGCTTCCTGTTTTTCTGCACGGCCGTCGTCCAGGCCGTCCACACCCACCAGGACCTCCTGCGGGCGGCCATCGCGACGGCGGCCAACGACCACCGCCTCGGGGCCAACGAGGCCCCGCCGGCCATCATCTCGATCTTCCTCGGTGACCAACTCTCGGACGTGTTCGAGCAGATCACGGCGTCCGGCAAGGCGACCGAGAGCAAGCAGTCCGGCTTCCTCGGCCTCGGCACGCCCGTCCTCCCGACGCTCCCGCGCCACGCCGGCGACCGGAACCGGACCTCGCCGTTCGCCTTTACCGGCAACAAGTTCGAGTTCCGGGCGGTCGGCTCCTCGCAGAGTGTGAGCTTCCCGCTCACGGTCCTCAACACGATCGTGGCCGAGGCCATCGACGACCTCGCGGGCAAGCTCGAGGACAAGCTGGGCAAGAAGCGCTCGAAGAAGGCCGTCGAGGCCGCCGTCGAGGAGGTCATCACGGACTCGATCCGGGCGCACACCCAGATCGTGTTCAACGGCGACGGCTACTCCGACGCGTGGCACACGGAGGCCGTCGAGGAGCGCGGGCTCCTCAACCTCCAGACGACGCCCGACGCGCTCGCGACGCTCACCGACGCCAAGAACGTCAAGGTCTTCGACGCCTACGACGTCCTGACCGAGGCCGAACTCGAGAGCCGGAAGGAGATCCTCGCCGAGCAGTACGCCCTCACGCTCAACGTCGAGGCGGCCACGACCGAGTCGCTGGCCAAGACGATGGTCCTCCCGGCGGCCGTCCGCTACCTCGCCGAGTTGGGCGAGGCGGCCGAGGTCGCCGACGACCTCGGGCTCGACGTCTCGGGCACGAGGGAGACGGCCGAGACGGTCGTCACGCAGATCAACGCCCTCCGGAAGGCGCTCGGCGGACTCGCGAAGGCGCGCGCGGCGGCGCACAAGGCCAAAGACGAGTCCGCCGCGATGAAGGACAAGGTCATCCCGGCGATGGCGAAGGTCCGCGACGCCTGCGACGCGCTCGAGCAGGAAGTCCCGGCCGACCTCTGGCCACTCCCGACCTACCGCGAGATGCTGTTCACGGGCAAGTAGCGTCCGGCCCCCTCCGCCTCGACACCGAGGCGGACCGAATCGAAAGACGCGCCCCGCTGGCTCCTCGGCCGGCGGGGCGTTCTTCGTTCGTGGAGCCGTCTGACACGGAGCCGCCTCGGCCGCGCGCTAGCTTCGCCCCGTGCCCTACCTCACCCTCGACACGCCGCTCGGCCCACTCCGCCTCGTCTCCGACGGCGAGGCGCTGACCGCCGCCACCTTCGCCCTCGGCGCCGAACCGCCAGGTCGACGCAGTCAGGCAGAGGGCCCCGAGAGGGCCGACGCCGTCCTCGACGCGGCCCGCCACGAGCTGTCGGCCTACTTCGACGGCGAGCCCGTCGCGTTCAGCGTGCCGGTCCGGCTGGGAGGGACGCCCTTCCAGGAGCGCGTGTGGGCGGCGCTGCGCGACATCCCGCACGGCGCGACGCTGGGCTACGGCGCCCTCGCCCGGCGGCTCGGGATGCCGCGGGCCGCGCAGGCCGTCGGCGCGGCGAACGGGCAGAACCCCGTCGCCGTCGTCGTCCCCTGTCACCGCGTGGTCGGGGCCGACGGGGCGCTCGTGGGCTACGCGGGCGGGCTCGAGCGGAAGCGGGCGCTCCTCGCCCTGGAGAGCCGCCAGCGGAGCCTGTTCTAAGCTGACGGCGCGCAGATGCAGCCGACGCCCCCTCCACACCCCCCTACTCCCTCCCGTCATACCAGGTAGGGCGCCGCGTGGCCCTCGTCGACCAGGGTCTGGTTGACGTGGACCTCCTCCCCGTCGATCTCCCGGTACACGTCGGCGAGGTAGCGGCCGTACTTGCCGACCTTCGTCGACTCGATAAGGATCTGGGCACCGGCCGGCATCAGCTCGAGGAGCCGGTCGCGGGCGGCGTAGCCGGCCTCCTTCTCCTCTGCCGAGACGCCCCGGAGCTCCGGCGTGTCGATCCCGTACATCCGGAAGCTGACGTTTTTGATCCACGTCATGAAGCCGAGGTCGACGTCGGCGCGGAAGGTGTCGCCGTCGTACACGGACGCGACGACGGCGTGGTAGCGATAGGCGGGCTGCATGGGCGCGGGGTCGGGTCCGTCGGAGGGTAGGGCGCCCGCCGAGACCGGGAAGCTCCTGAGCGGGGCCCCCGGAGGAACAGCGCCGGCGCGGGTCGTTAGGTCCCTCCCTTCTCATTTTCCCCTCTCATGGACCTCGGAATCGCAGACCGCCGCGCCATCGTGACCGGCGCGGCCGGCGGCATCGGCCTGGAAACGGCCCGCCTCCTCCTCGAAGACGGCGCGGCCGTCCTTCTCACTGACCTCGACGCCGACGAGCTCGCCACGTCCGTCGAGATGCTCGCCGACCACGGCGATCGCGTCTCGTCGGTCGTCGCCGACCTCACGGACCCGAGCGGCGTCCAGGCGCTTCGGGACGCGGCCGGCGACGTCGACATCCTCGTTCACACGGCCGGCGTGACCGGCGCCAAGGGCGACCCGCTCGACGACATCACAGACGACGACTGGATGGAGGCCTGGCAGACCGACTTTATGTCGGGCGTCCGCGTCGCGCGCGCGTTCGTGCCGACCATGCGAGAGCGCGGGTGGGGCCGCGCCGTGTTCGTGACGAGCGAGAACGTGGCCCAGCCGTACTCCGAAGAGGCCGTCTACAACGCAGCCAAGGCGGCCGTCCTCACGCTCGTCAAGGCGATGGGCCAGCGCTACGCGCCCGACGGCGTGCTCGTCAACTCGGTCGCCCCGGCCTTTATCGCCACCGACATGACGGACGGGATGATGCAAAAGACGGCCGAGGAGATGGACGAGACCAAGGAGGAGGCCATCCGGAACTTCCTCACCAACGACCGGCCGAACCTCGTGCTCGACCGGCGCGGCCGGCCGGAAGAAGTCGCGGCCGTCATCGCGTTCCTGTGCTCGGAGCGGGCCTCGTTCGTCGTCGGCTCGAACTACCGCGTCGACGGCGGCTCCGTCGCCTCGATCGACCTCTAGTCGGATGCCCGCCCCTCCTTTTTCCGGCCCCGTCACCCTCGCCGAGGTCGCCGACCGAATCCGCGCGACCGACCTGGGCGACTCGCCCCGCGAGATGCGCGAGGCCTACGCCCGCCTCCTCCTCGGCGACGCCCCCCCGGAGCCGCCGGGCACGGGGGCCGTTTGGGGCGGCGTCGGCGGGCGCGTCGTGGGAGAGGGCGCCCCGCGCGTCGTCTGGTTCCACGGCGGGGGCGACGTGTTCGGCTCGCCCCAGACGCACGCGCGGACCGCGGCGGCGCTGGCCGAGCGCCTCGGAACCGCGATCTTCCTGCCCGCCTACCCGCTCGCGCCCGAGCACCCGTGGCCCGCGCAGAAGGAGACCGTCCTCGCCGCCGTCCGCGCGGTCCAGGACGGGGCCGGAGCGGTCGGGCTCGTCGGCGACAGCTCAGGCGGGCACCTCGCGATCGTCGCCGCGCTGGCGCTCGCGGCCGAGGGCCGCCCGCCGGCCGCCGTCGTCGCCTTCTCGCCCAACACCGACCGGACCGGCCTCAGCGACACGCGCGAGGCCAACTCCCCACGCGACGTGATGAACGACGACGCGGACGACCGCCGCAACGCCGCGCTCACGTTCCAGGACCAGCCCGCCGACGACCCCGACGTTTCGCCCGCCCTCGCCGACCTCTCGCCGCTCCCCCCGACGCACGTCGAGGTGGGAAGCGTCGAGGTCCTGCTCGGCGAGGGCCGGATCTTCGTCGAGCGCTCGCGGGCGGCCGGCGCCGAGGCGTCGATCCACGTCGAGCCCGACGCCTTCCACATGTGGCAGCTCTGGGCGCCGTGGCTCCCCGAGGCCAACGCCTCCCTCGACCGCGCGGCGGCGTTTCTCCAGCGGCGCCTCGGCCTCTAGCCGCGCGCCGCCGGGGACTCCGCCGCGGACTGGATCGCGCGGCGCATCGCGTCGAGCCCGTTGGCCCGGTTCGGCGAGAGGTGCTCGGCGAGGCCGATCTCGCGCGGGAACCACACCTCGGCCGCCCGGGCCTCCTCCACCGGCAGCCCGTCGTAGACCCGGACGAGCAGCGACGCCAGCCCGCGGACGAGTTGGCTGTCGGAGTCGGCGCGGACGTGGAAGGCACCGGCCTCGGCGCCCGCGTCGAGCCACACGCGTGACTGGCAGCCGCGGACGAGCCGGTCGTCGGTCTTGAGGGCGTCGGGCAGCGGCGCCATCGCCTCGCCGTGCTCGATGACCTGCTGGAACCGGAGCATCCAGTCGTCGAGGAACGCGAACTCGTCGACGATGGCCTGCTGGCGGCGGTCGGCTTCAGTCATGCGGGGTGGTACAACGTGAGGAATGACAGGCAGGGCAGAGCGATGCGGACTCGTCACCCGTTGCCCCTTACCCGAACAGCGCTTGGACCTTCCCGATGCCCTCAACGAGCGCGTCGACGTCGGCGTGGGTGTTGTAGAAGGCGAACGAGGCGCGGACCGTCCCGTCGACGCCGAACCGGTCCATGACCGGCTGCGCGCAGTGCTGCCCGGTGCGGACGGCGACGCCGAGCCGGTCGAGGACCGTCCCCGCGTCGTACGGGTGGACGCCGTCGAGGAGGAACGAGATGGCGCCGGCCCGCCTCGCGGGCGTCCCCACGAACCGGAGCCCGTCGACCGCGGCCAGCCGCTCTTCGGCGTAGGCGATCAGCCCGTCCTCGTACGCAGCGACGTTCTCCATCCCGACCTCCAGGAGGTAGTCGAGCGCCGTGCCGAGGCCGATGCCGCCGGCCACGTGCGGCGTACCGGCCTCGAACTTGGCCGGCAGGCCGGCATAGGTCGTCTCCTCGAACGTGACGCGATCGATCATGTCGCCGCCGCCCTGGTACGGCGGGAGCGCCTCGAGCCACGCCTCACGGCCCCAGAGCGCGCCGATCCCGGTCGGGCCGAACGTCTTGTGGCCCGAGAACACGAAAAAGTCAGCGCCGAGCGCCTGGACGTCGACCGGCGCGTGCGGCGCGGCCTGTGCCCCGTCGATCAGGACGGCGGCATCAACGGACCGCGCGGCGTCGATGACGGGGCCGAGGTCGTTGACGGTCCCGAGCGCGTTCGACGTGTGCGTCACGGCGACCATCTTCGTTCGGGTCGAGAAGACGTCGCCGAGGCGGTGGAGGTCGAGGTCGCCCGTGTCGAGCACCGGGATCACGCGGAGCGCCGCGCCGAACCGCTCGCACGCCATCTGCCACGGGACGATGTTAGCGTGGTGCTCCAGGGCTGAGACCACGACCTCGTCGCCCGGCCCGAGGCGCGACGCGAATCCATGCGCCACGAGGTTGATGGCCTCGGTGGTCCCGCGCGTGAACACGACCTCGTGGGCGTGCTCGGCGCCGAGGAACCGCTGGACGCTCCGCCGCGCCGTCTCGTAGTTCTCCGTCCCCTCCGCGCTTAAGAAGTGAACGCCGCGGTGGACGTTGGCGTTCTCGTCGGCGTAGTACGTCGCGAGCCGGTCGAGCACGGCGCGCGGCTTCTGCGTCGTCGCCGCGTTGTCGAGGTAGACGAGCGGCTTGCCGTCGTAAACGGTCCGCTGGAGGATCGGGAAGTCGGCGCGAAGGCGCTCCACATCGAGGGCGACGGCGTCAGGCATGGCATCGGGAGTCGTTTCCGTAAGGAACGGCCTCCGCACGAGCCGTGTGCCCGCCGCCCAGGCATTCACCGAGCGCACATCGCCTACCTGATGGAAGGCTCATCGAGGCGGAGCGGGCAGGGGCAGAAGGGGCGAGCTCAGCGCATGGGCACGGCGACGTCGACCGCCGATACGACGGCGCCCCGCGCCGGGAGTCCAGCACAGGGCGCGTCGATGGGTTCGGGCGCAGCCCCTCACATGACGGCGACGATCTTTTTCCGGACCTCGGCGCGCGGCTCGTCGGTCCGTTTGTGGACGAGGGTGACCATTTGGCGGAGGCTGCCGCGGGTCTTCTTCATCCGCTTGTCGTCGAACTCGACGTCGGACCACATCGCCTTGATGCGGTCTCGGATCCGTCGCCAGTCGCGGTTCATCTTCGGGGTCGCCATGGGTGGCATGCGCTCTCCAGCGCCGTCGTGATAAGGCCTGTGTCGTAAAAGATATAACGGCTATCCCCGTCACTTGTTGCACGCAAACGGCTGACCAACCCGGTGGCCGAAGGGTCGAGGAGGAGTCGGCCGCAACTTTTTAGGCCATCCGTACACGACACCCCCTACAGCGTGACACGGAGGGTCCGCCCGTCCCTGGCCTCGCCAAGTGACACTTCGCGCGGGCGGGCGCGGAGGCGTGCGGACCTGGACGCCGGAGCCTCATCCAGTGCCCGAGCCCCTCCGCGCCGGCTTCACCCGGGTGGTAGTTGTCCACACCGTTATCCACGGTGTGCACACCGGCGTTGCGGGCATCTGGGGGCGCCCCCTACCTTGGCCCGTCCCCCCTGACTCCCGCGTGGCTGACGCCGCCCTTGCCCTCGCCGACGTCCTGCGCGAGGCGCGCGCCCTGATCGTCCTCCAGCGCCGGCTCGCCGGTCCGGTCCGCTACCTCGGCGGCACGGTGGCGGAGTCGGGGACCAAGGCGGCCCCGGTCCCCGATTCGGAGCCCACCCCGCCCGCCTCGGTGGAGCGCGCGGCTGAGCCGCTGACGGAGCCGGTCGCCGAGCCGCCCCAACCGCGTGCCGGGACGGAGCCCCCCGCGCCCGCGACCGTAGACGCCGAAGACCTTCCCGACGACGACGTGCCCGACCTCTTCGGCGACCTCCCCGACCCCAGCCTCGACGAGACGCTCTCACCCTACGAGCGGATCGAGGCCCTCATCCCCGAGGGCCACCCGCTCCGCGACATGGACTCGCTCGGCGAGGTCCGCGACTGGCTCGCGGCCAACGAGCTCGTCCCCATCGACCGGGACCGGATCAACCCCGTCCTCGGAACCGGCGACCCCGACGCCGACCTCATGATCGTCGGCGAGGCGCCCGGCGCCGACGAGGACCGGACCGGCGAGCCGTTCGTGGGGCGTGCGGGCCAACTCCTCAACAAGATCCTGGAGGCGGTCCACTTCCAGCGCGAGGACGTCTACATCACAAACATCCTCAAGAGCCGGCCGCCCAACAACCGCGACCCGCTCCCCGAGGAGGTCGAGGCCCACCTCCCGATCCTCCACAAGCAGATCGCGCTCGTCCGCCCCCGGATGATCCTCGCGGTCGGGAAGAGCGCCGGGAACGGGCTCCTCAGCAAAAAGTCGTCGCTGGCCTCGCTCCGGGGCACGTTCAACGACTACTACGGGCTCCCGCTGATGGTGACCTACCACCCGGCGGCCCTCCTCCGCAACCCCCAGTGGAAGCGGCCCACCTGGGAGGACGTCAAGCTCCTCCGGACCCGCTACGACCAGCTCACGAGCGGCGCCTAGCCGACTCCACCGCCTCGCGCCCGAGGCGGACCGCCTCGCCCCCCATGGCCGACCCCGACGAGTTCCAACAGCGCCCCCTCCGCATCGACGAGGACATGCCGGGCGTCCCCATCGAGAAGATGGCGGGCAACCGGCGGCGCCCGCTCAACGTGCTGCCCATGCAGCAGCAGGCCGGGCGGATGCCGCCGCAGGCGACGGAGGTCGAGCAGTCGGTCCTCGGCGCCATGCTCATCGAGCGCGAGGCGATCCCGAAGGCCATCGAGATCCTCCCCTCCGACGCGTTCTACGAGCCCAAGCACCAGCGCGTCTTCGAGGCCATCGAGGCCCTCTTCGAGCGCGGCAACCCCGTCGACCTCATCACGCTCACCGAGGAGCTCAAGCGCCGCGGCGACTACGACCAGATCGGCGGGTACTACCTCACCGAGCTGACGACGCGCGTCGCGAGCGCCGCCAACGTCGAGTACCACGCGCGGATCATCGCGGAGAAGAGCCTCCTGCGGAAGCTGATCACGACGATGACCGGCGTCGTCGGCCAGGCCTTCGACCCGACGACCGACGCGTTCGACCTGCTCGACAACGCCGAGCGGGAGATCTTCCAGATCTCGGAGTCGCAGCTCCGCAAGGGCGCCGTCGACATGAACTCGGTGGTGCACCAGACGATGCAGCACCTCGAGTCGATCCACGGGCGCGAGGGCGGCATCACGGGCGTGCCGAGCGGGTTCACGGC
>Ga0310345_10006712_pt1 | contig 10014 bp, 4 predicted proteins | sample HC15DNA20500_MG_FD_204667 | JGI IMG/M metagenome (GOLD analysis project Ga0310345, IMG submission 204667) | Marine microbial communities from station ALOHA, North Pacific Subtropical Gyre - HC15-DNA-20-500_MG | ecosystem: Environmental > Aquatic > Marine > Oceanic | place: Pacific Ocean: North... | reverse complement strand
ACGACGGAGCCAAGTTCTCGATTGCCGTTGAAGACAAACCCTAGATTCCACCTGCACCGATATGCCGATTCGCTTCCGTTGTCCGACCTGCCAGCAGGTTCTTTCGGTCACCAGCCGAAAGGCCGGGCAGAAGGTGCGCTGTCCGGCCTGCCAGTCGGCCTTGAGAGTCCCCACCCCCAAGGCTGAGACACCTCCGGAACCGGAACCGTCCCCCGCACCGGCTCCCGAACCACCCCCCGCACCAGTGGAAGCACCACCCCCCGCACCGGTGGCGGCACCGGCTCCCGAACCACCCCCTGCACCAGTGGAAGCACCGCCCCCCGCACCGACGGAGGCTCCACCCCCCGAACCTGTAGTGAGCGGGAGCGATGGGGTGGAAGGGCTCTCCGAGTCCATTGACGAATCAACTGATACGCAGGAGGCGACCACGGCCACGTCTTCGTTGTTCTCCATGGTGGAGGACGAGCCGGAGAGCGAGGAAGAGGAGTTCGAGCTGAGGCGAGCTCGGACCGAGTTCGAAGAAATGGACCTGACACCGATGGTTGATGTCACGTTCCTGCTGCTGATCTTCTTCATGATCACCGCCAGTTTCACGATGCAGAAGGCGATCGGCTTCCCACCGCCCAGCCCCGACGAACAGGGGGCCAGCGTGCAGCCGAAACAGCTGGAGGATTTCGAGGACGAGTGCGTGATTGTCGAGATCCACGAGGACAACTCGATTTCGATCGACGAGGAGCGGATCCCGTTGGACGCCAACCTCGCCGCGATGCTGGCGACCAAGGGGAAGAACGAAATGCTGATCGACGCTCATGAGAACGCCCTGCACGAGACGGTCGTGAAGGTGGTCGATGCGGGCAACGAGGTACAGATGCAAAGGATCCGCCTGGGGTCTCGCGGCGGTTAGACTCTGGCCAGGCAGGCAGGTGACACGAAGCGGCAGTGGATTGACATACCATGAATCTCGAAATCCAGCATCTCTCGGGTGACACCGAACTCCGACCGCTCGCAATTGGACAGTCGGTGTCGATTGGCCGTGCCGAGTCGTGTGATATCCGTGTCGACGAGGAAGAGGTCGGGCAGATGCACTGTCGGATCTCCTGGAACGGTTCGTCCTGGGAAATTCAGGCAGCCAACCTCGACGGTGTCGAGGTCAACGGCCAGATGATCCGCGAGACCGATCTGGGCGATGGAGACGTGATCCGGGTCGGGTCGCTCGACGTCCGGCTGTCCGGTGATGCGGATGACGCGAAGGCCGACGAATCCGAAGGGTTCATGGCCTCCCTGGATACGTCCGATGGCGAGATCGGCCTCATGCCGCTCGATGAGGACGAGCTACCGGTGGGGAAACCCACGGCGGGGGACATGAAGAAGCCGGAACGGCCGGTGGTCCAGCCGCCCCCCGCGGCACAGGCCCGTCCGCAGCCGAAGCCGAAGCGCCGCGATCCCGAACCCGCCGCTGCCAACGACGAACACCCGATCAACCAGATCTTCGAAGACGACGACATGTTCGACGATCTCGATGATGATGAAGATGAGCCGGTCCGTTCGTTGCCGGGACACGAGGTGCAGGCCAGGCCGCGTCCCGACGACGACGAGGATTTGCCGAAGGATCCACCGGAAGCGAAGAAGCCGGAAGGCACCAGACTGGGCTTGTCCGAACGGCTTCAGGTCATCAAGCGGCGTCCCGGGGAACAGGAGACCTTGAAGTCGCCCCTGGTCCTGATCCTCGGCGGATCCGCCTTCGTCCTGCTGATCGCCTCGGCCACCTTCTGGTTCATGTTCTCGAGGAACACGATCGAGGGCCTGTTCGAGATTGCATCGGCCGAGGTCGAGGAGGGGAGCTTTTCGCAGGCGATCGCTCACCTCGAGGAATTCCTGCAGCTGTATCCCAACAACGAGGAATTCTCACCGCAGGCCACCTTCCTGCTCAACCAGGCTCGTGTCGAGGCACGGCTGGGCGGAACGAAGGAATGGGTCGAGGCGTTGGCAGCGATCGACGTCTACCGCAAGGAATGCCAGGACCTGGAGAACTACGATCCCGAGAAGAAGATCTACCTCTTCAATACGATGGTCGACATTGCGATTGGGAGCGCCAACGAGGGAGGTGAGTCCCTGCGGGACACCAAGGCGGGACGTGGGTTGCTCGAGTTGAGTGTTGAAACCGGCCGCAAGCTCAGTCTCTACAAGACGGACGAGGAGAAATTCGACGCCGATCAGGTCCGGATCGAACAGGCTCGCAAGGACGCCGCCGCCAAGCTGCTCCAGCAGGAAGTCCTGGACGGGGGACTCGCCACGATCACCACGGCACTCGAGGCGAAGAAGCCGATGGACGTGTTGATCGAGCGGCGGCGGCTGCTGACGCGGTACGAGGAATTCGGCAGCGTGAGCGTGCTCGAAAGTGAACTCCAGAAAGCTCTCTCGCTGGAACAGTCCCTGGTCACCTCCGACAAGTCGCCCCGTCCATCGGTCACCGAGGACTCGAAACCTTCCGGCATCGCTTCGCTGTCGTTGACGCTCAACACCCGGGTTCGCACCGACGAAAAGTCGGAAGGGCGGACGGTGTTCGTTGTCGGTCGTGATTGTTTCTACGGGATCGACACCGTTACCGGTCATCCCGTCTGGCGGCGGATCATCGGCCTCGATCTCCCGTTTGTGCCGGTGGCCGTCGCGACCGCCGATCCCGGCCTGCTGCTTGTCGACACGAACCGGTACGAACTGGTTCTGGTGCGGCAGCAGGATGGCAAGGCGACCTGGCGGCTGCCGTTGAAAGACGATCAGCAGGTCGCGGGCATTCCGCTGGTGACCGGTGGACAGATCTACCTGGTGACCGAGTCGAACGGCCGTGGGCAAATCTCGAAGATCAGTCTCGAAACCGGTGTGCAGTCGATGCAGTTGTCGTTTTCGCAACCGGTGACCGCACCGCCGGTGCTCATTTCCGGCGGCAAGCAGATCGTGGTGGCCGGACACCGGGAAGTGATCTACACGGTTGCACTCGGCGGGTTCACCTGCGAGTCGGTGTCGTACCTGGGCCATCCGGCCGGATCGATCGAGTCTCCCCTGCTGGCGATGGGTGGACTGGTGCTGCTGCCTCAGAACGGGCAGTCCGCCGCTGCCGATGCGAAGGATTCCGAGGGAGCCGATGCCGGGGAGTCCGGCGGCGAGGCCACAGAAAAGCCGGCGGCCGACGCCGAAGGTGGCGGACAGGGCGAGAACCTGGTCGTGGCCGAAAATGATCGATTGGACAGTTGTCTATTGAAAGTGATCCGGCTGACGGCCAACGGGACCCAGTTGGCAGCGGTGGCCGAGGTTCGCGTGCCCGGGCACGTGCGTGATCGTGCAATGCTGCGGGGCCGCGACCTGTTCGTGCCTCTCAGCGGCGAACGACTGGTCGCCTTCACCGTCTCGGATGATCCCAATCATGATGCGTTGACCACTGTCGGGACTCACCAGGTTGAAACGCCTCACGCCGGAGCGATTCACCTGTCGGTCGGCCCCGGCGGATTCCTCTGGATGGCCTCCAGCAAGTTGCAGCGTTTCCAACTGACCACCGACAGCATCAAGGTCGATCCGAACCGGATTGCTGCGGGGCTCAGTTCCCAGCCACTGCAGTCCATCGGCAGCCAGTTGTTCGTCGGCCGACGGTTGGCTCATTCGGCATCGGTCATCTTCACGCGAGTCGAACGGGATGCTTCGCCCCAGATGGTCACCCACTGGCGGACTGTCGTCGGTTCGGGGTTGATCGAGTGTCAGAGGATGAGCAACGGGTTGCTGCTGTGCCTGACCGAAACCGGTGGATTGTTCCACGTCCGCGACAACGAACTCGATGTGATGGGGTTCAAGTTCAACATCGAGGGCGAGTTGCGGCTGCCGGTCGGACTGGCCTCGCCACTCGGCTCGGTTCGGTTTTCCGACGGACGTGTTGCCGTCTGGTGCGGTTTGCCCGAGCCGCGGCTGTGGATCCTCAACACCGTCGGCACGATCGAACAGGAAATCGACCTGCAGAAGGAGCCGCTCGAGGCACCGCCGGTGCTGACCGAGGGCGGTATCGTGGCTCCGTTGCCGGGTCGCCTGAAGCTGGTGGCACGCACGGCGGGGCAGGGGCCGGCGCGTGAGTTCACCGCGCCGGTCGAGGGCGGGAAGAAGCGGAGATGGGTGAAGACCGTCGGGATCGACAGCAAGCACCTGTTGGTGCTCGACGGTGGTGGGGACCTGGTGAGGCTCGAGTACCGTACGGCTCCCGCGCCGCATCTCTATCCCATCAGCAAGATCAAGCTCGGCACCCCGCTCGACCGTGACCTGCTGGTGCACCGGGGACAGGTGGTGCTGGCGACATCCGATCGCAAGCTCCAGTTGCTCGGCGCCGCCGACCTGCAGGTGGTCGCCAACGTCGATCTGCCTGCCGCCGCCACCGCTGGGCCGTGGGCGGTCGGCAACCGGGTGCTGGTCGAGACCGGCCGCAAACAACTGATGTGCCTCGACCCCGCCGACAACCTCAAGGTGCTCTGGACCAGTGAGATCAACGGACACTCGGTCGCCGGGTCGCCGTTGTCGGTCGACGGCCGATTGATGATCGCCTTCGACGACGGTCGTGTGGTCGTCGTCAATTCTGCCGATGGCCAGGTCGGCCGTTCGGTCGAGTTGGGACAGCCGGTGGCACTGGGGCCGCGAGCCTACGGCAAGAAGATCCTCGTCAGTTCGATCGACGGAACGCTCTACCGCATCGAGTCTCTGTTGGCCGCCGAGCCGGCCGGTGGCGGGGAGTGAACGAGCCGATGCACGACAAGAACCCAATCTCCGTTCTCCGCTCACCCGGCCGGTCGGCATCCGCCGCCCTCGCGGTGGCCGTGCTGATCTGTGCCGCCCTGCCGACAGTGCCTGTGCCGGCTCAACAGGCTCCCAAGCAGCCCGCGGCCAAGCCCAAACAGCCGGCCAAGCCCAAACAGCCGGCCAAGCCCGAGCCGGCCAAGCCGGCCTCGGAGAAGCCGTTGCCCAAGATCGAGGACATGAAGGTCCCCGACGTAGCGACATTGTTGCAGGGCAAGCCGCTTTGCTGGGTGGTCACGATCAAGGACGAAGTGATTGTCAGCGAGCCGGTCAGTCCAAGGCCGTTCACTCGCGACGAGATGGAGAAGGCGATTGCCGACTGGCCCAAGGGCAAGTCGCCCAAGGAGCGCCGCGACAAGCAACTCGAGTTTCAGCGGTTGCACTTCCTGACGATCGTGTTGCCCGAGACCAAGGCCGACGAGCCCGAGTACCAGTTGAACATCCGTTTTCTGACCAACGTGGTGCATCACGAGGACTTGATGCTGCGGCGGATCGACCTGTTGATGGACGAGTCGAAATTTCGTACGGCCTTCGAGATGCTGCTGGCGCTGGAACGCGTGGCACCGCCCAAACGGATGGGGAACAAGGAGCGGTTCTGGCCCGGTTACGTTGACCGACGCAACCGGCTGATGTTGCTCGAGGCCGAGAGCAAGATCAAGCGGACGCGGTTCCAGTCGGCGATTGCCTATCTCGACGACCTGAAGACGCTGATGGCCGACCCACCGCCGGAGTCGGCCGACGAGCGATACGTCGAGTTCCGAAGGACTTTGTCCGAGAGGTTTTCGAAGGCGGCCGGCGACGCGGCCGAGCCGTTGATCGCCTCGGCCGTCGATGCCCAGGACTATCGCCAGGCCCGCTTTTTCATTCAGAAACGTCTCCAGGTGCTGGTACCGGCACATCCCGTGGCGGTGAAGTGGCAGAAGACGCTCGAGGACAAGCAACAGGGGCTGCTCAAGCAGTCGGTGGCGGCGACCGGAGCCGGCCGGCATGGCCAGGCCGCGGCGTTTGCCAAACAGGCGACGAGGTTCTGGCCCGATGAGGTCAAGGTTGCCGGCTCGCTGAGTGTTCGGGCCATCTATGCCGCTGCCACCGGACGGTTCCAGACCCTGACCGTCGGAGTCGTCAACCTGGCCGGCTCGGCCACGGGATGCCCATTCCCGACCGAGTCCGATCGTCGACACCACGAACTGATCACCCAGATGCTCTTCCAGGTCGACCGCTTCGAGAACATCCCCTACTACCGGTCCGATTATTTCGAGCAGTACGAGCCAACCGATCTCGGGCGGCAAGTTGAATTCACCCTGAGGCCGCGGCCGGCCAGTTGGCAGGCCGGGCCCGGACTGACCGCCGATCCAATCGTCAGCATGCTCTCGGCTCGCATCGATCCAAAGGACCCGAGGTTCGACGAACGGCTGGCGATGTTCGTCAATGGACTCTCGATTCGCTCTCCCCAGGAATTCGTCGTCCGTTTCGGGCGGGTGCCTGTCAGTCCCGAAGCCCTGCTGAGGATTCCGGTGGTGGCACCGGCACCGGCCGATCAGGACGGAGAACGGATACTCTCGAAACGTTTTCGGATTCACGACAGGGGGAAGGGGTACGCAGTCTATCGACGGGAAATCCCCGAGCCGGATGGACTGCGTGAATACCACGTCGCCGAGATCCGCGAACTGAAATACGACTCCTACCTCGAGGCACTGCAGGGAATGGTCCGTGGTGAATTCGAGGTGTTGCCGCGGATTCCCGCCTGGCACGTGCGGGCGTTTGAGACCAACGAACGGCTGCAGCAGCAGTTCCACGTTGTCCCCTACACCGTGCCGACCACGCATGTGATCCAGTTCAACCCTCGCAGCAAACCGTTCCGTAACAGCGAACTCAGGCGGGCTCTTGCCTTCGCCGTTGATCGTCCCAAGGTGCTCTCTGAAACCGTGCTTCGGGATCCCAGGGTGATCAGTGATCCCGAACAGGCTCGGGGACGAGTCGTCACCGCACCGTTCCCCATCAGAAGTTACGCGTATTCGCAGCAACTCGCGGCCAGGCAACACGACGCCATCCTCGCCATCTCGCTGGCCACCGTTGCTGCCAACCGTCTGGGTGGCCAGGTTCCGCCGTTGAAGATGGTCTGTTCGAGTGAACCGATCGTGCGGGCCGCGGCTGCCAGCCTGATTGCTTCGTGGAAACGGGTCGGGATCACCGTTCAACTGGTCGATTCACCGGCCGGAGACGAAGCCGACGTGCCGACCGATTGGGACCTGGCCTACCGCACACTGCACATGACCGAGCCGATCGTCGAACTCTGGCCGTTCCTGACAATGCGGCCGGTTGCCCGAGTGGCCGACCTGATGCACCTGCCCGATTGGCTGAGGCAGGAACTGATCGACCTGGATCGAGCAGAGAATTTCCAGGCCGCCGTTACGGTGCTCCATCGGCTCCATCGGCACATTCAGGAACAGGTGCTGATGCTGCCGTTGTGGGAGATCGACGAGGTGATGATCCTGCCTCGGAATATCAAGGGATTCTCGCTGACACCGCTCTCTCCCTACCAGAGTCTCGAACGCTGGACCATCCAGTCCCGCATCCCGCTCGACTCGCTGCCCACTTCGCGATCGCAGTGACCCTCTGAAAATGTCTCGACCACACACCATCGCTGATGCCCCGACTTCGCCCGGCCGACTGACACGGTCGCTGGTGGCCGCGGTCGCACTCGGACTTGCCCTCTGCGGTGTCGGGATCGGTCAGGACAAGCCGGCAGAAAAGACGCCCGATAACGGCAAGACGGTTGCCAAGCCAACCGATGGAGACAACGTCGAGAAGAAGTCCGACGAGAAGTCCGACGAGAAGTCTGACGAGAAGTCTGACGAGAAGTCTGACGAGAAGTCTGACGAGAAGGCTGACGAGAAGTCTGACGAGAAGGCTGACGAGAAGGCTGACGAGAAGGCTGACGAGAAGGCTGACGAGAAGGCTGACGAGAAGGCTGACGAGAAGGCTGACGAGAAGGCTGAGAAAAAGTCCAAGAAGAAGAAGAAGAAGGTCGAGCTCCGGAAGATCCCGTATCGAGTGTTGGTGTCGTTGGCGGTGTCGGCTGATCCGTTGGTCACGCCGCGATCGATCCAAGGCCTGCAACGCGACGTGGCGACGGTCCTGGAACGCACGATCGGTGAGACTTGGACAACCCAAATCGAGATCAACGACTGGTTGTTGCCGACATCGGCGGCCGGACTGGATCGACTTTCGGCTGAGGGATTGCGGACGCGTTACGCGGACACCGACTGGGATCGTGTGATGCTGGTGACCGTCTCGAGGACGGGCGCCCGTTTCGACGTTGCCGGTCGTCCCTACAACGCCACGACCCGCAGCCTGGCCCTGTCGCGTGAGCGGGTCGAACACGATCGACGTGGCCTGGCGACGGTTGTCGGGCGGTTGGTCCGTGACATGTTCGCGCCGACGGTCGAAATCACGGTGGGTGGGGCCAAGGAGGTGGAGGTGCAGGTGCGTGCCGGGGAGTTTCCCGTGGCCGATCCTGATTCCGAGCAATTGCAGCCCGGTGACCTGATGGAACCGTTCCTGCGGTACCGCAACCGCAAGACACAGGTGGTTGAACGGATTCAGCCGCTGACGTGGACCTACCTGAAGGTGTCGGAGCGAAAACGGGCGACGGTTCGCTGCGAGGTGGCCACGGCGTTGAGGAACCCGTTGCAGGGAGGGGGGCGTGGTGTCGAGTTGATGGCGGCGGGGGTGGACTCGGTGCTGCCAGCCACCTGGCTGACATTGTTGCCCCGTCGCAATCCCTCCCGTCCGCTGATCGGGCACCGCGTGGTGGTGTTGCCGCGGCGGTTGACCAAGAAAGCCGCCTCGACAGCTGCTCCCGACGAGGGAACCCGGGAGGGGACCGAGGAGAAGAAGCGGCGGACCGAGTTGCCACCCCCCCGTCGGTTGCTTTCGGATCGTGCCGGCCGTGTCGAGATCACCGTCGACGAAAAAATGCCGCTGGTGTGGATGTATGTGATGAGTGGAAACAACGTGATGGCCCGGGTGCCGTTCGTGCCGGGTCGCGAAGTCGAGACGGCACTGCTGCTGCCGGATGATTCGGATCGGCTCGGCGTCGAAGGGCACGTGACCAGGTTGCAGGGCGAGTTGATCGAGGTGGTGGCGCGGCGGGCGGTGCACATGGCACTGGCCAAGAAACTGGCCGATGCCGAGACACCCGACTGGACCCGGGTCGACCGCCACCTGAAGGGAATCGACGAGCTGCCGACGTTGCGGGCGTTCGAGGATCAGCTCGAAGCGATCGAGTTCCCCGCGGTTCAATCGGCGCTCTCGGACCGAAACCGCGTGGCCGCCAACCGCATCCGCAAGCTCTGCAGCGAAGCCCGCGCCCTGTTCACCAGGCATCTCGACGAAGCCAAGCTCCTGGAGTTCAAGTCCCAGATCGACGACATTCGCAAGAGCGCGCCCGCCCCGGCCAAGGCCGACTCGGGCGGATAGTCGACCACCCGGTTCGACGCTCGGACCCATTCGCCCCTCCTATTCGCCCGGGGCGGACCCTATAATTGAAGTCGACAAACAAGACAGGGCACCTCGCCGGGAAAACCTCACGAGGCGTCCAGGACGTGCACGCGGGGCCGAGCCCCGTGGGTGCTCGGCAGTCCGGTGATCGAGAGGGCGAGGAGGCCCGGTCGCCGGGTCCCGGTGTGGGGACTGCCGCGACCGGGACAGGCGGTTGCGGCCGACAGGCGCACGGTTTGGCGCGTCGGCCTCAGCGTGGTCGAACCGATGGCGATCGAAGTCTCCACGACCGATCCCCCCGACGACGGGTCGTTCGGGATTGTCGAGACACGGACGGTGCAGCTGTTCGAACCGCCCGCGTCGTTGACGTTGGCTGGCGGGGGCAGGCTGGATGCGGTCACCGTGGCTTACGAGACCTACGGGACACTCTCACCGGAACGTGACAACGCGATCTTCATCTGCCACGCCCTGACAGGCGACGCTCATGCTGCGGGTCGGCACGGTGGCGAAGCGGATTCGCTCGGCTGGTGGGATGACTTCGTTGGCCCCGGCAGGGGACTCGACACCGACCGTTACTTCGTGATCTGTGCCAACGTGTTGGGAGGTTGCCAGGGCACGACCGGTCCCGGGGACGTGTCGCCCGGATCGGCCGGGCCGTGGGGGCTCGAGTTTCCCTTCATCACCGTC
>Ga0310345_10006711_pt1 | contig 10016 bp, 8 predicted proteins | sample HC15DNA20500_MG_FD_204667 | JGI IMG/M metagenome (GOLD analysis project Ga0310345, IMG submission 204667) | Marine microbial communities from station ALOHA, North Pacific Subtropical Gyre - HC15-DNA-20-500_MG | ecosystem: Environmental > Aquatic > Marine > Oceanic | place: Pacific Ocean: North... | reverse complement strand
GAATGACAATCTTTCGGATAAGGGGCTTGACCAAATTACTGCCTGCGCGATACCGGGACCGGGCTCCTGCGGCGGCATGTACACGGCCAACACCATGGCCAGCTCGATCGAGGCGATGGGAATGAGCCTGCCAGGCAGCAGCGCCCAGGCGGCGATCAGCCCGGCGAAGAAGAAGGACTGTCGCCAGGCTGGCGCCGAGGTACTGAATCTGCTCAAGCGCGGAATCAAGCCGCGCGACATCATGACGAAAAAGGCGTTCGAGAATGCGATCACCGTTGTCATCGCGCTTGGAGGCTCGACGAATGCCGTGCTGCATCTGCTGGCGATGGCGCATGCGGCCGATGTTAAGTTGACCATTGACGACTTCACGCGGATCGGCAAGAAGGTGCCAGTGCTGGCCGACCTCAAGCCAAGCGGCAAATACCTCATGAGCGAACTGGTCGCCATCGGCGGCATTCAGCCGATGATGAAAACGCTGCTCAAGGCCGGGTTGCTGCACGGTGATTGTATGACCGTCACCGGCAGGACGATGGCGCAAAACTTGGCCAAGGCGAAGCCGTACCGCAAAGGGCAGAAAATCGTTCAACCACTATCAAAGCCGATCAAGAAGGACAGCCACTTGGTGGTGATGTACGGCAACCTCGCGCCGGAGGGCGGCGTGGCCAAGATCACCGGCAAGGAGGGAATGAGTTTCACTGGCACGGCCAAGCCGTTCGACTCCGAGGAGAAGGCGATGAAGGCAATCCTTGCCGGCAAAATCAGGAAGGGCGACGTGATCGTCATCCGCTACGAGGGGCCGAAAGGCGGCCCGGGTATGCGCGAGATGCTTGGCCCGACCGCAGCCATCATGGGCGCCGGCTTGGGCAACGACGTGGCGCTGATCACCGACGGTCGGTTCTCCGGCGGGACGCACGGCTTCGTGGTCGGCCACATCACGCCGGAGGCGTATGCGGGTGGCGCGTTGGCCGTGGTGAAGCGCGGTGACTCGGTCACCATCGACGCCGAGCGGCGGCAGTTGACGCTTGGAGTGTCGGCGAAGGAATTGGCCAAGCGCCGCAAGGCGTGGCGCAAGCCCAGGCCGCGCTACACGAAGGGCGTCTTGGCCAAGTACGCCAGCGCCGTGACGTCGGCCTCGCTGGGTGCTGTGACCGACCACAACTTGGAGGTGTGACTTCGCGCTTGGCCAAGCGACAACCCGACTGAGACAGTTTATCCGCAAGAATGCGCAGACAATATCCGTTCCAGATTTTCGAGCCCAAGTGGCAGGAGTATTGGCAGAATGGCGAGACGTTCCGGGCGTGGAACCCCGGCGAGAGCGTCCCCGATGGCCACCCGTTCCGCGAGCGTCACCCGGGAACCAACTCCGGCGACGTGCCGAAGTACTACATCCTCGACATGTTCCCGTACCCGTCCGGCGCCGGGTTGCATGTTGGGCATCCGGAGGGCTACACCGCCACCGACATCCTCGCCCGCTACAGACGGATGCGCGGCTTCAACGTGCTGCACCCGATGGGCTGGGACGCGTTCGGCCTGCCGGCGGAGCAGTACGCCATCACGACCGGCCAGCACCCGCGCATCACCACCGAGGCTAACATCGCCAACTTCAAGCGGCAGATCCAGTCGCTTGGCTTCAGCTATGACTGGAGCCGCGAAATCAACACCACCGACCCAGGCTACTACCGCTGGACGCAGTGGATTTTCCTGCAGCTTTACAACTCGTGGTTCAACCTGGCGACCAACAAGGCGGAGCCGATCGAGACACTGGCCTATCCGCCGGACGCGACCACCGACGACCATCGACGCGCTTGGCGCGACGACCATCGACTGGCCTACGTGAGCGAGGCGCCGGTAAACTGGTGCCCCAAGCTTGGCACCGTGCTGGCCAATGAGGAGGTCAAGGATGGCGTTAGCGAGGTCGGTGGTTTCCCGGTGGAGCGCAAGCTGATGCGCCAATGGATGCTGCGCATCACTGCCTACGCACAGCGCCTGCTCGATGATCTCGATGGCATAGACTGGAGCGACTCGCTCAAGGAAATGCAGCGCAACTGGATCGGCCGCTCCGATGGGGCCGAGGTGCTTTTCCGCGTTGAGGATTCCGATGTCGAGATCCCCGTTTTCACCACGCGCCCGGACACGTTATTCGGCGCGACATACATGGTCCTCTCGCCGGAGAGCAGGTTGCTCGGGCAGATCGTCACCGACGAGCACAAGGCCGCCGTCAAGGCGTACCAAGTGGAGGCGGCCCGGAAGAGCGACCTCGAGCGCACCGACCTGGCCAAGGACAAAAGCGGCGTGTTCACCGGCGCATTCGCGGTCAACCCGGCCAACGGCAGGCCGGTGCCGATCTGGACGGCGGACTACGTGCTGGCCGGCTACGGGACGGGCGCGATCATGGCGGTGCCGGCACACGACACGCGCGACCTCGAGTTCGCGCAGAAATTCAAGCTGCCGATCGAGGTGGTGGTGCAGGCGCCGGAAGGCGGGGAGTCGCTTGGCTACACCGGTAACGGCACGGCGGTGAACTCCGATTTCCTCGACGGCCTGCCGACACCCGAGGCCAAGCGCAAAATCACCGCCTGGCTCGAGGAGAAAGCGCTTGGCCAAGGGATGATCAATTACAAGCTGCGCGACTGGCTCTTCAGCCGCCAGCGCTACTGGGGCGAGCCGTTCCCGATTGCCTGGAACGCGGGCGGCCACCTCGGGCTGGCCGAGGGAGAGCTGCCGCTTATGCCGCCGGATCTCACTGACTTCAAGCCGACCGGCTCCGGCGACCCGCCGTTGGCCCGCGCAGTGGAGTGGTGCCAGGCCGTCGACGGTCTCAAGCGGGAGACGAACACCATGCCGCAGTGGGCCGGCAGTTGCTGGTACTATCTGCGCTACCTCGATGCACAAAACAATGACTGCTTTGTCGGCGATGCGGCGGAGCGCTACTGGATGGGCTCGGCCAACGACGAGGCCACGCCGGGCGTCGACCTGTATGTCGGCGGCACCGAGCACGCGGTGTTGCATCTGCTGTACGCGCGTTTCTGGCACAAGGTGTTGTTTGACCTTGGCCAAGTGAGCACGCCAGAGCCGTTTTACAAGCTCGTTAACCAGGGGTTGATCCTCGGCGAGGACGGCCAGAAGATGTCCAAGTCGCGCGGCAACGTCGTCAACCCGGACGACATCCTCGACGAGTTCGGCTCGGACGCCTTCCGCCTGTACGAAATGTTCATGGGGCCGCTCGAGATGGTGAAGCCGTGGAACACGAAGGGCGTCGAGGGTGTGTACCGGTTCCTAGGCCGCGTGTGGCGGATGCTCATCGATGAGCAGGGCGAAAAGGAGTTCGAACAGCAACTGACGGCGAACCCGGATGCGGGACTGGAGCTGCTCGCCGCGCTGAAACTGGACGAAGCGGTGGGGCAGGCGGAGGCCACGCCCGAGCAGCTCAAGGTGCTGCACACCTGCATCAAAAAGGTGACCGGAGACATGGAGCATCTGCGCTTCAACACCGCCATCTCCGCGCTGATGGTGTTCACCAACGAGGCCTCCAGCTGGGACATTCGGCCGTTGTCGGTGATGAACGATTTCCTGCTGCTGCTCGCGCCGTTCGCGCCGCACATTGCCGAGGAATTGTACGCCAAGGCCAACGGCGGCGGCTCGACTCTGGCGTATCAGCCCTGGCCTAGCCACGATGAGGCGCACCTCATCGAGTCGAGCATCGAGATGGCGGTGCAGGTCAACGGCAAGCTACGTGACCGCATCCAGATCCCGGCCGACATGGACAAGGCAGACATCGAGCGGCTCGCCCTCGAGAGTGAAAACGTCCGGCGCCACACCGACAGCAAAAGCGTGAAAAAAGTGATCGTCATTTCCGGCAAACTGGTGAACATCGTCGCGGTGTGAGCTTTTCGCCCTCCAACTTTGCCCGGAATTACCTCACCCGGCAGGAGCAAAAAACAGTTTGCGCGGTGGCATTGCTCCTGCTTGTTGGGTGGGGAGTGAAATCTTGCGCCCTGAAACAGACTGAACCGCCGCCCGTCCGGGCCGAGACTCATGCAACAGTTTGACTACGACGAAGTGCTGGATTTGATCCTGTCCCGCGACAAGCGATACACCCGGGAGGCCTACCACTTCGTGCGCGAGGGACTCGACTTCACCCAGCACAAGATGGCCAGGATGTCCGGCGCGAAGGATCCGCGGCACGTCAGCGGGCAGGAGTTGAGCGACGGCATGCGACAATACGCGCTCGAGACCTACGGGCCGATGGCCAAGCTCCTGCTCAACGAGTGGGGCATCCACTCCACCGAGGATTTCGGCGAGATCGTCTTCAACCTCGTCGAGAACAACCTTTTGGCCAAGACCGAGAAGGACACCCGGGAGGACTTCGCGGGCGGTTTCGACTTCGGTGAGGCATTCACGGCCCCGTTCCAGCCGTTGGCCAAGCCGGAGAAAAAGCCCGCCAGGTCACCTAAGGCCAAGCGGGCCAAATAACGCTTGGCCAAGCGGGCGCTAAAACCCCGGGGCGATGTATCGCTCGAGCTGATCGATGATGTGATCCTTCTCGGAAACCGTCAGCAGCAGTAGGTCGGTGGAGGAGATGACGCCGAGCACTTTTCCTTTCTCGACCACCGGCAGGTGGCGAATCCGGCGTTTGCCCATGATATCCATGCATTTTTCGATGCCGGCTTCCGGACCCACCTGGGCCACCTTGATGGTCATGATTTCCGAGACCTTGGTGGTTTTCGAGGAACGATCCTTGAGAACGACTTTTCGCGTGTAGTCGCGTTCTGAGATGACGCCCACCAGCTTTCCGTCATCGATCACCATCAATGCGCCCACCTTGAATTTGTCCATCGCCTTGACGGCCTTAAACACCGTGGCATCCGGTGCAACCTTTCGGATGACCCCATGACGATCCTTCAGTATTTCCCTGGCATTCATCGGTGAAACGGTTGACGAGAAAAATATTGCCCCACACCCCGCAAATGTCCAGAGCGTAATTCGCGGGGGGATTAGTCCTGCAGGGAAGCGGCAACGTCAACCAATGGGACAGTTATTTCCCCGCGGGTTGCGAGGTTTTTGACTCGGGCGTGGCCGGGGGTGCCGAGGGTGATTAGCCAGTTGGCTTTCAGCTCGAGGGCGCGTTTGAGTTGCTTGTCCGGCTTGGCTTTGAGGAGGGGGTATTCGGTGGCCAAACCGGCTTGGCGGAGTTGCTGCACGAGGCCAAGCGAGGCGTTGCGCAGTGACTCGTCGGCAATCTGCACGTAGGCGTCGAGCGCTTGGCCAAGCGGAGGCACGAGGCCACGGTCTTTCAGCAACTCGGCCAGCACGACGTCGCCCATGCCGAAGCCAAGCGCTGGCAGATCGTTCTTGCCGCCGGAGACGAGCTTGATGAGGTGGTCGTAACGGCCGCCGCCGGCGATGGCGCGGAATTTGCCCTGCTTGTCGAACGCCTCGTACACCGGCCCGGTGTAGTACGCCAGGCCGCGGATGATCCGGTAGTCGACCTTGATGAAGTCGCCCAGGCCGCGCGCCTCGATGTTGCCGAGGATGGCGGCAAGTTCGTCGGTTGGCTGGCCGCTCTCGATGAAGTCGTTTACCTGCCCGATGGAGAAACCGAGCTTGGCCAACTTTTCGCCGGAGATGACTGGGTCTTCGCGGTCGAGTTTGTCGACGATATGGTAAAAGCCGTAGGCGTCCTTTTCCTGTCCGCCGCCGTTCTCGAAAAACTCCTGCCAGGCGCGGCGGCTGCTGAGGCGCACGACGAAGTCGTCGCTCGTGAGCTTGAGGTCGTGCAGGGCGTCGATCAGCAGGGAGACCATCTCGGCATCGGCGGCGAGGTGCTCCTCACCGATGATGTCGGCGTTGAGCTGGAAATGCTCGCGCAGGCGGCCTTGCTGTTGGCGTTCGTAGCGGAAGAGTTGCGGGATGGAGAACCACTTGATCGGCTTTTTGTAGTTACGCGTGTGCGCGGCGGCCATCCGGGCGAGGGTGGGGGTCATCTCGGGGCGCAACGAGACGTCGCGGTCGCCCTTGTCGGTAAAGTTGTATAGCTGGCCGACGATCTCGTCGCCGCTCTTTTTGGTGTACAGCTCCAGTTCCTCGATTGGCGGGCCGTCGTACTCGCGGAAGCCGTATCGCTCGGCGGTGCCGCGCCAGGTGTCGAAGATGTGCCGGCGCAGATCGAGGCTCCACGAGTCCGCCGTAGGAATCGGTTCCGGGTAAAAATCGCGAAAGCCAGGGAGTCCTTTCATGGGTCAACGGGCCGCTTGGCCAAGCGCTGGGTCAGCGGCTGGCAGCGGTGAGCAAATCGCGGACATCGACCGGCTCCATGCCGGCGGCGAGGATCGCCTGGATGCCCATGTCCGCGTCTTCATACGCCCGGCACTTTTCCGGTGCAACATTGATCCGCCGGGCGGCCTCGAGAAATGTGTCCGGCGCCGGCTTGGGGTTCACGACATCCTGGCTGGTGACGATGGCGTCGAAGTAGTGCCGGATGCCGCAGTGCTGCAGGATACCCTCGACCGTCTCGTGCGTGCCGCCGGAGGCGATGGCCATCGGGATTTTGCCGTGGCTCTCGCGGACAATCTGCATGACCTCGGGGATTTCCGCGGCGTCGCCGATCAGCTCCATGTACTTGGCCTCCTTCTGAAACGTCACCGCCTCAGCGTCGATCTCGATGCCTTGCTCCTCGGAGAGCATCCGCAGTACCTCGAACGGCGAGACGCCGCCCAGCGCGTAAAAGCGTTCCTCGGGAAACTCAAGCCCGTGCTTGGCCGTGGTGGAACACCAAGCCGCGTAGTGGATCGGCATGGTGTCGACGATCGTTCCGTCACAGTCGAATATCAGTCCTTCAGGTTGCATAAAAAATGTCGGTTACTCGAGCGCGGCCAGGCGTTCCTTAAGGTCGTTGGCCAAGAGGGCCGAGACGACCTCCCCGATTTCGCCCTCGATGAACGTCGGCAGATTGTACAGCGTAAGATCAATGCGGTGGTCGGTCACGCGGTTTTGCGAAAAGTTGTAGGTGCGGATGCGCTCGTTGCGTTCGCCGGTGCCGATCTGCGACTTGCGCTCGGCGGCGTACTTGGCGTGTTCCTCGGCGATCTTTTGCTCGAGCAACCGCGACCGCAGCACCTTCATTGCCTGTTCCTTGTTTTTCTGCTGCGAACGCCCATCCATGCAGCGGACGATCATGCCGCTAGGCTTGTGCTGGATCTGCACCGCCGAGTCGGTGGTGTTCACCCCCTGTCCACCGGGGCCGGAGGCGCGGCAGACGTTGATTTCCAAGTCGTCCGGCTTGATCTCGATATCGACATCCTCCGCCTCGGGCAACACGGCGACGGTGACGGTGCTCGTGTGCACTCGGCCCTGCGTCTCGGTGGCCGGCACGCGCTGCACGCGGTGGACGCCGCTTTCAAACTTGAGCTTCTTGAACACGTCCTGTCCTTTGATCCCGAAAATGACCTCCTTGAAGCCGCCGAGGTCGGATGCGCTGGCATCCATCGGCTCGACCTTCCAGCCTTGCGACTCGGCATAACGGATATACATGCGGTGGAGGTCGGCGCAGAACAGGGCGGACTCCGCACCACCGGCGCCGGCGCGAATCTCGACGATCGTGTCGCGCGAGTCGCGCGAGTTCGGTGGGATGATGCCATATTGCAACTCGAGTCCGAGCTTGGCTTGTTCCGCCTCGAGCCCCGGCAGTTCCTCTTTGGCCAATTCCGCCAGTTCCGAGTCGGCCGGCTCGCTCTGTAGCAATTCCTTGCTGGCGTCGATGTCGACGCGCAGCTTGAGGTGGCGCTCGCCCAACTCGGCCAGTTTTTTCATCCGCGAGTATTCGCGGGTCAACTTGAGGAGCTGCTTGTTGTCGCTGGCCACACCGGGGGTGCTCAGGGCGCTTTCCAATTCGTCCCGGCGCTTGCAGAATTGCTCGATGTGGGGCTGAAGATTCATGCTCCAAAAACAGCGAACGCCCGCGGGAGAAAACCGATTCTCTGCCGCGGGCGAACTGCTGAAAGCTGGCTAAAGGCTCTTCTTTTTGCGCTTCTTGTCGGCGGCCTCCCTGGCAGCCTTGGTCTTGGCCAAGCGCTGCTGGAACTTGTCAACACGACCGGCGGTATCAACAAATTTCTGCTGGCCGGTGTAGAACGGGTGGCACTCGTTGCAAATGCCGATGAGCATGGTGGGCTTGGTGGAACGCGTCTTGATTTCATTGCCGCAGGCGCAACGAATCGTCGATTCCACATATTCCGGATGTAAGTCTGCCTTCATCAAAAAGGGCGGACACAATACAAAAAAAGCCCATCTTGGCAAGCGGTAATTCAGAAAACCTCCCAAGCCCTTTTCAGAGGATCAGTGTCTAACAATTAACCCTAAAAATCCTTTTTCATCCGCAATATCTGCGTTCCTGCTTGAAAATCCCTCTCCCAAACAGCACTTGACAGGCGCGGTTGCGTGGGGTTGTTTCCCGGCCGGTGAAGTTATTTCGGCTCATCGTGGTGTGGACTCTGGCGGCCATCTGGCTGCCGGCGACATCCCATTGCCTGTTGGGTGCGGCTGGCTGGCTCCCGGAATTTTGCTGCGAATCGGAGCATCAGCACGACGGCGATGAGCAATCCCGAGACGAGCACAACGAGTGCGATGTTTGCACGGCTATCGAGTCCGGCGACTACAATTTCAGCAAGCCGGTTGATATCGATTTCAACCTCGACGCGGCCCTTGCCTGGGAGCATATCTTTCGACTCCCTGTCCCCGTATCGGGGGAGCGGTGCATCCCACTGAGCAGTCGCGCCCCTCCGGGCTTGGCAAAGCGCTGGGCCTTCGTCATTCGCGCCGCCATCCCCGGCCGCGCCCCTTCCTTCCTCGCCTGAAGAGCCGTTCGGCTCCACTTCGATTGACGATCGTTCACGGTCGTGTTGTGTCCATTTTTAATTCCAAAATATTTTGCTCAAGAAAACCTGTTACATTTTTAGTGCGCTTGGCCTTGGGCTGAGCGTGAGTTGCGCCACTCCCCCCGGCCCGGATATCCGTGCCGCCGCCGGCTTGGCTAATGCCGTGCAGTTTCGCACGGAGTCGCTCCCGACGGATGCGACGCCGATCGGCAACGCACTCAACCTTCCCGCTGCCATCGAGCGGGCGGTGCGCCAATCGCCGACGCTACAGGCCGCCATTGCTGATGTCCGAGTCGCGCAAGCCGACGCCCGCCAATCGCGGCTGTTGCCCAATCCGGTGTTGAGCATCGTGTTCCGCTACCCGGACGGCGGTGCCAGCCCGGTGACGGAAACCGGTTTCACGGTGGACTTGCTCGCCGCGCTGCAGATGCCCCGCCGCATTCGAGCCGCCGACAACCAACTCCGCGCCGCTAGCGCACGGGCGATTGGTGCAGCGCTTGACGTCATCGCCGACACGGAAAAAAGTTATCACACCGCCAACGCGCTGCGGCAGGAAGTGGCATTGCTCGAACAGGGCACCGACCACATCGGCCGTCTGCTGCAGATCGCCCGGCACCGGCTCGATGCCGGCGAAGGCACCCGGCTGGACGTCGCCACACTCGAGGCGCGCCGCGCAGAAACCCACATCGATTTGCAGGAGCACCGCCTGAAACTTACCCGGGAACAACTCGCGCTCGCCCGACTGCTCGGCCAGCCCTCCGGCGACACGGCATGGCTGCAAACCACGCCGTTGCCGGTCGCTGCCCCGGCTTGGCCGGAAACGGACTGGCTGGCCGCCGCTCTTCATAACCGTCCGGAAATTCAGGCCGACCGCTGGCAACTGGCCGCGCTCGAGGACGGTCGCGCCCTTGCCCGCTTGGCTTTGCTCGAGGGCACCGCCGCCGGTCTGGACGCCGAGCGCGATGGCGACTGGTCGCTTGGCCCGTCGCTGGCCGTGCCGCTGCCGCTGTTCGACTGGGGGCAGGCGCGCCGTGCCAAGGCCCGCGCCTTGGCCATCGGCGCGCGGCATCGACTCACACAAACCATGCGGCAAACGGTGCAGGAAGTCCGGCAGGCGTACGCCGCGCAGGCCCAGCTTGCCGC
>Ga0310345_10006708_pt1 | contig 10019 bp, 8 predicted proteins | sample HC15DNA20500_MG_FD_204667 | JGI IMG/M metagenome (GOLD analysis project Ga0310345, IMG submission 204667) | Marine microbial communities from station ALOHA, North Pacific Subtropical Gyre - HC15-DNA-20-500_MG | ecosystem: Environmental > Aquatic > Marine > Oceanic | place: Pacific Ocean: North... | reverse complement strand
CCGAAGGAATAGCGCATGTCGTCGCCGTCAGCCGAGGCGACGATCAGGGCAGGCGCCTCGGGCCGGACCGCCGCGTGACGGTCGCACACATCGACGCCCATGTTGTAGGCGGCCGGCACGTTCCAGGCGAAATTGCGATAGAGTTCTTCGTAGGTTTCGGCGCGGGTCAGCATGGCAGGCCTATTTGAAGGCCGCCATGTCCTGGCCGTCGGATTCGAAGTAGCGGTAGGCTTCGACCCCCTCGATCACGACACCGTCGAAGCCCTGGGCGATCAGGCCGTAGGTGAATGACTTATCGTCGCCGTAGATGACCTTGTGCCATTCCGGGCGCCAATACTCGACGAAGAAGCGGTCAGGGTCCGTGGGATAGGGAGCCGTGATCCAACGCGGCGAACCGGACTGCCAGTTCGCCTGCCAGTAATAACGGTAGTTGGCGGCAGTTCCCACGTCCATGCGCGCCAAGACCATGCGGCGGGCACCCAGGTTCTTGTATCTCATGGTCTCAACCGCGCGCCTGGTAAACGGCTTGCGGCCGTGGAACACGTCGACGACGACGATGTCGTAATTGGTGTCGTGGATCTTGAGCGCGGCCTCGACCTCCAGCCCCATTGCCGAGGTATCCCGCAGGTAGAGGAAGTTCTCCGCCTCCGACATGGACAGGATGTTGTTCGGGTTCTCGCGGAAGGGTCGCTTCGGATACGGCGGAATGCCGTTGATGACGGATAGGTCCTTGTGGGCGACGAAGGGAAGGAACCCTTCCTTTCTGCTCTCCGCCAGAACGGAATCGATCAGCTTGGGCTCCGCGACGAAATCCATGGTCAGCAGCTTGATGCGGTTCTGCTTGGCCAGCGTCACCAAACGGGCCAATTGGTCCTTGCGGTCCTTCGGCGTCGGCTTTCCGAAGGCCTCGAAGCCGTAGAACATTGCGTCCTGCATCACCGCGTCGACCGACAGCATGTAGGCGCGGGCCGGGTAGACCTTTCGCTGGTCCACGTCGTCGATCTTTTCGAGAAGGTCGAGGCCGTTGTGCGTGATGATGACGAAGCCGGGGTCGGACTTGCGCGCGAAGTCGGCGACATTCATCACCAGCCGGCGCATCTCGTCCCGATAGTTGGTCAGTTTGCCCAGGTCGGGAACGGTGAGGGCGGCGCCGGGCGTTTCGACGGGAACACCCTGGACCCGCACTTGGCCGGGTGCTTGGGCCGACGCTGCGCCTGCCCATGCCAGCACGGCCAGAGTAGAAAGAACCGCAGGCAGAATCGATCGAAAAACTGACATTGGCCGAATGCTCACACTCCCTCGGCGGTTAGCCTATCGGGGAAGGGTTAACCAGTCCTTGCCGGCGTTTCCGCGATCTTACCACCTGAATCCGGGTCACCCCATCGCTTCCTTGTTCGCCGTTTGGGCCGGGGGTAGATTGCGACCATGAACACCATCTTCCGCCAGACTGCCTGCCCGCACGACTGCCCGTCCACCTGCGCCCTGGAGGCGGAGGTCCTGGACGGCCAGACCATCGGCCGGGTGCGTGGCAACCCGCGCAACGACTATACGGCGGGCGTGATTTGCGCCAAGGTCGCCGCCTACCGCGAACGCGTCCACCATGCGGACCGGTTGACGAAGCCCCTGCAGCGTATCGGCGCCAAGGGCGACGGCCGATTCCGGGAAATCACCTGGGATCAGGCGTTGGACGAGGTCGCGAGCGCGATCGAGAAAGCACGCGCCAAGCATGGTGCCCAGGCCGTCTGGCCCTATCATTTCGCCGGCACCATGGGCCTGGTGCAGCGCGACAGCATCCACCGTTTCCGCCATGCTTTCGGCTTTTCGCGGGAACAGGAAACCATTTGCGTCACCACGGCCTGCAACGGCTGGACCGCCGGGCATGGCAAGATCTGGGGTGCCGACCCGCGCGAGATCGCGGAATCGGACCTGGTGGTGGTTTGGGGCGGCAATCCCGTCTCCACTCAGGTCAACGTCATGACCCACATCGCCAAGGCGCGAAAATCGCGGGGCGCCAAGCTGGTGGTCATCGATCCATACCGTACGCCCACGGCCGAAGCGGCCGACATCCACATCGCTCCCATGCCCGGCACGGACGGAGCGCTGGCTTGCGCCGTCATGAACGTGCTGTTCGAGGAAGGCCACGCCGACTGGGCCTACATGCGGAAATATGCCGACGTTCCTGAACGGCTGCAGCAGCACCTGGCATCGCGTACGCCGGAATGGGCGGAGGCCATCACGGGTGTGCCGGCGGCGGACATCCGCGCCTTCGCTCGGCTCTACGGCGGGACTGAACGGGCTTACTTGCGCCTGGGTTACGGCTTCACGCGGTCCCGCAACGGTGCATCCAATATGCACGCCGTGACCTGTCTGCCAGTGGTCACGGGCAAATGGAAGCACAAGGGCGGCGGCGCGTTCTTCTCCAACCGCGAAGCCTATGGCATGGACCTGACCCTGGTGAAGGGGTTGGACGTTATCGATCCCAATACACGGACATTGGACATGTCTCGCATCGGCGCCGTGCTGACGGGCGATCGGGAAAGCCTGAAGGGTGGTCCGCCCGTCACCGTGCTGTTCACCCAGAACATCAACCCGGCGGAAGTGGCGCCGGAAACGGGCAAGGTGATAGAGGGCATGCTGCGCGACGACCTATTCACCTGTGTGCATGAACAGTTCATGACGGCGTCGGCCAAGCTGGCTGATATCGTGCTGCCCGCAACCATGTTCCTGGAACACGAGGACATGTACCAGGGCGGTGGCCACGTGTACCTGCAGGTCCACAAGGCGCTGATCGAGGCGCCGGGCGAATGCCGGCCGAACCTGGACGTCATCAATGCGCTGGCACAGCGCCTCGGCACCGACTATCCCGCCTTCCGCATGACGGCGTGGGAGTTGATCGACGACGCGCTTCGCCGCAGCGGCCGGCCGGGTGCCGACGACCTTCTGGAGATGGGCTGGGTCGATTGCTCCAAACCCTATGAGGAGGCGCATTTCCTAAACGGTTTCAAGCATCCGGACGGCAAGTTCCACTTCGCCGCCGACTGGTCGAAGATCGGGCCGGGCCACGGTCCGATGTCGTCCCTGCCGGACCATGTGCCGGTGATCGACGCGCCGACGGCGGAACATCCCTACCGCCTGGTGGCGGCGCCGGCCCGGCGGTTTCTCAACACCTCCTTCACCGAGACGCCGACGGGGCGCAACAAGGAGGGCCGTCCGACGGCCCTGATCCATCCCGAAACCTGCGTCGCCCTGGGCCTTGCCGATGGCGACCGGGTGCGGCTCGGGAATAGTCTAGGCAGCGTCGTCGTCCATGCCCGGCCCTTCGACGGCCTGCAGGAAAAGACGGTTGTGGTCGAGGGCATCTGGCCGAACGACTGCTTTGAGGAGGGGGTTGGAATCAACCTGCTTGTCAGCGCCGATCCGGCCCTGCCGGGCGGGGGTGCGGCCTTCCACGACACCGCAGTGTGGATGCGCCCGGCGTGATCGGCCCGAGCAAGCCCGGACAGGTTCTTGTCGTCGGCAATGAAAAAGGAGGCAGCGGCAAGTCGACCACCGCCATGCACCTGGCCGTGTCGTTGATGCGCGGCGGCCATCCCGTCGCCGTGATCGACACCGACATCCGCCAGGGGACGTTGCGCCGGTTTCTCGAGAACCGGCGCGCCTATGCGGCCACCATCACGGGCCATGTGCCCATGCCCGCCTATTTCGAGGTCAAGGACGGCGCCGATGGTACGGCCGCCCTGCCGGACGTGATGGCCGAGGCGCGGGCCAGTGCCCATTTGGTCATCGTCGATACGCCGGGCAGCGCCACGGCGCTTTCCGAACTGGCGCATTCCTATGCCGACACCCTGGTCACGCCGTTGAACGACAGCTTCGTCGATCTGGACGTCCTTGCACGTATGAACATCGCGGACATGTCCGTCGCCGGGCCCAGCCAGTATGCGGAAATGGTCTGGCGCCAGAAAATCGCCCGCGCCCGACGCGACGGTACCAACATGGACTGGGTGGTGCTGCGCAACCGTCTGAGTCCACTCGATTCCCGCAACCGCAAGGAGATGGAAAAGGCGCTGGAGAAGCTGTCGCAGCGTATCGGCTTCCGATTCGTGCCCGGGTTCGGCGAGCGGGTCATCTACCGCGAGCTGTTTCTGGCTGGCTTGACGATCATGGACATCAAGGAAACGGCGGATGCGGGAGGGCTCTCCATGTCGCACCTGACTGCCCGGCAGGAAGTCCGTACCCTGCTGAACCATCTGCGCCTTAGGCTGCCGGCACCCGTGGGCTGACGGGGCGGCACGAACTGGCGGCGGCCGCCCGAAACCCCTATCTTTTAAGGGTACAGCAACAGGGCCGCCCATGGACGACCGCGACAACCTGCCTGGCAAGGCTTCCGGCAAGGCCGCGACCCGAAAGGACGTCGACGCCTTCCTCGACAAAATTGCCCGCACGCCTGCGCGCCCGATGGCAGCGGGGCGGGGGCGCCTGCTGTTCGCCATGGATGCGACGGCGAGCCGACAGCCCACCTGGGACCGCGCCGCCCGGCTTCAGGGCGAGATGTTCCAGGCAGCTGCGCAACTCGGAGGGCTCGACGTGCAGCTTGCCTTCTTCCGCGGGTTTGGCGAATTCCAAGTCTCGAAATGGACCGGCGACGGTGAGGGCATGGCGCGGCTCATGACCAAGGTTTCGTGCCTGGCGGGGGAAACCCAGATCGGCAAGGTGCTGCAACACGCGGTGAACGAAACGGGCCGGGGACGGGTCAACGCCCTGGTCTACGTCGGCGACGCCTGCGAGGAAGACGTGGACTCACTCGGCACCAAGGCAGGGGAGCTCGGCGTGCTGGGCGTGCCGGCCTTCATGTTCCACGAAGGCGATGACCCCATCGCAGCCTTCGCCTTCCAGCAGGTGGCCCGCCTGACCGGCGGCGCATACTGCAGGTTTGACGCCGCCAGCGCCGACATCCTGCGGGAGCTGCTTTCCGCCGTCGCGGTTTTCGCCGCAGGCGGACGCAAGGCCCTGACTGACCACGCGGCGAAGCAGGGCGGCGCCGTGCTGCGGATCGCCCATCAGGTGGGCGGGAAGTAGGCGATGTCGTGGTTTTTCCTTGGCGTAGCGCTGCTGGGCGCCCTATTGCTGCTGGCCCGCTGGTACACAACCGCCGACGTGAAGACCCTGAAGAAAGGGCTTTATTTCGCCGCCGTGATGCTGGCTCTGCTGTTTGTCGGCATTCTGCTGGCGACCGGGCGCCTGGCTTTCGCCATGTGGGCGCTGCCGGCCTTGTTCGTGGTCCTGATGCGGCTCCGCGCCGTTTACCGCAACGCCCGCAACCAGGCGCGCATGTCCCAGGCGGCCTTCGGCGGCGGAACAGGCGGGGCATCCGACTTGGAAACCCGGTTCCTCAAGATGCGCCTCGATCACGACACCGGAGACCTGACGGGCGAAGTCAGGGAAGGCCCTTTCGCCGGACAGGCCCTGGACGACCTGACGCCGGACGATCTGCGGGACTTGCTGCGTCAATGCCAGGCGGCGGATGCCCAGTCCGTCCAAGTGCTGGAGGCCTACCTGGACCGTCTGCACCCCGGCTGGCGGGAAGCATGGTCGGCGGACGGCGGCGGCTCCGGTCAGGGCGCGCCGTCCGCTGGCGCGATGACCAGGGCGCAGGCGCTTGCCGTGCTGGGCCTGACCGATGGCGCCACGCGGAACGAGATCAAGGCCGCCTACCAGCGAATCATTTCCACCCTGCATCCAGACCGGGGTGGGTCCGATTACCTGGCGGCCATGGTCAACGAGGCCAAGGCAGTATTGCTGGACGATTGACCGGTCGAGGGATCCATATGGGGATTCGCATTGCGGATTTTTGACAATCCCGGCCGAATTGCGGCGGCGTCCCACCATTTCCCGCATTTCGCCCGCGCAAAAGTGTGCGGTTGCGGGCGCGGGGGGGCTGTGGCAAAAACCCCGGACGCTGCGGTTTCGCGGCCTTGACACATGACCGATCAGGAAGGCTCATCCATGCCCGCACCCGTCAAGAAGGCCGTTTTGCCCGTCGCCGGCCTGGGTACCCGGTTCCTGCCGGCGACCAAGGCAATGGCCAAGGAAATGCTGCCGGTGGTGGACAAACCGCTGATCCAGTATGCCATCGAGGAAGCGAAGGAGGCGGGGATCGAGGATTTCGTCCTCGTCACCGGCCGGGGCAAGACCATCATGGAAGACCATTTCGACCACGCGGTCGAGCTGGAACAGGTGCTGGCCGCCCGCGGCAAAACCAAGGAACTCGAGATCGTGCACCAGGCGATGGTACCGCCGGGCCATTTAGCATATGCCCGCCAGCAGAACCCCCTGGGCCTTGGCCACGCCATATGGTGCGCCCGCCAGTTCGTGGCCGGCGCACCCTTTGCGGTGCTGTTGCCGGACGACCTTGTGAAGGCCAAGCCCGGCTGTCTGAAGCAGATGATGGCGGCCTACGAGGAAGTGGGCGGCAACGTCGTCGCGGTCGAAGATGTGCCGCGCGACCAGACCAACAAGTACGGCATTCTGGACGTGGCCGCGGACGACGGCCGCCTCGCCCGTGCCAAGGGACTGGTGGAGAAGCCGGATCCATCGGTGGCGCCCTCGACCCTGTCCATCATTGGCCGCTACATCCTGCAACCGGAAGTGTTCGAATTCCTGGACAAGCACGAGAAGGGCGCCGGCGGCGAGATTCAACTGACCGACGCCATGGCCAAGACGCTAGGCAGCGTTCCATTCCATGGGCTGCGCTTCAAGGGCAAGCGCTTCGACTGCGGCTCCAAGACCGGCTTCATCGAGGCCAACGTGGCTTTCGCCCTCGACCGGCCGGACATTTCCGAACCCGTGCGGGCGGCCCTAAAGTCCTATCTCTAGGGGAACAACTTCATGCGCGTCACTGTTGTTGGAACCGGATACGTGGGTTTGGTTTCCGGGGCCTGCTTCTCCGAGTTCGGCCACCACGTCACCTGTGTCGACAAGGATGCCACGAAGATCGAGCGTCTGAACCGGGGCGAAATTCCCATCTACGAGCCCGGCCTGCAAAGACTGGTGGAATCCAACGCCCAGGCCGGGCGGCTCGAATTCACCATGGACCTGAAGTCCGCGGTTGTCGGCGCCGACGCGGTGTTTATCGCCGTGGGCACGCCGTCGCGCCGGGGCGACGGCCACGCTGACCTGTCCTATGTCTACGCAGCTGCCGAAGAGATCGCCGCGGCGCTGGACGGCTATACGGTGGTGGTGACGAAATCGACCGTCCCCGTGGGCACCGGCACGGAGGTCGAGAAGATCATCCGCAAGGCGCGGCCCGATGCAGAGTTCGACGTGGTGTCCAACCCGGAATTCCTGCGCGAGGGCGCGGCCATCGAGGACTTCATGCGACCCGACCGTGTCGTCATCGGCACCGACAGCGAGAGGGCCCGGGAGGTGATGCGGGAACTCTATCGCCCGCTCTATCTGATCGAGACGCCCATGGTGTTCACCCAGCGCCAGACCTCGGAACTGATCAAGTACGCGGCCAACACGTTTCTTGCGACAAAGATCACCTTTATCAACGAGATGGCAGACCTGTGCGAGGCGCTCGACGCAGATGTTCAGGACGTGGCCAAGGGCATCGGCCTCGACGGCCGCATCGGCCGCAAGTTCCTGCACGCAGGGCCCGGCTACGGCGGTTCGTGTTTCCCCAAGGACACGCTTGCGCTGGTGCGCACGGCGCAAGACGTCGGATCGCCGTTGCGCATCGTGGAAACCGTCGTCGACATCAACGCCCGGCGCAAGAAGGCCATGGCGCAGAAGATCGTTGAAGCCTGTGGCGGTTCGGTGACCGGCAAAACCATCGCCGTCCTAGGCCTAACCTTCAAGCCGAACACAGACGACATGCGGGATTCGCCGTCGCTCGACATCGTGCCGACCCTGACCCAAGCGGGCGCCAAGGTGCGTGCCTATGACCCCAAGGGCATGGACGAAGCCAGGCACATGATTTCCGGCATCACCTGGTGCGCGGGCGCTTACGAGGCGGTCGAAGGCGCCGATGCGCTAGTCATCATCACGGAATGGAACGAGTTCCGCGCCCTTGACCTGAAACGCATCAAGGCCGCCATGAAGGCGCCTGTGATGATCGACCTGCGCAATATTTACAATCCCCACGACATGGCCGAAGCCGGCTTTGACTATACCTGCGTCGGCCGGCCCAGGGTCGACGTCGATTGACACAGCGGAGTGCGACCATGCCCCAGGGCCATAAGTTCGACCCTTCCATCCTGCGGGAGTACGACATTCGCGGCGTCGTCGGCGAAACCCTTTTCCCCGCGGATCTGAGGGCGCTGGGCCAGGCCTTCGGCACCGTGCTGCACCGCGCGGGCGGCAGGACGGCGGCGGTGGGCTACGACGGCCGGCTGAGCTCGCCCGAGCTCGCGGCCGCCCTGGTCGAGGGTTTGGTGGCCGTGGGCATCGACGTGTTCCAGGTCGGGCGCGGCCCCACGCCGATGCTGTACTTCGCGACCCATCACCTGAGGACCGACGCCGGACTGATGATCACCGGGTCCCACAACCCGCCCAACTTCAACGGCGTGAAGATGATGTTCCAGGGCCATTCCTTCTTCGGTCCGGATATCCAGGCGCTCGGTCCGCTGGCCGCCGCCGGGGACTTCGAGGCGGGGCAAGGCAATGCAACCACGGTTTCAGTGTTCGACGCCTACGTCGCCCGCCTGCTGCGTGACTTTTCCGGCACGCGCCGACTGACCATCGCATGGGATGCCGGGAACGGTGCTGCTGGCGAGGCCCTGGTGGCGCTCGTCAAAGGATTGCCGGGGAAGCACATCCTTCTGAACGAGAATATCGATGGCACATTTCCGGCCCACCATCCGGACCCGACGGTGGAAAAGAACCTGGATCAGCTGAAGGCGGCCGTGCGCGCCGGCAAGTGCGACCTGGGCATCGCCTTCGACGGCGACGGCGACAGAATTGGAGTCGTCGACGGCCAGTGCAGGGTGCTGTGGGGGGACCAGCTACTCGCCATCCTGGCGCGCGACGTGCTGAAAGCCCTGCCGGGCGCCACCATCATCGCCGACGTGAAGACCTCGAAGGTGTTCTTCGCCGAAATCGAGCGCCTGGGCGGCAAGCCCATGATGTGGAAGACGGGTCATTCGCACATCAAGTCCAAGATGGCCGAGATCGGAGCCCCGTTGGCTGGCGAGATGAGCGCCCACATCTTCTTCAAGGATCGCTATTACGGTTATGACGATGCGCTTTATGCTGCCGTCCGCCTGCTCAACGTGCTGAACGGCACGGGTGGCTCCCTCGACGAGCTGCGCGACGTGCTGCCGCAAACGGTCAGCACGCCTGAAATCCGCTTCGACTGTGCTGACGACCGGAAATTCAAGGTGGTCGAGGAGGTGCGGGCACGACTCGCCGGCCGAAAGGACATCACCGTGCACGGCATGGACGGCGTGCGTGTGACGTCGGTGGACGGATGGTGGCTGCTGCGGGCATCCAACACGCAGCCGGTGCTGGTGGCGCGCTGCGAAGCGGACACTGCCGAGGCGCTGGGCCACCTGAAAGCGGCGCTGGCGGCCGAACTGGCTGCCTGCGGGCTGGCCGCGCCGGATCTTTAGTCCCGGCTCCAGCCTGCAGAAGCTTCAACTGCTACATCAGAGATTGCTTTCCAGGGCGGCGACTTCGACGCTCTCCGGCGCGCGCAGTTCCATGCAGGGGATGCGCTTGCGTTCTAGCAGCTTGCAGGCCGTGAAGGCTTCCTGCTTGCTGAGGCCGTAAAGCCTGGCGCGGTGCAGCACCGTGCCGTTCTTCTTAGTCAACGGAACAACGCTTACGACGCCGTCCTCAAGAAGGTCGGGCAGGGTATGCCGAGCCTTGATCGCGATGTCGTGCGCTTGATCGGACCGGGAGAAGGCGCCAACCTGAATGCCCCAGCGTGATTGCTTGTCGAACACCATGATCTTCGCCGGGCCGCTGTCGGCCACTTGGCGGGAGAGGGTCGGCGGCGCCGCCGTGTCCTCGCTTTCCGC
>Ga0310345_10006705_pt1 | contig 10021 bp, 8 predicted proteins | sample HC15DNA20500_MG_FD_204667 | JGI IMG/M metagenome (GOLD analysis project Ga0310345, IMG submission 204667) | Marine microbial communities from station ALOHA, North Pacific Subtropical Gyre - HC15-DNA-20-500_MG | ecosystem: Environmental > Aquatic > Marine > Oceanic | place: Pacific Ocean: North... | reverse complement strand
ATGGAATTGACACCGAAAGGATCGTCATTCATGGCCACTCGGCTGGAGGCCACCTGGTCTCTCTGCTGGCACTGGACACCAGCTTTCTCGAAGCGGAGGGAGTTCCCGCAGCTTCCATCAAGGGCGTTATCCCGACTTCGGGAATCTATGACCTGCCCCATTGGCCTGAACCGGGACAGGTCCCCACCGGCCTGGAGCAGGGGTTTGGCACCGAGCAGGCCACCCTCCTGCAAGCCTCCCCTATCAACCACATCAGTTCCTCGGCGCCGCCCTTTTTGATTACCTTCACCGACAACGATCTCTATCTGTTGCCCGAACAGGCCCACAACTTCTACAGCGCTCTATTGAAAAAAGGTTTGTCGGCACGACTGGTAGAGATCCCCGATCGCTATCACTGCTGCCCTCTCAACTTTCTAAACGGAATGGGACAGCCGCCGATGGCTCTGGTGAACGACGTCTTCGGCGTGGAATACGTCAGTTTCATTTCCGAAGTGGCCGGTCCCACTGGGGAGATCGATAGAGCGCGCCTGGCGCGCGGAGAAACACCTCGCTGATGCTCGGTGTGGAGAAAACGAAAGAGTAGACATCGCTCCGAAGGAACGACAGAGTCTGAGTCAGGGCGTTGTGCCCTGACTCAGTTATCTTCTTTAGTGTCTTTGTGCCTTGGTGGTAAAAACTACTTTTCGATTTCCGCCCCGACCAAATTTCCCCACTCGGTCCAGCTTCCATCGTAGTTGGTGACATTGTCGTAACCGAGCAGATACTTGAGAACAAACCAGCTGTGGCTGGATCTTTCTCCGATCCTGCAATAGGCGATGATAGGTTTGGTCCCGGTGATCCCGGCTCCTTCATAGAGAGCCTTGAGATCATCGAACGACTTGAAGGTTCCATCTTCGTTGCACGCCTTGGCCCAGGTGATGCTGCTGGCGCCCGGGATGTGGCCCCCTCGTTGACAGGTCTCGGGGAGACCGGGCGGGGAAAGCACTTCACCCGTGTACTCCTGAGAACTGCGGACATCGACCAGCTCCACGGTTTTTTCCTGGGTGGCCTTCTGCACGTCCGGCAGATAGGACCGAATCGAGAAATCAGGATCACTGGCCGAGTAGGACTTGGCAGACACATCGGCGGCATCGGCACTGAGTTCTCTTCCCTCCTCCAGCCATTTGGCTCGTCCGCCGTTCATGATGCGTACATCCTGGTGCCCGTAGATTTTGAGTTGCCAGAGAGCCCAGGCGGCAAACCAATTATTATTGTCGCCGTAAAGGATCACCGTGGTAGCGTTGTCGATTCCCGAATCACCCAGGAGTTTTTCAAAGTTTTCCTTGGGGGCAATATCGCGCTGGTGAGTATCGCACAACTGGGTATCCCAGGCCCACCCGATGGCGCCCGGAACATGGCCTTCATCATAGGCCTTGGTGTCCACATCGACTTCGACGATTGCGACCTTGGGATCGTCCTTGTTTTCCTCGACCCACTGGGTCGAAACCAGCATTTCCGGATGTGCAAAATCAGCCATAGGATCCTCCTCCTTGAATAGCATTATTCAGATACGGCACCCATTATACTCATCGCCGACGCATGACAAAAGACTCCAGCACCTGACCTTCTCTATGGTACGATTTCCGACAAGAGGTAATCCATGACACAAAACCAAAGGTACGACCTGGTGATCGTAGGCGGAGGAACGGCAGGCTGCATTCTGGCGGCCCGGATTGCCGCAAACGGAGTCCATCCTGAGACCGGGGAAAAACTGCGTATCCTACTGCTGGAAGCAGGGCCCGACTTCAGGGGAGAAGCTCGCCCCGGGTACGGCATCCCCCTGCGCCGCAGGGCCTTCACCAATGTGCCCCAGGATTTCACGGGGAATCCACGGTACGCCATGCGTGGAGGTTCCAGAATTCTGGGAGGCAGTTCCGTGACTTTCGGTGGTCAATCCCATATCCCCTTCCCGGCCGACTACGCCAATTGGAACTACACCACCGGCGTGGACTGGACCGAAGAAAACGTGGCCCCTGCAGCTGCCGAGGTGCGAAGGGTCTTCAATGTCCATGCCGATCCGGAGGAGTCCCTGAGTTCGGGACAGATGCGGTTTCGAACCGTGTCTCGTTCTCTGGGCTTCGATGTACAGGCCTATGAAGGTGCCAAGAAAAACTGCATCCTCTGTGGATTTTGCGGCGGCGGCCATATGTGCAAATACGACGCCAAGATGAGTACCCTGATCACCCATGTTCCCGATGCTGAAAGACACGGAGTCGAGATCCTCACCAATGTCATGGCCGAACGTCTGCTCTTTCAGGGCACCCGGGCAACGGGAATCCTCTACACCGAGGATGGGGAGGAGCGGCTGGTCGAAGCCGACAAGATCCTGCTCTCCTGCGGTGCCGTTCAAACGCCGGCCCTGCTCTGGAAGTCCGGCTTCGGTCCCCGGGACCTGCTCGGGAGCAAGACCGTCATCGCAAACCTCAACGTGGGAAGGCGCGCCCACTGTCACCCCGAGAACTACATCTGGGCCCTCTTTCCGGAAGCTCTCAAGGACGGCGATCGAGGCTGGAACGCCGGCACTTACTTCTTGCACCGGATGAACCGATACGGTCATGATTCCCTCTTTTTTCAGGACAGCGGGATGGGTGGCCTGGCACCGCCTGATCAGGCTATTACCAGCGAGTTCACTCCCGAATTCGGAAGAGAGATCAAGGAGTTCATGAAGGTGGGAAGACGCAGCATCGGAAGAGTGGTCCTGTGGACCAACCCCAAGGAGGCGGAGGGCTACCTGGACGATCAATTGAGGCTCATTTACGAAACCGACCATCCCATGGTCATGAGGAGGTTGACGGAAGCCCTCGACATCGCCGAAGAAATTCTCCAGAAGATGGGAGCGATTCGCATGACCCCGAAGGAAACCCTTCTGAAGTCGATCCGGTTGCCTCATCTGGCTTCCACCTGCCGGGCCGGGACAGATCCCAAAACCTCGGTCGTCGATTCCCGCTTTCGCTGCCACGATGTGGATAATCTTTTTATCTGCGACGCCGGCGTCCTGCCGCGCACCTCCATCGGGAGCCTGGCCATGGCCGTGGCCACGGTAGCCACCTTTGCAGCCCAGCGCATGGTGGCAGATAACTTCAGCTGAGATTGAGGGTGGGCGCTTTCGAATTTCGGACTTTTTTTATTGTAGCGGCCGCTCTGTGAGCGGCCTTCCGGAATCGGCGCACTGAGGCGCCTCCCACACTCCGGACTCTCCATCTGAAGTCTGGATTCTGGTGCCCTTTTTAGCATCACAGACCTTGCTGTGGGCGCACTGAGTGCGCCCCTACAACAGGCTGCAGGATCGTGCCAAGTTGGAACGTGGAACCTGGAACGTGGAACGCGCTGGTCGCAGACCAGCGGCCGGCCGACTTTCGCTTTCCGATCTCGTGGCATAGAATTTCCGGGTCAAGTCCAAGAACAAAGGAGGTCAATCATCATGAGAACCCGTGGTTTTAAATTTCACCATACTTTTGGTGTGCTTTTCGTATCGTTCATTCTTAGTTTTCAGCTCAACTGCTCTTCACCCACGCCCCAGGAGCAGGGCCGGCAAGTGCTGGAAGACGCCGCCGAGGCGATGGGAGGGCTGGAAACACTCAGGGGAATCGAAAACATCACCCGTCGAGGCAACCGACAATCCAACTCTCTGGGGCAGGCTCGAGTGACCGCAGAACGTCTACTGATCGGTTCACCCGGCGCTTACACCCAGATCATCGATTTCACCGTTCCCCGTGAAGTTAATCTGAGCGGTGAGCGGGAAATCATAACAGTGGCGGATGCCGCCAGGGGAGGATATCGAGACGTTCAGGGAAGAGCCCTCAGGCCGCTGGAGCCCGGGCAGATGGAAGGATACCAGAAGGAGTGGGACCGGGACATCGTGAAGTTCCTGGTTCATGCGCTGGGCAGCGAAAGCAGCATTGAGGGTTACGAATCAACCGAGGTCGACGGACAACCGGTACACATTACCCAGGTACGATACATCGACGGGACGCTCTACAAGGTCACCATGGGCCACGGATCCGATGTGATCTCGAAGCTGGAGTTCACCGAAGAGCGCAACCCCTATGGAGATCTGGACAAGGAGCGGAGCTTCTCCAACTACCTTGAAATGGGAGGACTGACGCTCCCCTTCACCGAGACCACCCGGGAGATGGGCGAAGTGACCCGAATGCTGGAGTGGACCGAGATCACGATCAACCAGGACCTTCCGGAAGAGCGCTTCGAGATCCCGGAGACGGAGCTCTCCATTCGGGAACGAGCCCAGGCTCTGCTTGGCGCCGATACCCTCCCGGTGGAACCCACCGAACTGGCTCCAGGAGTGTACCTAGGCGAAAGCGTGAGCATGAACAACATGTGGGTGGAATTCGACGAGTTCATCCTGGTGGCCGAAGGGCCCAACAATGAGAGGCAGTCATTGGAAGTCATCCGTCAGATCCGGGAGACGGTGGGAGACAAACCCATTCGCTACCTGGTCACCACTCATCATCATGCAGATCACACCGGGGGAATCCGTACCTACGCCGGTGGAGGAGCCATCGTTGTCACTCATGCCAACAATGAGGAAATTATCCGGGAGATCCTGACCCGGCCTCACACCTTGAAACCGGACCTGCTGGCCGAATCCGGACTGGAACCTCAAATTGAGACGGTGGATGAACGTCAAACCATCAGCGATGGGACCCGAACCGTGGAACTGCTGCATGTCCCGAACGCCCATGCCGATGGTTATCTGGCGATTTATCTGCCCCGGGAGGGGCTCATCTTCCAGAGCGACATGCTCTCCATCCTTCAGGGTGAAACCGGGGACCCGGTTCTGCGCCCCTACACCCGTGAATTTTACGACGCCGTGGTCAAGGAAGGGTGGAGAGTGAATCAGATCGTCCCCGGACATGGCCGCATCGCTCCATGGAAGGAGCTGGCCGATGCGCTGAAGGAATGACGGAGCGTCCTTCCTTCGTGCATTCGTGCTTTTGTGCGATCGTGATTTCGCGGGGCCTTGACTTCGAAGTTTGTTCGTGGGAAGTTCTTGGTTAACTACTTTGAATTCCCGATTCTTTTCACCAAATCAAGGCAGTGTGCCTGTAGCGCCCTGGCTTCCGGCGCCGTGTGGCCCTCCAGAGCGATCAGCACCGAGGCAGCATCGGGAACGGTACGTACTCCAGTCTGGACCAGCCAGTTATTGGCCCGGGAGATCTCAGCTTCGAAGCGCGAGGCATCGGCTGATTCAAGGGTGCGGCGGGCCATATAGGTGGCCAGGTGGGCTCCATAGGTAACCGGAGATCCCAGGGCACTCTCCGGATCGATCGGCCACGAACCATTGGCTCGCTGGTAAGGCAACAGCGCCTCGGCCGCCTCGATCAGGACCTCCCGGTCCTCGATAAAACCGGCTTCAAAGGCCTCCACCAGTGCTGCGGAGAACTGGATCCGGGCCAGCTTCCTGTCGCTGAAGCCAGCCTCACCCTTGTTGTCATCCCAATCCAGGGGCCGACCCAGCCAATCGGTGGTATCGGCGAGAGCCCGGGCGGGTATCGGATAAGACAGTTGGTGGGCTTCATAGAGGGCCCTGGCGGCATCGCCGTTGTTGTGGCAGGAAAAACAGCGATTCTCCTGGAACCAGAGAGGAACCTCACGGATCAAAAAGGCGACGGCTCGATCCTCGGAAGACCGGCTCGCCTCGGAACCGCCCTCCTTCTGGACAGCGGCCTGAAGCCCCATCGCCAAACCGATCACCATCAACGGGGCAGTCCATCTCAGTCGGCTCATCAACTTTTCGGTCCCTACTCCCCGGCCAGTCTTTCACTCACCTGACGGGCAAATTCCTGCAGGATGGCATCGGTCTTTTTCCGCATGACGGGCTGTCCGAACTCCCCCACCTTGCCCAGCACGTGGGATTCCAGACTCACCCTCATTTCCGTTTGATCCGGCCCCTGCTCCGTCAGATCCACCTCCAGGAGCGCCCGTACTCCCCCGCCCAGGCGCCGGTCCTTGGCCTCGGCGCGCATTTCGGCGTGCCACTGCTGCTCATCCCGTACCTCGAACTTGAGGGTTCCCTGAAACTTGAGGGCGATGGGGCCGACCTTGATCTTGTAGACGCCCTGGTAGAGGTCCTCTTCCAGCTTTTCCATGCTTTCCACGCCCGGCAGACATTGGCTGACGTTCTCCATGTCCATCAGAAAGTCCCACACCTTCTGACGGCCGGCGGAGATGGAGCAGGTTTGAGAAAAGTTCATGGGCTCTGATTCTCTCAGGCCAGAGCGCGCTCCCAGGCCTGATCAATGGCTCGTCCCACAAAGACACCGGTCATGGCACGTTTGTACTGGGCCGACCCTCGGGAGTCGCCGACCGGGTCGGTCAGCTGCCGGGCGGCAGCGGCCACGGCCTCGAGCAACTCGGGAGTCGATTTTTGTCCCTTGAGCAGATCTTCGGCGTCCCGTGCCCGCAAAGGCGTGGCTCCCACACCTCCCAGAACCAGACGGCAATCCTGACATACACCCGAGTCGGGCTCCAGGGACACCCTGGCGGCCACGCCGACGGTGGCATAGTCCTCGGAGGTTCGGGGCAGAAATTTCAGATAAGCGCTTCCCGTGTGAGGGGCGGCTCGAGGCACCATCACACGGGTGACCAGTTCATCGGGGCGGACCACTGTTTCGTAGTAGTCGATAAAAAACTCATCCAGCGCCACCTCCCGGCTTCCATTGGCCGAGGCCAGGCCGACCCGGGCATCCAGTGCCATCAAAGTCACCGGGGGATCCTGGTTAGGATCGGCATGAGCCAGGCTTCCTCCCACGGTGGCCATGTTCCGGATTCGCAAGGTGGCCACCTGGGCATAGGTCTCGGCCAGAACGGGACTTTGCTCCTTCACCAACGGGGAGGTCTCCACGGCACGAAGGGTGGCCAGGGCCCCCAACTGAAGCGTTCCGTCGGAGGACTCGATCTGGTCGATGTCCCTCAACTTGCGCAAACTGATGAGATGGGAAGGCACCAGCAGCCGCTGATTCAGCATGATCACCAAAGCCGTTCCGCCCGCCACGATTTTGGCCTCTTCCCCCAGTTCGCCCAGCAAAGCGAGGACCTCCTCCAGGGTGTCCGGCTCTCGATACTCAAAGTTATGCATCGGACGCCTCCCCGGCAGCCCCCTGGATCGACTCGATGATCTGGTAATAGCCGGTACACCGGCACAGATTGCCCAGCATCCACTCCTTGATCTCATCCTGGGAAGGGTTCGGATTGGCATCCAGCAGTGCCCTGGCCGTCACCACCATCCCGGGAGTGCAGCTCCCGCACTGGAATCCACCATGATCGATAAAAGACTGCTGGACCCTGTCAAGTTTCCCCTCGCGAGCAATCCCCTCGACAGTCACGATCTCCTTCCCATCCGCGAAAACCGCCAGCGCCAGGCAGGAACTGATCGGCTGTCCATCCATCAGAACGGTACAGGCACCGCACACTCCGACGCTGCATCCCTCCTTGGTGCCGGTGAGCCCCAGATCATAGCGCAGACAATCCACCAGGAGTCGCCGTGAAGGCACGTCCAGACTGTGTTCTTTCCCGTTGACCCGGAGTCGGATGGTCCGGGTCATCGTCTTCTCACTCGCCATTGGAGTCTCTTTCCCGCAATGCCCGGTAGACTTTTTCCGCCGTGATGGGCAAGTTATAAAAGCGCACGCCGACGGCATCGTACACCGCGTTGGCTATCGCCGCAGCGATGGGAGTGATGCTGCTCTCGCCGATCGCCTTACTTTGAAAAGGAGCAGGTCCGATCTCTTCCTGCACCAGCACTGTTTTCAAGGGGGGAATGTCCTTGATATTGGGAAGCTTATAATCCCCCAGGTGCAGCGTCGAGACCTGCCCCTCTTCCATGACCACTTCCTCGATCATCCCGAAACCGATTCCTTGAACCAGACCTCCATCGATCTGTCCCCGGTGGCCGATCGGGTTGATGATAGTCCCCACGTCGTGAGAGGTCACCACCTCCAGAATCTTGATCTGACCGGTCTCGGGATCGACCTCCAGCTCGACCACCTGTGCCGTGAATGTCGTCACCTGGGGATTGTCCCGATTGACCTGGGTCTTCCGGATGCTCAGTTCCGGCTTCCCCGATCCCGCCTCGGCCACCTGGGCCAGGGTCAGGGTACGATCGGAGCTCCCCTTGACCGTGCAATGTCCATCCTCGAACACCACTTCCTCGGCCTGGCACTCCAGGGCGGTCGCCGCTACCCGGCACACCGACGCCCTCAACTCCTCGGTCATCTCCTTGACCAGCTGGCCCACCACATAGGTGACGCGGCTGGCTCCGGCCCCGGAGTCGGTTTCAAATAGCTCGGGCCTGGCTTCCACCTGCACCTGCTCAACGGGCAGGGGCCAGGTCTCCGCTACCACCTGCTGCAAAACAGTATGGGCACCCGTCCCGGTGTCGGGAACCGGCGTGATCACCTTGACGGTGCCATCGGATTCCAGGCGGATCTCGGCGTTGGCCTCTCCGGCGCCGATGTGACGGTAGGAGGCTGCCACACCCCGTCCCACGTGAGGATGGGCTTTGGGTTTTCCCCAGTTGGAGGACTCGATGGCGGCCTCCAGGGTCTGGCGGATCCGGACATGTTCCAGCCGGTGACCATCCGGCAGCAGATCACCATCCTGGACCAGGTTCCGTTTGCGGAACTCCAGCGGATCGATGCCCATAGCCTCGGCGATCAGTTCCATGGAGGATTCCACGGCAAAGGTGACCTGGGGATCTCCGGGAGCTCGAACATGGCCGCTGGGCACGCAATTGGTGTAAACCGAGTAGGCGTCGATCTTCACATGAGGGGTTCCGTACACTCCGGCGGCCGAGTTGGCACCGGGAATATTCACAATGGGAACGGGTTTGAATCCCGCATAGGCTCCACTATCGAAGACTACCCTGGCCTGGAAAGCCACCACCTTGCCCTGGTCGGTCACTCCGGTACGGAGAGAGATGGTGGCGGGATGCCGGGGGTTGCCGGCCATCAGTTCTTCGGTATAGGTCATCACCATCTTGACAGGCCGGCCCGTTCGTTTGGACAAGTGGTAACAAAGAGGGGCATCCATCAAGGAGCCCTTGCCGCCGAAATCTCCTCCGATACACACCGGATGGACCACGACCTGTTCCTGAGGAAGCTCGACGGCATCGGCCAGAAGCTTCTGGGCCCGGACCGGCATCTTGTTGGAAATCCACAAATGGGCACGGCCTTCGGAATCAACCGAGACGACCGAAGCGTGAGGTTCGATAAATCCCTGGTGCTGTGAGTGGGTGGTGAAGGTGTATTCGAACACCTGCTGGGCCTGGGCAAAACCCTCTTCGATGTCGCCCACCTGCCAGGTCACATGCGAGTGCACGTTGGGAAGTTCGGAGAAAAACTTCTCCGGTGCATGAGGATAGGACCGGTAGTCGGGATGAAGCAGAGGGGCGTCCGGCTTCATGGCCTCTTCGGCATCGAAGACGGCCGGTAACTCCTGGTATTCCACTTCGATCAGGGCCAGGGCATCCTCGGCGACATCCGGATCCTCGGCAGCCACCACGGCAACCTTCTCACCAATAAAACGCACCTGATCGCGTGCCAGAACCGGTGTGTCGTAGACGACTCGGCCGGTCAAGGTATCCGGAAGATCCCGGGCGGTCAGCACGGCCAGAACTCCGGGCATCTGTTCGGCTGCTTTCGTGTCGATGCTGACGATTCGCGCGTGGGGGAGAGGGCTTCTGAGAACCTTGCCCCAGATCATCTCCGGCAGAATAACATCGGCCGTGAAGGTGGCCGCTCCCGTGACCTTGGCGGGTCCCTCCACCTGTCCCAGTGGTTTTCCGACAACGGTGTATGTCATCGGCCCACAATGTAAACGGAAAGCTTTGGGTTTGCAAGAGAGGGACAGAAGGAAGGAGTCAGGAGTCAGGAGTCAGGAGTCAGGAGATAGTGATCCCTGCCGTCTGACAGAAAATTATGTTCTTGTCTCGTCTCGTCGGCGCGCGAAGCGCGCTTCTCCACGC
>Ga0310345_10006704_pt1 | contig 10022 bp, 15 predicted proteins | sample HC15DNA20500_MG_FD_204667 | JGI IMG/M metagenome (GOLD analysis project Ga0310345, IMG submission 204667) | Marine microbial communities from station ALOHA, North Pacific Subtropical Gyre - HC15-DNA-20-500_MG | ecosystem: Environmental > Aquatic > Marine > Oceanic | place: Pacific Ocean: North... | reverse complement strand
GTTTGGCTTTTTTATCACATCCTACACCACGACATCCACCCTTTCCACCTAAACCTTGCTGTCTACGTTTGAAATCATCTTCGTCTTTTGCACCAACTACTTCTCTGTTTGGGTTATAATCATCATTTTTTTTCTTTTTATCTTTCTTAGGCTCTCCAAGTCTTGCGTCTGCATTAGGAACTTTATCATGCTCTACTGGTTGCTCGTCACACTGACAATTACTATGTTTTGGTTGTGGTAGCCCCTGACCTTGCCAGTTAGCTCTTCCACCTTCTTGGTTATACATACTATGTAAATCACCGTTTGCATTTGAATGATCACCATGATTACAATTACAAGTCTTACCCTCTTCTGGTGCTGATACTGCCATTACTGCTTTCATTTCATCTCTTTGTGATTCAGAAAGCCTATGAGGATCATTTGCTTCCATATGCCTTCTTGTTGCATCGTGCTCTAGAATTTTTTTATGACATTCTGGACATACTTTTATCTTTCCTACATCTCCAGTATCTAACGAAACGGTTAGTGGTATTTTTCCTTCTGCTTTACAGCCTACTCCAGAACATTCTGCTTTTAATGCTTTTTTAGGTCTTCCTTTACCCCAACTTCGTAATTTTTTAGGCTTTCCAGATTCTAATGAGTTACGAAGATTGTGTATTTGATCTTTATGTTCACCACCCCTAGAGTGTGCTGTATACATTTTTACCTCGTTTTCATGTTCTTTAGTACCACTATTTGCAAAATATCTTTGTAGCCACTTACCAAATGACTCTGGACTTGGCGTATGTATTTCACCACAATCGTTACAAGGTTTTTTATGAGCATCATCAAATTTACAATATGGACATTCATTATCAATATCACTTGAGCTTATGTGCTCGATTTTAGTTACTGTAGTCATAAGTACCATCTCCTAGTTTTGCCTGCATTTTACGTTTAGGGGGAGTTTGGGTTCTAATATTAAATGCTGCACCCTGATTAGAGGTGTTTGGGTCTACCATTGCCCCTGAGCCTACTTTTGTCAGTTTTTTTTTTCTTGGTCTTCCTGCTTGTCTCTTTGGTCTTATGAATGAAAGTATATCTTCATCTGTTTCCTTGCCACCTAAAGGCTCGTAAACTTCCATATCTCTTGTTATATCTTTAATTTTTGCCTGTATTGCAGTAAATGATTTACCAAATGTGCTAGTCATACCCTCAGTAATTTTTTTATCCTGTATTTGTTTTCTGAATTTTGGATTAAAAACTTCATTGTGACCTGATAATAACCTATGATATTCTCTTGGATAATTAGTATGAATATTTTGTAGATCTGTACTACCAATATCACCTTCTTTTATACCTAATTGTTGTAATTTACAAAAAGGACAATCATCATGGTGTTTATCACCTCTTGTATCCATTAAATCTCTTTTCTTTTTAGCCTTATCTAATATCCTAGAAAGTTTTAAAACATTACCCTGATATTTTCCTAATATTTTATTCGTAGCCATGAGTGCTTTAAACGTTCTTTCCATACCTGTTGTAATTCTTGCCTGCTGTTCTGGTGAAGCTCCTTCTTCTCTGTATTTTTTGTTCTGCTCTTTTATCATCTTTTTCATCTCATCATTAACGTGCATTAGTTGTACTCCATCCAAAGTTTTTAACCATGCGTCAAATTTTTTATCTCCAGTAATACTCTCTGGGAATTTAATTTTCTTGGATTTGTATGCACCCCAACCTCTTTTGTTTCCTATTCCCTGAGATTGTCTTTTTCTTTTCTTTCTCTCCTTTACTTGCTTACCTTTCGTTTTATTAGCATCTGATGTTGCTGCTTCTACTTGTTCTTCTGCCTCTATCTTTTTAGCATTTTCAGCCCTCGTTCTATCTTTGTATCTACGTTCTATTTCATCTATCATACTTCTAGCCCTCATGGGTGTTAAACCATGCAAACCTAATTGTTCCACCAAATCAGCTTCACCTGCTTCTGCATTAAAAGAATATGATGGGTTTGTCTTATGTCCAATCTCTCTTTTCTCTACTTTCTTTGGTAATCCACAATCATTACATACATCTTTTTTAAAGTATTCTTCATTATATGGTAGGTTTGGATTTCCTTTTCCTAAATGTCCTGCCTCTGCTGCTCCTACTATTTTCTCTGCATTCTTTTCTGGTACGTCTGATTCTCTCATTACCTTTCTTTTTGCTGACTCAAAGTCAGGTGCTCCTAGAATTGGTTTTGTAACATAACAACCTGTGTTGTCACAATTCATATTGGATTTTGCTATCGGGTTTGTATCGGTGATAACTGCTAACGGAACTGCTGGGTCTCTGCATACTGCAACCTCATAATGTTCCAACTTTGATAATGAATATGCTATTGAACCATCTTTCATTCGCATTGGCTGTCTGTCAGTTTTTGTAGATCCACCAAAACTTAATCCCTTGTACTCACCCGACTTTATCTTCTTCCATATCTCATTGTCTAATTCATAATCTTTGTATATCTTTCCTGTAACCTTAATTGCTGGATAAATTGTACCATCAGCGTCTGTATAGTCAGATCTAGCAAAATTGATACCTTTTCCTACTACCCTGTTTGAATGCGTATCTGTGATTGGTGCTCCCCTATCCATCCATATTGGCAATACTTTGTATAATTCATCTACTATTGTAACTTCTCCCTGCTTGTCCTTGACTTGAACTGTTAGGTATCCCTCAAAGAATCTTCCGTCTGATTCTATAGGTTCTAATCCTTTAGTGACCATTTTATTAAAGAATACGTCATCACTCATATATACAGCATATTGCTATAGCATATAAATATTTTGAAAAAAGAGAAAAAGGCAGTTTTAAAAATACCTGCTTAATCCTTTTTTGCCTTACTTATAGCAAAGTCAGCAGCAAAACCAGTCGTAAGTCCTATCAGAACTAGTCCTACCGTTCCTACAGCTTCAACACCAATGGTTTGAGCCACTGTTATTGCTGCGAATGTAGAAATGATTAAAGCACCTGCGAGTTTTTTTGCAGAGTAAGATTCGTCTTCACTATGCAGGTATCCTCGTAAAGTATTTAATCCTGCACCTATTACTGCTGCTACAACTGTAATTAGTGTTGGATCTACCATAACCATCAATCATAGGTCGCATATATAAAGATTTTCAGATTTTTGACGGGTAATCTGTGTCTAATAACTCTTTTACTATCTCTTCCCACTCTGTCTTTAATTCTGGGTGTGTTTTTGATATAGTGTCTTCCTGTAACTTTGCAAGAATAATGATGGTCTTCTCTATGCGATAAGACCTCTTGTTTAATTCTTCTACGTTTTTTTGTATCAGTTCTAAGCAGTCCTGCCTCTTTTTAAATCGGCTTACAAAACTTGCTGCTAGACCAGACAAAAATATACCTATGACTATAAGTACGACTTCGTAGCCAAAGTTTGGGAATGTATCTTCCATAATAAGACGTAGTTTACGAGTTTAAAAGTATTATTTCCCTGATTCAATTCTCTTCAGTGCACCAATCTCTATCATATCTAATAGAAGTGCAGGGTCTGAATGTGCCATGCTTGTCATTACTGGGTGGAGTCCATTTCCCTTATATCTACCACAGATATAACATATGTATATATCTCCTACGTCACCTGTATAACCCCACTGTTTCTTTCCACATGGACATTTCAAGTATTCATGTTTCTGTAATGGAAATTCTTCCATACACAAAAATACAAACAGTTATTAATAAGGTTTTTTAAATCATTATAATGGGCACAGCATTTTACGTATACGAAAATGAAGAAGAATATAACAAAATGTATAAAGAGAGGATAAAAGAAAAAATTCATCATTCACCTGTTGTGTGTATGTATTTGAAACTCGATGACAAAAAAGAAAATCATTTATGGGTTATTACTGAATCTTCAAGCCAAAAAGAAAGACCTAGAATGGAAAGGTCAATAGTTCACTTTAGAAACGGTGAACACGACACATTACAATATAAAAACGGTAAAGAGATACAATTAATGAAAAATAACATTAAATTCGATAAAGATAAAATGAAAATGCAGATAATGCCAAAAACACTTAGAAAGTCACTTTTAGAATTTAGAGTGGATAGATATTATGGAAGAGATGTAAAACCCAAAGTAAAAGCAGAAGACGTAAAAAATTACTATGATACGGTAATGGATAGAATAAACGTTGTTTTATCTTCTAAATGATGTTGTAGGATCTTTCATAGCGTGCTTCCAATCTTTTCCATGTTTTTTGCGTATGCTTTGCCAAAAAGGATCTGCACCGAACATTCCACCTTTTTTGTTATATTTTTTAGTTACATCGGCTATTTTTCTATGACACTTCCTGCAAAACCTTGCATTGATCTGTTCTATGTGAAATTTGTGTCTTCCACAGAAAAAACATAAACCATACATCTTTTCTGTTACTTTTGCCAGTAATGGCTCTCTTCCACGCTTTCCAGCACAATCACCACATATGTCAACTATAGTTGCAGATGTAGCGTCTTTTTTAAAACAGTTAATGCATATGGCTTCCTTATAATTATCTACCCTTGTATATTCATCTTTCTGATGTTTATCCCAGAGTTTCTTACCAATATCTAACCCACCTGTGTCAACATTTAATTTTGTTGCCATTAGGCTTCAGCAGATACAATTTTCTTCAAAGCAAACTGCAAAATCAAATACACATTATTTGTTGCATAATCATTTGTACATACCTTTCTAGAAACCTTTTTGATGTCTTCGATTGTGTCATCAATCAGTTTGTAGTCTGCACTGTATACGTTTGTTGCTTTTGCAACCCACTCGCTTGCAGGTTTTTTAACATAAACGTCAACTTTTCCTGCCTTTACCTTTACAGTGGCTTTTGTAATTTCTGGTTTATTCTTTTTCTTCGCCATCTTCCCACCTTCTTACTGATTCGAACTCTGATTTAACTATTTCCCTTGCCTGCCTGACTGTCATGCGTGCAGACTTGCGTAATTGTTCAACAGTCTTAGTTTTCTTCCAGCCATGATCTACTGCACTTTGCAGTATGTTTTTTACAACTTTAAAATTAATAGGCGTAATTCCATCTGGATAATTTTTCTTACTCATTGAAGTTCCCTTTCCACTAGATGGGCTTCCCTGTGCTATTCCTCCTATGTCTGACGGTCTTCTGTTTTTTGGTTCACCCTGCATAGTCTGTCTCTCTTCCTTCGGTGCTGCAACTCCGTCTTTTCCTCTACCATCTTGTAATCCACCACCTTGCAAACCCATCATTTCTTTCATATCGATTACTGGGTCTTTTGAAACCTTAAATTCGCCAGTGTGTGATCTTGTAATCTCAAATCCCAATGCTGCGAGTGCAGACATATTTTCAATCTCTGTTGCCTGTATTTGTAAGTGCATTAGTTCGTCTGTCTCTTCTGCTTCCTTTAATTTCAAATCCCAATCTTCAACTCCTAAAACTTCAGACAATCTTCTGAAAAATGACTTGTATAATATATCCTGACCCCATTTCACTGCACGATTTGTTATTGTGACTTGTAATCCTTCCTGTGACCAACCAGAAGGCATTTCACCGTAATAAAGTGGTAATACCCCGTATATAGCACCTATAATCTGTCTAAGTTCCTGTCTTACTGCAATGAACTCTAGTTCCTTTAAAGAGCCTGTAAAGTCTAACCACTGTGCTAAATTCTTTCCACCCTTCTCTTGCTCGACTAAAAGTGGGTGTATCATGTATGGGTCTTCTGTAGCCTTCTGTTCAAGCATATCCCATGATTTTCTGAACGTTTCGTAATTACGAGACGCAATTACTAACATACCCCTTGGTGGTCTCATCTTATCGAAATATTTTCTTAGGTATTCATCCATATGTGATAAAGTCATTGCTTTAGACCATATAGCGTAAATTGGCGAATAGCCATAAACTAATGCAGGTCTGTACTTGCCTGCCTTCCAAATAACTTCACCTTCACCGTAAATAACCCTTTTAGGCTGTGGAATACCCAATGAATAGACTGAGTTAACTTCAATTATTGCTTTTATGCCTTCTGCACCACATCTTTCACAGGTTGGTTGTAATAATCGCTTATCTCGATGTTCGAATCTCGGACATACCCAAACTTTGTTCCTTTTATCGTCAAAACCAATTCTACCGTCTGAATCGGCTATCATGGCTACTTGGGGTGGGTCAATTCTTAATATTTCCTTAATTTCAGTCTTTTCATGGTCAATTTTACCTGTAGCGTCATCTAACCAGTAATTTTTCAATAAAAGTAAGTATGCATTGTCTGCAATCTCTAAATCACGTTCTAACATTCTTGCAACGTCTTCAATAGTCTGTCCGTTGCCATTTACATGGTCATGAATCAATTTTTCGAGTATTTTTCGGTTTCTTGGCTCTGGTCTTAAAATTTCATGGCTTCCACAAGTATCACACTCTAATTTCTCTTCTGCTTTTGTAGTAAGTTCCTCTGAATCATTTTTATCTTCCGTAACAAGTGGTTTATAGTCAAACTGTTTGCCACATTCATTACATTTGTATTTGAACCTCTCAACAACTTCAAATCCGTTTTTAAACAATTCCCTGTTCAATGTTTCAATAGGTATCCTTATTGCGTCTATATTATCTGCCAACTCATAAATCATTATGAGAGGAAATGGAAATATTGGTAATTTTGCACCAGTATCTGTACTAAAATATGGCTGGGCTATACTTGGTCTTGATGTGGTTTCTGTGAAAGCCTTGGTCTTAAAACCAAACATTCCCTTTATACTATCTGTAAAACCCATATAAGTTACTTAATAGACTGCTTAATAAACTTTGTCAAACTTTGTCTTATTTTTGTTAAGCTTCTCTATACCTTTGAGCACCATGCACCTTGCAGCGTGGGAATCTACCCTCATTCTTAACGCAGGAGCAACTCTTCTCTTTCTTTTCTTTTTTATCTCCAAATGCCATATAAAGCACTATCTTTATTTGTTTATAAATATTCTCTTTATATGGTCGAATTAGAGATAGAGGACTTTAACGTAATACTCAGTTGGTTTACCCATGTATTCGGCAAGAAAAATCCGAAGGATATTCCAACGAAAGATCGCAAGACTTTTTGGAAACTCAACTTCCTCGCTGAAGATAAGATTAAGGAAGAGAGGGAGAGACTAGATACAGACCCAGACGTTTAAGAGCAGGCTTGCCTGCGAAAAAATTTTGTTGAAAGATTTATATAAGAGAAAGGTTTATATTGTTTATGGAAGACAGGAAGATTTGCATGAAGTGTTTTGATTTTATGGAAGAAATATCCCCATGCCATTTAAGGTGCATGAATTGTGGTGCAGAACTTGACTGTTCAGATAAGGGATATGTATGGTAATGAATCTTAAATGTACAACCTGTGCAACGGTAAACTGTGATTATCATTGCAGGTGTTCATGTCACAATGAGTCGTGGGAAAGAAAATGAATGGTTTAGCTAAAAGAATCAAGTTTCTCTCTTCTGCTATAAGAGAAAACCATATTGAAGAACATAGACTAAGAAAAGAATTAAAACAATTATTGGAGGAATTTGAAAATGAAATTCAAATATAAATGCTACAGATGTGGATTAATTTTCGAAACCAGAAAAGATGCAGATTTGCATACATTTATAACTAAGCACAACTTCAGAAAGATTGAGATGATTAAACATGGTAAACTTTAGATTCCACCAGAAATGCTCCCAATGTGAAGAGGGCTTTCTGAACAAAAAGGATTTACAAGAGCATAAATATGAGGTGCATTCAATGTGAATAGATATCTGTTCTTCTCTTTCATAATGCTTGCGTTGTTTCCTCCAGCAGGAATATGCATGATTATATTATACCTGTACAATGACGCTAAAAAGGAAATTTTCAACGTTAAGGAAAAGAATGCATATGACATGACTACTTTGGAGAGTGCAAGATGAGTGCTCTAGGTGGAACTTCATTCCTTCACGACCTCATAGAATTACTTCATGAGGACTGGATTCCAAAGGAACGAAAGGATATTATAAAGAAGATCGTACTTGACACCATAGATTATATGGAAATATCAACTAAGACTATTGGCGAACAATTTTTCGGTAAGAGATAATGCCTGCTGGAAGTTGCAAGTCAATATGCACACGACTTAAAAATCCTAGACCTAAAAAAATGCCATTCCTAACTCATATGCATTGTAGAGAATGCGAGTGGTGGATACCAAGATCTGAATGGCATCTTCCAAGGTGTAGGTGCTGCAACAACATACTTGCAATAAAACCAAGGCTTAACCAGAACAAAAGAAAGTATCTAGCAGTTATGAAGACAATTCAGTACAAAAATTTACAAGTACCAGTAACACAAAATCCGTTTGGAGATGAGGATATAATTGGCACATTTAGGAAATAAACAGGTCGCTAAGATTATATGTGTTGCCTGCAACGAACTTATAGGTGACCATTCAAAGAGACAGTTGGGAAGATGTCTTTTTAGGATTCAAGGAACTTTGGTTTCAAACGGGATAATGAATCAAACACCTGAGAAGGATTAAATCTTGTATTCACAAACCATCTTCTGATCATATATTTTCTTACCAGTGCTATTGAGGTGTATATCGCAGATATGCTAAGTCCTGTAGCCAAACTATATTCTTCTATTCCACTTGTAAAATAAGGAAGTAGAAATATGTTGATTGGTAGGTATATCAGGAAACCGATAACTATGTCAGTTACAGTTTCAATCATGGACTTTCTTCTAGAGTCTTTCTTCATCAGTTTGGTCATTTCATCTTTCATATAAACCTTTATAAATTGCGTGGGTCTACAGGTATCATATGTTAAAACTACCTGTGTCGGATTCACAGATTGAAAGGGCGAAAAAGATTTCAAACCCCGACAAAGTGTTCAACCAGAACAAGATAGGCAAGCGTGCCTATCTGACGGGGGCTTTGGGAGAGATTGTCGTTGGCGATTTTCTGGGTGTTACTCCCCATGTTTATAAATCTTTTAATGACGTATATGATTTTGATATTGATTATCGTAATATCAGAATCGAGGTAAAGTCCAAATTGGTCAATAAAAAGCCCCAGCCATTTTATGATTGTTCAATATTTGGATATAATACGAAACAGAAATGCGACCAATATTGGTTCGTAAATATTTTAAAGGATATGAGTTTTGCATTCATACTTGGATATATTAAAAAGGATGATTTTTATCGGAATGCCGAATTTTGCAAGGCTGGAACTAACAGGGGTAACTTGGTTTATAAATGGGATAACTGGGTAATAAAAGCGTATGATTTGAATGACCCTGTTCTTATTCGTGATTAGGTGTATTTTTTAACCCCTAACTTGTATATATGATTTTATTATAAAATACAGTTTTCCACATACGCACTACAGGAGGCGATTTCAGTTTCCATTGTTGGTGGATAAAAAATTATTTTTTTTAAAAAAAAGAAAAAAAAGAGAGTTTTGAGCTCGTCAGCTCATTTTTTAGACTAAAGATGGCTAATCTTTAGGCTGGTATACTGTGCCACGCTGTGAGCATTCCCAGATAGCTGGATTTCCGAGATACTCTTCTAGGTCGTTCATGAGTTTTGTTAGGTTTCTGTTTTCAATTGTTGGGCTGGGCTTGTGTGAGCCTTTCTTCACGTTAACTACTAGCTCGTATTCTTCCACTAGTATGGATAACGCTTCGAGTTTGCTGTCCTGTGTTTGTGTCTTGCTTGTTCTGCTTCTGCTTGACTTCTTGGTGGTTGTGGTTGTCTTCTGCAAGTTGAGAATCTCGGATTCTAAACTCTCGATTTTCTCTTCCTGCGTTAGTGCTTCGTCTTCAATAGCTTGTGCGTGCTTGATTATGCTGTTCATCTTGTCTGTTCGCCTCGCTGTGTTGTTCGCATAGTAGTAGGTCTCTATTTTACCTAATATAAACCAATGCATAGCTACTAGCTAGGCTCATAAATCGTTAGGCTGAGCTAATCTGCCAGTCTTAGGCTCACCCCTGTCGTTGTACACTCACTGGAGAATTTTATTTATTTAT
>Ga0310345_10006703_pt1 | contig 10024 bp, 8 predicted proteins | sample HC15DNA20500_MG_FD_204667 | JGI IMG/M metagenome (GOLD analysis project Ga0310345, IMG submission 204667) | Marine microbial communities from station ALOHA, North Pacific Subtropical Gyre - HC15-DNA-20-500_MG | ecosystem: Environmental > Aquatic > Marine > Oceanic | place: Pacific Ocean: North... | reverse complement strand
CCTCGGCCGGTTCGGCGAAGTGTTGGTCATGCCGGCTGGCGGGACTTAGAACAAACATTCCAGCGGTGACGGCCCCGGCGATGGCCACGGCGGCCACCCGTAGGCGCGCCGGCCTGGCCAAGCGGCCACCCAGCCGACCCTCCACCCATTGGGACAACCAACTGCCGCCCCGATCGAGGAGGACCGTGAACCCGGGGAACAGGGCCAGCAACACAGGGAAATTCCAGTAATCGTGAATCCACGCCCCGTCGGCTGGAACCAAAGCGAACACCACCACCATGGAGGCCAGCGCCCCGGTCAGGAACCGGGTACGGGCATCGGCCAGGCCAGCAACCAATGCCGGAAGCGCTGCCATCAGGTACCAACCAGGAAGCAGCCCCCGGGCGAATCGCCACTGGCGTTCAACAAAGTTGTCCCACCCCCAATCGCCAACCATCCGATTGCCTAGATGGTCACCCCACTCGCCAAACCCAGCGCCCTGCGCTACCCAGGCCACCACCACCAGCCCACCCACGGCCATCGACCCTCCGACCGCCACCACCACCCGGTCAAGGGCTCGACGGCGCCACAACCACAGCCACAGCAGCGGGGCCAGAAAAACACCGTGCCACGAAGCGGCCACCGCGACAAACGAGGCGACGACGGCCAGGCGAACCCTACGCGGAGTTGACTCCCCGGCGACCACCCACACGGCGCCGATCATGGCCAGGTTCGGCAGGAACCCAAGACCTAGACGGCCGTACACCCACCACCATGGGGTGGCCACCATCGCGGCGACCGCGACTGCGGCCGGCAGCGCCCTAAAGCCGAGACGGCAGCCCACCCACCAGAGAGCCGGGACGGTGCTCAGGCCAGCCAAATAGCTGATCACCTTCACCTGAGAAAGCCCCTGCCCGGCCACCGCCGAGACCACCAGATGCAGGAAGGTCAACAGCGGCGGGTGGTGGGTGTAGGGAACCTCGGAGAATGGCTCCCAGGCCGCCCCGAACGACGAGCCCACTAGTCCGAGCTCCCAGAAGTTGGCCACGTGCAAAGAGAACTGGCCCAGCACCCGGCCCTCGTGCGAGTCGCCCAGCGGGAGCCCGAAGGCCGGCCACCAGGACACGGCCAGGAATGCCATCAACGCGGCGATCAGCACCTTGGCGACGCGGGCGTCGGCCCGGGGCGCCGCCATCTGGCTCATCACCTCACGATAGTGTCGGACGCCGTGGGTCACCGGGCCGTCGTCGCCGCCTGGGTCGGCTCCACCAACCTCGGAGACGAACTGGTCTTCTCGGTGCTTCAGCGCCTGCTGGCTGACCGGGGAGTTAAGACGGCCGTTCCCTCCGTGGACCCCCCGGGTACTGCCGCCGCCCACCAGGTGGAGGCCTTCGGCCTCCTCGAACCCCGGGCTCTGCGCCGCCACCTCCGGTCCGCAGACGCCCTGGTGTTCGGCGGCGGCGGCCTACTCCAGGACGAGACAAGTATCTGGAACCTCCCCTGGCACCTTTCGCGAATCCGAGCGGCCCGCCGGGCAGGGCTGCCGTGGGCCGGGGTTGGTCTCGGAGCATCCGGACTGACCACCCCTGGTGGTCGACGCCGGGTAGCCGCCGCCCTGGTCGATCACACGGCGGTCACCGTGCGGGACCAGCCGTCCGCCGAAATACTCACCGGCCTCGGGGTGCCCAGAGTGGTCCGGTCCGCCGACCTGGCCTGGCTAGCCGAACCTCCAGACCGGCGGGGATCCGGAATACTCGCCGTGTGCCTCCGCGAGCCCCAGACTTCCCGCTGGCGGCCCGGGGCACTAGGCGCACCGGCCAGAACTCCCGAGGCCACAATCAGCGCTCTGGCCTCGGCCATTGACGCCACTGCTATATCCACCGGACTGTCCACCCGATTCGTCGCGCTCGACCCGGCAGCTGATCATCGACTCCACTGTCAGGTCGCCAACCGGATGACCACCCCCGCTGACACCCACCGACCCACCCTCGACGGGCTGCTCGCCGAGTTCGCCGACGTGGAAGTGGTGGCCACTATGCGCTACCACGGGGCGGTCGCCGCGGCACTAGGCGGCGCAACGGTGACCACCCTGACCCTGTCCCCTAAACTGGCTGCCCTGGCCGGCGATTTGGGCCCCGCGGCGACTCACGCTGCCGGCCCTGGAGACCTCCCCCGGGCGGCGGCAAAAGCGCTGGCCGGTAACCGTCACCTGGCCGGAGTTGTGGAACACCTCATCGAACTGGCCCGCGGCAACGCCAGCGTCCTCGATGACCTTTTTGGAGGGTCATGAACCGCCGCCGGGCAACCATCGCCTACCTCGCGGCGCTGGCCGCCGTCACCGCTTGGCTAGTCGCCGACCGGGGGTCGGCCATGGTGGACCTCGTCGACCAGGTCCAACCGGTGCCCCTGCTTGGACTCGTCGCAGCGTCGATGCTGCCGTTCCTAGCCAATACAGCCTTCTGGACCCTCGCCCTGCGCGAACTCGGGGAAACGGTTTCCTGGCAGCAGGTGAACGCGGCGGCGGCCGAGACCACCCTCACCCGCTACCTGCCGGGGGGCATCTGGCTGGCCGCCGGGCGAGGCGTGGCTCTGGCCCGTCGCGGGGTGAGCTCCCCGGCGCTGGTAGCCATGGTCGGCCTCGAGGTAGCGCTGGCTACCCCGGTGGCGCTGCTGGTCGGCTCGGTGTTGTTGGCCGGGTCGCCGAACGCCCCGGCCTGGCTGGGCTGGCTGGCCGCCGGGCTACTCGTGGCCGCGGTCACCCTGGCCCGACCGGCTCTGAACGGTGCCATGGCCTGGTGGGCTCGGCGTCGTCACCAGCCGCCGCCAACCGCGCTGACGACCGCCGGAGTGGGACGCCTGGCCCTCGCCCTCGCTGCCTACTGGGTGATCTTCGGGAGCGTCTTCTGGGCCTATCTGGAGGTCATGGATCGGTCGGCTGGCTGGCTGGCCGCAACCGGCGGCTTCGTCCTGTCGTGGCGGATCGGGCTTTTCACCGTGGTCGCCCCCCAAGGGTTGGGGGTGTTCGAACCGGCGTTCGTGGCCCTCGTCGGGTGGAGTGCCGACGCGCTGCTTCTAGTCGGCGCCTTCCGTGTCGTGCTGGTGCTGCGCGACCTTGCCATTACTACACTGGCCACCGTGGCAGGCCGCCGGTGGGTCACCTGACCCACTCAGCCTCGGTTGACCTCAGACGTCGAGCATCCCGACTAGCACGTCGGCCACCTCGGCCGACGGCCGGGCGTCACCCAGGTGGGCAGGCCGCCGGTGGATCTCCGGGTCGGCCAAGAACCGATTGATCACCGTGTCGTCGTAGCGGCCCACCACCACGTTGGCGCCTACTCCGTCGGGCCGCTCGGTACGGTCCCGCCAAAGCAGGCACGGGACGCCCAGCAGGGCGCACTCCTCCTGGATCGACCCACCATCAGTGACCACGAACGGGGCTGCAGCCAGGAGGGCGACGAAGTCGGCGAACGGAAGCAGATCCGAAGTGGCCACCCCGGAAGCCTCCACGGCGACCCGACCGCCCTGGCCAGCCAACACCCTCCCGGTCGGCGGATGTATCACAAACATCACTTCCCGGCCCTCGGCAGCCAACCGTCTCAGTAGATCCAAGAACGACCGTAGGCGCGTCAGCCGATGCAGATTCTCCACCCTGTGCAGAGCGGCGACCACTGGTCCCGACCCCGGCTCCACATCGGCCACCACACCGGCCAACGCCTCCTGACCGGTATTCCCGGAGGTACGCACTACCCGGCCCCTCACCCCCATAGCGACCAGATTGGCGGCCGCCGCGTCGTCTGGGGCGAACGCCACGTCGGCCTGCCGCATCACTATCACGCGGATCAACTCCTCCGGGAACGGGTCCCGGAAGCTCCGCGACCGTAAGCCTGACTCCAGGTGAGCAACGGCCAAGTCGGCCCGGCGGGCCATCAGGGTCGCCATCAGCGTCGACGGGGTGTCACCGTGGACCAAGCACACTCCACCGGCCCCTCCGAACACCTTCTCGACCAGTGACCGGCGTCGCACCAGTAAGCCGGTCAGGCCGACCATCCACCGCACCGCCTGCCCGATGCCGTCCACGTTGGACGAGCCGCCCAGGCGAACATCCGGCTCCCTCACCCCCAACTCTGCCCGTAGAGCGGGCAGTTGGGCGGAGTGCTGACCGATCTCCACCAGCCGGTAGACGACGTCCCGACGGTCCAACTCGGTCAACACCGGGGCGACCTTGATCAACTCAGCCTTGGTGCCCAGGAGTACGTGGATCAGCGGAGACATACGGCCACCTGGCACCGTCGAGGGGCGATCGGGCACGTTAGCCCTGACAATGGCCGGAAGGCCCTACGCTCGGTCGAATCCATGGAGCCCACACCCGCCCATCCGCCCCTCGATAGCGCTACGGACGGCCTCGCCCCGGCGGGCCAGTCTCTCCCCCTTGGTATCTACCTACGGGAGTTATGGCTGCGTCGGGACTTCGTCATCCGCGTACCGATGGAAGACCTTCTGGCCCAGAACGCCCACACTTTCCTGGGCGGCATCTGGCTGGTCCTCAACCCCCTGCTCCAGGTCGGGGTGTACTTCCTAGTGTTCGGGGTGATCATGCCTATCGACCGAGGCGTTGACCAGTACCTGGTGTTCCTGACCATTGGTGTGTTCGTCTTCTTCTACAGCCAGCGAGTCGTTTCAGAGGTCGCCCGGTCGGTGGTCGTGAACCTGGGCTTGATCCGTGCCTTACGGTTCCCTCGCGCCGTTCTTCCGCTCAGCGCCACCGTCGGCCAGGCCATGGCCTTCCTCCCTGCCCTAGCCGTAATGGCCGTGGTGGTAGTCGCCCACGGCACCTGGCCACATCCTCGATGGCTGCTCATCCCGGGCCTGCTGGTACTCCAAACCGCGTTCAGTCTGGGCGCCGGATTTGTAGCCGCCCGCTACAACCACACCTACCGCGACCTCGAAAACTTGCTTCCCTTCGTATTCCGGCTGGCCTTCTACGTCTCCGGCGTCCTCTACTCCGTCGACCACTACATCGACAGCACCCTTGGCCGAGCCGTATTCCTGGCCAACCCCTTCTACTGCTTCGTAACCGTCTGGCGCTGGGTGATGGCCGGCACCCCGGCGGCCGGAGAAGTGTGGGTGGCAACCGGCATATCGTCGACCGTCACTCTGGTGGTGGGCTTCGCCCTGTTTCGGGCCCGCGAGACCACCTACGGGGGGACCGGATGAGCAAGGTGGCTATCCGCTGCACCGACGCCCGGGTGTCCTACACCGTGCGCACCCACCGACCGCTAATACGCGGGGCGCTGCGCGGCCAACGGCCGGACGCCCGGGTCATCGAAGCGGTCCGCGGAGTGACCTTCGACGTGGCAGTGGGCGAATCGGTCGGCGTGATCGGACCCAACGGCTCAGGCAAAACCAGTTTGCTCCAGGCCACGACCGGACTCCTACCCCTGGCCGGGGGTCAGGTGCTGGTCCGATCCACCCCGGCCTTCCTCGGCGTGCAGGCCGTGCTCCGACCCCACCTGACCGGTTGGCGGAACATCCGACTCGGACTACTGGCCCAGGGCCTGAATGCCGCCGAAGCTCGGGGCCAGGCCGACGGGGTGGCCGAGTTCACCGGGCTAGGTGACTTCCTCGACCTACGCATGGAGACCTACTCGTCGGGTATGCGGGCCCGTCTCCACTTCGCGGTGGCCACCGCCCTGGCCCCCAAGATCCTCCTCATCGACGAGGCACTGGCCGTCGGCGACCGGGAGTTCCGCAACAAGAGTGCCGCCCGACTTGACGACCACCGAGCCGCTGCCGGGACGGTGCTCCTGGTTAGCCACAACCTGGCCGAAATCCGACGGTCCTGCTCCCGGGTCATCTGGCTTCAGGAGGGCCTGGTGGTCGCCGACGGCCCCACCCCGGACGTCCTGGCCGCCTACGAGGCCTCCTAGGAGCCGGAGCGGGCCCGCCCACCATCGAGCCCGGACGACGGGCCGACCAGGAACCCTGCCGCCCAGGACAGGTGCATGGTCGGGAACACGCCAAGCAGGCGGAACGCCCGACCTGGCCGCTGGCCCACAGCCACCGAAGCGACCACTACCGCAGTCCCGTAGGCGACGGGCAGCAGGAACAACGGCGCCCAGAACCATCCGGCGGCCAGGCCGGCAACCACCCCGGTCAAGACCAACGGTGGCACCACCTGACGCAGACGCAACGACCGGGGATGGCGTGCCACGACCACTCGCCGCCAGCACCCGTAGCCGAAGTACTGGGCGGCCAGCGCGGACAGTGTCGACCGAGGTCGGTAGCCCACGGCCAAGCCCGGGTCGAAGAACACCACCCCGCCGGCCTCGCGTAGCCGCCAGTTCAACTCGGCATCTTGGGTTCGAACAAGCCCCTCGTCAAACAGACCGACCGTCTCCAAGGCATCGCGTCGGAACACCCCCAGATACACCGTGTCAACCGGCCCGGCAGAACCCCCCGTGCGGAACCGGGCGTCGCCCGCTCCGAACCGGGAGGCCATCGCGGCACCGACCGCCTCCTCGAACGGCGACCTGCCCCGAGGGTCCTGCCGTCCCCCCACATTGACAGCCCCGGTGCGCGCCAAGGCAGCCACCGCGGCCGCAACGTATCCGTCGTCCAGAACGGCGTGGGCGTCCAGGCGCACCACCACCGGACCAGTCGTCGCCCGGATCGCCGCGTTCAACCCCGTGGCAGTCACCCCGGCCGGGTTGTCAACCACCGACACCCGCGGGTGGCCCTCGGCTAAGCCCTGGGCCACCTGGAGAGTCCGGTCCAACGACGGCGCCACGGCAATGCACACCTCCAGACCGCCGTCTACCTCTTGGGCCAGCGCGGAGGCCACCGCGTCGGCCAGAGTGGCCTCGGCATCCCGAGCCGGGACGACAACGGCCACCGCCGGGCCGGTCACCACTGCCGTCGGACCATGACCAGCACCGTTCTGGCCATGATCTGCACATCCAAGATCGGCGACCAAGACATCAGGTACTGCAGGTCGTGGCCCAACTTGTAGGCCGGATCGGTGTGGTAGCCGGACCGGGTCTGGGCCAGACCGGTGATCCCCGGCGGAATCTCATGGCGCCGCCCATAGCCAGGAATCGCCGCCTCAAACTCGGCAACGAGTTCGGGCCGCTCGGGCCGGGGCCCGACGAGCGACATCTCACCTCGCACCACGTTCCAAAACTGAGGCAGTTCGTCGAGGCGGGTACGACGCAGCCAACCGCATCCCCGCAAAACCCGCTGGTCGTCTCGATCGGCCAACCGGGCCCCGCTGTGGTCTTCGGCGCCGGCAGCCATCGTCCGGAACTTCACCAGCGTGAACGGCCGCCCGCCCTGTCCCACCCGGCGCTGGCGCAACACCACACCAGTCCCGGCCACCACCCGCAGCCATCCGGCCACCAGCACCGCCATGACCAGAACCAAAGGCGAAATGGCCACCACCACCACCAGTTCCACCAACCGCTTCAACCGCACCTGGTGGGGACGCAGAGCCTGCGATCGGAGGGCCACATAGGGCATACCACCGATCTCCCGCACCTCCCGCAGGCCCATCAGGGCGCTAGTCGCCGTGACCCGGAGGTAGGCCCCGATACCAAGGGCGTCCAGAGTGCCCGCCGGTTCGGGAAACAGGTCCTCGACAACCACATCATCTACGAACACCACATCGGTAACCCCATGCCGGTCCACGTCAGCCAACAGTTCGTCCCCGTCGACCACCCGGTCGGCCACCAGGGCGTCCCGGTCGCTCTCGTCGAGATGTTCGGCGGCGAGCAAGGTCTGTTCGTCGCTGCCCACCAGTAATACCCGCGGCGGGCCGAACCGCCCGGCCCGTAGGCGACGCGACAACTCCCGGCTGCCAGTAGCAAAGAAGGCCACCAACACCCCGACGGCTGGCAGATTGGCCCTCGGTACCGGGTAACGGCCGGTAGGCAGTACAAGCACAGCGCTGACCGCCAGGCCCACCAGGGTCAGCCCGGCGACCCGGGAGAACCACATCCGCTGACCAAGCCTCACCTGTTTCTCGTAGAGGCCTCCGAAGTAGAACACCACCTGGACCAGCGCGGTGGCCACCATAATCCCCACCCAGCTGGCGGCCGGCTCTGGCCACTCCGTTCCGAACCGGACCGCCATCACTGCCACCAGGATCGAGAAAACGCCCAGCGCGTCGACAACGTAGAGCCAGCGGAAGCCGGCATGCCACAGGCGCAAGTAGAACCCGTAGGCCGTGGTGGGAGGTTGGGTGGTGCCGCTCATAGTGGGATCCCAACCAGCGTAGGAGCAGCGGCACCACCGGCGACCCGGCGGCCCGGGGCGCACCGGGGGGTCGGGAGCCCCTGGCAGGTGGCCGGTAGGCTCGCCCGGTGCCGATCCCGCGGACTCGTAGCGACTGGGGGGGCCTTCTCCAACCGGACCTCCTGGTCAACCTGACGCTGCGAGACCTGCGCTCCAAATACAAGCGATCGGTGCTCGGCTGGAGCTGGTCGGTGCTCAATCCGCTGGTCGCCGTAGTGGTCTACTCGGCGGTTTTTTCAGTATTCCTGCGCATAGAACCCAGCGTCGGCGACCCCAGCGGCCTCGACTCCTACGCGGTGTTCCTGCTCGTCACCCTGCTGCCCTGGCAGTTCCACGTCACCAGCCTCACCGAGGCCAACCGCTCAATCACCGCCAACTCGTCGCTGATCACCAAGATTTACTTCCCCCGCTGGGTGCTGCCGACTTCCGCAGTCCTGGCCCGCTTCACCACCCTGGTAGTGGAGATGGCCGTGCTTCTGGTGCTCGTGGCGGCCATCGAGGGCCACATCGCCTTCCAGTGGCTACCCATCGTGCTTGTCCTCATGCTCCTGCAGCTGCTGTTCACCGTCGGCCTGGCCCTAATGATCAGCGCGGCCAACGTGTACTTCCGCGACATCCAGCACTTCCTCCTGGTAGCCCTGCAACCGTGGATGTTCCTCACCCCGATCCTTTACCCGCTGAACCTGGTGCCCGCCGACCGGGAGTTCCTGGGCGTGGACTACCGCACCCTGTACCAGTTGAACCCAATGGTCTCTTGGGCCAAGGCCTACCGCAATGTGCTCTACGACCTTCGGTTCCCCTCCGCTGAACGATGGCTGGCCATCCTGGTGGCTACCGGGGTGGTGCTGGCCGTCGGCTTCCGGGTGTTCAACCGCCTAGAACCCCGTATGGCCGAGGAGGTCTGAGGTGGCCTCGGGCGTCGAAACCGCGGTGCGGGTCGACGGGTTGGGCAAGAAGTTCCGGCTTACCCACGACCGCAACTGGACGCTCAAGGCCACCGTGATGGCCGGGCACCGCACCCGCTACGAGGAGTTCTGGGCGCTGCGCGACGTGACCTTCGACGTGCCGACGGGCACCACCTTCGGCATCGTCGGCGGTAACGGGTCCGGCAAGTCGACCCTGTTGAAGGTTCTGGCCGGCATACTGCGGGCCGACGAGGGCACGGCCGTGGCCGACGGCCGCATCTCGGCGCTGCTTGAGCTGGGGGCCGGGTTCCACCCCGAGTTGACCGGCCGGGAGAACGTGTACCTGAACGGAGCGATCCTCGGGTTCACCTCCCGGGACATCCGACGACGCTTCGACGACATCGTCGGCTTCGCCGAATTGCACCAGTTCATCGACGAACCTGTCCGCAACTACTCGTCGGGCATGTATCTGCGGCTCGGCTTCTCGGTAGCCATCCACGTCGAGCCGGAGGTCCTCCTGGTCGACGAGATCCTCGCCGTCGGCGACCTGACCTTCCAGAAGCGTTGCCTGGACCGGTTCGCCTTGCTGAGCGACGAGGGGCGCACCATCGTCGTGGTCTCCCACGACCTAGACATGGTTGGCCGCCTCTGCGAGACCGCCGCCTGGATCAACCGGGGCGCCCTGGCCGCCGTGGGCCCGACTACCGGGGTGGTGGAGGCGTTCGTCGCCGACGGCGGGAGCCCCGGACCCGACATGGAAACCGGGTCGGGAATGGGTCGATTGGGCCCCGACGATCTGGTCCGGGCCGTGGAGTTGGTCGACCCCAACGGTCAGCCGATGGGAGCCGCGT
>Ga0310345_10006702_pt1 | contig 10024 bp, 15 predicted proteins | sample HC15DNA20500_MG_FD_204667 | JGI IMG/M metagenome (GOLD analysis project Ga0310345, IMG submission 204667) | Marine microbial communities from station ALOHA, North Pacific Subtropical Gyre - HC15-DNA-20-500_MG | ecosystem: Environmental > Aquatic > Marine > Oceanic | place: Pacific Ocean: North... | reverse complement strand
ACCATTTCTTGGATTTTCTGGATTAACATTCATATTTAGAACCTTAACCCAAGGTGCCTCACTTTTGCCTTTAGTTTTAATTTTTGTGGTTCTTGGTTTTGTTGTTTTTTTTATTTTCATTGTTCTTCTTTTAAGTTCCCCATTTATTTCCAAATAAGTCTACGTGTAATCTTGGTGAAAACTTATATCCATATTTTAAACAAATTTCCGCTACTTGTCTACCAGTTTTTGCTTGTCCTTCCATTGTTGCTCCAACGGGCATTAAATATATATCAGCGTCAATACCAGCGTCAGAATAAGCCTTTCTTGCTAAATCAACTTCTTCAATGTCTTGCTCATCCATTACCACAAATTTAAAATATAAATGTGTGTTTGGTATTTGTGAATATTGGTAAGCAACTTCTGGACGTATTGCTTTCTCCCTTTCTTCTCCTGATATAGATAGTTTAGGTGATGTTGACCAAGTTACGTGAACAGGATGTTTTGTATAATCACCAGCAGTTAATCCGTGCATAAACTTATCAAAATTATCTTTCCATGGTTGTGTACAATTAGTTTCAAATGTAATATTTTTTAAATCACGAAGTGTAGGTTGTCTTATTAATTGTTGTAATTCTCTTTGCCATAACATAGGTTCGCCACCTGTTATAATAAGATGGATGTCTTGTCCTGTTGAACATATCCATTTATTTTCTGGTGTATAAGATACAAGTTTTTTAGCAATATCTTCTATTGATTCCCAATTTACTAAATGTTTATATCTTGCCGCCCAACTGGCACTTGCATCACAACCTATTTCTACTACTGGTAAATCTTTAACGTCTTTTATATGTGATAAGTCTTGTGTGTTATATGGCATCTCCTCAGGTTTTAACCATTTGCTTTTATCTCTACCTTGTCCAAAACCATGACAATTAAAATTACAACCAAATGTTCTAAAAAATACACTTGGCACCCCGACAAAACGACCTTCTCCTTGTACGGAATGAAATATTTCTGAATATCTAATTTTATCCATATTGTATTATACTATGACTATTTAGATTCGTCAATCCAAGCTTCTGGACAAATTGCTTTCATAGCCTCTATTATTTCTTTAATAGTCCAATTACCATTAATTTTCTTTTCCAATTCTTCAGAGTTCATCTGGAAAATCCCTATATAAAAAATGTTGAATAGTTTCTTTATCTACTAATTGGTTAAATGTAACGTGTGACTCGTCTATATTTTTTTCATTACGTAATATAGAAGTCATAGCATTATCTAATTGTTGCATATTATTAAATTCCATCATAACATGAAACTCAGGCATATCCATGGATCTAAATCCTAGTTTGGATCTAGTTAATCTATAACTTTTCATTTTACCCATTTCAACTAAACCATCTAAAAACTTTCGCATTTTTTTTGCAAAGTCGTATGCGTCTACGTCTTTATGATGATCTGCCCAAATATGATATATGTCAGCCAAAATAATCCTCCATTGTTCCTTCTCTATATAAATCTTGTGTTATACAATGTACTCCACCATCCCAAAAGTATCTGTGGCGAAAGTTAAACACAATTGGTTCAACTTTATGTTTTTTAAAATATTCAAATACGTCTTTATTGTAATTGTTGCATATTATTGTGTTTTCGTCAATGGATAACATATTGACATCAAATACGGTCTCTTCAACATAACCAACCCAATCATTTAACCAAGTATTAACAAATTCTATTAATTGGTTGTTATGTTCTTCTCCTTTTAACCACCAACGACCACCAACCTTGTCTTGCATTTCCAAAAAAGGAGATAATTTATTGTATGATTGATCTGGTAGATATAGAACGTCCCACCCTGGAAACTCTTTTTTGTAATTCTGTATATTGTTCAGTGATACTATACAACCTGGTTTCACAATACTAAAAGCACCATCACTGTGATAATTTCTATATGATTTATGTACTCTGAATCCTAGCTCTGTCCAAATATTTGCGTATTTGTCTACTAGATGTGTTGGTGTTAAAGTATTAATGTCCCACCATAGGTCCTTGCCAACTCTACATATTGTTGCTGTATTGATTGTTCCTCCTGATGCTTTTGTAATTTCAAGATTTTCACGTGAGATTTGTTTCAACACGTCTGAGAATCCTGCAGATCCTCCTGCTATTGCATAAATCTTTTCTCCAATAACTGCAAAATGATCTCTGGGATTAATAGGGGGACGAAAAATATTTTTTAATGATCCTACTTTGTCTATATCTAGAAAGCTTCTATATGTTTGTACATCAGCATCTTTTAATATTTTTTCTAGAGTTTGATAGTCTTCTTCTGTCTCTTCCGCTATCCTTTTTAACGGATCCAATATTTTATTATTTTTATATATTTGTAGATCAGAAAACCATTCTGCTTTAAAACCAGACCCGATCCAACAATGTTTTAATGGATGAAAAGTTGCGTATCCTTTTATAGGGATCATTACTTCCCTTTCTTTTTGTCCAGTCTAACTACGTTGCCTTGTGTTAAGTGTCCTACTGATTCTCTGTCAATATCATTATGATCAAAATTTGCCCAATACAATTCAAATGCAACGCCGTCTTCTAATCCTTCAAATGAATGAAATAATCCAGGTTTAACTGCTGTAAAATTTCCAGGGGTTAAAATAGTTTCATCAATTAGATCATATGCTTGTTGCCATATGCGGATTTTTAATTTGCCTGACATACAATAAAAACCATTCCATTTATATTTGTGTTTGTGTTTAGAACACACACCACCTTTTTTAAAATCTATTCTATGAAATTCTAAAGAACTATTTGCTAAGATAAGTTCTGTAGATCCCCAAATTTTTCCTGATATATTTGACATAATAATATTTTACTATTATTTAAATGAAATGTCAACAGGGGGTAAAAAATACCCCCTACTGAAAGTAACTTTATTTTGTTACTAGGTCTTTACTAGCATCTTTAAATGCTTTTTGCACAGATGCACTAACTTTAAATTTACCTGACAAATGTCTAAGTAACAAACCATAAGCTGGTAAGAATACTATCAAACCAACAAAGATTTTTAATACTGTTTGTGAACCTGCAATTTCCATCCAGTTAGCCGCCATATACTCGTTGGCGCCACCTGAGAATGCAGTAAAGAAGAATGTGTATGTGTCAATTATGTTTGCTACCACAGTTGATACCGCGGGTGCTAACCACCAAGCTGAATAATTTTCTCTCAGCCATTGGAAGACGTATACATCAAGCAAAGTTCCAATTGCATAAGCAGTCGCACTTGCAAAACCAATTCTTAACGCAACTGATTGAGGTGCTCCTTCTGCCAACACTACCAAAATGGATCCAATGATCGCAAGTGGATAGGCTATTGCAATTGTAGACCGTGCTATAGTCTTACCCAATAGTCTGACTGTTAAGTCAGTTGCTATTACTACTAGAGGGAAAGTAAATGCCGCCCAGGTTAGTTTAAATCCAAGTATTTCTACAGGAATATTTACTAAACCGTTTGAAACTGTAATCACGATAACGTGAAGTGCTACAAGTTTCCACAGCATACTCTTGTCTACGTTTTTTAATAAATCTAACATCAATCCTCCTAATTAGGTTTATAATGTTCAGTATTGTACAATGGTTTGTGAGTAAATGTCAATACAAGATTTAGTTGTAATTTTTTAATCGATGTCGTATTGTTTGTATGCTTCGTTTAATGCTGTATTGGTTCTAACAAAACTTGCACATTTAGGTATATCCTTTAGTCGTCTTGCACCAATATATGTACAAGCAGATCTTACACCACCTAACATATCTTCTACTGTTTCTTTAACAGGTCCTCTGTCTGGAAGAAGTACTCTTTTACCTTCGTTACCTCTGTATCCATCTTTTCTTTTACCATGTATTTCTCTTGCTCTATCAGAACTCATACCATAAAATTCTCTTTGTCCATCTTTTAATTCTATTTCGGATTCATTATGTCCTGCTAACATACCACCTAGCATAACAAAATGTGCACCTCCACCTAATGATTTTGCAACATCACCAGGTTCTACACAACCACCATCCGCCATTATATGTCCACCAACACCATTGGCCGCATCAGCACATTCCATTACTGCTGAAAATTGTGGAACACCTACACCAGCCATTGTTCTTGTTGTACATACTGATCCCGGTCCAATACCAATTTTTACCACGTCAGCACCACTAATAATTAATTGTTCAACCATTTCTGCAGTAACCACGTTACCTGCAATTATAGTTTTGTCTGGAAATTCGTCTCTTACTTTTTTAACAAAGTCTACATAATTTTCATGATATCCATTTGCAACATCAATTGTAATAAATTTAACATCAGGAAAACCTTTTAATACTTGTTGCATTGTGGTATAATCTTCTACTTTGTTGTCCCAAAGTTTTCCTGTACCAGTACATACAGATACATATTTTAATTTTATACCTTGTCCAATTGCTTCTTTCCACTGATCTATTGTAGTAGTTTTTGTAATAACCGTCATCATTTTGTATTCTTGTAAAATTTTTGCCATACTAAACGTACCAACGCCATCCATATTAGATGCTACAATCGGAACACACGTATAAGTTTCTTTTGAATTTTGAAATGTAAATGTTCTTTCTATATCTACATCTTTTCGTGATGATAGCGTTGATCGTTTTGGTTGTAATAAAACATCCGCATAATTTAATTTAAGTTCAGTATTAAGACGCATCTTCCTCTCTTGCTTCTTTGGCTATTTTTTCTAAATTTTCTTGTTCTTCTTGTTCTCTTTTTTTAAATCTTTCTAGTTGCTCTTCTTTTTCTTCTACTTCTTTATGTTGTTTATATGCTGGTGTATCTTCCACAAGTTTAGTTTCCCACTTATAAATGATATTTGTAAGACTTTGAAAATGTGGATTAGATTGTGCCACTAAATCATTCCTAACTTTTCTTATATCGTCTAATAAATCTTCAATTTTAAGAGCCATCTTCTTCTTTCTCTCTTGTTTCACACATTTGTTTTATATTTTGATAATGTTCATGAGCATCTTGTAATGCTGGATATTTGTTTCTTAATTTTTCATCGTCAAAATCAAAACTAGATTGATATAAACCATCACTTACGTCAAATTTTATATCAAGGCCATCATCTAAAGAACCTGTACTTGCTGTGGTTACAGTTGTACCTGTGTTTAATTCTCCCATATTATAAGTCCAATTACTCATACCGCCATCTAAATCTTGTGATTGATCGTATGCGTTTGGTAGTTTGTTCTTATCTTTTTTTGGTTCCATTAATTGTGACCCTTCATGCTCATACAAAGTTTATAAAATTCACTTCTAGTTGCTGGATCATCTTTAAATGCACCTAGCATAATTGCAGTTGTCATATCAGATTCATGTTCTCTTACGCCTCTGTGTGTCATACAATGGTGTTCTGCTTTAACTACTACTGCAATATGAGTTGTATGTGCATATACTTTTAATGCTTCTGCAATTTGCGTTGTCATCTCTTCTTGAATTTGTGGTCGTTCAACAATATGATGAACTATTCTATTAAATTTAGATAATCCAATAACTTCACCATTTGGAATAATACCTACCCAAGCATTACCTACAATGTTTTGAAAATGGTGGGCACACGTTGATCTAACACTAATTGGACCACTAGTGTACATACTCTTATAACCTATATTAGGAAAACTTGTAATTCTTGGAAATGGTACATATCTGCCAGCAAATACTTCTTTAATCCACATTTTAGAAACTCGTTTTGCAGTTTCTTTTGTATTGTGATCGTTTTTAGTATCGATTATAAGACTTTCTAAAAGAGATTCCATTTTGTCTTGTACTTCTATTTGTAATTTTTCTAAATCACCTTTTTGTATATGTTTAGAAATATTATCATTACAATGAAATCTATCACCTGCTCTTTCAATTCTTTGTTTTATTTGTTTACTAATTGGATCGTTTGTATTATCCCAACTATCTTTTAATATGTCATCCATTATTGTATTTCTTTTTTGTGTATTTTATTATACCATTTTACAGCAGTTGCCACGATATTGTCAATAGAACTTTGTGTAGGAGACCAATTTAATATTTTTTTAGCTTTGAAAATATCAGCTACAAGATATGCAGGATCTCCTGCTCGATTTTCTAGAAATTGTATATTCATTTTACCTGTATGTTTTTGTATAACATCTAATAGTTGTTTGTTGGAAACAGGTTCACCTGATCCTAAATTAATTTGTTCACATACCAAATTTTGATTTGCATAATTTAAAGCCTTTACGTGAGCATCTGCAAGATCCATTACATGAACATAGTCTCTTACACACGTTCCGTCGTCTGTTAAATAATTTGTACCGTATAAATTAAATGTTTTTAATTTTCTTGATGCTTCAATAGCCAATGGAATTATATGAGTTTCTTTATTTCTTTCTTCACCAATTTCTTCTTCTGGATCAGCACCCGCGGCATTAAAATATCTTAAACTTACAGATGAAATGTCATGTGCTGTTTTATAATCCATAAGCACTCTTTCTATTATTAATTTTGTAACACCATATGGATTAATTGGATTTGGACCCCTATCTTCTCTACATTTTCTATTTCCAGGATCACCATATATGGCCGCACTTGAAGAAAATACAAATGTTTTAATATTATTTTGTACTAGTTGATCAAGGAGAGCAATTGTGGCAATTACATTATTTTTATAATATTTCCCTGGATCTTTTACAGATTCACTAACTGAGGCACTACCGGCAAAGTGTATGCAAGATTGTATATCGTATCTTTTAATTATTTCGTTTAGAGAACTTTGATCTTTAGGTAGGTCAACTTGAAAATGTGGTCCAAATGTTTCATGACCGGATCTTTCAATAGTTCGATCGATAGTTATTGGAGTGAATCCATTTTTCTTTAATATTTTGCAAGTGTGTGAACCAATATATCCAGCTCCACCGGTTACTAGTACTGAGTTTCCAATAGGATTAATATTTGGATTCGGAAACTGGTGTTCTGTAGTGTTTTCCATCTCTTCTCCATTGTTCGCCCTTGCCTGTCATAATGTCAATCATTCTATCTATTGTACCGTCTGTCCAATCAGATATCTGACCTATACTAGGGGATGGTTTCATTAATAATACTTTTAATTTTTCCATTGCGTCTCTGCCTGACCACGGAACATACATTCTTGTTTCATCGTTTGCAAAAACTTCTGGAAATGTTCTATATGCTGGAAATAATACATTTGTACCTAATGAATCTGCTTCTGATACTGTATTAGACGTCCAGTCTTGTAATGCACAATTAAACAATACTCTTGAATCTGCAAGTATGTTGTAATATTGATTCTTTTTTAAGTTTTCATATATTGTGAGTGTGCCTTCTTTTTCCATTAGTCTTGCTCTATCGACATATACTTTGTTATTAGATCTTAAAGGTCCTCCTACACATACACAAAATTCAACTGGAGGTAAATGTTTATTTTGTTGCCAATGGTCAATCATATCCATAAAGAAACCTGGTTGTTTTTCTTGATCCCATCTTGCACCAAAAATAACTCGCATAGTTCTTTCTTCAAACGGTTTAACATCTTTTATTCTGCTTTGTACTTCTTCTTTGCCAAAACTTAATCCTGATACATTATAAATTGGTGCGTTCCAGTTAGCAATACGCATATGTGCAACCATTTCTTCATTAGTTGCAAGTATATTAACATTAGGAATTTCATTACACATTTGTTCATATAAACTCATCCATTTGCTCATACCCCATACGTGTATAAAGTCATCTGGATCTATAGATTGTGCTAAACATCTCAAATATATTTTTGGTTTATGTTCATCAGTTACTTGATTTAAAATATAAGGAAGTGATTCTATACCTGGTTGGAACATATCTTCAAAAAATATTATATCGTTTTTTGTAACTTCACCAGACTTCATCATTTGCACAAGATTCATTATTTGGCTCATGCCAAAATAACTTCTACCATGTGCATCTAAAACTTGTCCTGTTACTATTGCTTTTGAATCATCAATAGTAGTACCTGGTACAACTTTATAATCTATACCACGTTTTTTATATGCTCTTTCAGTCCATTCTTGTAGTTGTAAGGTATATCTGCCTTCGTATGGCTCTAGGCCCATATAAAATATTTTCATTCTAAATTTATTATATAATATAATCTAATATGTGTCAACTTGGTAATCGTTCTATTTCGTTGGTTATACAATGGAGTCCACCATCCCAAAAAAATCTATGTCTCCAATCTATTTGATGTACATTTATTCCTTTTTCTTTTAAGAAATCGTAAACATAAGAATTTTGGCTTATAACCAAAACATTGTTAGGGTCTAGCACTATAAGATTTATATCAAATAATGTTTCTTCAGCATATCCTACCCAATGTTTTAAGTATTTTTCAATAAAATTAATTTCGGTTTCATTCATTGTATGTCCTTTTATGAAGAATACTCCTGATGTTTTTCTAAGTTCTATTTTTTCTTTTCTAAATTCTTTCTCATCAATCCAATTATTAATACCAAGTTTTGATAAATCTAAAACATTATCGTTTGGAAAATATTTCTCCCAATTTAGAACGTTTCCATTGGTAAGCCAAACCTTATCTGCTATATTTGTATAGATACCATCGCTATGTCCTTCGTTCATAGCAGTTATAACTTTTCGAGATTTAGAAAGTTCTTTTCTAAAAAATCGATAAGCATCGTATTCTAATCCATCAAGAATACAATATTTGTCATTAATTAAAATATCAGGACAATACTCTCCGTAAGGTGCTACTATTTTTTTATCAATGCTATCGTAAAATTTTTGTAGATAACCAACTTTATTGCTTATATAACAAACGTCATCACAAACAAGATATCCATTTCTTACATGGATTGTATCTTTAAGTGTTTTAATAGGATATTGCAAAACTGTAATGCCGTATGATTCTAAAAATTTTTTAATACTATTTAGATCAATTAATGTTTCGAGAAGTATTTTTTTGATAACCGTAGGAATTTTTTTATCAAGTAATGTTTCCAGCTGATCAGGAGTAGGAACGTTGCCTAGTAGTATTTTTTTGATTTTATTTTTTTTATTGTTAGCCCAAACTTTCATTAAAAGTATTTACGGATTACTTTGCTTCTTGTAAATATTTTAACATTGTATCAGCATCGCTTACTTCAAATGGATCTTTATCCATGCCAGAATTATTTTTTCCTGGTTCTTCGAATATTTTAGTTACTTCACCGTTTATAATAAGTGCAGAATATCTCCAAGTTCTTTGAGCAAATCCTAAATGTTCTTTATTCACCAACATTTTCATTCCTAGAGTAAAATCGCCATTACCATCTGGAATCATTTTAACTTTTTCTATTTTTTGGTCTTTTGCCCAAGCATTCATTACAAATGAATCATTTACTGATAGACAATAAACTTCGTCCACGTACTTTTTTAATTTATCGTATTTGGCTTCATAGCCAGGTAAGTGTTTGCTTGAACACGTTGGAGTAAATGCACCAGGTAAAGCAAATACAACTACTTTTTTATTTTTAAATAAGTTGTCAGTAGTTACATCTTGCCAACTGCCTAATACCCTTGTTTTAAATGTACAATATGGTATATTCATTTATCTTCCTTCCTTTATTAATATAGCATCACCTTTTTGGGTATGCTTAATTTTGTGATCATTTTTAAGTGCTAAATGTAAAAATGTTTCATATTTTTCATCTTTAACCATTAATGTTATGCAATCATCGTCGTCTTTATCATATCCATGATATGCCCAAATAAAATCTTTGCCATATACCATACCTAAATTGCCTGCAGTGGCACAGATATTTGCAACGGCATCTACAAATGTATATGATGCATTTAAGCCCCCACCACCTATTGGTAGGTAACCCATTCTTGTTGTTGCTCTTTTTTCTTTAAATGTTATTTCTTTCATATACTGCGTGTGATCCGTTTTCTCCATCTTCAGAAACATCTATTTCAATTTTTCTACCAGGATATTTT
>Ga0310345_10006700_pt1 | contig 10025 bp, 8 predicted proteins | sample HC15DNA20500_MG_FD_204667 | JGI IMG/M metagenome (GOLD analysis project Ga0310345, IMG submission 204667) | Marine microbial communities from station ALOHA, North Pacific Subtropical Gyre - HC15-DNA-20-500_MG | ecosystem: Environmental > Aquatic > Marine > Oceanic | place: Pacific Ocean: North... | reverse complement strand
CGCCGATGACCTTGGCCTGCGTATAGTTGAAGACACGACCGCGCATGTGCTTCTGCGGCACGGACGACCAGCCCCAGGAGCCCATGCCCTTGGTCATCTTCGCGAAGCCCGCCGGCACATGGTAGAATGGGTTGCGGTCGCTGCCGCCGGCTTCGAGCAGCAGCACGTTGACGGCCGGGTCCTCGGAAAGCCGGGCGGTCAAGGCCGAACCGGCGCTACCGCCGCCGATGATGATGAAGTCGAACGTCTCGCTCATCGTGTCCTCAGAGCTCTTTCAGTCAATTTCAAAGGCGCGGGATCGACAGACCGCCATCGACCGGGATCGTCGCGCCGGTCGAAAAGGCAAACCGCCCCTCGGCGAGCGGCACCACCACCGAGCCGATGTCACCCGGCTGGCCCCAGCGCCCGGCAGGCACCAGGCCGCCCTCGATCCGGGGGGTGTATTTATCCTTCACGCCTTCGGTCATCGGCGTCTCGATGATGCCGGGGCGCAGTTCGAAAACGCCGATGCCATGGGGCGCGAGGCGGGCGGCGAAGAGCTGCGCCATCATCGCCGCGCCCGCCTTGGAGATGCAGTATTCGGCCCGCTCGATCGAAACCATGGTGGCGCTCACCGAGGTGACGAAGGCGATCGCGCGATAGGGCTCGTCGCCAAGCGCGATCATGCGTTTCGCGGCTTCCTGGGCGAGGAAGAAGGCGCCGCGCAGGTTCACGTCCATCACCGCGTCGAAGCTGTCCGCCGCCATCTCCAGCATGTCGCCGCGCACCCTGGCCGAGATGCCCGCATTGGAGACGAGCGTCGTCACCGGGCCGAGATCGGCGGCGATCCGGTCGAGGAGGCCGGCATGGGCGGCGATGTCGGTGACGTCGTGGCGATAGTGCCGGGCGTTCTCCCCGAGCGCGTCGAGGGCCGCGACCACATCCGCGTCCCGGGCGTCGACCGGAGCCGCCAGCGCCACCCGCCATCCGGCCGCAATCAGAGCCTCGGCAATCGCAAGGCCGATGCCGCGCTGGCCGCCGGTGATGAGGGCGACGCGGCTCATGCGCCGAGTTCCTTGCGGATCGTCGATGCGGCGCGCAGCGCGAGGGCCGCCACCGTCAGCGCCGGATTGACTGCTGCCGAAGTGGGCAGCGCGCCGGCGTCGGTGACGAAGAGGTTTTCGTGCTGCCAGGACCGGTTGTCCGGGCCGACGACCGAACGCGCCGGGTCGCTCCCCATGCGCAGCGTCCCGCATTGGTGCGAGGGCACCCGCCCGTCGAAGAGCCGCGAGAGCACGACCGGAAAACCCGCCTCCCGCATCGCCGCCTTGGTGGCGGCAAGCAGCTTGTCGTGCGCCACCATGTTGGAGCGCCGCCAGACAAGCTGGATCTCACCATCCTTGAGCCGGATTCGGCTTTCGGGATCGGGCAGGTCTTCGGTCATGAGATAAAGGTCGATCGCGTGGCCGGATACCCAACGCGCGGCGAATGTCGGGAGCTGCGGCACCTGGATCTTCAGGATCTCCGGGGTGACGCGGCCGAGAAGCTGGACATTGCCGAGCGGATATCCCCCCTCACCGTCGCTCAGATACCAATCGTTCAGGCCGAAGGTCTTCTGGTAAATCGAGTCGTTGCGATAGCGCGGATCGATCGCGATAACGGCCGTCGCATTGTGGTTCATGAAACAGCGGCCGACCTGGTCGTTGGCATTGGCGATGCCGGACGCCAGCAGCAACGCGGCCGACTGCACCGCGCCTGCCGCCAGCGCGACGATCCTCGGCCTGAGGGTTACCGTCTCGCCGTTCGCCTCGTAGACGACTTCGCTCACACGGCCATTTGCCCCATCCGCCTTCAGACGGCGCACGCGTGCCCCGGTGACGAGGGAGACATTCTCATGGGCAAGCGCCGTCGCGAGCCCGCAGGTCTCCGCATCCATCTTGCCGCAGCGAAGATCCGGATAGCCGTCCCAGCCGGTCTTGCCCGCCTTGAGCCAGCGGTCGAGATCGACGCCGAGCGGCAGGCTGAAGGGCTTCAGCCCCGTCTTCTCCAGGCGACCGCGAACCTCGGCGATCGCCGGCTCTTCGGGCACGGGTGGATAGGGATAGGCGCCCTCTCGGGGCGGTTCGGTCGGATCGGCGCCGGCCTCGCCCCTGACCTGATAGAGCCGCTCGGCCTCGTCGTACCAGGGGGCGAGCTTGTCATAGGCGAACGGCCAGGCGGGCGAGACGCCGCCCTCATGCGCCATCTCTTCGAAATCCTCGGCGCGGTAGCGAAACAGGACGGCGCCGTAGAATTTCGAATTGCCCCCGACATTGTAGTAATTGCCCGGCGAAAAGCGCTCGCCCTTGGCGTCGATCCAGGTCTCCTCGCCGCGAAAGGCGCTGTTGGTATAGATGCGGCCGGGGTCACGAGCCGGCGCATCGTCGGGGATGCGGTATCCCCGCTCCAGAACGACGATCTTCGCCCCGCTCGCCGCCAGACCAGCCGCAAGCGTCGCGCCGCCCATGCCTGATCCGATGATGACGATATCCGGCTCGCTGCCCATGGCTCAGATGATCCGCGCCTCGGTCTTCGGGTCGAAGGCGACGGCCTTTTCCATGTTGATCGCGAACTGGAAATCCTCGCCCGGCTTGACCGGCACATCGGCGCTGAAGCGGGCCGTCACGTCCTTGCCGCCCATCTGCGTGACGACGAAGATGTCGGAGCCGGCCGGCTCGGTGATCTCGACCCGCGAGTCGACCACATGGACCGCGCGGGACTTGCGATCCGCCCCGTCCGGTTCGGTGATCGCTTCGGGCCGAATGCCAAGTGTGATCTCCCGACCTTCCTCACCCGTTCCGTCCCGTCCCGCGAAGGGCAGCACCGCGCTGCGCCCGTCGGACAGGCTGATTTCGGCCGCCGGCGCACCATTGGCCGAGACGATCTTCGCCGGAAACAGGTTCATCGAGGGCGAGCCCATGAAGCCGGCGACGAAAAGGTTCGCCGGATTGTCGTAGATCTCCTGCGGCGTGCCGATCTGCTGGACGTATCCGCCATACATCACCGCGATCCGTGTCGAGAGCGTCAGCGCCTCGATCTGGTCGTGGGTGACGTAGACGATGGTGGTGCCGAGCTTCTGGTGGAGCTTCTTGATCTCGGTGCGCATGTCGACGCGCAGTTTCGCGTCGAGGTTCGAGAGCGGTTCGTCGAACAGGAAGACGTCCGGATCACGGGTCAGCGCGCGGCCCATGGCGACGCGCTGGCGCTGGCCGCCGGATAGCTGGCCGGGCTTGCGGTCGAGCAACTGGCTGATCTGCAGAAGTTCCGCCACCTCGGCGATCTTCTTCTCGCGCTCCTTCTTGGGAATGCCGTGCATCTCCATGCCGAAGGAGATGTTTCCGCGCACGGTCATGTTCGGATAGAGCGCGTAGGACTGGAACACCATGGCGATGTTGCGGTCCGCCGGCTTCACGCCGTTCATGGTCCGCCCATTGATCACGATCTCGCCGCTGGAAACCTCTTCCAGCCCGGCGATCATGTTCAACAGCGTCGATTTTCCGCAGCCGGAAGGGCCGACCAGCACGAGGAATTCGCCCTCCTGAACGGAGATCTCGGTCTCGTGCAGCACCTTGAGGCCGCCGAAGGACTTCGTCACGCGGTCGATGTCGAGGAAACCCATCGGTTCGTTATCCTTTCACGGAGCCGGACATCAGGCCGCGCACGAAGTATCGGCCCGCGACGATGTAGACGAAGAGGGTGGGAAGGGCGGCCATGATCGCCCCGGCGAAATGGACGTTGTATTCCTTCACGCCGGTCGACGACTGGACGAGATTGTTCAGGGCGACCGTCATCGGCTGGCTGTCGAAATCGGAAAAGGACGCCCCGAACAGGAAGTCGTTCCAGATGTTGGTGAACAGCCAGATGATGCAGACGACCGCGATCGGGCCGGACGAGGGCAGCAGGATGCGCCAGAAGATCGTGAAGAAGCCGGCGCCGTCGATCTGTGCGGCGCGCACCAGTTCGTCCGGGAAGGCGGCGTAATAGTTGCGGAAATAGAGCGTCGAGAAGCCGATGCCGTAGACCATGTGGACGAAGACGAGGCCGGTGACCGTGCCGGCGATCCCCATCAGCCCCAGCATACGCGCCATCGGGATCAGCACCATCTGAAAGGGGATGAAGCAGCCGAAGAGCAGGAGGCCGAACACAAGAGTCGCGCCGCGAAAGCGCCATTTGGTGAGCACATAGCCGTTCAGCGCGCCGATCACCGTGGTGATCGCGACGGCGGGCACCACCATCAGCAGCGAATTGATGAAATAGGGACGAAGACCCGTCGCCTCGACGCCGACCTGCGCCGTCGACCAGGCGCTCTGCCAGGGCGCGATCGTCCATTCGCCGGGCAGCGCCATCATGCCGCCGGCGGTGATCTCCGACAGCGGCTTCAGCGAGTTGACCAGCATCACGTAGAGCGGCAGCAGGTAGTAGATGCAGAACAGGCCGAGGATCACGTAAAGGGCGACGCGGGGCCAGTGGATGCCGGCGCGGGTCGCGCCCGTCGCGCTCGGTTCTCCGGTCCCGGCCGTGACGGCGTTTGCGGTCGGTGCGGGCATTATTTCTTCTCCCGGAGTTCGGACCACAGATAGGGGACGATGATCGCGGCGATGGTGAGCATCATGATCACTGCCGAGGACGCGCCGATGCCCATCTGGTTGCGGGTGAAGGTGTAGGAATACATGAAGGTCGCCGGCACTTCGGTCGCCGTGCCCGGCCCGCCATTGGTCAGCGCGATGACGAGGTCGTAGGACTTGATCGCCATGTGGGCGAGCACGACGAAGGCCGACATGAAGGCGGGCCTCAACTGCGGAATGACGATGCGGCGATAGAGCGCCATGGTCGAGGCGCCGTCGATCTCGGCGGCGCGCAGCATTTCGGAATCGATGCCGCGCAAGCCGGCGAGAAACATCGCCATGACGAAGCCGGAGGTCTGCCAGACCGCGGCGATGACGATCGTGTAGATCGCCATGTCGGAGTCCTTGATCCAGTCGAAGGTGAAGCTTTCGAAGCCCCAGCCTCGCACCACCGCCTCGACGCCGATGCCTGGATCGAGGAACCACTTCCAGGCGACGCCGGTGACGATGAAGGACAGCGCCATCGGATAGAGATAGATCGTGCGGATGAAGCCTTCGGCCCTGATCCGCTGATCGAGGAAGATCGCGAGCAGAAGGCCGAGTATGCAGCAGATGACGATATAGAGCGTGCCGAAGATGACGAGGTTCGTCAGCGCCGTATCCCAGGCGCGGATGCGGAAGAGAAACCCGTAATTCTGCCATCCGACCCAGCCGAAGGAAGGCAGGATGCGGCTGTCCGTGAAGGACAGATACAGCGTGAAGAGAATGAAGCCGTAGACGAAGATTCCGACGAGAGCGACCGAGGGGCTGAGGACGAGCTTGGGCAACAGGTCGCGCAGCCGGTCCGCAGCGCCGCGATGGCGCACGGTATCCGAGATGGCCATTCCGATCCTCCCGATCGAACCTTGCGGATGGTGTCTTGACGAGACGCGAGAGGCCGGGTGGTGCGCCGGCCTCCTAGATGTCGGTACAGAAGCGGGACCGGCCCGGTGCCGGCCTCGCCTGAGCCGGCTTACATGTTGATCTGAACGGCCGTCAGCAACTCGTCCATGGCGGTCTCGCTGTCGTATTCGCCGTTGAAGTGCGCCGTGATCACGTCGTACATGGCGTTCTTCACGGCCGCCTTGTTGGCGTGACCATGGGCGAAGGAGCCCATCAGATTGTCGCTGGCCGCAGCCTCCTTGAAGTCCTCATAGGCCTGCTGGCCGCAAGCATCGAACTCCGAGACATCGATGTCGGTACGGGCCGGCACCGAGCCCTTCACCTTGTTGAAGGCGATCTGGAACTCAGGGCTCACGATCGCCTCGGCGAGTGCGGCCTGCTGCGGCGAAACCTCGCCGCCCTGATCGAACATGGCGAACTGGTCGGAGTTGAAGAGGACCTGCTCGCTGGTTCCGGGGAAGCGGAAGCAGACGAAGTCTTCGCCCGGGGTCTGGTCGGCGTTCAGGAATTCGCCCTTCGCCCAGTCACCCATGATCTGGAACAGCGCCTTGTCGTCGATGACCATGGCGGTCGCGAGGTTCCAGTCGCGGCCGGAGAAATTGTCGTCGACAAAGCCGCGAAGCGTGGCCATGCGGTCGAAGACCTGCTTCATCGTGTCGGAGGTCAGCGCCTCCTCGTCGAGATCGATCAGGGCCTTGCGGTAGAACTCCGGCCCGCCGGTGACGAGCGCGACGGAATCGAAGATCGTCGCATCCTGCCACGCCTGCCCACCATGGGCGAGCGCGGTGTAGCCGGCGTCCTTGGCCTTCTGCATGGCGGCGATCAGATCGTCCCAGCTCTGGGGCTGCTCGAGGCCGAGCTCTTCCATCAGCGAAGCGTCGGCCCAGACCCAGTTGGTCGAGTGGACGTTGACCGGAGCCGCGACCCATTCGCCCTCATATTTCGAGAACTTCTGCAGAGCCTGCGGGATCACCTCGTCCCAATTGCCCTCCGAGGCGATCTCGTTGAGATTGGCGAGCGCGTCCTGCTGCGCCCAGTCGGTGATGTCGAAGCCGAGCATCTGGACGGCCGTCGGCGCATTGCCGGCGGTGACGCGGGCGCGCAGCACGGTCATGGCCTGGGTGCCGCCGCCACCGGCGACCGGCATGTCCTGCCAGCCGATGCCCTGGCCCTGCAGATCCTCTTTCAGGACGTTGAGGGCGGCCGCTTCACCGCCCGAGGTCCACCAGTGCAGGACCTCGACATTCGAGCCCTCGGCCTGGTTGCTGTCCTGCGCCTGTGCGGCGTGGGCGGCCAGCAGCGCGGCGGCTGCCGTCATGGTGTAGGCTAGATAACGCATAAGTTTCCTCCCGATATGCGTTTCAGAAAATGTCCGTCGCGGTGACGCCCGATGATCCGAGGTCCGCGAAACACGAAGCTCATCATTTCAGGGCAGGCAAAACCCCGCCCCGCTCGGCGAGCGTATCCACTTGATTCTCGCCGTCCAGTCCCGTCGGCAGAAAAATCATGGAGAATGCTTTATTGCCATGTTGCGCCGTGCCCGGCGAAATTCCGAGCGTCTCGCGCCATCGTCGGCATGGACGGGGAGTTCCACCATCAGGCCCCCGTGAATCCCGGTTTGCGTTTCTCGCGGAAAGCGGCGACGCCTTCGTTGCGGTCATCCGTGGCGGCGATCATACCGCCTGCAAGCGTCTCGATCATCGCAGCGCGATCCTCACCCACAGCCGCATGGATCATGTATTTCGCCGCCTCGGTGGCGCGCGGCGACAGGCGCTTCGCCTCTTCGGCAATGGCGAGGGCCGCGGCATCCGCATCTCCCGCCACTTCCACCGCGAAGCCGCAGGCGGCCGCCCGCTCGGCGCCGATCCTCCGGCCGAACAGCGCCATTTCCTTGACCGTCGGCTCGCCCAAGAGACGCACCAGACGCTGGGTGCCCGACCAGCCCGGAACGATCCCCACACCGGCTTCCGGCAAGGCGAGCGTGGCGCGCGGTGCCATGACCCTGAGATCGCAGGCCGCAGCAAGCTCCAGCCCGCCGCCGAAGGCATGGGCGCCGATCGCGGCAACCGTCGGCTTCGACAGCCGCGCCAGCCGGTCGAAGATGCGATGACCGTCGCGAATCCAGTGCCGGGCGAATTCCGCCGGAGACAGGGCGCCCCAGGCAACGATATCGGCGCCGGCGCAGAAGGCCTTCGCCTTTTCCGCCGTCAGCACCACCGCCGTGATGGCGGCATCCCGGTCGATCTTCGCACAATGAGCCTCGAGCGCCTCGAGCATCGGCATGGTGAAGGCATTGAGCTTGTCCGGATTGTCCAGGCGAAGCTCGGCGACCGATCCGTGCATGCGAAGATGGACCGTGCTCATAGCTCAAGCTCCATGGGTCCTTCGCGCAAAAGTGCGCGGGGCATCGAAACCGCGTCCGGGGCGACCTTCACCCGGCCCTTCGAGGCCTCGACGATATCGCGCTCGGGGTCGATGCCGGGCATGATCTCGGTGGCCGTGAGCCCCTCTTCCGTCAGACGGATCACGCAGCGCTCCGTGACGTAAAGAACGTCCTGGCCGATCTCGCGCGCCCGCCGGCCCGAGAAGGTCACATGCTCGACCTGGTCGACCATCTTGGTGAACTTGCCGGGCTTCGTAATCCGCAATCCATCGACCGATACGTCGAACTCCGCGCCCGCCTCGAAGAAACCGGAGAACACGATCTTCTTGGCATGGGCCGTGATGTCTACGAAGCCGCCGCAGCCGGCCGTCAGATAGGGCTTCTTGCCAAGCTTCGAGACGTTGACGTTGCCTTCCGCATCGACCTCCAGGAAGGAGAGGAAGGACATGTCGAAGCCGCCGCCCTGAAAGTAGGTGAATTGCTGCGGGCTCGGCATGATGGCGTCGGCATTCGACGCGCAGCCGAAGGCGAAGCCCAGAAGCGGCACGCCACCCGTCGCCCCCTGCTCGATCGCCCAGGTGACAGCCTGCGGATGGCCGGCCTCGACCAGAATACGCGGCACCATGGCCGAGATACCGAAGCCGAGATTGGCCGTCTGTCCGGCGGACAATTCCATGGCCGCGCGGCGCGCGATGATCGTCTCGACGCTGAATTCCGGCGTCGAAAAACTGTTCCAGGGCCGGATGATCTCGCCGGAAATCGCCGGATCGTAGGGCGTGCCGGTGGTCTGCAACTGCTCGGGATCGGTGACGATCAGGTCCACCAGATGGCCCGGAACCCTGACGTCGTGCGGCCGGAGCGACCCCGACGCGGTGACGCGCTTCACCTGGGCGATGACGAGGCCGCCATGATTGCGAACCGCGATCGCCTGTTCCAGCGCGCCGAGATAGGCGCCCTCATGCTCATAGGTGAGATTGCCGCGCTCGTCCGCCGTCGTGGCGCGGATGATGGCGACATCGGGCACGATGTTCGGGAAATGCAGCCAGGTTTCGCCGCCCAGTTCGACCCGCGACACGATCGGGTGTTCGGCCGCGACGTCGTTCATCGCACAGCCCTCGCGGATCGGATCGACGAAAGTGTCGAGCCCGACCTTGGTGAACACGCCCGCCCGGCGTGCCGCGACGTCGGCATGCATGTCGAACAGGATGCCGGACGGCACGTTATAGGCCGCGACCCGATTCTCGGTCAGCATCTTCCAGATTTCCGGCATCGGCAGGGACGACGGACCGGACGGATAGGAGCCCGCCAGAACGCGGCTGATCAGCCCGTCCTTGGCGATGTGGTCGATGCCCTTGATGCCGTACATGTCGCCGGCCGCGATCGGGTGCAACATGGTGAGGTCACGCGGATGGCCCTCACCGTCGAACCGCTTGCCCAGCGCCTCCAGCACCTTGTCCGGGCAGCCGAGGCCCGAGGACGACGACACCGTGACGACGGCCCCGTCGGCGATCCGGGCGACGGCCTGTTCCGGGCTGACGAGCTTGGACGCCACGGCCTCAGAACCCTCCGTAGTCGACGGCGACCGCCTTGCCGGAATCGGCAGCAGCCTTGACGGCCATGGCGACGGCGAGCGACTTCACCCCGTCGACGCCATCGGCCGAGGGGCGTCCCTCGCCGCGCGCTGCGGCGTGGAAGAGCCTCATCGATCGCTCATAGAGCCCGTGCGTCTCGTAAGGCACCGATTTGCGGCCATTCTCGTCGGTGAGCCAGACCTCCCCGACCGGATTCTGGGTCATGACGCCGCGCGCCACGATCGAGCCCTTGGTGCCGTGGAATTCGATACCCGTCTCGGCGAAGGCGTGGGTGAAGCTCTCATGGGTCTGGACCATCGTGCCCGACGGCATTTCCCAGATCGACATGGCGCTGTCCTCGACCCCCTGCCCGAGGCCGGAAACGGTCTGCCTGGCGACGACTTCGACCGGATCCTCGCCCAGATGGAAGCGGACCGTATCGGCATCATGGACGACGATGTCGGGAATGACCCCGCCGCCGGCGCCGGGATTGTCGATCCGCCAGCCGCGCAGGACTTCCGGCAGGTTCACCGCATGAAACACGCG
>Ga0310345_10006699_pt1 | contig 10025 bp, 8 predicted proteins | sample HC15DNA20500_MG_FD_204667 | JGI IMG/M metagenome (GOLD analysis project Ga0310345, IMG submission 204667) | Marine microbial communities from station ALOHA, North Pacific Subtropical Gyre - HC15-DNA-20-500_MG | ecosystem: Environmental > Aquatic > Marine > Oceanic | place: Pacific Ocean: North... | reverse complement strand
GTAATGGGGAAAAAAACAGAAGTAAATAAATAAAAATATAAAATGCTTCCAATTGAAATTTTAAATATTATTTTTAAATATTGCCAATCATATTGTACATTTTGTAATAAATCTACATCACAGAAATGTATAATATGTCATAAATATATTTGTTGTGGTCATCGCATTTCAAGCGAAATATGTTTAATGTGTGTACCACAATTTTATTAATCTATTCTTAATTTTCTTTCATTATATAAATTTCCATTTGAGATGTTGAAGATAATGCTGGTATTCTTCCTCCATCCCATGTAGAATATATTGTTGCAATAGCAAACCACCAATTAGTACTTCCAGGACTACCATCAAATCTAGAATAAGAATTATAACCATTTACACACAATCCACCCCAACTAGAACCAGTGTCATAAACACTAACTGCTTCATATCCACTAACACTATTAGATGTTGTAGTAAAATTTGATGTTTGTCTCCAATCATTAAATCTACCAGCAGTAGAACTATCACCTGTATCAAGATATCGTAATCGATATTTACCATCTGTATTTTTATAAGTATCTATTTGATCTAAAATAGAATAATTGTCATTATCAGGATCAGAACTATTTAAAGATAATGATTGAGAACTAGTCCACCAATATCCGATTGTTTGTCTAAATAATAATGTCCATGTTGGTATATTCCATTTTTTTCCCAAACGCATATTTATAGAACGTATTTGTGAATTACTTAATGAATCGTTAAAAACAATTTGTTCTCTCATATAGCCATCTAGAAAATCATCATTACTCCAATTAGATTCGCCAATATAATTAATAGTCGTATTTCTATCTGTTACTGTGGATGTTGTAGTTTCAGTTGGAGTCCATTTCATACCATCTGACCAAAAAAAACATTCTAAATCTGAATTATCATATTTCATAGTATATATTTGCCATTCAGTACTTGCTAAACCATTTGATGAATCATATGTAGCAGTAGGATCATGAATTTCAAAACGAGTTTCACTGCTTGTACTGTTTTTAGCCCATAATACATTATCGACTCCGGAGCCATTACCAAAATCAAAAAAACGAGGCCAAGTTTGAGAACCTATATTAATAAATTTAAAAACACAGAAAGCTGTTACTCCTCCTGTTCCTTCTCCGTCACCATCTGTAAATTTCCATTTAATTGTATTTCTTATTTTAAAGTATTGTGACTGTGATTTATTAAAATAAACATAATAACCATCTGAGTCATTACCTAAAGTTGGTCTGCTAGTACCTTTACCCACAGCATACTTAAAAGCCCTACCACTAGAATTTCTCCATCTTCTTATTTCACCAGAATTAGAAACCTTTTGATTCGCATTAATAAAATTTGCGTCTAAATGCCAGAATGGTTTAGAACCAAAATCAGCAAATCCTCGTAAATGTATAGCATAAACATTTTCATCCGCATGTGGTCCATCCAGCCCAAGAGTTTCTCTGATTATATATTTAGCTCTTTTACTTGTTAATCGTCTACAGTGAACTTGAGCACTATCACTACCACCTATTGTTGTTGATACTATAATAATTGGATTATGTAATGGTTTAGTATTAGTGTAAGTTGCTTCCGAATCTTCAGTACAAGTTGCCGAACCAGTAAACATATACATTTTTTTGAAAACATCAGTGCTTGTCATAACAAAAAAAGCAAATGTTTCACTTGAACTTAATGTATATGTAGTGGTAACTGGTTTATAACCTACTTTTCCAATATACCATTGTGTAGCTGAACTAGATCTAGAACTATGTCTTCCCCAAAGTGTCAAGCCATTATTTGCTGTTTGTTGATTACATAAAGGAACCGGAGTTCCACTAATACCACTATAAGTATGATTATGACTTGATGTCCAATTACTTCCTGTATCCCAAAGTGTACAAACATAACTAGCACCATAAATTGTACCAGAACCAACTTTAACTGCCATCCAATGGACGAATGGATCCATAGTAGTATCTGTATTAGTTACTGTAAAATAAGTTGTTGTTACTCCTGTTATTCGTACTGGTGTTATTGTTTCATTACTATTATTTCCACTAGCATAACTAAAATCTCTCCATTGATGTGTAACAAATACTCCTGGTGTACTTGCGAATGAAGATGGAAAATATATTGTAGTAGAACTATTTGCTGCTATATAAAATTTTCCACAATACATAGTTGGACTTCGCAATAAAGCTAAACTTTTAGTGCCAGATGCAACATCTGTTATATCATTTAAGGCTTCTTGTAATTGACTAAATTTTATATCTTTTTTTGAATTACTAAAAATAGATTGAAAACGTGGTAAAGGTAAATTTCCAAATTCACTAAAACGAATTTCACCACTACTACTAATATGATATGGAACTCCATAGAGTTTTATTGTATATAATGAAATATATTGTCCATTGCCCATTGCCTGGAACCATGCAAATCGAAAATCAGAATAATATTTAGTTGTTGATACTGTCCATGTTTTTGTTTCACCGGATGTCCAACTTGATACTGTTTCTGTTTGTATATCTTCCCAATCAGCACCATCTCCACTTCTACCAGCAAGAGTCCATTTTTTAGGTGCTTGACTTGCCTGAAATCCTGGTCTATTTTTAACTGAATAACTTGTTAATTTTATTTTTAGAGGCATCTCTAATGCTAAATATCCAGGATTAGAGTTATCTGAACTATTAGAATAAGTTCTTCCTGTATGATATGACTGTTCCGCTTCACTTTTATCAAATGCTCCTGAAGCAGGCCATTCATTTGATCCATATGAAGTTCCAGAAATATAACCACTCCATGTGTCAGTAGTCCATGCTTTATATGCTCCATTTCCATAAGGGGCATTTTCAACAACTGTTTTATTTGTAGATAATTCTTGTGTTGTTGAAGTATTACCATCATTTCCTGTAACTGTATCCTCATCATCTTTTAACCAAGTATATGCTGTATCAATTCCGACTGGTGGAAATTCTAAAGACATTTTATAATTGTATCAAATATAAAAATCTTGTAAAAAATACAATTATACTAAATAAACTTAAAATAAAATAAATTTTCTTTCATTGCGTAGTGCTTTGCTGTAAGAATAATGGATTTTTTTCAAAATATTTTTTTGTATCGTTAAATCCCATTAAAAATATGTACTCTCTCTTTTCAATTGGTGGAGGTCTATAAAAATATATCGGATTTATAAATTCAGACGGATATATATGAGCATTAAAAAAACCGGTTATACAATTTATTTTTATAGTATTTTCATCATGAATAGGTTGATTATTTGTAAATGCTCCATCTATATTATGCTTACTAAATCCAACCATTCCTGGAACGCGTGAACTTCTAATCAAATTTGTTTTCAATTCTTCTTTAGAAGAAATATTACCAACAAGATTATTTTCAAAAATAAATCTTGTTATTTCTATATGAGTTGAAGATATGTACAAATTCTGTCCAATTTCTTGAATCACATCGTCATCTATATCACGAAACGTATCATCAAAGAAATCGTTAATTATTTTTTCACATTTAAACGGATATTTTCCAACTTCATCAAACAATTCATAAACTTTTCGTTTAATTGTATTTAATGACATATGATTTCTCAATTGAATTCCTAACGAAGCCCATGAGCCAGCAGATGCTCCTAATGTAATTATATTATCATCTTTAATATATGTATTAATATACGACATACAACCAAGATAATAGCACATTCCTAACCATGAACCTCCTGAAAATGATATTGATAGAACCATTGAATAAAGTTAAAGTATATATAATTTAATTTTATTTTAAATTTCAATTATTTCAAGTTTTTCTTGTCTTTTTCTTTTTTTTAAATTTAATTCATTTTGCCAACAAATATTACCATTTTCATCCATTATTGGCAATGGATCAGATGTATGTATCAAAAGATTATTTGTAATATCATTAGTTATATCTTCATTAGTTAATTCTTTATCATCATCATCATCAATAATATAAATATCTTCATTGGTTAATTCATCATCTTCAACGTGGTCATCAATTGAATGAGTATTATTATATTCTTTATATAAAACATGTCTATCCAAGAATTTTATATTTTGAATATTAGTCAAATTTTGGACAATATAAAATAGTACTTCATTTAAATTTACATTATTTTTGGCTGAAATATCAAAATAGGTCAAATTTAATTCTTTTGCCATATTTTCATGTACAATTCTCGAATTTATTAAATCAATTTTATTTCCACACAAAATTATCAATGAATTTGGAGAAAATTTTATTATATCATTATACCATTTTATCATTACATTATTATAACTATCTAATGATGTTACATCAAACATAATTATAACGGCTTTACATTTAGAATACCAACTAGATCTTAATGTTCCAAATTTTTCTTGACCAACTGTATCCCATACATCTAGCATAATATTACCATAATTTGTTTCAATAAGAATTGGATGAATTTCGGCTCCAAGTGTTGAAATATATTTTGTTCCAATATCGTATCCAGATGATAACATCTTTTTACAAACACTTGTCTTACCAACGCCTCCATCGCCGATTAAACAACATTTAAATCTTAATTTAATATCATACATTAAATTTTTTTCTTAATATTTTGTATTTTTTTTCAATTTTATTTTAAGTTTCATAAAATAAAATTTAAAATAGATAATTAATGTAATAAGATAAGCAACATATAGTTATATAATCAAGATGATCAATGTCGGTGTACATAACTTGCAATTTTTTTGCAAAAATGACATACATAAATATCAATCAGAAAAATTTTCACGATATTTGAAAGAGGATTGTCCTAGAAGATTATATAAACCACGTCAAAATAATGAATTACGAACTACAATGCATTGGGGGCAAAGAAAATTATTAATGACAGAAATAGAATTTTTAACACAATATTCAAAACTTGGAGATTTAGTATTATATGTTGGGGCAGCACCAGCTATTCATACACCAATATTATCTAAATTATTTCCAACTATTAAATTTATTTTAATAGATCCTATGAAATTTAATATTAGAGAAACGGAGAATATAGAAATTCGTAGAGAATATTTTACAAATGATATGGCGAAGGAATTTATTGGAAAAGATTTTTTATTTATATGTGATATACGAATTTCAAATGATCAAAAAAAAAATTATAAACCTAGTGAAAATGAGGTAAAAAATGATATGTTAGTTCAACAAAAATGGGTTGAAATTATGAAACCTCGATATAGTATTCTAAAATTTCGTTTACCTTGGGAAGATAAAGAATTTTTATATTTTGATGGTAAAATAGTAATTCAACCATGGGGACCTCAAAGTAGTACAGAAACTAGATTGATTGTTAAGTCACCATTTAAAAAGAAAAAATGGAATTGTAAAATGTATGAGGAACAAATGTTTTATTTTAACACATTTACACGTTGTCAATATTATGAACATGATATTGTTACTACTGGTATTGACAATTGTTATGATTGTGCTACTGAAATATTTATAATAAGAAATTATTTAAAAAAATTTAATCCTGATAAAAATAACAAAAAATATGTAATGAAATTAATTCATAGTTTTTCTAAATCAATTACACAAGGAAAGGGATGTTTATCGGGATATTATTATTATAAATATTTAAATGGTCGACATTATAATTGTTTAGATAAAAGATATAATCTGATAAATTTATTACAGGATTTAAATAGAAAGGGGTTAAAAAATAATAAAAAGAATTTTAATAAATACTTTGATAAAATTACACAACTTTTATCAAATAAAAAAGATAAAGAAGAATTACCATATATTTCAGATGTAAATTAAATAGTATTTAATGTATTAGGGATTTAATACTATCATTCATTAATAATAAATAATTATATTAAATGTCAACTGAAGAAAAAGAAGAAGTAAAAATAAATAAAGATGATGGAATTGAAACATTAATAATGTCTGGAACAGATAAACTGTCTGAAATAGAAGAAAACTCAAAGGCATCTAAAAAGAAAGAAGAAGAAGAAGACGAGTTAACAAGAGTAAAAAAAGAGTTGGAAAAAATAAAAGCAGAAAGAGCAGAAAGAGTATCTAGAGAAAAAGAAGATAAAACGGAAGAACAAGAACAAGAACAAGAACAAGAACAAGAACAAGAACAAGAACAAGAACAAGAACAAGAACAAGAACAAGAACAAGAACAAGAACAAGAACAAGAACAAGAACAAGATACAAAAATGAAGAAGATTGACGATGATGCGAGAACAGATTTATTAGATCACGTGGATCACCAGACCGCTTATTTACAAAAAATGATGGAAATGCTTAGATATAAATATGAATATTATGAATTTTGGAATCTGACTATAAATATTATTATAATTCTTTGTTCATCGGTAATTACTTTTCTTGAATCGTTAAGAGCAAATCTTACTCAAGATGATATTGTAGATTTTTGGTTTACAATCATAACACTTTCATTAGGTTTTATTATAGCATTTAGTCTATCTGTTTTTAAATTTATGAAAATACAGGATAAAATGGAAATAATCCAATCTGGATTACTTGGATTACAAGGTCCATATAAAGAAATATGTGAATTTTTTAACGAGGTAGAGACATATTGGAAATTAGAAACACTAAAAAAAAAAGATAATGAAGAACTGGACAGAAAAGTGAAAGAAGCAAAAACAGAAGCAAAAAAAAATAGGTTAATATACGAAAAAAAAGCAGAAAATAGGGATGTAGTAGATGAAGATTTCGCCAATGATAAAGATGTGGAAAAAAAATGGAAGAAGATAACAATTAAAGGGGTACATCCAATAACACATGCTTCTAATATTATTAGTAGTGGAGAATATTATAAATACGAAAAAAAATATAGAGAAATTCGTCTTCAAACAATAAAAATGCAAAATGAAATAAATTTACAAACATTGGCAAATAAAAATTTAAAAGATGCAAGAGAAGTTATTTTAGAGGATATGGTAAAACCAACATCTGAACTTTTTAACAAATTTGGTCCAATTGAAACAATGAAAATGGCAAATGACATAAGATTAGACTATTGGGGTGAAGGAGTTATAATGTCCAATAATCTACAGGATAAGTATGATAAAATTCTTGGAATTGAAGCCCAAGATAAATGTTTTTATAATTGTGCAGATCTTTATTGTTGTTTTTGTAGTTCTTGGTGTAAAAAATTTTATAAAAGTATTGTATATTGTTTCATATGTTGTCGTCCGCGTTGTTGTTCGAATCGTAAAGATAAAAGAAAGCATGAATGGGAAAGAAAGCATGAATGGGAAAGAGAAGAAATAGTATAATTTTTTATATACAAAAAAAATAAAATATATTAATAATTTATATCATGAACTATTGTGACCAAGTTCAAATATCTAAAAAAATAAAAACTGATAGAATGTTTTGTTCTACATCAGTTAATTATGATAAATCTAATGCGGGAAAAGAAGATTGGAATAAATATTTACAAAATATTCGTCCAAAAGACAAAACTAAATCGACTAAAACACAGACAGTGAAGAATAAAACATTACAAAAAAAAATAGAAGCAAAGAAAGAAGAATTAAATAACCTTCACGCGCTAAAAAAATTAAATAAACAAATAGAGAATATGAAGGGTGAGGATGAGAAAGAGAAAGAGAAAGAGAAAGAGGAAGAAGATGAATCATCGTGTTGTATTATTATGTAAACAACGATACTCAAAAATGAAAATTAAAAACGAAATATAAAATTGAATTTAGTTGTATTTAATTAAATTTAAAATTAATAACTACTTTAAGTATTACTAAATTTAACTACAAATTAATAACAAAGTTTAACTACAAATTAATTATGTCTAAACAAACGAATGAAGAAATGTTAGTTCAGTTTTTTACTGAACATAAAGAACAAAAAGGTGAGGTTGTTTCTCTATTGACAAGAATTCTTGCTCAATTAGAAATGAATGCAAATACCTCAAAAAATGATAATGTACAATCGGATCTTAGTCTAAAAAGCAAAGATGCTGATGTAAGTTCTATTCGTAAAGAAGTTATTGAGAAAATTGCTCAGAAAGAATATTCTCAATCTCTTCATAAAAGTTTTAAGTTTAAACAGCTTCAACGGGCATTTGTTACTGGAAAAGATGATTTAAGTTCTGTTCAGGTTGCTTACGAAGAAGCACTTGAACGATGTGATGAACCGGATGTAATTCGTTCAAAAATTCAAAAAATTAAGGATGACCGAGAAGGTGGTAAATCTATTCAAAATAGAGGTGTAATTGGAATTTTTTCAAAAATCTCTTCTGTTGATTGGCTTCATTGTTTAACTGATAAAGATAAAGAGATTTATCATGCTATGAATTTATTCTTAAAAGAGAATTGTGTAAAATTTTATGATGATAATGTAGATTTATACAAACGAGTTCGTAACAAGGATTCTATTATCAAAGATTTTAGAACAGCTGTCTGTAAATCATGGGCTAGAAATGGATTAGATATGGAATTTACTGATAATACTAAACTTCAGATTCCAGAACTTTCAAAAGAGGAAATTAAGGAATGGATTGATAAATTAAATTTAAAGAAATCTACTACTGAAGATGAAGTTGAAGTTGAAAAGGAAACTGAAATGGAATTAGATGTTAATTCTGAAGATGAGACTGAAGATGAGACTGAAAAAGTTCCTACTCCAAAACCGGTTAAGAAAAGAAAGGCACGGAAACCTAGTTCTAAAAAGAAATCTAGTGCTAAGAAATCAACTTCTGATACCGAGTCAAAAAAAACTCCACCTAAGCGTCGTGGTCGTCCTGTAAGAAAGATGGCGGAAATGAGTGATAGTGATGATAGTGATAGTGATAGTGATAGTGATTAATTACTAAAAAATTATATTAATAAGTTTTTGTAATTAATAAATTATTTTTTCAAAAAATTAATAATTTATATTAGGGACTGGAACTATTTTTTTTTGTTTCCGATATGTTGTTGTCATTTTAACATAGGCATCTAAGTTTTTAATAGTCGATTCTTCAAATTTATGTAAATCGAATAAAATTCCATTTTGATTTTTTGTAAATTTTTCATTTTGATTTTTAATAATATGATAAATCTGTATTTGTTCAAATTTTTCTAATTTTATAATATTAGCAGCTAATTTTTTTTTCATTTGAAAAGTATAAATAATATTTTCTTCATCTATATTTTCTTCATCTATATTTTCTTCATCTATATTTTCTTCCTTTTTGGGTGAAGGCGATATTACATTAGTTTTTACAATTGTTTTTTTCTTTTCTGGAATAAATAAATTTTTAAAAACATCATTCGTATCTTTTACTGACATATTTTTGTATATTTTATTAATATGATTAAATTCTTATATAAATAAGTTTAGTTTTCATTATTTTTGTCTTGGAAAGTTGAATATAAAAAATAAAATTGATTATTTATTAAAAATAAATAAGAATATTTAAATAATAGATTTATATACAAACATGAGTAATCTTACAACAGACAACATTAATACTGAAGATAATACTGAAGATAATTTGGAAAAACATATTGGAATTACAAAATGGTTTAGTAATAAACTTGGATATGGTTTTATTACATATATAGATAAATCTAATACATCTCATGATGTATTTGTTCATCATACGTCTATAAAACCGAAAAAAATTACTTATAGAACATTAACTCTTGGAGAATATGTTGAATTTTCTTTAACAGTATTAAAAAATAATGATAAAAAACAAGCTATTAATGTTACCGGGGTTTTTAATGGTCCATTACTATCTGATAGTTTAGATGAATATAGAAATGAAAGAAATACATATCATAGTTATAATGATTTAAGAGAATTAAATGACTTAAATCAAAAAAGAATAAATGATGCTATGAGAAATACAGATACAAATACAAATACAAATACGGATAGAAATAGATATACAAATACGGATAGAAATAGATATACAAATACGGATAGAAATAGATATACAAATACGGATAGAAATAGATATACAAATA
>Ga0310345_10006695_pt1 | contig 10028 bp, 5 predicted proteins | sample HC15DNA20500_MG_FD_204667 | JGI IMG/M metagenome (GOLD analysis project Ga0310345, IMG submission 204667) | Marine microbial communities from station ALOHA, North Pacific Subtropical Gyre - HC15-DNA-20-500_MG | ecosystem: Environmental > Aquatic > Marine > Oceanic | place: Pacific Ocean: North... | reverse complement strand
ACTCCGGGCACCCTGGTGCCGTTGCTGGCGGTCGATCCGAGCACCGCGGAAAATGTCCTGTGGTTCCGTGACGACTTTTCAGACGAAAGGCTGGGCGAGATCCTGGTGAACCTCTCCCTCTTGGAGGGACATCGAACACCTGTCCGTGCGATCCCGGACAACGCGGAGACGATTGGCGTCTGGGTCCGTGCCGATAATCCCACCGGGAAACAGTTCATCTGGCTGCATTTGATCGACGGATTGGGTCGCCCACACACGTATTCGATGGGCGCTCTTGACTTTGAGGGGTGGCGGCTCGTCGAACAGCCTCTTGGCCGAGGGGAACACGACCCGCCACCGGGCCCGTACACCCTGGACTCAATCCTGGTCTTCGAGAACGCATTGGGTTCCAGCGGCGCTCCTGGGATGATCCATCTGGACGACCTCCAATACCGTGACAGGGATGGCGTGGAACACGTGATCGACACTTTCGATCGCCCGGAGGAGTGGTTACCGATCCTCACGTCGGGTGATCGGCGGGACTACATCGGGGCGGCGAACGCAACGGGCCACCACGAAACCGTGCTCGAGTTCGCGTGGGGTCGGGAAACGCTCGACGGTGTGAGAGGCCTCTACGTCTCCCCGCAACTGAGCACGGTGCCGATGTACGCGAGTTCTCGACTTCAGGAAGTCTTGGGGTTGTCGGTGGGTAGAGAGCGCGCTCTCCACATCTCGGGTCGCGTGATTCCCTTCCGGATCGTCGGGACGCTGGGCCAGTTTCCGACCATACCGGAAACGAACGCTGGGTTCGCGATTGCCCACGGCCCAAGCTTGATGGCCCACGTGAATGCCGTGGCGGTGACGGCGGTCATGGAGAAGAAACCGATCTGGCCGAACCAGGTCTTCCTGACGCTATCCGGGGATGAAGTAGAACAAGAAATCACACTACTGGACATCGTTGAGGACACCGCGTTGACCGGGACTGTTGTTGATGCTGTCACGGTGAGCGAGGAGCGACGGCGGAGCCCGCTCGCTTCAGCGAGTTGGCGTGGCCTGGTGGTCATGGCGGTCGTCGCCGCGCTCATTGCACTCGCGACCGGTATCTCGGCTCACGCGATCGCTTCCGCGCAGGATAGGTCTGGGGACATGGCACTCATGCGAGCCCTGGGCTTATCACGCGTAAACGCGATGGTGGCCTTCTTGACCGAGCACGTCGTCATCGTCGGCCTCGCCGTGGTTTCCGGGGTGATGGTTGGGCTGTGGCTCGCGACCGTTTTGGTCCCCCTCTTTCAAGGCCTCGGCGCTGCGCCCGTTGTACCAAGCCTGATTGTGACTACGGAATGGAATACGGTTGGCATCATGGTCGGCGCGGTTCTGGTCGGTGGCCTGGTCGGCGCAGCGGTGCTTTGGCGCGTGTATATCTCAGTTCCGATGGCCGGCATCCTGCGGATCGGCAACGAGTAGCGTGCTCGGCACCTTCTTCCCGTTGGTGGTTCGCAGGATGTGGGCGTATGCCCCCCTTCTCCTGCCGGTCCTTATCGGAACAATCTTCGCGACGGCGGTGACATCCGGCATCGTGATCTACAGCGAATCCCTCCGAGACGTGGGGCTTTCTCATTCGCTCAAGAACGCCGATGCGCGCGACCTGGACCTCAGGATCCGGTTCGATTCGCCAGCAGCCGATCAGGAATCTCGATCGGGAACGGTCGATCGTGTCGAGGCGGAGGTTGAGGCGCGCCTCGGGTCGATCGTCGGTGACGCAACCACGTTCACCCGAACCGACACCTTCCTAGCGTCGCGGCCCGGGGAACCGCCGGGGGCCTTGGCGAACGCGCCGAGGGGTTCCTTCCACGTCGTATCGGACTTCGAGAAGAAGTTCGAACTCGTCGAAGGGCGGTGGCCCGAGCATAGGCCTGTCACAGTCGGTGGATCGCTTACGATCGAGGCTGTCGCTCTTGAACTTGGTGCGGATGTGCTCGAGCTGGACACGGGCGCCTCCGTAGCGTTCACGCCGTTCTGGCCCGACATCACGCCAAACGTCACTGTGACCCTGACGGGCGTCGCGCGGATCCGCGACCCCGGCGATTCGCTTTGGAGAAATCCACCCTTCACCCGCCTCTCGAATCCGCCGACGCTGTTGAACACGCTGCCGGTAATCATTCACGAAGAAACGTTGATCACTACATTGGGGAACGTGTTCCTGGAGATGGGGACATCACACCAGTGGACATACACGATCCAGCAGGGCAGTGTCCGCGCCTCGAATGCGAAACGGACCCTCAACCAGACACTCTCGCTGACCCGGTCTCTTGGGCCGCGGATCCGGGCATTCCGATTAGACACGGAACTGACGGATCTGCTGGAGGGGTACGACCAGAGGCTGCGGTTCATCCAGATCCCGCTTGCAGTCGTGCTCTTGCTAGTCGAGGCGATGGTCCTGTACGCGGTGGCGTTCCTAGCGACGATGGTGATGGAGCGTCAACGCGCAGACGCTGCTCTGGTTCGCAGCCGGGGAGCCCACACGAGCCACGTCTTCTACCTATATGCGGCCCAGGGTGTGCTCATCAGCGGGGCGGCGGTCGTGCTGGGCCCACTGTTGGCGGCGGCAGCTATCGCCAGCCTCGGGTACTTCCCGGCTTTTATCTCATTCACGGAAGGGGCGCCACTCCCTGTTTCGATCTCACCGGCGGCGTTCCTGTTCGCGGCTATCGGCGGTGCGCTCTCGCTCTCGATCTTCCTGATCGCCAGCCTTCAGATCTCTCGACGCAACCCGCTGGAGGAACGCAGACAGGTCACGCGCCCGTCCCAAACGCCACTGCTGCAGCGGTACTACGTCGACGTCGGACTCGCGGGGGTCGTGGCGATGCTCCTGTGGCAGCAGGGCCAACAAGGTTCGTTAGTCGCCAACGCGGTCTCAGGGTCTGGTTCGGCGGATATCTTCCTTCTCACAGTGCCGGCGTTGTTTCTGGTGACGGCTGCAATGATTCTTTTGCGCCTCTTTCCCCTGGTGGTGCGCGTGGTGGCACGAGTGACCGCTCCCGTCGCGCCCACGTGGCTGGCGCTGGGACTGTGGCAGATTGGCAGGAACCCGATGGGCGTCACACGGCTAGTGCTCCTGCTGGTTCTGGGCGCCGGTCTGGGCGCCTTCGCCGCCAGCTTCGGCGGCACGCTCGAACGGAGCTATCGAGACCGTGCGCTCTACGAAGCCGGTGCCGAGATACGCCTCGATGGTATCGGAGCTGCTGCAGTGGGTCCCAGCCGTGATATCGGCGCCGAACTCACCGCCGTCCCTGAGATCGGTGTTGCGTCGCTCGTCGTGAGGCAGGGCGGCTCATTTTCCGGCCTCGTTTCGACCGAAAGATTCGAGTTGCTGGGAGTCGATCCTGAGGAGTTCGCCGGTGTCACATGGTGGCGAGAGGACTTCGGGTCTCGGTCGGCCCGCCCCGTCCTTGAGTTGTTAAACACCGAATCCGACGCCGAATGGGGCCTGCCGCTGCCGGAAGGCACGGAACGCATCGGGGTTTGGATTCGTGCGGCTGAATCGAGCCCCCAATCTTTCCTTTTGGGGTTGATCTCAGACGCGAACGGTCGCTACTTCGAGGTGATCTTCGGCAACTTGGAGAGCACTGAGTGGACTCACTACGAGACCTTGGTGGTTCCGCAGTCCATCCGGCGATTCGGCCGGACGGTCCGAGGCGTTATTCCCGAAGCTCCGCTTTCGCTCCAGTCGATTCGCGTCCGCCAACGTGCGAACTCTGGAGGGATGACCGGCGGAGGTTTCTTCATCGAGAGCGTGACCGCGCGCCTGCCTGGTGGAGAAGCCATCATCGTCGATGACCTCACGGATGGTGCAGAGCGGTGGAATGTGTTGAGCGTCGGCGCATTGTCCCGTGGCGATGCCATGAGAATGGTGGGTGGCGCAACGCGAAGTGGCGGACCGGCCACGCTTTTCACGTGGTCGGCTACGACAGGATTCGTCCAACGAGGGTTCTATGCGGGACCGAACGACACGGAGTTGCCTGCGGTCGTGAGCCCGTCCCTATTGCGTGAAACCGGCCAGAAAATAGGAGGATCGATGACACTGGCGACCGGGTCCGGGCCGGTCGCCATTCGCGTGGCCGCTACCGTCGACTATGCGCCGACGCTGGATCCGGGTGCCGGCGCCGGTTTCGTCATCGTTGACCGTGACAGCCTGCTCCGACAGCAAAACCTCGTCGGACAGTCCGCGGAGACCCAGGCGAACGAGGCCTGGCTGACGCTGACTGACTCCGCGGCGGAAGGCGGCGTTGGTGACGCGGTTCGGGCCGTGCTGGAAGTGCCGGGGATCGCGTCACCGGTGACGCGTGAAGGCCTCCTTGCGACTTCGAATGCGGACCCATTGGTCGCCGCAGGCTGGGGGGCGCTGTTGTTCGTCACCTACGGAGGGGTGTTGCTCCTAGGCGTCGTCGGCTTCATCGCACACGCTGCGCTGTCGGTAGGGGAGCGGAGCGTACAGTTCGCGTTGCTTCGGACCCTCGGCTTGGGGCGGGGCCAGATCCGCGCCGTCGTGTGGTTCGAACACCTGGTGATCATCGTCGTGGGTATCAGCCTTGGGTACCTCCTGGGACAGCAGACTGGGGCGCTGTTGATGCCGTTCCTCGATCGGACCGAAGAAGGGATCGAGGTGCTGCCTCCGTTCGTGATCCAGACGAGCTGGGCCTCTCTGGCTGCCGTCTATGGACTCATGGCAGGGGTGTTCCTTGTAGCTACCGGTGCTGTTGTCCGTCTGTACAATGCGCTAGCTCTGGGCCAAGCACTTCGAATAGGCGAGGAATAAGCCGTGGCGATGGTGAGCGAAACGGCGGACGCGGCCAATGAGACATCCGCGAATGATTTGTATGTCGTCTGCCGTGACCTGTTCAAGATTTACAAGGCACAGAACCTCGAGGTTGTGGCGCTCCGCGGGCTGGATATTCAGGTCGCGAAGTCGGAGATCCTGGCCATCGTCGGCGCAAGTGGGAGTGGTAAGTCGACCCTACTGAACATCCTGGCGGGGTACGACACCCCATCCGCCGGCGAGATTCGCGTTGGAGACAAGGATCTCCTCAACCTTCGTGGCAAGGAAACGGAAGCCTATCGGTTGAATGAGGTCGGTTTCGTTTGGCAACAGACCGGTCGGAACTTACTTCCCTATCTCTCCGCCCGCGAGAACGTCGAACTTCCGATGCTTCTCTCGAGGACTCCGGGTCGCGAGCGTCGCCGCCGATCGATGGAACTCCTCGAGGCAGTTGGTCTGGCACACCGGACCTCCCATCGGCCCGATCAACTATCGGGCGGCGAACAGCAACGTGTTTCGATCGCGATCGCGATGGCGAACCAACCTTCGTTGCTTTTGGCGGACGAACCCACGGGAGAGTTGGATTCCGAGACCGCAATGGAGGTACTTAGGCTGTTTCGCTCGTTGAGTGAGCGGTTCGGAACGACGGTTGTGATCGTCACCCACGACCCCGAAATCTCGGCGACCGTAGACCGGGTGGTCATCATCCGTGACGGACGGGCCAGCGCGGAGATCGTGTCATTGCACAGCTTTCGGAAGCCCCGTGACGGTGAAGCCTCGGGTCGGCCGGAAGAGTTCATCCTGGTCGATAGCAGTGGAAGACTCCAGATTCCTCGTGACTTTCTTGACCACCTCCGGATTCGCGAACGCGCCAAGGTCGAGATGGACGGAAACCGTGTCATCGTGTCTCCCGTCGAGGAAACCTAGTTGGCAGCTGCGGAAAACGACGACTACTACGTCGCTCAAACGCATGACCTCCGCAGGAGCTACCGGCTCCGGAGCGAGGAGATCCATGCGCTGCGTGGCGTCGATATCTCGATAAACCGCAGCGAATTCGTGACCCTGATGGGTAGATCCGGGTCTGGGAAAACGACGTTGTTGAACATACTGGCAGGTCTTGACCGACCGACCTCCGGGACGGTGACCGTTCTTGGTCACAACATCGGGGCGATGTCAGATGAACAACTGGCCAGGATGCGCCGCGAAAACATCGGGATCATTTTCCAATCGTCGGCCCTGATGCCGTTGTTGACGGCGATTGAGAACGTCGAGTTGCCGTTACGGATACTGGGCTGGGCGCGCGCGGATCGCGAACGGCGCGCCCACGAGTCCCTCGAAGTCGTCGCCATGGGCCACCGCGCACGGCATCGGCCGTACGAACTTTCCGGGGGCGAGCAGCAGAGGATCGGGATCGCACGGGCTATCGCCCCGAAGCCAGCCCTGATCATCGCCGACGAGCCAACCGGGGAGTTGGATTCGGTTTCCGCGCAACGGATATTCGGCCTCTTCCGATCGCTGGTCGATGACGAACGGGTGACGATCTTGGCCGCGACTCACGACCGCGCGATCATTGGACGGGCAGACCGTGTACTCGAACTACGAGATGGGAACCTCGCGGAGCGCGAGTAGCGTCCGTTTCGGCCGGTGACTTCTAGCGGGCTTTAGCCACGATATCTGCGATCAGGGGCAGATCCTCCGCCCGGCGGTAGGCGATCATCAATTCGCTGAATCCAAATTCTTCGAGCCGGTCCAGGTGACTGCGGAGACTCGCGGCATCGGTGAAGACGAGTTCTTGCGCCAGTTCCTCGTATGACGCGGTTCCCGGCTCGCGTCCGCATAGCTGTTGCAAATTGTAGTTTCGGCCGAAGTTATTCACCCACCATTCTCGGACCTCGGCGGGTTCCACGAATCCGAGTGTCGTGATGAGTTCGAACGGCTCATGCTCGGCTCCCTGTGCCGTCTCTCGGACCTTGCCAAGGAGGGTAGGGTTGCTCGTGTAGACATGCAGTCCGTCGGACACTTGCTGAGCGATGTCGGACCAATACTGACTCATCGCCGCGATGTAGATGGGGATTCGTTCCTGGACAGGTTGAACGCGCTGAGAAACCTCCTTGAAATGGAACGCTTCGCCGTCCGTCGTCACGGTCTCGCCAGATAGGATCCGGTGGACGATGTCGATCGCCTCTTCGACCGCCGAGTCAGGTCGATCGGCGTCAACGCTGGTGATCCACGGTCGGGCGCCGCGCCCGAGTGATAGATCGATGCGCCCACCTGAGAGCTGATCCAGCGTCGCGGCCGCGTGGGCGATCACCGCTGGATTCCGCTGGTAAGGGGCCATTACGCCGATCCCGACGCGGGCCGTCGTCGTGTGTTCGACGGCGAGCGCGGCCGTCGTCCAGACTTCCCACTGCGACATAGCGGCATCCGGGACCCAGATACGATCAAAGCCATAAGAGTCGTAGTCCCGCAGATAGACCATTAACTCGGTGATGGGGGTTCGGACCGCCAACTCGACACCGATGCGCATGCGACACTCCTAATTAAATGACGTGGAGCGAGTGTACGCGAGGGTGGGGCTCGTGCCTCTGAGTCTTACGTCAGGGAAAGATAAACGAGCGTGTTCTGTGTCGCCATCCAGACGTTCGCGATGGTCATCGGGATCGGGATCAGCTATCGGTGGGTGCCATGCCAGAGGTACGCCGTGCCAAACAGGAGAGACATCGCGGTCATCTTGATGAGAACAAATCCGATGATGCGCCCGACTTCTTCCTGACCGGCCCCGAACGGTGCGTTCATTCCACATCTGGTGGGCGGCTTTCGGCGCGGCCATTTTCATCCTCGGGCCGTTAACCGCGTGCCAGAGGAACCCCGACGACACTGGTGTGGGATCCGCGAAAACCGCCTCGGAACCAGCTACCGTCTTACCCCTGAGTAGCATCCAAGGAGGGGGCACCACCCCTCCCGCAGTTGTACCTCCAACCGGTGACACCAAACTGCCGTCTGTTCGGCCAAGAATTCCACCGCTCGAGATTTCGGACGACATCTTGATCCTGGCGAACCGTGGTGACCCTCCGGCCGGGTTTGACACCCTGAGGACGAGCAGCATCGCGTTGCACCACGTCGCGGGCAGCATCTTTGGGCCGGGAAACCTGGTGCGACGCTGCAGGGCGAACGTGTACCTGATTTGTCCGGACCTGGCGGAGCGGTGGGTTGCCAACCCGGAGTTCACCGAGTGGACCTTTACGATCCGGGACGATGTCCTATGGCATGACGGGACCCCGTTCACGGCCGAAGACGCGAAATTCTGGTTCGAGCTTGCACAATTCGGAGCGGAGGTCGATGAAAGGATCCGCGCGCCCGCATACTTCAAAGGTGAGTTGGCCGATATCGAGCGCGTGGAAGTTCTCCCAAACCACCGTGTTCGAGTCACGTTGGCAGAACGCAGCGTCCACTTCATGGACATTCTTGCGAACCCGAGGCTGAAGATCGCCCACCCGAAGCACCTGATGGAGCCCCATCTCCGGAAAGGTGAGATGAGTGTCAGCCCCATGGATATAGGGCTGGTCGGGACCGGGCCGTTCGTATTTCTGGATTACGACCGAGGAACGCGGATTAGGGTCCGACGAGGGGACGGGTATTGGGACCGCGACGAGAATGGCAGGAGCCTCCCTCGGCTCGGCGGGATCGACTTCATCATCATGCCGGACCCGATCGCGATGGACGTAGCCTTCCGGACCGGCCGGTTGGACGGTGGCGCTCGCGGACAGGGTCACTACCTGACGGTCGAACGCAAGCGGGGCTATGACCGCGATCTTCGAGATGAGGTGGTCTACGGCGAGATGGAAGGTGGGATGTTCCGCCTCGCGTTCAACGTGTTGAAAGAAGGCCCCTGGCAAGACCCTGACGTCCGTCGTGCGATGTCCTTGTGGATAGACAAAGATTCGGCGATCCCGGTATCGCTCGGCGGGTACGCGTGGACCGCACCGAGCCTCGGTCCATCGAACCCCTTCAAGGGGACGCGGTTCATCAATTGGCCACGCTTCGATGGCGAATCGCTCGAACAGAAAAGAGTGGAAGCGAAACGGCTGATGGTGTCGGCTGGGTACGCCGATGGATTCGAGATGGGACACCTGTGCCGACCGAGGCTATTGCCCCAGTGCGAATACCTCCAGGCCCAATTGAGTGGGTTGAACGTCGACCTGAAGCTACAGATAGCCGACTCTGCCGAATGGAATCGTGGGCGCGTCAGCCTCGACTACGATTCTCAGGAAGGTGCGCTCACGCACTCACTGATTCCCGAGGGGACCGAGTCAGTATTCGGGATCTACAGCGAGAACCCGGACTCCTACGCTAAACACGAGGACCCTCAGATCGACGATTTATTCAAACGGCTAAAGAACGCAACGATCGACGGCGACCGCGTGGTCGCGTGGCGCGAGTTGGAGCACTACATCTACGTAGAACAGTCCTATATCGTGCCGATCGCCGAGATCATCCAGGTGGTGCCTTACCGATCGTACGTGAAAGGACTGGTGGTCCCTCCCGAAGACGGCCACACGCATACGGATTTTGCGACAGTCTGGTTGGAGCGATGACCGCTCGCCGCGCTTCGGCCTGAGCCGGAGCCAGATGCGCCGTTACGTCGCCTACCGATTCGGGCTCATGGTGCCGACGGCACTGATCGCGTCCATCGTGCTATTCGGAATCATGCGGGTGCTCCCAGGTGACGTTACGACCGTGATCCTGAGCGGGTCCGGCAGCAGCGCGCATAGCGTCGAAGCGCGGGAGGCGCTGCGCGAGGAGTTGGGGCTGGATGACCCGTTGCCGGTGCAGTACGGCCGGTGGCTGTGGAGCATGGTCAACGGCGAACTCGGTGGACGCTCGTTGACTACGGGCGAAACCGTTCGCACCCTCGTTGGGCGTCAGTTCTCCGTCACGTTGTTGCTCACGCTCTACGCGGTCGCATTGTCCATAGCCATCTCCATTCCGGTGGGGGTGTTGGCTGCGGTCGCACGAGACAGATGGCCTGATTACCTGATCCGGGTCGTTACCTCGGTCGGGCAGGCGGTCCCCAGCTTTTGGGTCGGGCTTCTCATCATCCTCGGCCTCCTCGTATGGTTCCGATGGTCTCCGCCGATCGTATATGTGCCGCCCTGGCGAGCGCCGAGCGAACATCTCCAGATCATGATCATCCCCGCACTTCTCCTCGCTTGGGAATACAGCGCGCACGTTA
>Ga0310345_10006693_pt1 | contig 10029 bp, 4 predicted proteins | sample HC15DNA20500_MG_FD_204667 | JGI IMG/M metagenome (GOLD analysis project Ga0310345, IMG submission 204667) | Marine microbial communities from station ALOHA, North Pacific Subtropical Gyre - HC15-DNA-20-500_MG | ecosystem: Environmental > Aquatic > Marine > Oceanic | place: Pacific Ocean: North... | reverse complement strand
AGTATCTCTGGGGTTATCTGTATGCCACGCTGCCGTAACATCGCTAATACTTGTTGTGGGTCCATTATGCTACCGCTTCCTCTTCAATCGTGTCGTCATATAGGGGGGCGACTTCCTCTGGCTGGAATCCTGCCCCAGGGACATTCTCGCGGACCTGTTCGGGCGTGGCATTCTCTCGGTACCACTCATTAGCCCCTATGTTTTCCCAAAATTTATCATCTGGGACCTCCGATATGCCATACGAAGCAGGCGTTGGTGCCACCTTATAGTCTTCACTATGACCAGACATTGCATCGACTCCAAAGCCTCCACTTATCGCCCCAAGTATTGTCGTTATAACGGCAATGACGGGATTGCCAGTCAGTACCCCCGCTACCAATCCGGTAACGGCCCCAACAACAATACCAATAACATAGTCCCAGAAATCGACTGAATCAACTGCCGCATATGTCCGATTAAACGTGTCCTCATGGGCACGAACCACGGTTCTCCACGCAGCCTCGGCATGGTCTATATTCTCACCTCTCTGCTCGGCCAAATTGATCTCGGCACCAATAATAGCGTTCAGGCTTACTTTCATCTGGTCATCAATAGGCACTCCATCGCCATATGGACTATGGCCGTTCTTGAGGTTCTCTAAAACATTGTATCTCTGGTTTTCGAAATTGGTCATCTCGGTGATCGGCGTGGGTACCCCCTGCGGGGCGCTGACGAACGGCTTCCCCTTATCATCCTCCCCCCTAAGGTCAAGGAATGGCAGGGCCATGCCTGGCACACCGAGATACAAGGGGACTGCGCCAGCGTGTTCGCCTCTAACGCCAGCCTGGGGCCTCATCTCTCCACTGAAATAGCCGCCCCGGCCACTTCTGAATACCTCGTCTGGATTAATAGGCACCAACAGGTTGGGATTCGTGTACCCGCCGGTATGCGCCCCTGCTGCCCCAGGTGTGCCCCTGTGTCTAAGGGTAGGCAGTTCGGGAGAGAAGCTTCTTTCAAGTGCCTGTTGCCGTTCGAATATTGATTTGACCTCATTCAATAGATTGAGATGCTGGACGGCATATTCATTGGGCGTCTCGCCCCTGGCCAAGGCCTGGTTGACGGCCCAGGCTCGCTGCTGGGTATGCAATAGCCAACGACCTGGGGACCTGTGATCCCGATTAGTCATGCCCCGCATATTATTCCATAAGTTTTCAGGTATTGCGCTGTAGCGCGCGTCATTCCGCCAGCTCTCTACGCTCACCTCGCTCGGAATGAGGACCTGTAGAGACGTATAATGAGTGGCCAGCTGAAGGGGAGGGTGATGACCGATCATGTTATACGCAGGATTGGTCCAAATTCTCTCCCACTCTTCGCGGGCGGCGTCCTGGCTGAACCTGCCATCAAGTACAGCTGTATTAACTAAGCCCCCGAGCTCATCTGGGTCGCCAGAGTTCATGAACTTTGAATACGACTCCTGCGCCTGCGCGATGCGCTCGCCCTTTTCATCAGCCCTCTCAGTGGCCGCCCCAACGATAGCTGTTTGTCGGCCAGTTATGTCCTCCATGGCAGCCTCCCCGGCTTCCCTTGCCTGGACCTCTCTCTCAATGCCGGTAATGGCTGTGTCTACTTTACTCTTTTCCAGTCCAGCGAAGGCCTCGCCCGCCACCCCAGCTGTCTCCCTCACTCCCTTGGTATACCCAGGCTGGCCATGAAGTCGGGCTGCCTCAGCTGCCGCCTGACCGGGGTTAAGGCCTCCGCTTTGTCGCAACAAAGCTGCCCTTCCACGGCCAGTGCCCATGGCCTCAGCTGCTATTTGGGCGTCTGAAGCTATAGCTCTGGTCTTCTCATAATCAGATCGCCCCATCTCTCCCTCTTCCTTTTCTCCCATGCTGCGTGGGCCCTGATATGACCTATGGACAAGCTTTCTCGCCGCATCATAGGACTCCCTCTGCTGGGCCTGCTGGTCCTCAGCATAGGGCAACAGGGCTCGCCCCATAGTCGCCTGTTCGGCTGCGCCATACTCTATGGGCGCACCGGCCTGCTGTGTGAACTCACTGTGCAACCTCTCGGAGCCAGCCTGTCCGGCGGCCAAGGCCGTCTTTACCTCCCCTATATTGGACGGGGCCTCAAGCATGGCGAGAGCTTGGTCAAAGCCCATAGCCGCCCCACCAGGGCCGATCCCCATTCTGGTAGGGGCGGCCATTGCGGGCTGCCCTCCACCAGGTTTCCTCTCGGATTTATTTTTATTGCCAGCGGATGTTTTGAGGTCCTTGGCGGCCTCGCTCAGGCGAGTATTCTGGGCATTTATATCCTCGCCAGAAGCCAAGACGGTTCCTGCACTCAGCGGTGCATCTTCAGGCCTTGAGTCTTCTTCAATAGCGAATTTACTCGGATTAGCTATTCCCATCGGAAGCCCCCCTCACTAAGAGTGTCGCTGTCGCTGAGGCGGCGTCCGGCCAAGTTAACTTGACCTTTACCGTGGTCTGGTCCTTCACTTCCCATGCCAGATTAACCTCTTCAAATACAGAATGGTCCAAGACCCTTACCTCACTCGGCCTACCGCTTATTTCTTGCAAGTTAATGTCGTACTCTTTGCCGCTTTCGAAGACCGCTGTTCGAGTCTCAGCGTTTTCATTGTCCTCTGGGGATATGTTCTTCTGTAGAGCGTTAGTTATTTTATTCAGCTGCTCAGATATGACGTCAATGGCATCATAAGCTGAATCCGGTAGCCCTGGATGGTCGAGTCTGTTGGGAGGAGTGTAATTTGGAATCTTCATGCAGGCGTCCTAACTAGTTTGCCCCTATAGGACTTATATCTTAACGCAATAGACTCTATATTGAACTCTTCATTTGCAACTCTATGCCTATACATAACCGTCAACTCCCTGCAACGCTGGTGCTGGCGGGGCACAGCTGAGACAATCGGCACGACTGACAGGCTCTCCTCATTACCCCACGGGATCGCCCCCCACTTGCCGTGGCCCCAGCCCGCTGGCGTGTCTATCTTTATATCGTTCACCCATTCTGAGGCTCGGACAGCGTCCGAATAGAAGCCCAGCTCATTTGTCAGAGCTGTGCCGGTCTCCATGGTGAGCGTGGCGTAGGTAAACTGCTTGGGGACCTCAGACACCCCGAGATTGTCAGGGGCCCACGTAACGGTAGAGTCTATAGGGAGGCCTATAAGGACCTCGCCAGCCTCAATGGCCATATTGGCCCCAGGGGCTGACTCAAGCTGTGGATAGACTGTATATACTCCACTAGTTTCTTCGACTGTTGGATAAAATAACTTTACTACCTTGGCCGAGTACGTCCCCTTGGGGGTGTGTTGAGTGAACATGAACCCAGGCCTTATGTCCATCTTGTAAGTGTGCGTGATCTGCGTGTAGGGCTGATTTGCCGTTCCTGAGTACGTTGCGTGTGCCGGATTGGCGGAGTTAATCAACAGGGTTTCGCCCGCGCTGGTCAGGATTGCCGGGATGTCTTCGTCAATATAGTCCGTACTGTTCCTCTTAGAGACCCCTCCGCGCTGCCTGAGGACGTATTTGTCGTCTGTATGGCCCAAGAACATATCTCTCTCGCCCAGTATAGAGGTCCCACAGCTCACATTCTTGGTCCAGGTGGTCCATTCCTTGGTCATATAATTGTATACCCAGCCTATCTTTGCGGAGCGATCACCGGAGTTCTTCTGGGTAAAAATAGCCACCGCCCGGTTCTGTTCATTGGCCACAGCGAAGGAGATCCTTTCGTGGCCACTGAAGGACGGTATATTTCTTATCTGGTCTTCAATGGGGTAGCTTATGGCGGTGGTACCATTCTCGCCTATCTTTAGAATCCCCTGAGAGGACAGGCAATATATAGCATCGTTCAGCATGACAGCTGCATTCGGGGCCCTGAAGCTCACTGACGGGTCCAGGTCCTGCAATACAAAAGTGCTTGGGGTATTGCCCGTGAGCCTAAACGCGCCATCTTCTTTAAGAATTATAAGTGATGTCTTCAGCGGCAGAATGCGCTGGATAGCAGCATTGGAATTGCCAACATTGATAACATTTATCTTTGGCATGGCGTCAGGCTCAAGAACCTTGGAGTATGCAAGGCCGTTAGCCTTGGTCTCAGACTTGGACTTAAAAGCCTCCCCGTCAAAGGGGATTTCCTCCTTAAACTTGTCCTCTATCCCCTTGCTGATATTTACATAGAAGTCTCCCACCTGGTGCCTGCGCGCCCTAACAAGGATCTTCCCCGACGCATCAAGGGGGCCAGAGGTATAGTGGGCATAGATACGTGAGTTATTTGGGTCCCTGTTTATTGCCCTGGCCAGGCTTCTCATGGTTACTTCAATATTCTTTTCCGTCGTAGACTCCACCGTGCTGAGTACAAACTCACGGGCATCAACATGCTCTGTCCGACTGAACTCATAAGTATAGGAGGCGTCGGTGAAATGGAACGTGATCGAGTCCCCGTTTTTTATACCCTCTATATCCGCCAGCTGGATCTCTTTTTCCGACCTATATGCAAGATCGGAGGCAAACATATGGCCTCGCCACTCAACTATATCACTACACATGGGGGGGCGGTCGTTGGCCTGGGAGGCTGTCTCCTGGAAGGCGTTGGTGTACAGGAACTCACCCAGGGCAACCTCCAAGATAGTGTCGGAAAATTCAACAGTTCCGGCTGCAAGCTCGTCGGCAGTTATCTCTTTCTTGATTACCAGCATATGGTCGTCGCCTGGATCAACGATCTCACCGGCAGAGGCGAATGTCCTATACAGCTCCCACTTGTCGCCCGCGACCACTCCGACTGGGACAGTGAACTTAACCTTTACGTAATAATCCTTACCGGCATTGGCCGTAGAAGGGCCCAGGTTGGCGCTGAATGGGAAGCTATAAGAGTCATTATCTATTGCGTTTATGACTTTGCCGGACCCCTCGTAATCTAATACATCGGAATTAGATATAGTTACTATGTCTCCAGAGCTAAAGCCATGTGAGGCATGGGAAACGGTTATAGTGCCAGCTCCGTCATGGGTCATGGTAACCAGGGCCATATCATTTATAGCCGTAGTCCTGAACCCTGGGGCCCCAACCATAGTTACGTCATTCCCATCCTCCCTGGACCATACCACCACGTATGATACCTGGCTATTATGGACCCACCAGCCGTCTCCGGTTCCATATGTGTCAATTTCCAGGTCTAACCCCTCCGGCATACCTGCTGGGCTGGGGGACCCGGTGACCGATTCATTACGGTGCACCCCTTCAGAGGTGGTGAAGTAAAAATTCTTCTGGATAGCCGCCCCACGCATCTGGTGGGTGCTGTTGGGGGGCCCATAAGAACCAGACCAATCGACAAACACACCGTCCTTCTCTGCATCGCAGCTCAGCTTGGTGCCAGCATAGGCTACCATGGCCCCATTGTAGTCCATTAGGGACCGCAGGACGCCCGTCCTCTCGGTCCCATAACGCTTAAAGCCCCGGCGCTTACTGAGAAGCCCAGGGCGCTCTACAACGCAGTTGTTTGCCTCCAGGAGCCCGCCCTCGGGGATGCCTGAAGAATGGTTCATGTTGGAGTGTAAGCCCTTTAGGCGTCTCTTAGGGCTCGTCTGTATAGGCATTTACCATCTCCCATGAGCGTCAAGGAAGTTCCCGCCCCTTATGAACCTCGGCTTAGCTTCCACCCGGTTCTCCATTCGCCCCAGAGCGCCCATTGACTTCTTATATCCGTATAATTCCCTGTCTGAGAGAGCTGTCTTGGCCTGGAAGCCCTCTGTGTCCCCCTCATCCTCCAGTATATTGGCCGCTGCAAGCTTCCCTACGGTCGGATGAAGTTCCCTGGGGACCCCAGGTAGGGCCGCCTCGTTGGTCAGGCACACATAGTCGCCTATCTCTACAGGGTCCTCGCCCACCACGCTGCCGTCTATGGCGGCGGTGAACGTCAGGATAGGTTCGACTGTCGGGGCCGTTATAGCCTCAGAGAGGGCCCCGTGCCACGTCCTGAGCTCTGCTCCTGAGTCAGGAGAATGTATGTCATACAGGGCTGTATTGTCCCAGGTGGAGCTGCCAGTGGTAGGGACTGGCCGATCAAGGGTCACCTTCTTGGTATCAAAGTCTACATCCTTCACCTTTGCTACGTTTGCTTGCAAGACTAAGTCGCCGGGAGCAAGATAGTAGGAGAGGTCGATGAAGCCTGTGGCCCCGGAAAGATTGGGCCACAGGTGAATGTGGTTCCCCTCGACATAGAAGGCGCTGGGCGCGTCGCTGGTAGTCGTTGAGCTATAAGTGTCGTCCAGCTGGCCTACATTCATATGGGCAAGAGGGAAGTAACCACCAGTCTCCGTCTCTGCCCATTTAACATCCCTCAGTTTTTGATACATAGCCCGCGCTGGAATTTTATACCTCTCCTCCGTGGAAGATAGGTCGTACCTGGTGGTCCTAAGGAAATACTCTTCTTTGACCTCCATAACCATGCCATACAGGTAGCAGGTCAAAGTTTCATTAATTCTATTGAGAATATCAGAGTCGGCATTGCCGGTGGCAGCCGTATCGGGGATACGGGCCTCGTCTCTGACCAGTGCAATAAGTTCATCTGCTGTGTATTTACGTGCCATTAAATCTCGGGGGCTACGTCTGATATGTTACTTACCTGGTACCAGACTCCCTCCTCTCCATTGTGCTGGAACCTTAACATGATACTGTAGCCGTGCCTGTCCATGTCAATGCCGGGAGCGACATTCTCATCAATCTGGCCCCATAATGCTATGTTCGCGCCCGCCCCACCGTCTGTGTTGACAAACTGGACACCTGTATCTAACATGCCTTCGTCGTTGACACCGTGTTGACAAGTCTGCATCGAAATGTAATCAGCCGGTATGTTGGTGCCTGACGCTGGGAAACAGGCTGTAACAATGAGAATCATTCCATCGTATGGGGCAAGAGAGGCGGCCTGGGTTGGGTTGTCGGCCTTCCTGGTGGACTTGTTATTTATTGTTATGGTGCGTAGATAATTAACACCGGAACCATTGGGTTGAATGTAATGGAAGCTATTGGTTACATCTATCTGCTCTACTGGGTGCCCAACATGACCAGACTCATAGACAATCAGCGGATCAACATTGCCAAACGTGCCGCCTGCGGTTGTAACGAACCCACCAGATCCGATTTTAAATATGTCAGCCCCGAAGGTTGATGGGACTGTGGAGAAGAATACCTGTGTCGCCGTACCCGTATCCGTTACCTCGTTGGTGGTTGAGGTCATACGATTATTGCCTACCTGGCAGTTCAAGCTGCCCGTAGCAACGGTCACCCCCGTCGTGAAGTTCTCAATGATATTATCGCTCACTATGCAGTCATCGGAAATATCAAGGTTAAGCCCAGACAGCGTAGACTTAGAATCGGAGCACCTTATTATATTTGAGCTGACAACGCATTGGTCGGCAGTTGACAGCTTGACGGCGTCTACATCCTGGGCTGAGCCATTATTAACATCCAGCACATTGCCCGTTATAGTTATGTTCTTTGAGGCCGCGCTGACTCCACTTATAAGTATCTTGCTCTCGCCCGAGCTGATCGTATTGTTGGAGATAATGCTATCCTGGAAACCATCGGCTTTTATGTCTTCCTTGCCTGCGGTGGGCGCGCCTGCGGCCTTAAGTATATTGTTTCCAGTTATGGATATATTCTTGCAGAGATTCGAGGTCGATCCAGCCACCTTGATGGCATTTGAACCACAAGCACTGATCTCATTGTTGGATATGACCGATTGAACGGAGTCTGCAAGCACAGACACGGCGATCTCACCGCAATTCCGCAGGACGTTACCCCTTATAGTAGCATTGGCCAGCCTGCCGCCCACGCCTATATCAGTACCGCTAACCGCTGCGCTTGTTATTTGATTGCAAGTGACCATCGAGTCGGTGCACGGCGTCGAACTGGTGAAGTCGCATGTTACCCCGGCCACCTGGGGGTCAGTAATCTTGCAACCATCCACCATGACCCTTGGGCCGACGATCTCTACGCCGGTTTTAGGCTTCGTCATGGTGCAATCAATGATCTTATCGCCGCCTGTAGTGCTTGATTTCACGGACGTATGGCACTTTGTATCGTCGGTAGCGGTGTCTTTGAAGGTCAAGCCCCTGACCTCTACCGGCTTGTCATCGGCATGGATCATTGTCAGCTCAGCCTCACCTCCTATATGGGGCTGACTCAGGGTGCCCTCTCCATGCCATACCTGGCCGGATGCGACGATTTTAATGCACGAATCGTTACCTGAATGGGAGGTGGTGGTCGATTCATCCGCCCTGACCGCCCAATCGGAGAGATTATAGGTCCCTGCGGGCACATATATGCTCCCGTTAGCCCCAGCGGCCTGCCCAGCCCTATTAAAGGCCATTGTACAGTCAGTAGTGGCGTCCCCTATCGCCCCAAACTCTAAAACGCTGTCAAAAGTGCAATTACGGGTAACATTATCGACATATAGGCCGTATGTGCCCGTATTACTGTCTGTAAAGTCGTATTTGTTGCCAGAAGCGTGGAAATCCCTCAAAAGGTCGCGCCCTGAGTGCCCATCTATGTAAATAAGGGCCATATCCCCTACGGCGTCGTTCCAAACCGGGGAACTGTCGGCTATGCCAGCCTTTATGTAGTTATTCTCAAGGACGAACTGGATATTGGGCATGGTGCCGGTGGTGGGAGAGTCAAAACCAGACCTGGACCTGTCCATAAAGATGGCGCGGCCAGATGTAGTGCCACCAATGAACCTATTGTCAGCCACATTGATCTTGGTGACGCCAACAAGGTCGCCAATTTGCAGGGCAGCAAAGCTGGGGGTTATATTGTTCCAGCTACGGAACACATTGCCAGTTATGTCAACAGAACCGAACACTCTGTCCACATTCATGCTCACCAGGCCCCCAACGATCTGGTTATTTACAATCTTAACGTCCTGTATGCTGTTTGTGGTGCCCGTTGCGTGTCCGTCTACATTAATAGCAACATCAATGATACCGGCAGCCTCTGACACCGACACTTCATTGTCTGAGATAATCAGGCCGGAAGAATTTAAGCCAGTAGAGTCCACATTGATTCCATGTAACGTGTCCGCCGCCCTGGCCCTAGTGGCGTGGGTCCCATCTATCTTGTTGCCACTTATCTTTACTCGATTACTCGCAAGAACCGAAATGGCCGTGCCCATAGAAGTGGTGAATACGTTCCCGTCTATGCTCGAATTATGGGCATGTTTCAATTTAACCGGACCAACATCGCCATTGCCGAGATTGCGGAAGTGATTTCCCCTGATCGTGCACTGACAAGACTTGGCTGAGCCGTCTGTGGCCACATTGAGGCCGCCCTGGCCGTCCCCTTCCGCCGCAGGCTCGTATCCATGGACCAGATTGTCCTTAAATATAAAGTCGCAGTTGTTTCCAGCCAGGGCCCCAGCGTTAACTACAGTTATCTCATCGTCGCTGATCTGCATATCGACGAAGCGGCAGTTGGTTACGCCTATAACCTTGGGCGATCCAAGGAAATTTAGGGCCCCGCCCATATTGATGAACTCAACGTTGTCTATAAAGATATAGTCTGCCCTTAAGTTGACCATCCACTTATCCGCAGGGGTCACCCCCCTGCCGTCAATGGTCATATTCCTTAAGACGAATATCCTGGACCCCGCCGCAGTATGCTCAATCATCGCCTCAGTGGTATTGTTCGAGGGGTTACGCAGGACGGTAAGGCCCATTCCGGCCCCTTCAAGCCAATAAGAATTGGGTGAGGCAAAACAGCCCACGCCGCCGCCTGCGGTTGTCGATCCAAGCTCTTTTATCTGGTATACACCGGCTGGGAAGATGACCCTCTCGTTGCCACTTATCCACAGGTCGTCGTCCTCATCGTCCTGGTCCTTACTGGCAGAGCTCTCCTCGGCGTTGTTTATTATAGCCGCTATGCCCACTGTGCTGTTGTCAGTGCCCTCATCATTACCATCTACAGACCCACTGGACAGGACATTAAGACCAGACATCCCCACCTCTGTATGGGTCGTAAAGGCAAGGGTGGTTATTTCCTC
>Ga0310345_10006692_pt1 | contig 10030 bp, 14 predicted proteins | sample HC15DNA20500_MG_FD_204667 | JGI IMG/M metagenome (GOLD analysis project Ga0310345, IMG submission 204667) | Marine microbial communities from station ALOHA, North Pacific Subtropical Gyre - HC15-DNA-20-500_MG | ecosystem: Environmental > Aquatic > Marine > Oceanic | place: Pacific Ocean: North... | reverse complement strand
TAACAGTTATAGAAGAAAATCCAGAAAATCCAGAAAAACTTCTCGCGCAAAAAAATCTATGAAACGCCGGAGATTTAGAGGGGGTTCAGGGTATGAAGAATACCCCGGCCCCAACCCATCGACCCCCGATGCCCATTCTCCGGGATTACGGTATGCTCGGAAGCATGCAGCCGATAAATCTATCCAACTATACGGGGAGAGCCTCAGATTGCCCGACGCATCCACCTCCAACATCACATCCAGCAACTGGACGCTGGATGAGATGGCGCGCATCCAGGCGCGCATCCAGTCGGCGGCCGCCGAGAAGGAACGTATAGAAGCAGCGGAGAAGAAAGCCTTGAAGAAGCAGCAAAAACGTCAGAAGGAACTCGACAAAAATTTGTGGTTGGCGGCAGGTAATGGTGATAGGGCGGCGGTGGTGCGGCTGTTCGGGGAGGGGGCGAACCCCAACGCGATGGTGGGGGATGGGGAATATAAAACCGCGCTCAACGCCGCCATTATGCGTGGGAAAACGGAGGTGGTGGAAGCACTGATACAGCTGGGGGCCAAACTTCTTTAACCATTTATTATTATTATTATATATTATTTACGATCCATTAAATGTTTAAAAAGATTTAATGAATAATAAATAAATAATGAATATTGAAATTAAATATAATTCTCCATTACAATATTTAGATTATGATGTTTCAAGATATATTTATGAAACATTTTTTCCATCTAAAATAACAAAAGAATATAAAAATTTAGTAAATGATCAATTTAAATATTTTAAAAATAAATATTTAAAGATATATAAATTAAAAGATATTTATTTTCCTAATACATTATTTAGCCCATCAAGACATATTTATAAAAGATTAACATTTAATTTATTTTTAGTAATAAATCGTAAAGTACCATTCAAAAATAAAAAAAGAAGAAGAAATAATATAATTTCATACCGAAGAGCTATATTATATAAACGAGAAGCAAATATGTTAAGAATAGGATTGATTTAATATTTTTACATAGCTCGGCTGATAGCTCGGTCAGAGATTATAATAGCCCACCGTCGGACCCGCTGGTGCTGGTACCGAGGAGGCCGGTCGCGATCGGTCCCGCCTCATTGCTTATGCTCCTCACAATAAAATATATGGTCACCTGTTAAATATTTTACATAATCATCATTTGATGGTGCCCCAAAAGGAGGTAATTGTATATTTTCAGAAATTTGTCTATTTGGGTAGCGATCAGAAAAACCCCGTTCTCTTTGCAAGTGCTTTTGGCTCAGTCTCCACCAGCCTTCCTCTCCAGGGACATTGGCGGCGGTTCCATATTCAGATCTTAGGCTCCGAGACAAAAACGGATCTGCTTCAAAATTGATATGATCCTTAGTTATATATTTAAATCTTTGCAATTCCAAAGGAGCTCTCGTTCGATTAGATGGATGCCATATTTTTTCCCACCATCCTTGCCATTTAAGATCTAACCCGGCTTCGCACCCGTTTCCATCAATCGAGTATTGGGGGGTGTTCCCGAAAGATATTGTGACAGGACGGGTGGATGCACGTAATATTTCTAGCATTTCGTTGGCGTCGGCGATGCCTGCTTCTTTGTAAGCTTCATCGTCTTTAAGTACCTGCAGACCATTGACGACGACTGGTTTAGAATCCACCTCGTGTACAAATAATCCATGTAGCCGCTTGAGCCGCGCGGACGGGTCAGTTCTCAAATTTTCCAATTCCTGACTTATTTCATCCTCCACTATAATTAATTCACGACTTATTTCATCCTCCATTGTAATATATTTGGGGTTTCTCCACCCCCGATACATCGGCGAGCCGATAACCCTATTTTTCGCCCGACCATCCTTATTATCGAACAGTTTATCCGCGTGCTTCTGGAGCTCTTCCTTGGCAATCCCTTCTCCGATATCCCTGATAAAAGGCGTCCAACCCGTCTTTTTATTCGTGCCAAATTCTATCCCGAAATCCCCTGAAACTGTGAAAGTGGCTTTAAAGTAAAACGATTGCTTTTTTATATACGGATTTGATTTCCATTCCCCTGTTGGTATAAGTCTATAACCCTTATTCTTATTATACGAAGTATCATCTAATACTTTACCAAAATCTTCGGGATGCATATATAATGTTTTTTTACAATTTTCATGACTACATTCAAATGTATGTCCTTCATTCATATTTTCTTGCGCTTTTTCACACATTGAACTACAGTACGCATGTGCTCCAATCATCTTTTTCGAGGCATCATCGGCTGTAGTGTTCCAGTGTGCAGGTTGCGAGGTCGCGAAGAAGTCCCAAGTCCCCTTTGTTGCATTCATACATGGTAAATATTTACATACACATGAATGAGCGGCATAATCTGATCCTTGTGCACTCTTTTGGAACCCACAATTAATAGGAAGAATATATCTTCCATGTTTCTCGGACAAGTAGCCTATCTTTCCCGCTTTATCGACCTTGGCTTTCTCCACGATCTTTCTCTCCTCCTTCTCCTTCTCTTTCATGAACAATAAGATATCCTGTTTCGACTTGCCTTCCTTGTGCATAGCCGCCGCTTTGGCGTCCACCGCTTTGGCGGCCATGGTGGCCCTGTGATCGGTACCTTCATATGCGGTTTCTGCGGCTTCTGTTGTACGTGCTTGGTCTTGAGATAAAGTAATATACCCGCTGCCGCCGCAGACCTCACAACGAGCACCAGTAAGTTGGTTGGCCCCGGATTGGCAGTCCTTATCCTTACAGGGAGAATGTATTTTAAATCTACCCTTTTTTTTATCCTTTCTTAATCCCGGAAGTTCTTGTGCTATGGAATACATTTCCATCATCATTGTTATTATTTTTTGTTTTTGTTCTTCTTCTGGATCCCCACTATTAATAATTTTATCATAATCCTGTTTCCAGTAGGACTGAGGAAACATTTCATCGGCTTTTATTTTTAATTCTTCAAATGGCAAACTTTTTAATTTATCATATTCCGTATAGATCTCTATTTCACCCTCTGTAGCACTAAATCCATGTTCTGATGCTTGTAATTTAGCTTGTTTTGAACCAGGGTTCGGACGCGTGGATTTCAATCCTGTCTGCGTAAGAAATCGCTCATCTTTGCCCAGGGGACTAAGATGAAATGTTGCATCTTCGATTGTAATTTTTCTTTGTTTATTTCTTTCCATGCGCCGCGGATCCGCACCCCCTCTTATTATTTTTTTTCGTTTTGATCTTCTGATACGATTAGATCTTCTGATACGATTAGATCTTCTGATACGATTAGATCTTCTGATACGATTAGATCTTCTGATACGATTAGATCTTCTGATACGATTAGATCTTCTGATACGATTAGATCTACGATTAGATCTACGATTAGATCTACGATTAGATCTACGATTAGATCTACGATTTGTCCTTATAATATTATTTAATTTTCGATTAGATTTTACCATTATTATATATTATTATAATATTTAATTTTTATAATAATATTTTTAATTTAATTGAATTTAATTGAATTTAATTGAATTGAATAATACATAAATCATTTAAACATTCATTAGAAATATAATTACCAATAAAATAACCTATAATTATCGAAAGTAAAAACTTAACTACATTACTATAATTTTGAATCATATAATATTAAAAATAAATTAAATTTAAATATAATTCTTTTATATAATGAAAAATAACCGAAAAAATTTACAAAAAAAAACAGTTCATAAAAGAAAAAGTAGCCGAAAAAGAAAAAGTAGCCGAATTCAAAGAAAAACAAATACGAATTTACAAAAATATAATTTATTAGTGATAAGTATGGATAATGAAAATGGTAAAGAAAGAAGAAAATTTCTTAATTATCCATATACTTTTATAAAAGGATTAAAAGGTAATGATTTAAAAAATACAATTGTAACCAATGTCAATAAAAAATTCTTTTCTAGATATAATCAAGATAGAAAATCTTCAAAATTTAATGGATTTGTAGGTAATTTTTCATCACATATTAAATGTTATCATTATATCATAAAAAATAATTTAAAAAATAATGTTATTTTAGAAGATGATAGTATCTTATCAAATAAATTACCATATCCATCAAAATTACCCAATGATAGTTTAACACTCTTTTCAGGACGACTACAACCACCCAAAAGTTGGAGAGAATCAGAAAAATTTCATAAAAATTGTACTCCTAAAAAAATAATTAAATCATTTAAAAAAGGGATTAATTTAATTGATTATGATAAATTTCGTTTTACACAATCAAATGCCATTTTTGTTCCTAATAAAGAAGTTGCAAAAAATGTAATTAATCATATGAAAAAATCAAAACATTATAAATCAATGGATTTATATTATTCAAAAGAAAAATTAGTTAAATATTTATATTATCCAGCACCTTTTACTCATGATGATCAAATTGCGAAAGTTGGTAGTAATATTTTAAAAGGTAAAGGACAAGGAATTATAAAAAATTATGTATTAATTAAACCTCCTTCAAAATCAAAAAATAATTATTTTTATCCACATTGTTTATAAAAAAATATTAATTTAAATTTAAATTTATTCATTATTATGATCCATTAAATTTTTAATGAATGAATAAATTGTAACACCAAACCAACAAACTTCTAAAAATAATGGTTGATATGCTTTTTGTTGATAACAGATAGTCCCTACTGCTAATGATCCATATAAATTTAAAGAATCCATAATTAATTTTTCTTCAGATTCAATCGATAATAAAAAATAGGCGAATAAAATAGATAAAGAACCTAACCAACCATTAATATTAAAAAATTTTTCTTTTGTTATCATATTAATTAATTAAAAATATCTTTTATTTTTTAAATCAGTTACGTTTAATACAAAAAATTAAATTAAAAAATATATAAAATGTCAGGTGGAGAAACAAATATTGATCAATTAATGAATAATATGAACAATTTATCAAATGAAGAAAATACAATGGTTGATTCAATAATTAATGATTTAAATAATAATGATAAAACAAATCAACCAATATCTACACAAAGTGAAATGCCACAAATATCTGAAGAAGAAAAACAAATGTTAATTCAACAACAACAACAAGAACAACAACAAATGTTACAAAACCAACAATTATTAAAACAACAACAATTACAACAACAATTACAACAACAACAACAACAACAACAACAACAACAAAATCAAATTAATAATTCATTCAATTATAAAAAATATTTAAATGAATATAAAGATGGTATTATTATCTTTTTAATATTATTAATATTTAATATTGAATCAATTGATGAATTATTAAAATTTAAAGATTATTCATTATTTTATAATTTCGAAACAGGATCAGGGACATTTTTATCAATATTAATAAGATCAATGATAATAAGTATTATATTTTTAATAATTAAACATTTAATTCAATAAATAGATGATCATATAATTCTAATTTTTTTGTACATTTATTAATTGTAACTTCCGAAATTTTACATATTTCAGAGATTTGTTTTTTAGTAATATTTAATTTTTTTTTTTTAGAAAATAAATAAATACAACCAGCTGCAATTGATGGTGGTGTATTTTCTGATATTATATCATTTTTAATAGAAATATTACAAATTTTTTTAATATCATTGATATAATTATCAATATTTAATCGATTACAAAAACGATCAATAAAATCTTTAGGATATATTGGATTATGATTATTAAATCTATGTTTATTATTTTTATTCATATATAAAATTTCTTGACATTTTTTAATACCTTTTGTCATAATTGTAATATTAATATTAAATATATCTGCTATTTCTTTTGAACTTCTTGGTACATTACATTCTTTACAAGCAAAATAAACGGTAGCCGCTTTAATACCAATTCGATTTGAACCTCTTGAAATTTTTGTATTTGAAATAATTTTATAAATTGATTTTGCTTCATTAATAATGATTGATGGTAAATTATTTTTTTTACATATTTCTGAAATTTCTGTAAAAACTTTATATTCACTTCTTTCTTTATAGGGCATTGAATTCCATTGTTGTAATTTACGAATTTTATAATTTGTTAAATTATTATTATATGAAATATCACTCCCAAGTGATGATATTGGTAATAAAGTATTAACAGGCATCCCACATCTTGTAGGATCTTCTTTTTTCGAATCATTTGAACCATAAAATCTCCATTCTGGATTATCAACAATATTTTGTATGATATTTTTACATATTTTACATTCAATAATACCTTGTTGATTAATTAAATAATTATTTTGATTATTACAACATTTTTCTTTTTTATTATTTTCAATTTTTAATTCATCTAAATTATTAAAAAATTTATCAAATTCCATTTTTTGTAAAATTTTTAAAAAAAATATCAAATTTTATAAAAATGCCAACAGAAATAATTTCTGGATTATGGATTGGAAATATTAATGATATTTATAATGAAGAATTTTATAATGATAATTTAATTAATATTTGTATTAATTGTACAATTGATCAAGGTTTTTTAGATAATCCAAATATAAAAAAAATAAGATTATCATTATCAAAAGATATGGATCCAAATAGAGATATTTATATGTTAAAACAAAATAAAGATAAAATTTTAAATTTTATTCATAATAATATTGAAACAAATAATATTTTAATTTATTGTTATAATGGAATTACAATTTCACCATTAATTGTTGCTTTATATATGATAAATTATGGTAATATATCAAAAGATAATATAAGAAATATATTAAGATCAAAAAATGAAAAAATATGTCTTGATTATAATTTATCAATTTTTTAAATATATCTTAAATATGAAAATAAAATTCAATGATAACAATAAGCTACGCAAACTTCGTAAAAAAATTTTATCATTGAAAAAAAAGTAAAGAAAATAAAAAATATGCACGCTTATGTCGTTAAATTAAATTTTGAATTAAATCTTTAGTAATATCAATATCAGATGTAATTTTTAATTTAATAAATTTTTCATTAATTTCATTTTCATTAAAATCATAGTTTAATAAAATTTTTTTTAATTTATCATTTTTATAAAAATCATTTTTTTCATTTATGAGTTTTATAATTTCACATTTTTGTTTAATGATAATTATATTTAATTCAGAAATTTTATGATTTAATTTCTCTTTTTCTTTTATTTCATTTTCATAATTTTCTTCAATTTTTTTTAGATCATTATTAATTTTATATTGTTCATTTAATTTTTTTTTTAATAAATTAATTTCATTTTCATTCAAATGAAATTTTTCTTTTTCATTATTTAAATTATTATATTTTTTTGAAAAAGATTCAATTTTATTTTTAAATTCTTGTAATTTTTTATCTTTATTAAATAATTCATCTGTTAAATTTTTAATTAATTGATTATTATTATCATTAATTAATAATTCTTTATTTATTAAATCAACTTTTTTAATTTTATTTTCAAATGAATTTAATTGAATATCTTTTTTTGAATTGTTATTTACATATCCATTTCTAATTAAATCATGATTAAGATTATTATTATTAAATTTTTTTAACATATGAATTTATATTTATAAATTTATATTTATTATTTTTTTTTAAACTTAACTTAACTTAACTTAACTTAACTTAATTAATGAGAAAATATTCTCGTTCAAGAAATTCTAAATCAATCCGTAGAAGAAATTCAAAATCAAATCGTAAAAGAAATTCTAAATCAAATCGTAAAAGAAATTCTAAATCAAATCGTAAAAGATATTCTAAATCAAATCGTAAAAGAAATTCTAAATCAAATCGTAGAAGAAAACGAAGATCTTATCGTAGAAGAATATTGAGAGGTGGTAGTGACACCTTTAAAAACGATCTGACTAAAGGTGATAATAAGGTCAATTCGCTGTCATAATATATTTAAAAATTGAATCATAATATAATAATATAATAATAATGAATGATCGTAAAAAAGGACCTCGTCGAAAACGAAAAAATTATACAAAAGAGAAACATTTAATGGATATAAATGTTTTTTATCATATTGAATACAAACGATTATTAAAAGAAGCAAATTATTGGAATGGATCTGGACAATATTGGTTAGGTCAAGAATCTGAAAGAAGGGCCAATGCAATTAAAATTGAAAATCTGGATGAATATAAAAAAATAACACATAGTGAAAAATTATTCTTTAAAACTAAAAAATTTTATTAAATAATCAAAATTTAAATATTATATATTATTAAATATGTATTCAAATAAATCCCGTCAAAGGGCAAAACGAAGAAAACCATATCGTCGTAGAAAATCAAGAAAATCAATTCGTCGTAGATCAAATCGTAAAAGGGCAATACTTCGTAATAAAAGAACATATCGTAAAAAATCTTTAAGAAGGTCAAATCGTAGAAGGACAAATCGTAAAAAGAAATTAAGAGGTGGTATGGAGGCGGCGGCTCCGGCGGCCGGAGCCGCCGAAGCTCCGTCTCCGGCGGGGGAGTGCCCGATCTGTCTTGAGGATCCGATGGATACTCCGACGAAGTTCCCCAACATGGCGTGCCATGACTCACACAAGTTCTGCAAGGAGTGCCTCGATGCTCATCTTCGGCTGTCAAACGTATGCCCGATATGCCGGCGACCGCTTCAGACTGAGGCTGAACAGAATAAAATAAATGATGATATCAAAAGCTTCATTGAGATCACGGGGGGCGACGAAACCGTCGCCTTCCGCCACCTGCAAGCCTCCAATTTTGTCTTAGATGATGCCGTCGACCTGTTCAATACTCAAGGAGGGGACGGGGCAGCGCTCATCACCGTCGAGGGCACCGAAGGAACATGGCATCTGAGGCGCGAGCTGGCGGTCAACCTCGAGGCGGATTTGGGCAACTTCCGCGAGGGCATCGCGACCGAGGCCGGCGTCCCCGCCGCCACGCTCCAGCTGTGGCTCGACGAGCGGGAGCTCGATGACGACAGCGAGACGCTGGAGAGCATGGGAGTGTCCGACGGCTCGCGGATTAGGTGTGCCATCGTCGCCCCTCCTCCGGACGACGGGCGGCAGGCGCCGTCGGCTGCAGTGCAGCAGGAGGTCGCGAGGGCCGCGGCGGTCGTCACCGTCACGCGCACCGGCGGCTGGCGGCGCACGCTGGCGATCGACCTCGAGACGGAGTTGGGCGACCTCCGTGAGGCCATCGCGACCGCGGCCGGCTGGACAGGATCCGCCGCCACGCTCCGGCTGTGGCTCGACGGGCGGGAGCTCGTGGACGACCGCGCGACGCTGGTGAGCATGGGAGTGGTCGACGGCTCGCAGATTAGGTGTGACACCGCCGAGGAGGAGGAGGACGACGAGCGGCAGGCGGCGCTGGGGGACGCGCAGATGAGGGCTGAGGGGCACGCGCAGCTTCTCGGGTCAGCGGCTGCTGGTCAAACGGAAATGGAGCGAGACAAACAAATGGTGAATCTCGCGATCGCCGCCTCGATGGCGGATCCGACGGGCGCTGCGGCTGCGGCAGCTGGTGGAGGGGGCGCGCTAGGAATGCCGCCACCGGGTCATGGTCCGCCGCTCGGCGGAGCGGGAGGCAGCGGGGCAGCTGGCGGAGGGGAAGCGCCAGAGATGACTGACACAGAGAAGGAGCTCCTCATCGCCCAGCTGGCGACGCTACCGCCGGAGGACATCGACCGCGTGATGGGCATCGTCCGCGAGTTCCAGCCCGAGGTCGGCGCCGAAGTCGACCTTGAGCAGCTGCCGCAGGCGGCGATTTCCCGCATCCAGCAGGTCGTGATGACAGCTGGTCCGAGGAGTTTTTGGCGCTGATGCGCACAACGGCCGGAGGTCCCACAACGCACACCGGAAGCTAGCAGCTCTGGATGGCCCGCGTCGCCTGGCGTCGTGGCGGCGGGAGCTCTGAAGGCGCACGGTCGTGAGGACCCTTTTTGCCGGAGGGGACGCGCTAGGAATGCCGCCACTGGGTCAGGGTCGGCCGAGCGGCAGACAATAACATCCAGGACGGCGAGATTTGCACTTGGTGGACCTTCGGTTATAAAAATAATTATGAATTCTTA
>Ga0310345_10006691_pt1 | contig 10031 bp, 7 predicted proteins | sample HC15DNA20500_MG_FD_204667 | JGI IMG/M metagenome (GOLD analysis project Ga0310345, IMG submission 204667) | Marine microbial communities from station ALOHA, North Pacific Subtropical Gyre - HC15-DNA-20-500_MG | ecosystem: Environmental > Aquatic > Marine > Oceanic | place: Pacific Ocean: North... | reverse complement strand
CGCAGCGGACCTACTGTAGTCGCATGACTACACAACTGTCGGCACCGCCGGCGCCGGTCGGCAGGGCCGCTGTGGTCGCCGCGGTGTTGGCGGCGTCGGCGGAGCTCTACGCCGAGAAGGGGCCCGCGGCGACGTCGATCCGCGAAGTGGCGTGCTGTTCCGGGGTCAACCACGGCCTGGTCTTCCGGTACTTCGGCACCAAAGACCAGCTCGTCGGCGCGACCCTGGAACATCTCGGGCGGCGCGTCGCCGAGCTTCTCGAGCAGCAGGCGTCCATGGAAGACATCGAAGATGCGCTGACCCTGCAATCCGTGGTGATGGCACGCGCGCTGCTGGAAGGCTTCCCGGTCGCCGAGTACCAGACGACGTTTCCCGCGGTGGCGCTGCTGCTCGACCGCATCGCAGCGCTGCACGACTGCGAGCACACCGCCCGCCTCGCCGCGGCGAATGCGGTGGCACTGCAGCTGGGGTGGCGCCTGTTCGCGCCCTTCCTGCGTGCATCGGCCGGGCTCGACCACATGACCGCCGCCGAGGTGCGGGAGGCGATCCTGGCTGCAACCACCCAGCTCGTCGATCCTCGGCAGCGGTGGCGCCGCGGCCCGGCTGATCAATCCGCTTGATCCGCGCGAGCCATCACGTCGGCGTACTCCTCGAGGTCCACGCTCTCGGCGGTGACGGTCTTGGTTCCGTTGTAGACCTCGCGGTCGATCTCGTCGTCGGCGTTGGCGACCAGCATCGCGACGAAGGTGTCGCCGTTGACGTTGAGGAAAGTGCGGAAGATGCCGGCGAACCAGTCGACGGCGATCAGTAGTCCGATCGCCTCGAACGGCAGGTCCAGCGAGCTGGCCAGGAACGTCGCCACCACCGGGAAGCCACCCGGCACCGTGATGGTGCCCATGTTCAGCATGATCGCCAGCGCCATACCGAGTGCGATCTGCCCGAAACTCAGCTCGATACCACCTGACTGGGCCAGGAACATCACCACGATCATGTAGTTCAGCACCGCGCCGTAGGACCCCATCGTCAACCCGACCGACAACGTGAAGTTCGCGACCTTCTGGCTGACGCCGACCTTCTCCACGGTGTTGCGCAGCACCGTCGGGAACGTCACCGCCGAACTGGTGGTCGTCACCGCGATCGCGGTCTGTTCGGCGAGCTTTCCGGGAAGCTTCCACGGACTGAGCCGGGTGCGCAGCGTGACCGTCACGACGAACAGCGCGAACAGGATCAGGACACCGATCAACGTCGCGCCCAGGTACTTCAGGCCTGAGGTGATCACCGCGAACCCCACGTCGCCGGCCAGCGGCGCCAACAGACAGAACACGCCGATCGGGGCGACGTACATGATCAGCCGGATCATGGTGAGCACGATCTGCTGGACCTGGTCGACGAAGGACAACACCGAGGTGTCACCGGTCTCGTTGATCTGGATGCGCAACGCGACACCGAACAGCAAGGCGAACACGATGATCGGCACCATCGTCGCACTGGCCATCGCCTCGAAGATGTTCGTCGACACGAAGTTCAGCAGGGTGTCCTGCCAGCCACCGGTCTCCGCGGCGGACTCCTCGAGGGAGGCATCGACCTCTCCGTTGAAGACCATGCCGGTGCCGGGCCGGATCAGTACGCTCAACAGCCAGGCCAGAACCGCTGCGACGAAGGAGAACCCGAGCATCCACGTGAAGGTGCGGACCGCGATCCGGCCGGTGCCGGTGCCCGTCATCGAACCGGTCGCCACGATCACCGAAGCCAGGACCAGGGGAACGATGGACATCTGGATCAGCCGGATGAACATGTCGCCGACGAACTTCACGTTGGCGGCCCACTCGCCGACCACCAGGCCGAAGATCAGCCCCGCGACGGCAGCGACGGCGATCTGAAGAGCAGGGCTTTTCAACGCGTTCATGCGCATCGAAGCTATCGCCGGTCGGCTAACACCCCGTGGCCGACGTGTTTCCCGGTTGTTTCCAACGTTTCTCAGCGTCCGGAGAGGAAGGCGCCCAGGGCGCGGTTGACGACGGGCAACGCGGCAACCTTCAGCGCTGCCCGCCGCACCCACAGCTCGGCGTGGGTGCGCGGCAGGAACCACCGGGCCGTCGCCCGGCCCGATGCCTGTCTGTCCTCGGCGACGGGCCGCCACTGTCTCTCATAGGCCGCGAGCGCCTGCACTATCGGTACACCGGAATGCAGTTGTGCGGCAAGCACTCTGGCCCCGGCGACAGCCAGTGACGCACCCTGGCCGGCCAGCAGCGACACGGCGTGGCACGCGTCGCCGACCAGCGCGATCCGGCCCGCGCTCCACGCCGACATCACCACCTGGGCGACCTGGTCGTAGTAGATCTCTTCCGACGGCGGACACTGCGCCAGTGCCTCTGGCACCACCCACTCCAGGCTTCGGTAGGCCTCACGGACCGCGGTGCGGGTGTCGTCGGGCAGCCCCGGATCCGGCGTCCGGTGCACGCCGAACGCGGCGACACGTCCGTCACGCAACGCGTAGAAGCCCATCTGACGACCGATGGTGTCGGTCAACGCGAACCGGCCGGCGCAGGCCGCGCGGATCCGCGCATCGTCGAATACGAAGGCAGCGGTGTGGAACCCGAGATAGCGCAGTGCATCCGAATCCGCGCCGAAGGTGAATCGGCGCACGCCAGAGTGGATTCCATCGGCCCCGACGAGCACGTCGGCGGACAGCACCGCGCCGTCGGCCGTGCGCACCGCCACGTCGGGCCCGTGGTCCACGCAGTCGGTCACCTCGGCTCCGAAGCGCACCTCCACCGAACTCGGCAGCGCTTCACGCAACACCTGTTCCAGGTCCGGGCGCATCAGGCTGCACAACCGACCGCCGACGGCCCGACGGAAGCGGTCGTACGGCAGCCGGGCGCGGGACCGGCCCTGCGAGTCGACGAAGCTGGCCTCGCCGATGTCGTAGGACACGTCGAGAATCGCCGGCAGCACACCCATCTGCTCGGCCGCGTCGTAGCCGGGCCCGAAGAAATCCATCATGTAGCCCTGCTCGCGCGGGCCCGGCGACCGTTCCAGCAGCACGACCTCGTCACCACGCGTCGCTAGCTCGTGGGCCAGCGACAACCCGGCGATTCCGGCTCCGCACACCACCGCCTTCATCGCCCTCGACTCTAACCCCGCGGTGGGGTCGCGGCCCTACCCTCCGGCCGCCTGGTCGACCGGTTGCGGGTTGCCCGTCAGCTCGGCCACGACGTAGTCGGCGGCCTGGTCGGTGAGTCCCCTGACGGCGTAGGCGCCGTGCGCGCCGTTGTCCCCGCCGCCCGGCGAACACACCGGGTCTTCCGGGATACACAGATCCACCGTCTTGGATTCGTACCGGGACCCGACCGTGATCGGCGGCGCGCCGGTGTAGATCATCTGCAGGAAACCGCTGGACGGCTTGCCGAACAACGCCACGGCCGCAACGTGGTCAGCGACCTCTGCCGGCATCGGGCCTGTCATACCCGGCGGTGGGGTGTACCCCTCCGGGATCGCGTCGGCGGTGATGTAGGCGGCCACCGCGGCGCCCTGGGAGAACCCGCCGACCACCGTCTCGGTGTCGGGACAGTTCGCCGCCGTCGTCATCACCCGGTTACTGGCATCGATGACGCCGGCGGCTGCCGTCGCGAAATCCAGCGACGCCGGGTAGTTCACCGCGTAGTCCTGCACGGAGCGGTCGGGCAGCCTGGCCCGCAGTGCATCCACGAAGGCCTGGCCCGTGGCACCGATGCCCGGCGGCTCGAACGTCCCGCGCGCGAAGACCACCTCGACGTCCGGACACGGTGCGGCATACGCGGGGGCGGCAACCACCGGGGTACCCGCCGCTGCCGCCACCGCACCGGCGCCGGCCGCCAACCAACGACCCAACTGCTTCATCTCGACCTGCCTGTACTCGACGTATGGGAAACCTGACAGGCGTCGCTGCCCCGACAGACGGCTCCGGAGTTACCCGGCCGCATCCGGTCGAAACGCTCCGGCGGCGGGAGATCTTCCGGCGCGCCCGCCGAATCTACAGGCACAGCCTGCTGGTGTACTCGACACTGTGTCGGGTCCGCTGCCGGGTTGGTCGGTGCCGATGTTCTTCATGGCCGGAGCGGTGTCGCAGTACCTCGGTGCGGCGGTCGGGGTCTTCCTGTTCGAGACGACCGAACCCGCGACGGTGGCCTGGCTGCGCTCGGCCGCGGCAGCGCTGGTGCTGCTGGCGTGGCGGCGACCGTGGCGGCGTGCCTGGACCTGGCGCAGCGCCGGCGCCGCCGCCGCGTTCGGCCTCGTCACCGTCGGCATGAACGTGGCGTTCTACGAGGCGATCGCGCGTATCCCGCTGGGCACCGCCGTCGCGGTGGAGTTCGTGGGACCTGTCGCGGTGGCGACCCTGGGGTCGCGCCGCGCCCGCGACGTCGCGGCCGTCGCACTGGTGGTGACGGGCGTCGTCCTGCTGGCCGGAGTGCAGACCGATGTCGATCCGGTCGGTCTGCTGTTCGCGCTGCTCGCTGCCGCGCTCTGGGCGGGCTACATCCTGGTCGGCAAGTCGGTGGCAGACGCCGGTGCCGGACTGGACTCTCTCGCGGTCGGGATGGCGGCCGCTGCGGTGCTGTCGGCGCCCCTTCTCGTCGGTGTCCTGCGGGGCACCGACGCCGCCGCCTTCGGGGATGCCCGCACCTGGGTGTTCGGCATGGGGGTAGGCGTGCTGTCCAGCGTGATCCCCTACGCCCTGGACCAGCCCGTGCTGGCCACGATCGGGCGCGCCCGATTCGCATTGCTGTTGGCTCTGCTGCCCGCCACCGCGACGGTCGTGGGTGCCGCGGTGCTGGCGCAGTATCCCGCCCCGGCCGAACTCGCCGGCATCGCGCTGGTGATGCTCGCGCTGATCGTCAACGCCTCGAGTTCCTCCCGACCGATCCGGCCGCGCCGGGACGGGCACGACTGGAGAATGCAGACATGACTTGTTGCCACGATGCCGACGGCCTCGACGGCCATGACACCGCGTTCACGGTCGACGCCTCGCGCGTGACCTTCGGCCGGGGTTGTCTGCGTGAGGTCGGCGACCGAGCCAGGGCGCTGGGGATGACGCGCGTTGCGGTGTTCTCCGATCCGACCGTGGCGGGCCTCGAGGTGTTCGACACGGTCCAGCGCTCCCTGCGCGAGGCGGGCCTGGACACCGTTGCCTACACCGACGTCCGGGTCGAACCCACCGACCAATCCTTCGCGCAGGCAGTGGCTTTGGCGACGGAAACGCAACCCGACGGCTACGTCTCGGTGGGCGGCGGCTCGGTCATCGACACAGCCAAAGCCGCCGATCTGTACGCCACACACCCGGCGGACTTCCTCGACTACGTCAATGCCCCCATCGGCGGCGGAAACCCGGTACCCGGGCCCCTTGCGCCGCACATCGCCTGCCCGACGACCTCGGGAACCGGCAGCGAGGTCACCGGGATCGCGATCTTCGACCTGCTGTCCCTGCACGCCAAGACCGGCATCGCCGCGCCGGCGCTGCGGCCGACCGAGGCGCTGGTCGACCCGGACTGCACCGACACCCTGCCCGCCGAGGTGGTGGCGTGCAGCGGCCTGGATGTCCTCTCGCACGCGCTGGAGTCCTACACCGCACGCCCGCACACGCGCCGCGCGGCACCGGAACGACCCAGCCAGCGCCCGATGAGCCAGGGCGCCAACCCGTGGAGCGATCTGGGCAGCCGAGAGGCGCTGCGCCTGCTGGGCGAATATCTGCAACGGGCGGTCACCGATGCGGCCGACCGGGAGGCGCGCGAACAGACGATGTGGGCGGCGACGCTGGCGGGCATCGCGTTCGGCAACGCCGGAGTGCACGCCCCGCACGCGATGGCCTACGCGGTGGCGGGTCGCGTCGAGCGGTTCCATCCGCAGGGTTATCCGGGTGATGAGCCCCTCGTCCCACACGGCATGGCAGTGATCCTCAACGCTCCCGCGGCATTCCGCGTGACGTCCGGCAGCGACCCGCACCGGCACCTGCAGGCCGCCCAGTACCTCGGCGCCGACACCGCCGGCGCCGATGCCGGCCGGGACGCGGGCGGCATCCTCGCCGAGCACCTGATCGGCATCATGCGCGCCGTCGGCATGCCCAACGGGTTGACCGGCGTCGGTTACACCGCGGCCGATGCGCAGGCGCTGGCCGAGGGGGCGTGGCCGCAGCAGCGCCTGCTGGGCAACGCACCGATCGACTTCGACGAGGCGCTGCTGGCCGAGACGTTCGGCGATGCGATGCGGTACTGGTGATGGCCGCCGATCCCGTGGCCGGGAACTACGGCTACTTCCTGCCCATCACCACCCGCTGGATGGACAACGACGTCTACGGCCACGTCAACAACGTGACGTATTACAGCTACTTCGACACCGTGGCCAACCACTTCCTGATCACCGAGGGCGGCCTGGACATCCACCACTCGCCGGTGATCGCGCTGGTGGTCGAGTCGCAGTGCACCTACCGAGCCCCGGTGGCCTACCCGGACCGGCTACGAGCCGGGTTGCGCGTCGACAAACTCGGCAACCGGTCGGTGACTTACGGGGTCGCGATCTTCACCGACACCGACACCGACACCGAAGCCGTGGCCCACGGCCAGTTCGTGCACGTCTTCGTCGACCGCCAGAGCCGCCGTGCGGTGCCGATCCCGGAGCCGATCCGGACGGCCCTGGCCAGGCTGGTCTGACCTGTTCAGTCCATGCGGCCGGCGTCCACCAGCCGCAGTACGAGCGAACCGGATTCGTCGGAGGCACCGAGGTCGACCTCGGCATCGAAGCCCCAGTCGTGATCACCGGCGGGGTCGTCGAGAATCTGCCGCACCCGCCAGATGTCTGGGCGGCGGTCGAAGACCAGCAGGGCGGGCCCTCGCGCGTCGGCGCCGGTGCCCACCGACTCGTGCTCGGTGAAGTACGCCTCACCCGCCTCCGCCCACCGCTGGGCCGTCCAGCCGGCCGCGGAATCCAGCTCGCCCAACTCGTCCCAGCGTTCCCGGGCGAACAGCTGCACGCGGCGGAACAGCGCGTTGCGCACCATCGCGGTGAACGCGCGTTCGTTGGCGGTGAGCGGGCGTGGCGGCGCGGCGCGAACCTCCGGGGTGACGCCGGCGGGTTGATCGGGGCTGGTGAGCTGCTCCCACTCGTCGAGCAGACTCGAATCCACCTGGCGCACCAGCTCGCCGAGCCATTCGACGATGTCGGTGAGCTCGTCGGTGCGCGCCGCGGCGGGAACCCCCGAGCGCAGCGCCTTGAACGCATCCGACAGATAACGCAATACCGCACCCTCGGACCGGGTCAACCCGTACACGCTGACGAACTCACGAAACGTCATCGCCCGCTCCCACATCTCCCGCACCACCGACTTCGGGGAGAGCCGACCGTCGGCAGCCCAGGGATTGCTCTGCACGTACACCTCGTAGGCGTGGTCGAGCAGGTCCTCGAGCGGCTTGGGGTAGGTGATGTCGTCGAGCAGTTCGATGCGCTCGTCGTACTCGATCCCGTCGGCCTTCATCGCAGCCACCGCCTCGCCGCGCGCCTTGTTCAGCTGCGCGGCGAGCACCTGGCGCGGATCCTCCAGCGTCGCCTCGATGACCGACACCACATCCAATGCGTAACTGTCCGATTCGGCGTCGAGTAGGTCGATCGCCGCCAGCGCGAAGGTCGACAGCGGCTGGTTGAGCGCGAAGTCGCGCGGCAGGTCGACGGTCAGCCGGTAGCGTCGGCCGTCGGGTTCGGGGTCGTCGAGCCGCTCGACGACCCCGGCCTGCAGCAGCGAGCGGGCGATGCCGACGGCCTCGCGGATCAACCGCAGTTGGCGCTTGCGGGGTTCGTGGTTGTCGGTCAGCAGCCGCCGCATCGCCTCGAAGGGGTCACCGGGTCGATCGACGACGTCGAGGATCATCGCCGTCGACACGCGCATGTTGCTGGTCAGCGCTTCCGGCGCGGCGTCGACCAGCCTGGTCAGCGTGGCTTCACCCCACGGCACCATGCCCTCGGGAGCCTTGCGGCGCACCAACTTCCGCCGCTTCTTCGGGTCGTCGGCGACCTTGGCGAACTGCTTGAGGTTGGCCACCTCGTGTTCAGGGGCCTGCACGACGACGGTGCCCGCGGTGTCGAAACCGGCGCGACCTGCCCGGCCGGCGATCTGGTGGAACTCGCGGGCGTTGAGCAGCCGGGTCCGGGTGCCGTCGTACTTGGACAGCGCCGAGAACACAACGGTGCGGATCGGGACGTTGATGCCGACCCCGAGGGTGTCGGTGCCGCAGATCACCTTGAGCAGGCCGGCCTGCGCCAGTTGCTCGACCAACCGGCGGTACTTGGGCAGCATGCCGGCGTGGTGAACCCCGATGCCGTGGCGCACGAGGCGCGAGAGCGTCGTGCCGAACGCCGTCGAGAAGCGGAACGCGCCGATGTGCTCGGCGATCGCCGCCTTCTCCTCTTTGGTGCACACGTTGATGCTCATCAGCGCTTGCGCGCGTTCCAGCGCCGAGGCCTGGGTGAAGTGTACGACGTAGATCGGCGTCTGCTTGGTCTCCACGAGCTCTTCGATGGTCTCGTGCATCGGGGTGGTGGCATACGAATAGAACAGCGGCACAGGACGTTGCGCGTTCGCGACCCACGCCGTCGGGCGGCCCGTCCGGCGACTGAGATCCTCGCGCAGGAATGTGACGTCCCCGAGCGTGGCCGACATCAACAGGAACTGCGCGCGCGGCAGTTCCAGCAGCGGAACCTGCCACGCCCATCCGCGGTCGGGGTCGCCGTAGAAATGGAACTCGTCCATGACCACCAGCCCGATCGGGGCGTTCGCGCCCTCGCGCAGGGCGATGTTGGCCAGGACCTCGGCCGTGCACGCGATGATGGGCGCGTCCGCGTTGACCGCTGCGTCACCGGTGAGCATGCCGACCTTGTCGGCGCCGAACACCGCGCACAACGCGAAGAACTTCTCACTCACCAGGGCCTTGATGGGCGCGGTGTAGAAGCTGCGGCGCCCGGCTGCGAGCGCGGCGTAAAGAGCACCGGTGGCCACCAACGACTTTCCCGACCCCGTGGGCGTCGCCAGGATGACGTTGGCCCCGCTGACGAGTTCGATCAGCGCTTCTTCCTGCGCCGGGTACAGGGCCGTGCCGTTGCTCTGCGCCCACTGCGAGAACGACTCGAACAGCTCGTCGGGATCGGCGCCGGCGGGGGCCGGGGGCAGGGGGCTGCTGATCAGGCCACCTGCTCACCGACGGTGGTCAGTGCCTCGTCCAGAATGGCCAGCGCACGGTCGATCTCGGTGTCGCTGGCGGTCAGCGGGGGAGCGATCCGGAAGATCCCGCCCATGCCGGGCAGTTGCACGATGTTCATGTGCAGGCCCAGCTCCATGCACCGTGCGGTGACCGCGGCGCCGAGCCGATCCGCGCCACCGGACGCCGGATCGTCGGCCAGCTCCATGCCCAGCAGCAGACCCCGCCCGCGCACGTCGGCCACCGCATCGTGGCGTGCGGCGAGCCCCTCGAGCCCCCGCCGTAGGCGTCCCCCGAGCTCGCCGGCTCGCTGATCCAGGCCGTCGCGGCGCAGGACGTCGAGCACGGTGACGCCGACCGCGGCCGGCAGCGGATCGTTGACATGGGTGGTGAAGAACAGGAATTCCCGGTCGTGCGCGGCCGCCTCGATCTCGGTGGAGGTGATGACCGCCGCCACCGGCATGCCGGCGCCCAGAGTCTTCGACAGCGTCAGGATGTCGGGCACCACGCCGTCGTGTTCGAAGGCGTACCAGTCCCCGGTGCGGCACAGCCCGGTCTGAGCCTCGTCGAGGATCAGCAGCATGTCTCGCTCCCGGCACTTCTCGGCGAGCGCGGGCAGATAACCCGGCGGCAGATCGATGATCCCGCCGGAGCTGAGGATCGGCTCGACGATGCACGCGGCGAGGCTGCCCACCGACTGCGCGTCGATGAGGTCGAAACCCAGGTCGAGCTGGTGGCGCCAGTCGAGCTCGCCGTGGGCGTCGACGATGTCGGGGCGGAAGCGCTGCGGCACCGGCAGCGCGAAGTTCCCGG
>Ga0310345_10006690_pt1 | contig 10032 bp, 8 predicted proteins | sample HC15DNA20500_MG_FD_204667 | JGI IMG/M metagenome (GOLD analysis project Ga0310345, IMG submission 204667) | Marine microbial communities from station ALOHA, North Pacific Subtropical Gyre - HC15-DNA-20-500_MG | ecosystem: Environmental > Aquatic > Marine > Oceanic | place: Pacific Ocean: North... | reverse complement strand
TTTTTTGGTTTCGTGGCCAGTTTAACACAATCGTGAATTTGTGTATCTGTTTGACCGCGCAATGCTGGATGAAAAGGGTATTGGAATTTAAGGGAGGGGAGAGTCATGAACCAAGTCCTAAGGTCTGTCTTGTTAACGGTCATGGTTTCGGTGGGTGCGTCCAGTGCAGGGCCGGTTGATGACGCTGAAAAGATGGATGTTATGATAGAGGCTGGGCATGTAACACTGGGTGCGACTCTATATCGTCCCGCGGATATTTCCGGCGATCTGCCAGTAATAGTAACCGCGCATGGATCTGCACCATCTACGCGCGACGGTGTTGGTTTCTATACGCATCATGCGCTTAAGCTCGGGTTTGCAGTGGTCTCCTTTGACAAGCGTGGCACTGGCAAATCCACGGGCGAGTATGAGCCTTTTGATGTCTCCACCAGCGACAGAGTGTTTCGCGAGCTAGCAAGCGACGTTGCACATGCCGTGCGCTGGGTAAAAACACAGCAAGGGATCGATGTCGCCCGCGTCGGGCTTTTTGGCGGTAGCCAAGCTGGTTGGATCATGCCGCTTGCGGCTACGATCGAGCCGGTTGATTTTATCATCATTGGCGAGGGCGTGCCTGTAACGGCATATGAAGAGGATTTGCATGGCGATGTATCGGGCGAGTCTGAATGGGACCCGATAAAAATACACCAAGCCGATACAGCCCTTCGTACCGCAAAGAAATCTGCCTACCAGGGTTTCGATCCCGCACCTGTTTTGAATTCGCTCGATATTCCCGTGTTGTGGTTGTTTGGCCTGCGGGATCCAGTGATTCCTGTTGACCCCTCAATTGAACGGTTGGAAGCACTGATCAAAACAGGCAAAACCAACCATGATATTCATGTCTTTCCATTCGGCGACCACAACTTCCTAAATGTGGCTACTGGAAAATGCTACGATGTCGGTGCCGTTGCTGGGCGGTGGCTGAGGGACAAAGGGCTGATCGCAGTCGAATAACGAACTACCGTCTTTTCATGGGAAACCGGGTACGAAGAATGTCGCTGGCCGCATCCTGCAGCCTGGCCTGGGCGACATGATTACCAGAGACGCTATAGTGCCGGGTGGTGCGGTTAAGCCTGCTCGGCAGAATTTCCGGCTGCCCCAGACCTGTGACCCGGATGAGCGCTTCGGGGTCCTCCGGGCTGATGCAGTAGAATGTCTGTCCGTCGAGCCTGAGGGTCAGGCTATAGCTATACATGGGCCAGGCGCAGGTCACCTCGATCTGCCTGTCCCCAACCAATATCTTCATGTCCTGATCGACCAGCAGCTCTGCCTCCGGGCTTGTGAGCGCGAAGGCCCAGCGTGCATCCCGTGCGACCAGGCTGCTGCCCTGGAGCCGATAGTCATATAGCTGCCAGCGGTTGTCCTCGAAACTGCTGTAGGTGAAGCTGCCTTCGCCGCTCCAGGTCGCCCCGAAGGCGGGGCTGTCTGGTGTATGGCTGTGGACGATCCGTTCACTCGCTACGTCAAAGACCAGAAGTTCATTGCTGGTGGTCAGCAGCAGTTGGCGGTCATCGAATGACCAGTCAATGCCAAAGAGCGCGCGGCCCTTTTCCTGCAGTTCGGTGGATGCCAGACGCCCGCTATCGAAATCCTGGACATACAGGCGGCTTTCGCCCGTGCGTTTGGAAATAAAGGCAAGTTTCCGGCCGCTGCGCGACAAGGTTGGCAGATAGTCCATCACCGAGCTGTTGAGCGCATCAAGCGGCATCCCGTCCAGCATCAAATCCCGGTTATAGAGGTAGGAGGTGAAGCTATAGTCTCGCCCGCCGGCGATGCGCTGTGGATGCATCATGCGGCGCGAGTCAGACACCAGCACCGTTGTCTCGCCGCCTGCCAGCGTCGTTTCCACCAACTGGTAGGAGGGATGCCTCCCCTGATGCACGATCGTGCCGCCGCGGTGGCTCCAGACCGCGGTGTCCACTTTGTACGGCCAGCGGGCAATCTCCTGATAAGCACCACTGACGGGATTGAGCGAATAGGCCGTCGTCTCGCCGGGTGCATGCGCGCTCAGGATCAACAGCTTGCCGGATCTGGGATGGACATCGAGCCAATAATGACCCCGCCCTTTGGCGTCGGGCTGCGGCAGCCGGGACGTCTCGCCTGTCGTCAGGTCGTGGGCAAAAAGAATGAAAGGCGCATAGGGATGCGTTTTTTCACCGAAGTAGAGCTTGGTCCCATCGGCGCTGAAAACCACAGGGATGCCCATCACCGAGGTGCAGGGCGCGATCACCTGCGGCTCTGCGAAAGCAGGGGTGGTCATATCCAGAATATGAAAAGCGCAACCGTCAGGGCCGCGGAAAACATAGACCAGCCGGTCACCGTTTGGGGACCAGCGCGCGCCTGTGGCACGGCCCCCTGTGGCTCCTATGAGGCGGGGCGTGGACCCATCGTCGGCCAGCCAGTGGATATCGATGCCGCTGTCATGGCGTTCTGAATAGACAACCTGTTTGCCGTCGGGGGCCACGGCGGCATCGAACTGAAGGCTGGAAAGCCTGACGAGCGGTGACAGGGTGGGTGGCTGCTGTGCAGGTGACGGATCACGCCGCAACATCACGGCCGCGGCGGCGGCCAGAACAATGGCGATCATCCCCACCACCCAGAATGCGTGCCGGGTGGCGGCAGGCTTTGGAGGCGGTGCCGGTACTGGCTCTGGCGCGGGGGGCAAGGCGTGCTCTGCGGCGTCAGCGACGAACCGGTAGCCCACTTTGGGGACCGTGACGATATAGCGGCGCGCCTTTTTCTCGTCACCCAGGGCGCGGCGCAGTCGCACGATCACCCGGTTGATGGCGCCGTCGGAGACGATATGACCGCCCCATACCTCGCGCATCAGTTCGTCCCGGCTGATATCGCGCCCCCGGTTCGTGACAAGATAGGCAAGAAGCGCCGAAGCCTTGGGTTCAAGCAGGGTTTCCCTGTCGTCTCCCATCAGCAGATTGGTCGCAGGGTCAAAGCGGAAGGCTCCGATATGCCAGTATTTTCCTGCCTGTCCGATCTTTCAACCCTTTGATAAATATAGTTTATCACAAAAAATCATGAAAAATCACCCCGCGGTAACGACAGCCTGTCCGCGTCTGTGATCCGGTCGTGCCATTGGCTTTTTTATCGGAATCCCCAATCCCTGTTAACCCGGTTTTCGATCAACTTGCCAAGGGGCCTCCACCTTAGCGTGGAGCGCCCCATTGAGATCAGATCAACGATATAGATATCGCTGGCAAAGGCCAGTGACAGATGAGGATAGACCGACATGACATTTTTCCGCACCAGCCTGGTCGCCGCCGCCCTGGCACTGGGAGCCCTGACCCCCGCTGCAGCAGATGACTTTGATGATGTCCGCAAGGCCGTGGAAAACTATTTCGAAGCAACGGAGGAAGGCCGTCCCGGGCTGTTGCGCCAGACCTTCCTGCCCAGCCTTGAAGTCCAGTATGTTGCGCGGGACGGTTCGCTCGGACGAATCACGTCTGAAGACTACATCGGCAATATCCAGCCGGGCAAGAAGGCCAGCCGCAAAGGCCATGTGATATCCGTTGATATCACTGGGGATGCGGCCGTGGCGAAAGCCGAAGTGGTGACGGACAGTCGGATCTACACAGATTATCTGCTGTTGCTGAAGCTGGAGGACGGCTGGCGCATTTCCAACAAAATCGCCACCTTCCGCGCCAAAACAGACGGATAAAGTCCCAACCAACTTGGTGAAGCGGTTTGTGCCAAACCGCTTCACCCCTTTGTCATGCCCGCCGTACTAGAGTTGTCTTGCAGGACACTGGGGGAAAGACATGACAGCCGTTGACCGGTATGAACCTGTCGCAGCCAAATTGGCGACGATGGGGTGGATGCTCGATCTTGCGCTCAATGGGCCGCGCCAGGCCATGATCGAGATGTTGCGCACGCGGGAGGTGGAGACACTGCTGGACGCCTGCTGCGGATCAGGCACGTTCACGCGCTATGCATCTGATGCCGGCATGACCGCAACAGGGGCTGATTTGTCCCCGTCCATGTTGGCGCTTGCCGAAGAGAAATCACCGCATCTGACATTCATCAGAGCGGACCTCACCGAGTATCGCTTCAACGAGCGATTTGACGCGATAGCGATTGCGCTGACACTCCATGAAATGCCGGAAGAATTGCGGCAGGCCTTATGGGCCGGGCTCAAGGCGGCGGTGCGTCCCGGCGGCGTCATCCTTGTGGCGGACAATACCGAGAGCAACCGCAAGGGCCTGTATCCTGACTTGTGCCGCCGCTTCATCCGCGGCGACAAAAAAGCCATCGGAAAACACGATCCCGGCCACTACCAGAATTTCCTCGACTGGATGGACAAGGGCGGGCTCAAGCCCTGGCTCAAACGCCAAGGCGAGCATATCTGCGAAGAACGTCTGTTTTTGGTCGGCTATCTCGGGGTGTATGCGGTTGGCTGCTGAGAAGGTTTCTCAGTCTTTCACCCCGTCCCAATAGTCGACGGCGTCGTCCTTCACCCACTGCCGCACGCTGACTTGTGTCTCGGTACCGCCCGGGGCCATGCCGCCAAAGACACCGATCTTGCCGCTGTCAGGATAGATGATCACATCGGCCTTGTTCATGGTGGAAAAACAGAAGTAGGTAACCGGCGCGTCTGTTTTGTTTTCCAGCTGATGCGCGTCACCACTGCCCGCAGGCATGGCCACATAGCTGCCCTGCGCCAGTGTGTGGCTCTGTTTGCCCAGATGCAGGGTCAGTTCGCCCTCGATCACGAAAACCGCCTCGTCATTGCCAAAATGATAGTGCGCCGGACAGGATTTTTGCCCCGGCTGCAGACGGTAGAGGCTGGCGCCCAGATTGCAGGCGTCTGTGTGGGGTGTCAGATGCTTGCGGCCCACCTCGTAAGGGTCTGGCCCTTTGAAAGGAAGCCATTCCAGATCGTTCACATTGGTGATGCGTGCCATGACAGGTCCTCCAACTGGCGTGAATTGAGGACCCTATAGATGGGGACGAATGCCGTGATTGCGAGCAACGCACGGCCAATGATTTGTTGCCGGTCAGCCAAGATTTTCAGTGACGGCTTCAGTAGGGCGTCTCTATTCCACGTAGCCCGCGAACAGTTCGGTGATCTCGCCAATCAGGGCCTCGGCCACATCCTCATCATCTTCCTCGATCGCATGGTCGATCAGGACAGACAGCGTCGTCACCAGGGTACGCATCATGACTTCCGCCCGGTCAGCGGGCAGCGGAGTGCCCGCAATCTCCAGCGTCTTGATCACCATGGCGCCGAGGCTGCTGTTGGGGCCGGGTGTGACATCCCACAAGGAGCCGCGACTGTTGGCCCAGCGGGTGAGAGGCCGGAATGTAGGGTGGGTACGCGCTGCCTGCCAGAAAGCGCGAATGATATGCCGGTGGGCTACCCGGAACCCTTTGCCGTGCGTGGCTGTCTCCATCGCCGCGATCACCGATTCCTCAATATCTGCATAGGCCGCGTCATAGATGGTCCTGAGGATATGGTCCTTGTCTTCGAAATAGCGGTAGACCGACCCCACCGGGATTTCGGCGGCTGCAGCGATTGAGGTGGTGGTAACCGCGTCCTGCCCGCCATCGAGGATCAGCTTTTCCGTCGACGCCAGAATTTTGTCCCGGCGGGCACGGGCGCGAGCCTGGCTTGGTTCGCGGATCATCTTTGGGCTGGTCCTGGTTGCGGGCATGCTGGCTCCGGCGCTGTTATGGCTTTGGCAGATGTAAGAGAGGCGCGGCCAAACGCCTTTCCTTCGGGCACCCCTTCTAACCGGTCTGGCAATCTTAACTCAAGGGTCAAAAAATGAAAGAGTTTCACTTTTTCTTGACGACACACCAATCGTCCGGCAAGCTCCACCATAGATTTTAATGATTCTCATTGGTGGGGGCGCCAATGGGGAAGGGGAAGCAAAATGAAACTCAGATCTATGATCGCCGGGTTGCTGGTGCTTGTGGCCAGCAGCTGGGCTTATGCGCAGGATGTCGTGCAGATCGAAGCAGGCGCTGATATCCAGGAGGCGCTGCAGGAAGCGCTGATTCTGGCGGAGCCTGGTACCATCATCGAAATCCCGGAAGGTTTTTACGAGTTCACGACCGGCCTGTCGCTGGATGTGGATGATATCACTGTCCGCGGCGCGGGGATGGACAAGACCATCCTGTCGTTCAAGAAGCAGGTATCGGGCTCTGAAGGATTTCTGATCACTTCCAACGGTGTCTCCGTTGAAAATCTGGCGGTGGAAGACACGCCCGGGGATGGCATCAAGGCCAAAGGCGTTGAGCGTATTTCATTCCGCGACGTGCGTGTGGAATGGACCCGCGGTCCACACCCTGAAAATGGTGCTTACGGTCTCTATCCCGTTGAAAGCCGCTATGTGCTGATCGACGGTGCCGTGGTCAAGGGCTGTTCGGACGCGGGCATCTATGTGGGCCAGAGCCAGGATATCATCGTGCGCAACAGCCGTGCGGAACTGAATGTGGCCGGGATCGAGATTGAAAACAGCTACCGCGCAGATGTTTACAACAATGTAGCGACCCACAATACCGGCGGTATTCTGGTGTTTGATCTGCCGAACCTGCCGCAGATGGGCGGCCACAGCGTGCGCGTCTTTGACAATACCGTTGTTGACAACGACACGCCCAATTTTGCGCCTGAGGGTAACATCGTGGCGACCGTACCCATGGGCTCTGGCATCATGATCATGGCCAACCGCGATATCGAGATTTTCGACAATGAGCTGTCGGGCAATGCGTCGACCAATATTCTGTTGGCGGCCTATCCGCGCGAATATAACGACCCCAACTATAACCCGCTGCCGCGCCGGATATCGATCCACGGCAACACGCATGGCCGCGCGGGCTGGGCGCCTGACAAGGCGGTCAAGGATCTGATCGCACCGCGCTCGGGCATGCCTGTGCCGCACATTGTGTGGGATGGGGTGGTTGACGGTTTCTGGTCTGCGCTCTTTGGCCCGGACGATGAAGAAGCTGTGCGCATCAACGAACCCGAAGGCACCACGTTTGTGAACCTGCAGTTCGCCAAGGATCATGTGCTGCCGTGGGGTGCCGACCCAGACTTTGACATCAGCAACTATGCCGGGACCTATGAGCAGGCCCGCACCGCGATTGTGCTGCCGCAAGATGCCGACACCCAAATGGCAACAGCAGGCGGCAAAGGCCGGTAACAGGAGGGGATGGTTCAGGTGCGCAAAATGTCTCGTGTTCTGATGAAAGCGTGTTTGGTGTTGCCTATGGTTCTGGGGTTGGCGGCACCGGTTGCGATGGGGACCAGCGCTCAGGACAGTGCGCCGCAGGCCGTTGTCGCAGAGCCGGTTAATGATGCAGCGCTCCTGAACCGCCGCCCCGCCAAATGGTTGTCGGCCTATAATCTGTTCAAGGACGGCAAGGGTCAGGTCCCCAACGACCGGGTTGTCCCCTATGACCTGACAGTGCCGCTGTTCACAGACTATGCGCATAAATACCGCTTTGCCTATGTGCCGCAAGGCCAGCCCGCCAGCTATGACGACCGGGAAGTGATGGACTTCCCTGTGGGGTCCGTGCTGGTGAAGACCTTTGCATATCCCGCGGATTTCCGCGCACCGGACGAAGATATCCAGTTGGTGGAAACCCGCCTTTTGATCCACCAGGAAAAGGGCTGGAACGCCTGGGCGTATGTCTGGAATGAGGATATGTCCGACGCCCAGCTGAAGGTGGCGGGCAAGACCTTGCCGATGAGCTGGATCGACGAGGCAGGCGTGACCCAAAACATCCAATATGTAGTCCCGAACAAGAACCAGTGCAAAGGCTGTCATACGTTCGACAAAGCCTTCTCACCGATCGGGCCGAAGGCACGGCACCTGAACAAGGACTTCACCTATGAAAGCGGTACAGAGAATCAGCTGGCCTACTGGCAGGCGCACGGCCTTCTCAAAGGTGCACCGGCGCCGGAGGATGCCCCGCGCGTTCCGGCAATGGATGACCTGACTGCCAGCCTTGATAGCCGGGCGAGAGCGTATCTGGATATCAATTGCGCCCACTGCCACAGGGCTGAAGGGCCTGGGTCCACATCGGGTCTGTTCCTGACGGACTGGGAAACCAACAAAACAGCTTGGGGTTACAAAAAACGGCCTGTGGCCGCAGGGCGCGGTTCCGGCGGACTGGCCTATGACATTGATCCTGGCCAGCCGGACCAGTCGATCCTGATCTACCGGCTGCAGTCAACTGATCCGGGTGTTATGATGCCGGAAGTTGGCCGAACCACAGTCCATGATGAAGGCCTGGCCCTGCTCAGAGACTGGATAAACGAATTAGAGTGAAGAGTTAACAACGAGGGACTTTCATAGGCTTGTCATCAAGGGGTTGGTGACAAGCTGTTAGCGTTTCCGGGGGAATGGGGATTTTCGGCCCCCGGCCATTCGCCAGCGGTGCGACAAGCCAGGCCGTGCCGTGTGGCAACATATATAGAAACGGGAAGGGGAGCCCATGTCTAAGTCTTTTGTTTCACGCACACTCATGTCCGGCGTTTGTACCGCCGCCTGCCTGACGCTACTGCCGCCCATGGCCGCCACGGCGCAGGACGAAGGTCAAAGCCAAAGCACCGACGCCTTCACCCTTGAAGAGATTACCGTGACCGCTCAGCTGCGCGAACAGTCGGCCCAGGATGTGCCGATTGCCTTGTCCGCGCTGTCAGGCGGTTTCCTTGAAACCATCGCGGCGGAGGATCTGCGCGATATCAATGCCTACACGCCGGGCCTGTCGGTCTCTGGCGTGTCCCAGCCGCGCTATTCGATCCGCGGTGTGCAAACCAATGACTTTGGTGTTGGCACCGACCCGGCGGTGGGTGTCTTTATCGATGGTGTTTATGCCTCCCGGTCCGGTGCCGGGCTGGTTTTCTTCTCCGATATCGAGCGGGTTGAGGTGCTGAAAGGCCCACAAGGGACGCTCTTTGGCCGCAGCACGGCGGCGGGCGCTATTTCCATCATCACCAACAAACCGGATCTGAGCGATAGCTACGGTCGGGTGAAGTTGCGCTATGGCCGGTTTGACAAGCAGCAGTTTGACGGGCTCCTGAACCTGCCGCTCACAGATACTTTCGGTATGCGCGCCAATTTCCTGGTGAACAAGCAGGACGGCTATGAGGAAGACGCTGTCACGGGCGCTGACTATGGCCGTGAAGACAATGTCACCGGCCGCCTGCAGTTCCGCTGGGAGCCAACGGACCGTACCACGGTCAATCTAGCGTATGAGTTTGACCATACAGAACAGGATGAGGACAATGTGGTGGTGGGCGTCTCGGACGGCAGCCTCGATTTCTCACCGACCGCGTCGACGGTCAATGATATGCCCGGGCATGTGGACTTTCTCTATGCCATCGTGGGCGCGCCCCAAGGCCTGACCCGGGCCCAGTTTGGTGCCCTGCCGCTGTCAACCATCACCAGTATTCCGCTGCAGAGCTTTTATGCCAACTTCACCCCGGCAGGCTATACGCCCGCCAGTTCGGGTGACTGGTCCGTCTACCGGGACGGCAACAGCATTGGCGGTGCCGACCCGCTCGGCCCGCTCACCAGCGATGTGGCAAACGGGGAGGAAAACCGCGATCTGGACGGTATCACCCTCACCCTCACCCATGATTTCGACTGGGGCACACTGACCTCCATCTCCGCCTTCAAGACGTTCACCTCCAATAACCTGGAGGAAGAAGACGGCACAGCCGACCCGGATTTCTACCTCGACAGCAACAATGTCGAGGAAAACGACCATTTCTATCAGGAACTGCGGCTGAACGGTGTGACCGGCCCGCTGACCTGGACGGTGGGCGGCAGCTATTATTGGGAGAAAGCGAAGCAGGACACAGTTGTCCGGGCGACGATCAATTCGATCAACACCACGCTTTATAATCTGGGTGCTACGCCGGGGATCCTGGTGGCGGGCGGCTTTGACCCGCTTGACGGCATCAACCCGTGCGAAAGCCTGTTCCTCGACACCATGAACACATTCGTGGCACTGACGGATATTCCGCTTGGC